>PJUL01000111.1_pt1 | contig 82576 bp, 76 predicted proteins | sample 1512221 | NCBI WGS metagenome assembly PJUL01 (sample SAMN08177667, study PRJNA422409) | Feces metagenome, whole genome shotgun sequencing project.
CACAGCAGCACGAGCGCGGTCGCGGCCATGGCAAGCAGGGGCAGCGTCTCCAGCCCGATCGACAGCGACGCGGTGATCGCCAGCGCTGCGACGATACCGGCCCCTAGCGTGCCCGGCCCGAGCAGCGCGCGCACCAGCACCAGCAGGAGCACCATCTGCAGTGCATGATGATCGATCCGCCCGGGCAGGAACAGGCTGGTCGCCGGATAGGCCAGCGCGGCGAGCAGGACTGCGATCATCGCCGGCGCACCGAGCCGGCGGGCGACGCTTCCGGTGAGGCCGAGCGCGGCGAAGAACAGCAGGGCGGGCGACAGGATCACCGCCACCAGCTCCGCGCCATGGCTGCCAAGCACGGGGCTCAAGGCCAGGATGAGGCCGGCCGGAAGAAGATCGGGCAGCCGCGACCAGTGCATCTCCAGCCCCGGCGCCGGACCCAGGCGGTGCTGCGCCAGGTCGGCGAAGGCCTGACCGCTCAGCCAGTCGCGTATCTGCTGGAGCCGGACCATGTCATCGGTATCAGGAAGCCGCAGGGCAGCCAGATCGTGCCAGCCGCGCAGCGCCCAGACGACGCTCAGCCCCATGGCGAGCAGCAGCGCGACCAGCCAGGCGCGCCATGCATCCCGGGGCAGGCTCGTTTCCATGCCCCGGGGAATAGGATGACTTGGTTAATCCCCCGTTAGGGCTGCGTTTCCGGATTGATGAAAGTGAATGTCTCCCACGGCCCGATTTCGGTGGCATCGGTACGGAACGGGCGCGTGGGATCGCTCCAGCCGCCGCCATTCACTGCCGTCACGAAATACTGGTCACAACTCTCGATCGCGATCTTGTCGTCGCCCTGGCTGCGCAGGATGACCGTTTCCCAGTCGCCGATCTGATCGGCATCGGCGTGCACCGGCGCATCGTGATCCTTGGGACCGCCGATCCCGCCGCCCTTGTTGGCGGTGAGATAGTGAACCCCGTCAGGGCAGCGCAGCGCGAAGCTGCCCGCGCCCGGATCTACGCTCACCCAGGTGAAGATCGCGTCGGGCACGACCGAGGGATGATCGGTGTTGAGCGACGCCACCTTGTCGCCGATCGCGCCCCCGTTGACGATCGTCATGTAGTTGCCGTTCCAAGTGCAGATCGCGCCCGGCACGTTCACCGTCGGCTTGTCCGAGGTCGACGGCGTGGGCGTCGGCGTGGGAGCGGAGCAGGTGCTGATCGCCTTGGCGACGTCTTCCATCAGGAACACGCCGGAGGTCAGCAGGATCGCGACCTCGGCGATGAACGAAATGCCGTCGGTCGCCACCAGCGCGATGATCGTGGCGAAGGCGGTGAGCCCGTAGAGGATCATGTCCCACAAGCTCAGGCTCTTAAGGATCGCGGCGATCACCGCGCCCAGGCAACCGACGTCCTTGAGCTTGGCGAGGATCGAGAAGACCGCCTTGGCGCCTTCCCACGCGCCGTCGGCATCCTTCACCGCCTGGATCATCTTGTCGATCTCGGTGACGTCCTCGCCCAGTTCGCGGACGAGCACCTCGGCGACGTTCTCGACCATCTCGCCATTGACCTTGCCGGCCAGGCCGGAAGCCCCGATCGCGATCATCACGATGTCGATCACCACCGAGGCGATGGCGGTCTCGCACGGCGTGAAGTGGATGCGGCCGAACACCGCGTGCGGCGGATTGAGCGTCAGCTGGTTCCAGTCGAGCGCCGTACCCGCGGCGTGATCCTGCACCTGCGCAAACGTCACCGCCTGCACCTCGGTGTTCATCGGGAACGCGGTCTTATAGACCTCGAGCTGTTCGGCGGTCGGCGCCTGGACGCGATTGCCCGCGGCCAGGTCGGCCAGTGTCAGTGCCTGGATCGCCGCATCGCCGGGATACTGGGCCTTGAGCGCATCAAGCTGCGCCTGAGTAATCGGAAGCTGCGTGTCCGCCATGATCGTCCCCTCAACATGCAAGTCAAATGCATGGCGAGGGGACGCCCTAACGTCGCAAAGCTGTCACTGATCCCCGCCCGGGCGGGGACTTAACATGCATCAATTTCCATATCGTGGGCCGATGCCCCCGATTCGGGCCGACTTCAGCCGTCGCGGCGGCCGAGTAGCCCCCCGGCGCGATCAGAGATCGCGCCGGCCCAGCAACCGGAGCCGCAGCGCGTTGAGCTTGATGAAGCCTGCGGCGTCGCGCTGGTCGTACGCGCCCTGATCGTCCTCGAAGGTCACGACCTTCTCGCTGTACAGGCTGTACGGCGACTTGCGGCCGGTGACGTTCACGCTGCCCTTGTAGAGCTTCAGGCGAACGGTGCCGGTGACCTTTTCCTGGCTATAGTCGATCGCGGCCTGGAGCATCTCGCGCTCGGGCGCGAACCAGAAGCCGTTATAGATCAGTTCGGCATAGCGCGGGGCCAGCTCGTCCTTCAGGTGCGCGGCGCCGCGATCGAGCGTGATCTGCTCGATGCCGCGGTGCGCGAGATGGTAGATGGTGCCGCCCGGGGTCTCGTACATGCCGCGCGACTTCATGCCGACGAAGCGGTTCTCGACCAGGTCGAGGCGGCCGATGCCGTGCTTGCGGCCGAGCTCGTTGAGCGCGGTCAGCAGGGTCGCCGGGCTCATCGCCACGCCGTTCAGCGCCACGCCGTCGCCGCGCTCGAAGTCGATCGTGATGACTTCGGGCTCGTTCGGCGCGTCTTCCGGGTTCACCGTGCGCGAATAGACGTAGTCGGGCACTTCCTCCCACGGATCCTCGAGCACCTTGCCCTCGGACGAAGTGTGGAGAAGGTTCGCGTCGGTCGAGAAAGGCGATTCGCCGCGCTTGTCCTTGGCGACCGGAATCTGGTGCTTCTCGGCGAACTCGATCAGCTTCGTGCGGCTGGTCAGGTCCCATTCGCGCCAGGGCGCGATCACCTTGATGTCCGGGTTGAGCGCGTAATAACCGAGCTCGAAGCGAACCTGGTCGTTGCCCTTGCCGGTGGCGCCGTGGCTGACCGCGTCGGCGTTGACCAGCTTGGCGATCTCGATCTGACGCTTGGCGATCAGCGGACGCGCGATCGAGGTGCCGAGGAGATACAGGCCCTCATAGAGCGCGTTGGCACGCATCATCGGGAAGACGAAGTCCTTGACGAACTCCTCGCGCACGTCCTCGATGAAGATGTGCTCGGGCTTCACGCCAGCCATCTCGGCCTTCTTGCGCGCCGGCTCGAGCTCCTCGCCCTGGCCGAGGTCGGCAGTGAAGGTCACGACCTCGCACTGATATTCCTGCTGGAGCCATTTCAGGATCACGCTCGTGTCCAGGCCGCCCGAATAGGCGAGCACGACGCGGTTGATCTTGTCTGACATGGGCGACTCCGAAGGATGTGCGGGAAAACCGGGGCGCTCTAGGGTTCATGCGCCGCTTCCGCAAGTTTTGTGGCTGGTGCATGATCCCGCCACACGACTCGGAGGCGGGAATGGCCGAGCTGAAGACCAGGGCTACGGAAGTTAAGGCCGCGGATTTCATCGCAGCGGTGCCCGATCCGGTACGGCGCGCCGATGCGGAAATCGTCTGCGAGATGATGGCGCGGCTCACCGGCGATGAACCCCGGATGTGGGGGCCCTCGATCATCGGTTTCGGCAGCTATCGCTACAAATATGACAGCGGCCGTTCGGGGGAGATGTGCCGGATCGGCTTCTCGCCCCGCAAGGCCGAGCTGGTGCTCTACGTGCTCGACGGCAATGCCGACCAGAGCGACATCCTCGCCCGTCTCGGCAAACACAAGACGGGCAAGGGCTGCCTGTATATCAGGCGCCTGGCCGATGTGGACGCGGACGTGCTCGAAGCGATCGTCCGCGCCAAGATCGAGCGGATGGCCGAAGCCTATCCCGCCTGACGCAGGGTCACCTTGTGCGGCTCGCGCAGTTCGCGCTCGCCTTCGAACATGTAATCGCGGGTGAGCGGCAGCGCGTCGCGCGAGCGCGAGAACTGGAGCTGGAAGTTGACCAGGCCGCCATATTGGAAACTGACATAGCAGCCGGCCAGATAGAAGCACCACATCCGGTAGAAGCGCTCGTCGTACAGGCCGACGATGGCATCCCGCGATGCGACCGTGCGCTCGTACCAGTGCTTGAGCGTCTCGGCGTAATGAAGGCGCAGCACTTCGACATCGGTCATGAAATAGCGCAGCCCCTCATAACCCTTGGCGATTTCGGAAAGCGCCGGGATATAGCCGCCGGGGAAGATGTACTTGAGCGTGAACGCATCGGTGACGCCCGGCCCGCCGGCGCGGCCGATCGTGTGGAGCAGCATCACGCCATCGGGGGTCAGCAGCTCGCGAACCTTGCGGAAGAAGGTGCGGTAGTGGGGCGTGCCGACATGCTCGAACATGCCGACCGAGACGATCCGATCGAACGCGCCGGTGAGGTTGCGATAATCGATCAGCTCGAACTTCACCTTGTCCGCCACGCCGGCATCGAGGGCGCGCTGGCGGGCGACCTTGAGCTGCTCTTCCGACAGGGTGACACCGAGCACTTCGGCGCCGGTCTTCTGGTGGATGTAGAGCGCCATGCCGCCCCAGCCGCAGCCGATGTCGAGCACCTTCATGCCCGGCTGTATCGCCAGCTTGGCGACGATATGGGCCTTCTTGTCGAGCTGGGCCTGTTCGAGGCTGATGCCGGCATCGCTGAAATAGGCGCAGCTGTACTGGCGATCGGTGTCGAGGAAGAGGTCGTAGAGCTTGCCCGACAGGTCGTAATGATGCGCGACGTTCTTCTTCGAGCGGCGCTCCATGTTGATGCGGCCGATGCGGAACATCAGCTTGTCCATCACCGTCTTGAACCCGCTGGGCGACAGCACCGAGGTGTTGTCCTCCCAGCGATTATTCGCCGCGAACAGCACCACCATGTCGAGGATGTCGCCCTGTTCGAGGACAAGGTCGCCGTCCATGAACGCCTCGGCCGCGCCGAGCGAGGGATCGCGCAGAATCCGCCGCATCGCGCCCGATCCGAATCGGATCGTTACCGGCTTGAGCGCGGGATCGGCATCGCCGAAGACCTGCTGCGTGCCATCCGCGTGGATAACGGTGAGTTGTCCGCGCTTGATTGCACGTGCGAAAAAACGATCAATCAACGCCATTCAGCCGTCACCACCAGGTTCGAGGTTAACAGCCCCCGTCAGACATTTAGGGGAGCTGTGAATTTCCACAATATTTCCGCATCTGCGAAATCAGATGCCGGCATACCACTCATAGCCGGCAATATCCTCCCAGAAACCGCCCTTGCCCCGGCCGATCCCGGCAAGGCTCGCCACGGCTTCGATCCGCATGACATATTTGGCGTGCTTGTAGCCGAGCTGCCGCTCGACCCGCAGGCGCACGGGCGCGCCGTGTCCCACCGAGAGCGGCTGGTCGTTCATCGACCAGGCAAGAAGGGTCTGCGGATGGAAGGCGTCGACCAGATCGATCGATTCATAATAGGGAATCTGGCGCTGGCCGAAGACATCGGCGCAGTGGAACACGATGTAACGCACCCCGTCCTGCAAGCCGGCGAGCCGCAGCACCTGTTCCAGCTGCGGTCCCTGCCACTTGCCGATCGCGCTCCAGCCCTCGACGCAGTCGTGCCGGGTGATCTGGGCACGCTGGGGCAGCGCGCGAAGCTGGGCAAGGCTGAGCGACAGCGGCTGGCGGACCATGCCGCCCACCTGCAGCCGCCAGCCGGCAAAGCCATTCGCCGCCAGCGCGTTATATTGGGGCGTATTGGGGTTGTTGGTGCCGTTGGTGCGAAAGCGCGGGCTGCGCTGATCGGGGCGGAACTCGGCCGCCAGCGCCGCCCGGCCAACCACCGCGCGCTGCAGATAGCGATGCGCTTCACCGGCATCGAGCAGCGCCGGACTGTTGGTCCAGGCGTCGCAGCCGGCGAGCAGGGTCGCACCGCCGGAGACGATCAGGCCGCGCCGGGTGATCATGCCGCCACCTCTTCTTCGGGCGCCTTCCACCAGCCGGTGATCATCGACCAGACCTCCCCGAGCGGCCCGGCAAGGATCACCAGGGCGAGATGCGCAACGAGGAAGAGAGTGAGCAGCCCCATCGCGATGAAGTGCAGCGAACGCGCCGACTGACGGCCGCCACAAACCTCCGCGAGCCAGGGCCACATGCCCGGAGCCATCGCCAGACCGGTGAGGATCAGCAGCGGCAACAGGACGAACAGCACGCCGACATAGCTCGCCTTCTGGAAGAAATTATACGCACGCGGATTGGCGGGATCATGAAAGCGCATCTGCCAGTGTGCCGCCAGATCCCGGCCGATCTCGCTTGGTGCCAGTTCGCCCGCGCGAATGCGCAGATCGCGCTGGATGTGCCGGTTGATCAGACTCCACGGCAGATAGATCAGCAGCGAGAAGGCCAGCACCAGCGCGAAGGCCAGATGCCAGTGCCGCGCGCCGGCCAGGTCATAGGAAGACGGCAGGGTCAGCCAGCCCGGCCATTGCGGCAGCTCGAGCCAGGCCGGATCGAAATTCGCGCCGTAATTGCCCCAGTAGAGCCGGGGATGGGCGTTGAAGATCATCAGCCCGCTCGGGATCATGATCAGCACCGCCAACGCATTGATCCAATGCCAGACGCGTGTGATCAGCCGGTGGCGATAGACCTGCATCGTGCCAGTCTAAAGGTCAGGTCCGGCATCAGCAACGCCGGAACCGTGGCTATCATCCATAAGTACGATGGAAGAAGACGAAGGTGGTCGCCGCCGTCACCAGCAGGGTCCAGATTCGCACCATCCGATGCGACAGTCGCTTGCCGAGCCAGGCGCCCAGCCAACCGCCCACGATCCCGCCGGCGAGCATCGGCAGGGCAGCCGTCCAGCGCACCATGCCGAGGCCGATGAAGATGAATGCCGCCGCGAAATTGGCGACGGCCAGCATCAGCGTACGGATCGAGAAGAGCGAGCGCGGATCGGCGCCCGCCAGCAGCCCGTAGACCGCGGTGGTGATCAGCCCCACCCCGCCCCCGAAATAACCGCCATAGACACCCAGCAAGGTCTGCGCGCCCACCAGCGTGCGCGGCCCGATGGTGACGCGGGCATGCAGCCACGCCGAAGCCTGACGGCCGAACAGCATCACCACCAGCGCGAACAGCAGCAGCCAGGGGATGATCCGGTCGAACGCACTGGTCGGAGTGAGCACCAGCAGCGTGCTGCCGACCAGACCGCCGACAAAGGTGATCCCCGCCAGCACCCGCACCGGCATGCCGCCGACCGGGGCCAGCTCGTCGCGATAGGCCCAGGCGCTCGCCCCGGCGCCGGGCAGCAGCGCGACGTTCGACGTGGCGTTGGCGATGTTCGAAGGCAGGCCGAGCGCGATCAACGCGGGCAAGGTGGCGAAGGTGCCTCCGCCCGCCAGCGCGTTCATGGCGCCGCCAGCCAGACCGGCAAGAGCGGCGAGGATCAGGTCGGAAAGGTCCAGCACCCGGCCCCCTTCCCGTGGCGGCCCGCGCTTGTCGAGGGGTTTCCAGGGCCGAGCGGCAGATGCCAGTGCAGCGAATCAACCGCGCGGACCTGGTTGAAGCCGTAGCGGGAGAAGAAGCGGCCGGCTTCGGGATTGTCGGGCAGGGTTTCGAGACGAAGCGCGGACAAGCCCTGTTCGCCGGCCCAGATACGAGCCTCGCCGAGCAGGCGTTGGCCCAGATCCCGACCGCGATGGGGCCGATCAATCTCGATACGACGAACTTCCGCCGCCTCGCCGTCACGGGTGCAGGCGACATAGCCGGCGATCCGGCCATAGATCCGGGCCAGCGCCAGCATCCGCGCCGCCCTGGGCACCGCGAAGGCGCTGTCGAAGGGGTAGGCCCTGCCCGAGGCGTCGAAGCCGAAATCGCAGCCGGCAAGCCATGCCGGATCGAGCGTCGCGACCCGTTCGATCGCGACGCCGGAATTCACCCGAGCGCTGCCATCTTCTCTTCCGCCTCGCGGTCCATCTGGGCGCGGCTCTTCTTCTCCGCGGCGGTCTTGAGCTGGCCGCAGGCGGCGTCGATGTCACGGCCGCGCGGGGTGCGGACCGGAGCCGAAATGCCCGCCTCGAAGATGATGTTCGAGAAGGCACGGACGCGCTCCGGCGTCGACGTGTCATAGGGCGCGCCGGGCCAGGGGTTGAACGGGATCAGGTTCACCTTGGCGGGCAGGTCGTACTTCTTGAGCAGGCGGACCAATTCGCGCGCCTCGGCATCGCTGTCGTTCTTGTCCTTGAGCATGACGTACTCGAAGGTGATGCGGCGGGCATTGTTGGCGCCGGGATAATCGGCACAGGCCTGGAGCAGCTCCTCGATGCCGTACTTCTTGTTCAGGGGCACGATCTCGTCGCGCACTTCCTTGGTGACCGCGTGGAGCGACACCGCGAGGTTCACGCCGATCTCCTCGCCGGCGCGGGCCATCATCGGCACCACGCCCGAGGTCGACAGGGTGATGCGGCGCTTCGACAGCGCGAGGCCGTCGCCGTCCATGACGATCGACAGGCCGTCGCGGACATTGTCGAAATTATAGAGCGGCTCGCCCATGCCCATCATCACGATGTTGGTGAGCATGCGGCCCTCGGGCTGGCTCGGCCATTCGCCGAGTGCGTCGCGGGCGAGCATCACCTGGCTGACGATCTCGCCGGCGGTGAGATTGCGCACCAGCCGCATCGTGCCGGTGTGGCAGAAGCGGCAGTTGAGCGTGCAGCCGACCTGGCTCGAGACGCACAGCGTGCCGCGGTCCGCATCGGGGATGAAGACCATCTCGTAATCCTGGCCGTCCGCCGAGCGGAGCAGCCATTTGCGCGTCCCGTCGGTCGACACCTGCGCCTCGACCACTTCGGGGCGGCCGATCACGAAGCGCTCGGTGAGCCAAGGGTGCTGGGCCTTGGCGATGTCGGTCATCGCCGAGAAATCGGTGGCGCCGCGATTGTAGATCCAGTGCCAGATCTGCTTGGCACGCAGCTTGGCCTGCTTGGGCTCGAGCCCGGCATCGGCGAGCACCGCGCGCATCTGGTCGCGGGTGAGGCCGATCAGGTCGGTACGGCCGTCCTCGCGCACCACCGCGGGGCGGGGCACGGGCACGGGATCGATGTGCCCGGGAATGGGCATGGGCGCGGCCGAGGCTGTCTGCATGGCCGCGCACATAGTCGATCTTGCGCGATTATTCCAGTGACCCCAGCCCCTTGAGCGTCACGCGGAGCGATTCGACCAGATCGGTGCGGGGTTCCTCGCCCAGAAAGGCGACCAGCTCGCGGTTGTCGAGGCGCATCGGGTGGCGCCAGAAGGGGCGCATCTCGATCAGCTCGCGGATCGTCGGATTGAAGGGGGCGACAAGCGGGAGGAGCGCCCAGGGGAGCGGTTTCGTCTTCACCTTGCGGCCCAGCGCCGTGCCGATCGCCTCGACAAAGCCCTTGCCGTCGCCGTCCCAATGGCCGGCGAAATGGAAGCGGGCGAAGCGGGGCAGCTCTTCCTCGCGGTCCAGCAACCGGGCGAACGTCTCCGCGACATCCGGGAGATAGGCCCAGGCATGGCCGGCACCCCGGCTCCCAGGATACGTCACCGCGCCGACCGGCTTGCCGGGGGTGATCATGCCCTGGGAGAGCCAGCCATTGCCGGGCCGGGGGCCGTAATAATCGCCTGCGCGCAGGATCAACGCGCGGACCCCCGAATCGGCGATTCGCGCCTCCATCGCCTTGCGAATCAGGCCCTTGCGGGTGGCAGGCTCCTGGGGCGAGTCGACCCGGGCGACCGGCAGACCGGCGGGGTCGTAATTGTAGATCGTCCCCGGCAGCGCCAGCCGGGCATCATTGGCCCAGGCGGCCTCGATGCTGCTCTCGATCATCGGCAGCACCCGCTTGTCCCAGTCGCGATAGCCCGGCGGATTGACCGCATGGACCAGCGCGCCGACGCCCTCGGCCGCGGCGAGCACATCGCCGCGGAGCATCGCATCCCCTTCGAACCACGCGATATTCGGGTCGAGCCCGGGGCGCAGGCCGCGGACCAGCCCGCGCACCTTCCAGCCATGCGCGAGCAGCGCCCGGGCGGTCTCGCCCCCTACTCCGCCGGTCGCGCCGAGCACCAATGCCGTCCGTTCCATTCCAGCCTCCATTGCTTCCAATGGTTGCGGGATTGACCGAAAGGGACCTTGAAGAAAATTGTCGAACCTTGGCAGGTGGCTTATACAAATTTGATGAGCGAGGTGGATTGGGAGCAGCAGCGGGCCTTTCTGGCGGTGCTGGAGACGGGGAGCCTGTCCGGCGCGGCCAGACGGCTGAACGTTGCACAACCGACGGTTCGTACGCGGATATTTGCATTGGAGGCCGCGCTGGGCACGGCGCTGTTCACCCGCTCCCCGGGCGGACTGATCCCGACGGAGAGGGGAAAGGCGCTCCACGAACATGCCCGGGCGATGGCGCTCGCTTCAGACGCCTTTGTGCGCACCGCCTCGGCAGCGCCCGACGAAGTGGCCGGCACGGTGCGGATCACCGCCAGCGAAGTGATCGCGGTGGAGGTGCTCCCCGCCATCCTGCGCCAGGTGCAGCGCAAACATCCGCGTCTGGTGATTGAACTGAGCCCCAGCAACCGCAACGAGGACGTGCTGCGCCGCGAGGCCGATGTGGCGGTGCGGATGGTGCCGCCGCGCCAGGAGGCGTTGGTCGCGCGGCGCATCGGCGCGGTGCCGCTGGGCGTGCACGCACACCCGGATTATCTGGAGGGGCGCCCCCACCCCACTCGCTTCGAGGACCTGGCCGGCCACCGGCTGATCGGCCCCGAGCGCGATTCGCCGATGCTCCGCCAGGTGCAGGCCGCCAACTTTCCCGTCCGGATCGCCGATTTCAGCTTCCGCGCGGAAAGCGACCATGCCCAGCTCGCGGCGATCCGCGCGGGACTGGGAATCGGCGTGTGCCAGGTGCCGCTGGGCGTGCGCGATGGACTGGTTCGCCTCCTTCCAGACTTCGAAGTTGCGCTGGAGACCTGGATAGTCTGCCATGAAGATCTGCGCAGCGTGGCACGGGTGCGCACCGTATTCGACGCGCTTGTAACCGGTCTCGGCGAATATCTCGGCTAATCCCGCACGGGCCACGACACATCGCGCTTTGCTTGTCATGTTGCATCCCGGACACGCAGCCTTGCGTTTCAGGGGGCGAGTTTAGTGTGTTTTGGAGTGCAGTAATGAAGCTTATCGCTACCCTTCTTGCCGGCGCTACGCTGGCCATCGCCCCGGCCGCCATGGCGCAGGACGCGGCACAGACCACCCCGGCGACTCCGGACGCGCCGACGGCGCAGACCGCGCCGGCAGCACCGGCCGCAACCACCCCGGCGAGCAACGCGACGGTGACCGACGCCGAAGTCGGCCAGTTCGCCACCGCGGCGCTCGACATTGAGAAGATCCGCAAGGACACCGCCACACCGGAAGCCGACAAGGGCGCCAAGATGGCGGCCGCCGCTTCTTCGGCCGGCCTGACTTCCGAGCGCTTCAACGCGATCGGCCAGGCCATGCAGGCGGACACCGCGCTGAACCAGCGCATCCAGAAGGCCGCCACGGAGAAGCTCGCTGCTTCGGGTGGCGCACCGGCAGCAAAGCAGCCGTAAGGACCTGAGAGACGGACACTGCCGGGCGGATCGCTTCGAACCGAAGCGATCCGCCCTTTTTGTTTGGGTGTTCGCGTATCCCGTCATCCCGGCCTTGCGCCAGAATCCCGCTTTTCCTTGATGCGGTTACGAAGCGGGCCCCCGGCGCAAGGCCGGGGTGACGAGACTGGGGCGTGGTTCGGGCCTACCGCCCCGCGCAGCCGAGCGCTGCTGCGTCGATCGCAGTGGCGGCGCCCTTGAGCGCATAGGTGTCGGCGAAGGGCGTGCCGCTCGCGCCGACGGTTTCCACGCTCATGCTGCGGCCAGAACGCATCGCGGCGACGATCGCGGCATCGGTGTTCGCATCCGGTGCCCAGGCATCCGCATCGCCCGCCTGCAGTTCGAAGCGGCGCTCGCCGATCGACAGCGTCACCCGCGTATTGGCGGCGCGCACCCGGCTCAGGCGGATGTGGAGCTGGTTGCGGACGCCGTCACGCGGCCAGGTGGCGATGCTGGCGAAGGGCCGGGCGACCTTATATTTCTCCACCGTCTCGGCAATGGCGAAGCAGCGCAGCGGCGAGGAATCACGGAACGCCCCCCAGCTGTCGAACGTGCCGAGCGGGCTGCGCGTCTGCGCCTGTAGCAGCAGGAGGAGCGCCAGCGCGCTCATGCAGGCGCCGCACCGCGCCCGGTGCCGAGATGCGCCACCGTCTCGACGCCGCCTTCGATCATCACCACCGAACCCTGGGGCAGATCGGGCGCGACCGGCGCGCCGAATTTGGGCGAGACCGGCAGGCCGGTCATCACCCCGCGCAGCACCCGGCTCGACATGCCGTGCATCAGCACCAGCCGATCGCCCGGATCTTCATCGGTATCGGCGAGCCAGGACGAAACCCGGACGGCAATCGAATCATACCATTCGCCGCCCGGCGGAGCGTGGGTGTAGAGCCCCTGCGCGACATCGAGAAAGCCCGGCGCCTCGGCCATGAGGTCGGCATAATAGCGGCCGCTCCATTCGCCCATGCCGATCTCGACCAGCCGATCGTCATGCCGCGCCTGGTGCCAGTCGAGCTCGAGATGCTCGGCGATCACCGCCAGCGTCTGCAGCGCACGGCCGGCACTGGACGACCACATGGTCAGCCTGGGTTTGGGGCCGAGAATCTCGCGCAATGCGGCGCCCATCGCATCCGCCTGGGCGAAGCCGGCACGGGTAAGCGGGGTGTGGGGATGATCGCCCTGCATCCGACGGGCGATGTTGAATACGGTCTCGCCGTGCCTCGCGATGAAATCGCGGCCTTTGCGCTGGTTCGTCATCAAGCGCTCACAAGCCCGCAAGGCAATGGAAAGGCAAGTGCCCAATTTGCGCCGCCTTTGGTTCATCGGCGCGTCAGGTGCGCTAGTCCACTACAACACCAGCCCCGGACGGGGCGCAACGAAAAGAGGGAGGCACCATGTCCATACCAAGCGACGCATCGGTCTGACCGCGCGACAGGTTCCTGACCTGTTGCCCGTAAGTCACGCTTTTTGTTGTTTATCTGGGGTTCATGAAACAGCGCGGGGCTCCCCCCGGTTTTGAACCCTGCCCATGCCGGACAGCATGGGTGCGTACCCAAGGAGTTCCGTTATGCGTACCAAGTTCATCGCCGCCGCCGCCCTGCTCGCCGGCACCGCGTTCGCCGCCCCCGCCTTTGCCCAGGACACCGATGCCGGCTTCACCGGCCCGCGTGCCGAAGTCGTGACCGGCTGGGATCATGTTAAGCCCTCGGGCAGCGGCGTGAAGGGCGCGGACGGCGTGCTCTATGGCGGCCAGATCGGCTATGACTTCCAGGCCGGCAGCGCCGTGATCGGCGTGGAAGGCGAAGCCACCGGCTCCACTGCCAAGCGCACCGAAAGCGATCTGCTCGTCGCCGGCGACCGCGGCCGCATCAGCGCCGGGCGCGACCTCTATGTCGGCGGCCGCCTTGGCTTCACCGTCGGCGGCAAGGCGCTGATCTATGCCAAGGGCGGCTACACCAACGCCAAGTTCAACAGCCATTATGTGTCCGGCACGACCGACATCCGCACCTCGGACAATGCCGATGGCTGGCGTGCGGGCGCGGGCGCCGAAGTGAAGCTGAACGACAAGGTCTATCTGAAGGGCGAGTACCGCTATTCGCAGTACAAGAATGACGATGCGGGCATCGATGCCAAGCGTCATCAGGTGCTCGGCGGCGTCGGCGTGCGCTTCTAAACGCGATACGAACCATTAACGCGCCATTTAAGGTGTGAACTATAGGGCCGGAGTGCTTGCTCCGGCCCTTTTTGCCGTTAAGGATATGGGCCGGAAAATTCCCGCAAGCGGGTTCAGATTCGGGCGATAGCTGCCCCGGGGGTTCTTGATGAAGGCGACGATCGAACGCGCAACTCTGTTGAGGGGCTTGAGCCACGTCCAGTCCGTGGTCGAGCGGCGCAACACGATCCCCATCCTGTCCAACGTGCTGATCGAGGCACAGCCGGGTGGCGCGCTGCGCCTGATGGCGACCGACCTCGACCTGCAGATCGACGAGACGATCGCAGCGGCGGTGGACCAGCCGGGTGCGATCACCGTGCCGGCGCACACGCTGTTCGACATCGTCCGCAAGCTGCCCGAGGGCGCGCAGGTGGAATTGTCGGCCGCGGAAGGCCGCATCACCGTGAACGCCGGCCGCGCGCGCTTCACCCTGTCGACGCTGCCGCGCGACGATTTCCCGATGATCGCCGAGGGCGAGCTGCCGACCGTGTTCGAGCTGCCGGCCGAGACGCTCAAGCAGATCATCGACAAGACCCGGTTCGCGATCTCGACCGAAGAGACGCGCTATTATCTCAACGGCATCTATCTGCACGTCGTGGATGAGGCGACGCCGGTGCTGCGCGCCGCCGCCACCGACGGCCACCGCCTCGCCCGCGTCACCGTGGCGCGGCCGGACGGCGCCGACGCGATGCCCGGCGTGATCATCCCGCGCAAGTGCGTGGGCGAGCTGCGCAAGCTGCTCGACGAAGTCGACGGCTCGATCGGCGTGTCGCTCTCGGCCTCGAAGATTCGCTTCGACCTGGGCCAGGCGATCCTGACCTCGAAACTGATCGACGGCACCTTCCCGGATTACACCCGCGTCATCCCGACCGCGAACGACAAGCTGCTCAAGCTCGATCCGAAGAGCTTCATGGCCGGCGTCGACCGCGTCTCGACCATCGCGACCGAGAAGACCCGCGCGGTGAAGATGGCGCTGGAGCGCGACAAGATCATCCTCTCGGTGACCAGCCCCGAGAACGGCGCGGCCGCCGAGGAAGTGCCGGGCGACTATGCCGCCCTGCCCTTCGAGATCGGTTTCAACAGCCGCTATCTGATGGACATCCTCAACCAGATCGAAGGCGACCTGGTCGAGGTCCATCTCGCCGACGCCGCGGCGCCGACGCTGATCCGCGAGAACGACAAGTCGCCGGCGCTTTATGTGCTGATGCCGATGCGCGTCTGATCCCTCGAAGGATCCGGACATGAAAAAAGCCGGTGCGGGACCACCCCGCACCGGCTTTTTCGTTTCAGGCGGTCCGCGTCAGGCGAACATGCCCCGGCGAATCGCCGCGACGATCGACACGACCAGGTAGATGACGGTCGAGATGGTCATCAGCGTCCACAGGCTGACCTCCGCGACCAGGCCGAGCTTCGCGAGCGCGGCCCAGCCGAACAGGCCGAGCTGGAGCAGCCAGAAGCTGGCCACCGACGCCTCGTTCGTCGCGGCGCGGCTGAGCTCGTCGCTGCTGCGCAGGATGCGGAGGTTGAGCCAGGCCTGGAGCGCGAGCAGCGCCGCGAGGCCGATCGCGACCGGTATCGCCGCGTCGCCGGTGAAGCCGAAGCGCACCGCAAGCGGCGGGGCGAGGAGCAGGGCCGCGGCCAGGAGCAGCACCAGGCCGCTTGCCCGCACGTAGCGCAGCACCTTGCCGTCGAGCGGATCGCCCGGCCGATAATTCTCGGCCATGCGCCGATAGAGCGCGCTGCTCGACGCGGCGACCATCGAGAACAGCCCGAGCATCACGAGCAGCGCGGCGACCGCGGTGGAGGCGATGTCCTCGCCCGGCATTTCCGCGACCCAGTCGATCAGGCCGATCTGCCCGGCGGCAAAGGCAAGCGCGAAGCCGACCACGCCGCCGACAGCGGCGCGGACGAGCCGGCGGCGGTTGGCCGGCTCAGCCATTGGGGAGCTCGGGCGGGGTCCAGTCGTCGAGGAAGATGGCATCGATCGGCACTCCAAAGATCTTCGAAAGCCGCATCGCCAGCGGCAGGCTCGGGTCGTATTTGTCGGTCTCCACCGCATTGATCGTCTGGCGCGAGACGCCGAGCAGCCCGGCCAGGTCGCCCTGACTGAGGCCAGCTTCCGCTCGCAGCACGCGCAGGCGATTCTTCATCGGCGATGTCCAGAACTCTGTACCATATGACAAGAGTTCTTGTCATTCCGGGACGGGGTTGTCAAGAACTCTTGTCAGGACCGCCTGCGCAGCGACGCAGGTTGATTTCCCCGCCCGACTCCTATATTGACACTATTGTCAGTAAGGAATCGCGCAATGGCCACCCAGCCCGCCCCGCAGGTCTTCAACCCCGGCATCCCGATGAAGCGGGAATGGGGCACCGCGTTCCGCGCGCTCGGGCGGCTGCTCGCCAATGGCGACGACACCGAGCAGGTGTTCCGGATCATGCGCGCGCTGAACGGCGACGCGACGCAGAAGAGCTACCGCAAGCTGCTCACCATGCCCGAGGGCGGACGCATCGCTTTCCAGCATGTCGAGCTGGCCGAGCGGCTGGGCGACCGTAGCTGGATCGACGGCTTCGCCGAGGGCACGGTGGGCGCCGCCTATCGCAACTTCCTCGATTCGACCGGCTATTCGGCCGACGGGCTGGTCGCGGTGAGCATGGCCGAGGGTGCGTTCCAGAATGCCGACATGCAGCATCCCTATGCGTGGATGGGCCGGCGCGAGCGCGACATCCACGATCTGTGGCACGTGATCACCGGCTACAAGGCCGACGAGCATCTCGGCGAGGCCTGCCTGGTCGCCTTTTCCTATGCGCAGACCGGCGGGCTTGGCTGGGGGTTCATCGGCATGGGCGCGGCGCTGAAGAGCATCCGCATCACCCGCCGGCTCGATTTCTTCCGCGCCGTGGTCGAGGGCTATCGCCGCGGCAAGCAGGCGCAGTGGCTGCACGGCGAGGATTATGAGCAGCTGCTCGGCGAGCCGCTCGACCAGGTGCGCAAGCGGCTGAACATCGGCGAGCCGGTGAAGTATCGCATCGCGCAGGCCAGCCTGGAAGCCGCCGGGCTCAAGGGAATCTGAAAAGCCTTTCGTGAACGCGCCTCACGGCGCGCGCGGCACCGGCCCGCTCCCCACCCGGCCACCCAACGGCAGTATTCTATGGGTGGCCGGGTGGGGAGCGAGCCGGTGCCGTTTGGAAAGGCGCGCTTTCGCGCATTTCCGATCAGTTACGGCAAATCCTTGATCGCGCCGCCGGCGCCGGGCTTCATCAGCGCATCCATCGAGCCGAAGATCTCGTCGATCGACGTTACCGGTGCGGGCAGCTCGAAATGCTTGGCGTCGATCTCGGCGGTGTCGAGCGACTTGAACTCGAGCAGCATCTCTTCCTTCTTGGCCGGATCGACCGGCTGGACGCGCAGCGGCGCGCCCTTGGCGAGGATCTCGCGCACGGTGCCGCCGAACAGCGACGATTCGGGAATGAAGTTAGCCATGAACTCAAGCGCGACATCGGCGGTGCGGCCGAACACCTGGCCGACCGGGGCGAGCCGGGGATCGGCGCTGGTCACGATCTCGACATAGCGCTTGCGATCGTCCGCCGGCCCTTCGAGCATGCGCATCTGCCACACCGCGCCGGCGATCCCGGCGATCGTGATCGGATCGGTGCCGGCCACCGCGCCGAACGCGATCTTCTCCTTCTCCGCCGCCTCCGGAGTCTTGGGCAGGATGCCCTTCATCAGTTCGACCAGCCCGGCCATCTCGAACACCTTGGGGCCGTCCTTTTCCTGGATGACGATATAATCGGTGCCGTCGCGGCGGATGATCGTGAACTTGCCGCCCACCTCGAAGCGCGAATTGCCCCCGTCATCGACCTCGACCACCAGCTCCTTGCCGCCGACGGCGTAGCGCGCGGTGACGTCGGCCAGCGCAGGAGATGGCGCCAGCGCGAGCAGCGCGGCGAGGAACAGACCGGTACGCATATGGATCCCCTTTTCGTGTCGCGCGATCATCCGCGATGTCGCGCGCGGCGGCAATAGCGGCTATCGGCGGGGAATGGCAGTGTCCCGCCTCGTCCTGACCGACTTCCGCAACCATGAAGACGCCGTGCTGACGCCCGGACCGGGCTTCGTGGTGCTGAGCGGCGAGAATGGCGCGGGGAAGACCAATGTGCTCGAGGCATTGTCGCTGCTCGCACCGGGCCGCGGCCTGCGCCGCGCACCGCTTGCCGAGATGGCGCGCCAGGGCGGCAGCGGCGGGTTCGGGGTGGCGGCACGGCTGGGCGAGACGGACATCGGCACCGGCACCCAGAGCACTGCGCCCGAGCGGCGACTGGTGCGGATCAACGGCGCCACCGCCGCGGCCACCTCGCTGGCCGAATGGGTGAGCGTGCTGTGGCTGACCCCGGCGATGGACCGGCTGTTCGTCGATGCGGCGGGCGAACGCCGGCGCTTCCTCGACCGGCTGACGCTGGCGCTGGCACCGGGTCATGCGCACCATTCCACCCGCTACGAAGCCGCGATGCGCGAGCGCAACCGGCTGCTGGCGGAGGATGCGGCGCCCGATCCCGACTGGCTGACCGCGCTGGAGGCGCGCATGGCCGAGCACGGCGCCGCGATCGACGCCGCCCGGCGCGACATGGTCGCCGCCCTGGCCGAACGCCTGGAGCGGCAGCCCGAAGGCCCGTTCGCCCGCGCCGGCCTGACGCTCGAAGGCTGGCAGGGCGATGCCGGGACGCTCGCCCGCGAACTGGCGAACGGGCGCCGGCGCGATGCCGCGGCGGGCCGCACGCTCAGCGGGCCGCACCGGGCGGACCTGCTCGTCACCCATCTCGGCAAGAACCAGCCGGCGCATCTCTGCTCGACCGGCGAGCAGAAGGCGCTGCTGCTGGGCCTCGTCCTCGCCCATGCCGAGCTGGTTGCCGAACGCGCCGGCCGGGCGCCGATCCTGCTGCTCGACGAAGTGGCAGCCCACCTCGATCCAGGCCGCCGCGCCGCGCTGTTCGAAAGGCTGGAGGGGCGCGGCCAGGTGTGGATGACGGGCACCGAACCGGGCCTGTTCGAGGCCGTGCCGGGCAGCGCCACGCGCTACCGGGTTGCGGACGGCGCCGTCACCGCCGACTAGGCTGTGGATAGGGTCGCCGCAGGCCCTATTTTGCTTCCGTTTGCCTGCGCCAATACCTATATGCTTGGCATGGCAACCGACGACACCACTCCCGAAAATACCCCGAACCAGAACAGCTACGGCGCAGATTCGATCAAGGTCCTCAAGGGACTGGACGCCGTGCGCAAGCGCCCCGGCATGTATATCGGCGATACCGACGACGGTTCGGGCCTCCACCACATGGTGTTCGAGGTCTCGGACAATGCGATCGACGAAGCGCTGGCCGGCCACTGCGACAAGATCATCATCCAGCTGAACGCCGACGGTTCGGTTTCGGTCGAGGACAATGGCCGCGGCATCCCGACGGGCATCCACAAGGAAGAAGGCGTCTCGGCGGCCGAGGTCATCATGACCCAGCTCCATGCCGGTGGTAAATTCGAGAACACCAGCGACGACAATGCCTACAAGGTCTCGGGCGGCCTGCATGGCGTGGGCGTCTCGGTGGTGAACGCGCTTTCCGAGTGGCTCGACCTGAACATCTGGCGCGACGGCGAGGAGCATTGGATGCGCTTCGCCTATGGCGACGCGACCGCACCGCTCAAGGTCATCGGCAAGGCGCCCGAGGGCAAGAAGGGCACGCGCGTGACCTTCCTCGCCTCGACCGAGAAGACCCCCGGCGACGGCGGCACCTTCCGCAACCAGATCGAGTTCGACTTCGACAAGCTCGAACACCGCTATCGCGAGCTCGCCTTCCTCAATTCGGGCGTGCGCCTGTTCCTGCGCGACGCGCGGCATGAGGAAGTAAAGGAAGTGGAGCTCTATTATGAGGGCGGCATCGCCGCCTTCGTGAAGTGGCTCGATCGCAACAAGCAGCCGCTGATGCCCGATCCCGTGGCGATCTCCGGCACGCGCGACGACGTGACCATCGACGTGGCGCTGGAGTGGAACGACTCCTATTACGAGAACGTCCTGTGCTTCACCAACAACATCCCGCAGCGTGACGGCGGCACCCATCTCGCGGCGTTCCGCGCGGCGCTGACCCGGACGCTCAACAGCTATGCTGACAAGAGCGGCGCGCTGAAGAAGGAGAAGGTGACGCTCACCGGCGAGGACATGCGCGAGGGGCTTACCGCGATCGTATCGGTCAAGCTGCCGGATCCGAAGTTCAGCTCGCAGACCAAGGACAAGCTGGTCTCGTCCGAAGTGCGCCAGCCGCTCGAGAGCCTGATGGCCGACAAGCTGGCCGAGTATCTGGAAGAGAACCCGGCCAACGCGAAGGTGATCATCCAGAAGGTGATCGATGCCGCCGCCGCGCGCGAAGCCGCCAAGAAGGCGCGCGAGCTCACCCGGCGCAAGGGCGTGCTCGACATCGCCAGCCTGCCCGGCAAGCTGGCCGACTGCCAGGAGCGTGATCCGGCCAAGTCCGAACTGTTCTTCGTCGAGGGTGACTCGGCAGGCGGATCGGCCAAGCAGGGCCGCGACCGCCAGTTCCAGGCGATCCTGCCGCTACGCGGCAAGATCCTGAACGTCGAGCGCGCGCGCTTCGACCGGATGCTCGCCAGCCGCGAGATCGGCACGATCATCACGGCGCTGGGCACCGGCATCCGTGACGATTTCAACATCGAGAAGCTGCGCTACCACAAGATCGTCATCATGACCGACGCAGACGTGGACGGCGCGCATATCCGCACGCTGCTGCTGACGTTCTTCTACCGCCAGATGCCCGAGATCATCCAGGCCGGGCACCTCTACATCGCCCAGCCGCCGCTCTACAAGGCGACCAAGGGCCGTTCGGAGGTGTACCTCAAGGACGACAGCGCGCTCGACCAGTATCTGGTCGAAGGCGGCGTTGGCCTGACCCGGCTCGAGACCAATGAAGGCCCGATCTTCGGCGACGAGCTGATGAAGCTGGTCGATCATGCCCGGCGCATGCGCACCCTGATGCGCTACGTACCGCGCCGCTATGCGCCCGAGATCGTCGAGGCGCTGGCGATGGCAAGCGCGTTCGATCCGGAAGCGACCCGCGAGCAGCGCGCCGAGCGGCTTGGCGCGGTGACCCGCCGGCTCGACCAGACCGACGAGGATGCCCGCTGGAGCGCCCGCGTGACCGAGGATGGCGGCTTCCACTTCGAGCGGCTGTGGCGCGGCGTGACCGACCACCACATCATCGAAGCGGCGTTCCTGGTCTCGGCCGAAGGGCGCAAGCTCCACGCGCTCGCCGCCGAGCAGGCGCAGAGCTATGCGGTGCTCGCCAAGCTGGTGCCGGCCAAGACTGCCGCGACCGAGGAAGCCCCCGCGCCGGCTGCCGATGACGGCGAGGAACTGGTCGCCGCCGCCAAGGGCGAGACGCTGGTCGCGCGGCCGAGCGAGCTGCTCGACGCGATCCTGGCGGCAGGCCGCAAGGGCCTGTCGATCCAGCGCTACAAGGGCCTTGGCGAGATGAACGCCGAGCAGCTGTGGGAAACCACGCTCGATCCGTCCAACCGCTCGATGCTGGTGGTGCAGGTCGACCAGGCCGATGTCGCCGACGCGATCTTCACCCAGCTGATGGGCGACGTGGTCGAACCGCGGCGCGACTTCATCCAGGAGAACGCGCTGAGCGTGGCCAACCTCGACGTTTGAGGCCTCGGCCTGGCCCTTCGGACGACTTTCGTTTCGGACGGCCAGCAACCGCAATTTGCCGGGCCCGAAGCCCATGCCGGGACTCGATGAACCTGAGGGTGGTGCAGCGCCCGTAACTCAAGTTGTCCGCCCACTCCCGGGACGCGATCGGCTCGAAACCGATCGTGTTCTGCATTTCGGCGACGCCGGCCCGGCCGACGTCGAGCAGCAGGCCGGCGAAGCCGCCGTGACGATGGCATGGCCATCGCCGATCGACATGCCGCGTACAGGCAAGGCCCGGTGCGAACCGGGCCTTGCAGGCTTCGACAGGATCAGAATTTGAAGCGGATGCCGACGCGGCCGCCGCCACCCTTCGCCCCGCTGCCGAGGATGGCATCCCCTTCGATGAAGCCGCTCGCCGGTCCCTTTGACAGGATGTTGATGCCGAGCGCGCCCTCGCCATAGTCCCCCGCGCGCGGGGCCATGATCGACTGGCTGACGCCGCCGCTGGTGAAGAGCAACCCGGCCTTGCCATCGAAGGCATGGACGTAATTGCCGCGGGCATAGAGCACCGCCTGCGTTCCGCCCGCCTTCCCGATCGCGGCGCCCAGCCGGGCGCCGAGCTTGCCGGTGATCGCGCTGTTGCTGTCGAACTTGATGCTGTGGCTGAACGCCTGGATCGAGTCGATCGTGCTGGCCTGCCAGGCAAGGGTTGCGATCGGCTCGGCGAAGAGTTTCTCCGAACCCACGCGCACGCCGACCTCGCCCTGCAGGCCAAAGGCGTTGCCGCCGACCTTGTCCGACCAGCGTTCGCTTCCGATGCCGCCCCGCGGGTCGATCCAGAAATAGCTGTACTGGCCGATCAGGTTCGCGAACACGTGCTTGCCGCGATAGCTCGCATAGCCCGCAAGGTTCAGCGCATCGAAGTCGACACGCTCGTTGCCGCCCCGGAACTGCTGTTTCGAACTGAGATAGCCGCCGGTGACGCCGAAGAGGGTGGCGCTGTCCTCGCCCTCGGCGCCGCCCAGATCATAGCCGATCTGCGCACCGAAAAAGTCCTGGCGATAATCGAGCGACGCCCCCTCGATATTGCCGTCGCGATTGACGATGCCGCCGAACATCTGGCCCCATAGCCGGTCTCCCGCTCCCTCGGCATCGCGCAGGGCGGCCATGTGCGTGCTCCACGCCTGGGCCGACTTGTCCCAGATCGCCTGCGCGCCTTCGTTGAGCTTGGCGAGGCGATAGGCCGAGCTGCCGGCCTGCGTGCCCAGACGGTAACTGCCGGTCGCGGCGTCGTAACGCAGATTATACTGGATGAAGCCCATATCGGCCTTGTCGAGCGTGAAGGCGTCGGCCGTCGAACCCGTGCCGACCTTGACGATCGTGACCGGCCCGGCGAGCAATGTCGCCCTGCCCGGCAGCGTGGCGACCACGACCCTGGTCGATCCCGTCGCTGCCCCCTCCACGACGAGCTGGTCGGCGGTCGTCGCCCCGACGTCGAGCGCCAGCGTCGATGCACCCGTCCCGGTGAAGGCGCCGCCCAGGACCAGGCGGTCACCAGCAAGACCGTTGCGCATGTCGACCGTGCCGCTGTTCACGAACCGCTCGAGCCCGTCGAAGCGCACCTGTATCGGCTTTTCGGCCGGGCGGACGAGCCCGGCCACAACGTCCGTCGAACCGATGCGAAGCGTGCCGCTGTTGACGAACCGGTCCTCGCCGCCGCCGAAAACCGAGTCCTTGGTCGCCTGGAACTCGCCCGCGTTGTTCACGACGTCGTTGCCCTCGGTCAGGCGCAGATTGCCCTCGATAATGCCGCTGTTGTTGATTTCGGCGCCGGCGCCCGGCAGCGGCACCCATTCCGGGCCATAGAGGTTGGGCACGAAGATCGTGTAGCGATCGCCGAGGTTGCGGATCGTCCCCGCATTGTTCACGACGACGCCCGAATCCGAACCGATGATGATCGCATTGCCGGCGCCGTCATAATGCTCGTCGCCCGGATGCTTGCCGCCGCCGATTACCGTGGCGCCCCTGGCGATGTTCAGGACGGACTTGCCCGTTCCCGCGCCCATCTCGATCGCGACGTGGTTGGGTGCGATGACTTCGCCGGTGACGTTCAGCGTGGCCCCGCTCGCCGTGGACAGGAAGACTCCGCGCCCGCCGGATTGGACGCTGCCGACTTCCACGTCGATATTGCCGGTCGCAGTGACCGAAACGCCCAGCCCGGCGCCGGTGCTCCTGACCTCTCGGGCATGGATATGGACGTCGCCCTGATAGTTGAGCGCGAGAATGCCCACGCCCGACGGCCCGCTGATCGTGACCTTCGCCGCATCGATATCGATGTCCGGCCCGTCGGTCCCGGTCCCGGCACGCGTCCGGGGAATTACCGCGACGATGCCACCGACGCTTTCGCCCGACGCCCTGACCTCGCCGGTCGACACGATCTGGACGCCCTCGCCCCGATAGCTACCGACCGCGCGGATCGCGGACGAATAATTGCCGGTCACCGAGACGCTGCCGCTGTTGGTGATCTTCGTCAGGCCCTCGCCGCGCCCGAGCGCATAGAGGCCATGCGAGGTCAGGCCCAGGGTTTCGACCGATCCCTTGTTGTCGATGGTGATCGAGCCATTATCGCCGAAAGCAAGGATGCCGTAGGAATAGACGCCCTCGGTCCGGATGTGGCCGTTCCCCGTCACGACGACGCCCCCGGAACGGCTGAACGCGCGCACGCCCGACGCAAAATCGCCCTTCGTCGAAACGTCGCCGACATCGACGGTCACGTTGCCGGTCAGGGTGCTCGCATACACGCCGCCCGCCAGATAGCCCTGGGTCGACACCTTGCCGGCGGTTACCTCGATATCGCCGTAGAAGGAGAAGGCCTCGATGCCCGTCGCGCCATCGCCCTTGGTCGCGACGGTCCCGGCATCAACGCTGATATCGCCCAGCGCATAGCCGAACACGCCGCGCGACGCCGTGCCCTGGGTCGATACGCTGCCGACGTCGATATCTAGGTGCACGCCCTCGCTGGCACCGATCGCCTGCACGCCCGACGCATATTCGCCGCTGGTCGTGACGGATCCCGCGTGGATGCTGGTGGTGGTCTCGCCGACCTTGGGCGCGCCGCCGGCATAGCTATAGATGCCGGCAGCCCCGTCGCCCTTGATGACGACCGTGCCGATGTCGATCGCGGTCTCGCCATATTTGGTCACGGCAACCACGCCTGCGGATTGCAGACCCCCGGTCTCGATGCTGTCGGCCTTTATCGAGATATTGCCGGTGGGCGCCGAGGCATAGATGCCGAACGCATGGTCGCCCTGCGTCTTCACGCTGCCCACGGTGACATCGGTATCCGCCCGGCGCGCCGCATTGATCGCGACGATCCCGTGGGAGTAATTGCCCTGGGTCGAAACGCTGCCCGCGGTTACGCTGATGTCGCGCGGTACCTGACCATTGTCATATACCATGTTGCTGCCGGCGTAGATGCCGGTCGAATAATCGCCCCTGGTCGAGACATTGCCCGCCTGAACGACCACCGATGCGCCAACCGCCTTGATGCCGCCCGCACTCGCCGCCGACCAGGTTCCCGGCCCGACGGTCGTCAGGTCCTCGACATGCACCGTCGTCGTCCCACCCGAATAGGCCGTGATCCCGCGCCCGGCCTCACCCGTGGTCGACACCGACCCGGCGTCGATCGTCACATCGTTCAGGTAGCTCCAGGCGAAAATCCCGTGAGCGCCATAGCCGCTGGTCTGGACGTTGCCGGCCTTGATATCGACCGCGCCGCCATAGGCCTCGGCGCGGATGCCGTTCGCTGCGAAACCGGTGGTGGTGACGCTGTCGACATCGATCTGGATGCTGCCGGTGCTGCCGCCAACATTGCTGTTGGCGTAGATGCCGTCCGCCCGATAGCCATGGGTCTCTACCGTACCCGCATCGATCGCGATGCTCCCGGGAGCCACCGCCCTGATGCCGGTCGAACGCGATCCCTCGGTCGTGACCTTCTCCGCGCGGACGGTGACGCCGCCATCGGTGGCGGCATCGACACCGGGCATTTCATCATCCTGCGTCGCAACGGTGCCGACGTCGATATAGAGATCGCCCGCCAGGCTGCCGCTCCGGCCCGCGCCGCCGGACACGACGATGGGGCCTGTCGCGGCCGCATCGGCGACAGCGATCTTCGGGCCGTCATCGCGGCGGATGGTCAGGTCTTCGGGATCCGCGATGCCTCCGGCCGTCGAACCGGCGCGCACCATATGATGGAGTGGCGCGCGCAGCGTCGACAGGTCAGGCGCGGTCTGCGCCCGGGCCGGCGGGGCAGACAGCTGCAGCGCCGCGGCAGCGCCTGCAAGGCAGGTCCCCAGCGCAAGTCGCGCGCGACGCGAGCGGGCCCGATATGGATGGTGCGATCCGACTTCCAGGCGCAAAAACTGCTGCAACGTCCAACTCCCTGTCATTTTTACCGGGACCTGGCGTGCAATCCGTTACAGATGAAACGATCAGGCCCATGATGCGTGACGACGTCGACGGGAGGAAACCTTGCGTTGCGGAGAAATAATTCGGGATCGGGCGCCTGGCCGATCTGATGGGTCACACCGACCAAAGCCGCCAATCGTCAATGCTCTCGCCTGTCCGTGAGATGCATTCCGGATTGCCGGAAGTGGCAAACACCATTCCAGCCAATTTAGTCCGATTTGAAGCTAGTTTCACGTTCAAGCGCCTGTTATTCTTGCCGAATGCGCGCGGCGCGGCGTAGGCTGGACCTCGAAACGATTCTTCCTGGACGATCGTCCAAAGTAAAGAATCGATACCAGTTCGGGTTTCAAGACGGCACGGAGAGCCGATCGGGGCGGCTAATCTTGTTTATCGCAATCCATCCTCTCGAATCATCTCCGCTTTCTGCGCCAGTTGACGGATTCAGGCGCCGTCTTTTCCGACAATGGGCCGATACCAGAGAGAAATTACGCCAAATACACTGAGAGGCGCTCCGCAAGTCTTCCGGCTCAATCGAACGCCGCCGCTCATTCAACATGCGAGTTCGTCGGGCGCGGGGCCCGCCCGCCGCCGAAGAGGGTACAGAATCAATGATCTGATGCCATTTGATGCCAGCGGATTTCTCCTCCGCCCCTCATGACGCGGGGATCTGCACCCGCAAGATTTCACTCCTGATGCACCACACGGACCTGGCGTTGACCGAGCAAGTCCCCCTTTTTCGCGCAGAAGCGCTGAGACAGAGAACCGATCGATTGATTGGCGGGGTCTCGATCGCTGTTCCCGTGCACTGGCAGGCCATTTCCTATCTGATCTTTGGTGGGGTTCTGGCAGCGATCCTGTTCCTTTCGCTGGCTACCTATTCCCGCGTGGAGATCGCCACGGGCACGATCGAACCCAACAAAGGGGTTGCCGCCGTCACCCCGACGCGCAGCGGAACCGTGACCACGCTTTATGTCGGCGAGAACCAGCGCGTCGCGGCCGGCGCCTTGCTGGCGTCGATCCGGGTCGAGGAAAGCGCCGCCGGCAATTCGACATCAGCTGCACAAATCGGCGAAGCGATAGCAAGGCAGGGCAGCAGCCTGAGTTCCCAGATCGATGCCGTCGCCGCGGCGGCATCCGCGCAGCGACAGCAACTTGCGGTACAGCGCGACGGGCTGGAGTCGGAAATTAGTGAGGTCCAGTCGCAGCTTGGGCTTCAGGCCGAACTGGTTGAATCCGCACAGAAGGACTATGACCGCGTACGCACGGTTGCCGTCCGCGGCTTCATCAGCGGCAGGGACCTGCAACAACGGGAAGACCTTATCCTTTCCCGCAAGCAGCAATTGGCGCAGCTCCAGCAAAGTCTTGCGTCAAAAAGGGCGGAACTGCTGCAGCTCGATCGGAATTCGGCACAACTGAAGGCGCAAACCGAAGCCGAGATCGCCAATATCTCAGCTTCCCGCGCCAGCGTCGACCAGCAGGCGGCCAGCAACAGGGGTGGCCAGGCATATGTTCTGCGCGCGCCCGTGGCCGGAACGGTCACGGCAATCGTCTCCCGCCCCGGACAGTCGATTTCGCCTCAACTGTCCATGATGTCCATCGTGCCGGAAGGCTCGACCCTCCAGGCCCAGCTCTCGGTGCCAGCCTCTGCGATCGGCTTCGTCAAGCCGGGGATGGAAGTGCGGCTGGCAGTCGACGCGTTTCCCTATGAGCGATTTGGAACCGTCGAGGGAAAGGTGCTGACCGTTGCGTCGGCCGCAATCAGCCGAGCGGGTCCGAATGGCGGGGCCATTGCCGCCTTCCCCGTCACGATCACCGTCAAGGACCCCACCATATTCGCCTATGGCAGGCGGGAACGGCTTATGCCGGGCATGACGGTGACGGCGCGCATCGTCTCCGAACGGCAGAGCCTGATGCAGTGGCTCTTCAACCCCCTGTTCGCCGTCAGGAAAAGATAGCCCAATGCTCGACCTTGGCCTGTTCTCCCGTTCGAGGGTCCGGCTCGTGCGCCAGACGGAGGTCGCCGAATGCGGCCTCGCGAGCCTGGCGATGATTGCGAACTACCATGGGCTCGATGTCGATCTGGCCACGATGCGCCGCCGCTTCGCGCCGTCGCTGCGCGGGACCACGCTCCGCAGCCTGATCGGCGTGGCCGACAAGATCGGCCTGACTCCCCGGGCGGTCAAATTGCCGCTCGAGCAGCTTGGCAACCTGCATATGCCCGCCGTGCTGCATTGGAACATGAATCACTATGTCGTCCTGGAGAAGGTCAAGAACGACAAGGCGCTGATCCACAATCCGGACGGACGATCGGCCTGGCTGGCCATGTCGGAGGTGTCCGATTGCTTCACCGGCGTGGCGCTCGAACTGCGCCCCAGCAACGATTTCGTGACCGGCACCCATCGCGAGCGGCTGCGGCTTTCGCAGCTCTGGCAGCGCATGAGCGGCCTCAAGCGCGCCCTGGCCCAAATCCTGGTGCTCAGCGCCGTGCTTGAGATTTTCGTACTCGCCTCCCCCTATTACATGCAGATTGCCGTCGATACGGCGATCCCCGCGCTGGACCATAATCTGCTCGCGGTGCTGGCCCTGGGCTTCGGCCTGTTCACCGTCATCAACGCCATCGCGTCGCTGCTGCGGTCGTTCGTCCTGCTCGTGGCCGGCACGACGCTCGGCTACAGCGTCGCCTCCAACATCGCCCGGCGCCTGTTTCGCCTGCCGATCGACTGGTTCGAGAAGCGCCATACCGGCGACATACTTTCCCGTTTCCAGTCGATCATCCCCATCCAGCAGTTGCTGACGACGGGCGCCGTCGGCGCTTTGGTCGATGGCGTTCTGGCCATCTTCACCCTGGCGCTGATGTTCTTCTACAGCCCGCTGCTGGCGTCGATCGCACTACTCGCCTTCGCGCTCTACGGCGTGGTCCGGGCGATATCCTTCTCCTTCCAGCGCGAGGCACAGGAAGCGCAGATCGTTACCTCGGGGAAAGAGCAGAGCACGCTCATAGAAACGCTCCGGGGCATGACCACGCTGCGCCTGTTCGGGCGCGAGATGCTTCGCCATGCATTCTGGCAAACCCGGCTGACCGATGCCGTCAACGCCAACGTCCATCTGGCACGCATCGGAATCTGGCAGAATCTCGCGAACACGCTGATCTTCGGGATCGAAGCCGTTCTGTCCACCTGGCTGGCGATCAGCCTCGTGATCGACGGCTCCGGCTTCAGCGTCGGCATGGTCTTCGCTTTCATGTCCTACAAGACGCAGTTCATCCAGAAGTCCTCGACCCTGATCGATCAGGGCATCGCCTTCAGCATGATCAAGCTCCACCTCGAGAGATTGTCGGACATTGCGCTTTCGACCGAGGACCGCAGCTTCGGGGACAGCGAAGATCTTCAGACGGAACTCAAGGGGCGGATCGAGCTCAGAGGCGTCTATTATCGCTATGCCCCAAGCGACCCCTTGATCCTCGAAAACCTCGACCTGCTCGTCGAGCCCGGCGAACACGTCGCGATCACCGGGCCATCCGGCGGCGGCAAATCGACCCTGGTGAAGCTGCTGCTGGGACTGGTTGAGCCGGACAGCGGCGAGCTTCTGGTCGACGGGCTGGCGCTAAACCGGTTCGGCCACAAGAGTTATCACGCCCAGGTCGCTGCGGTGATGCAGGAAGACAGCCTCTTCGCGGGGTCGCTGGCCGATAACATCGCCCTGTTCGACGAACAGGTCGATATGGACATGGTCGTGTTCGCCGCGATCGCGGCTTCGATTCATGACGATATCAGCCGGATGCCGATGCAGTATGAAACGCTGGTCGGCGATATGGGATCGACGCTTTCCGGGGGGCAGAAGCAGCGCATCCTGCTCGCCCGGGCGCTCTATCGCAGGCCCAAGGTGCTGGTGATGGACGAGGGAACCGCCCATCTCGACACGCTCCACGAGCGCGCGGTCAACGCCGCAATCGGGGCCATGGGCATCACCCGCATCATCATCGCGCATCGCCGGGAAACCGTCGAGGCCGCCCAGCGGGTGCTGATCATGACCGACGGAAAGCTTCTGCCTGCCCCGCAACCGATCGAAAGCAGCTAGCCCCCGCACCGACGCGCAGAAACATTTTCCGGACAAAAAATCTTGAACGATCGTTCCACTATGCCTAACTGAGGCGGCATGGCACGTCCAAGGGAATTCGACGTCGACACCGCACTGGACGCCGCGATCGCGGTGTTCCGGGATCACGGCTATGAGGGCAGCTCGGCCCAGATGCTCGTCGACGCGATGGGGATCGGGCGGCAGAGCCTGTACAATGTCTTCGGCGACAAATGGGGCATCTATACCGCGGCGCTCAGGCGCTACGCCCTGCTCGAGGGCAAGGCGCATCGCGAGGCGCTGGCCAGCGGCCCGCGTGCAATCGACGGGCTGCGCGCCATGCTCGACCGGGTGCTGGCCGATGCGACCTGCGGCTGCATGGGCATCGGCGCGATCGTGGAGTTTGCGGAGACGCGGCCGGACCTGGTCGAGATCCGCAAAGTCGCCGGTGCCGCCCTGCAAAAGGCGCTGGCCGAGACGATCGCCCGCGCCCAGTCCGAAGGCGATGTCGATGCCAGCCTCGATCCCGAGGAACTGGCGACCTTCGTGATCGCCACCGTCTCCGGCATCCGCATCGCCGCACGCGGCGGCGCGAGCGCCAGCCATCTGCACGCGCTCGTCCAGCTTGCGCTCCGGGCGCTGCGCTGAGTTTTTTTTGACCAGTTTTTGAACGATCATTCAATTCCACGGAGAACCAAGATCATGAAGGCAGTGAAACTGAACGGCGCAGGCGATGTCGATGTCCTGCACTATACCGATGTGCCCGATCCGGTGCCGGGCGAAGGCCAGGTGCTGGTGGAGGTGGCCGCAGCAGGCGTGAACTTCATGGACATCGGCAAGCGGCGGGGCATGGCCACCGGCGCCTATCAGCCCGAGATCCTGGGCGTGGAGGGCGCCGGTCGCGTGCTGGAAGTGGGCCCGGGCGTGACCGGATTCACACCCGGCGACCGCGTCGCCTGGGTGTTCGTGCCGTCGAGCTATGCCGAGCGGATCGTGGCGCCGGCCGCCGCGCTGGTTCCGATCCCCGACGGGATCAGCGACAAGGTCGCCGCCTCGCTGATGATGCAGGGGCTTACCGCGAGCCATTTCGCCACCGACTTCTATCCGGTGCGGCTGGGTGACATCGCGCTCGTCCATGCCGCGGCGGGCGGCGTCGGCCAGTTGCTGACGCAGATCATCAAGCTGTGCGGCGGTACCGTGATCGGCCGGGTCTCCAGCGAGGCCAAGGTAGCGGCGGCGAAGGCCGCGGGCGCCGATCATGTTATCGTCGATGCCGAGGGCAGTTTCGCCGAGGAGGCGATCCGGCTTTCGGGCGGCGAAGGCGTGCACGTCGTCTATGACGGATCGGGGCCCGCCACCTTCGAGGGGTCGCTCGCGGCACTGCGCCGATCGGGCACCTTCTGCTGGTACGGCCCGGTGCTGGGTGCGGGCAGCGCGATCGAGATCATGTCGCTGCCGAAGAGCATCAAGCTCGGCTATGGCGTGTATCACGACCATATCCCGACGCCCGACCTGCTGCGCGCCCGCGCCAACCGATTGTTCGACTGGGTGCTCGAGGGCACATTGCGGGTCGCCCCGGCGACCGAGTTCGCGCTGGCCGATGTCGCCGAAGCGCACCGCGCGATGGAAAGGCGGGCGACCACGGGCAAGCTGCTGCTGATCCCCTGAACCTATGGCAGGCGCGCGCTCCTATGCGGCGGCGCGTGCCTCGCCCTTGGCGAGAACCAGATAGACGACGGCGACGAACACGCCCCCGCCGATGACATTGCCGATCGTCACCCAGAAGAGGTTGTAGCCGGCCTGGGCCGGATCGAGCAGCGGCGTGGGATCGAGCATGCCGAGCGTGAACAGCGTCATGTTCGCCACCGAATGCTCGAACCCGCAGGCGACGAAGGCGAGCAGGCACCAGGCCATGGCGAGAATCTGCGCGACTTCGGTGCGGAGCCGGGCGAACATCCAGATCGCGAGGCACACCAGCCAGTTGCACAGGCTGGCACGTGCGACGAGCATCGCCGGATCGGCCTGGACCTTGTGCCCGATATAATCGTGGAGGAACGGCGGCGGTGCCGAGAACACGATCCCGCCGCCGCCGGTCGAGAAGATCCAGGCGAGGATCGCCGCGCCGACCAGATTGCCGATCCATACGCTGGCGAGCAGCGCCAGCCCCCGGCGGAGGGAAAGCTTCTTCCGCGCCAGCGCGAACACGACATAGAGGATCGTGCCGGTGAACAGATCCGCGCCGGCGACCATTACCAGCAACAGCCCCAGACCGAACACGCCGCCGCTCACCAGCGGCCGGACGCCCGCCGGCAATCCCGCGCTTACGGTCAGCGCGAGGATCAGCGCGATGCCGATATAGGCACCGCCGAGCAAGGCGCTGACCGCGAAGCTGGCAGGCGCGCGGAACAGCATGTTCGCCCGTCTTTGCCCGACTTCGGCGAAGTGATCGCACTGATCCATATAGCCCAAGATGCAACTCCCTTTCCGGCGCCGCGCAGCGGCGCGGCTCGCCGCAAGCTGGGGAGCGGACCTGTTCGCCACCACGCATACGAAAGTGGGGGTCGGGATTGGCGCAGCGCATCTGCGCCGTCGCACATTGACAAAGGACCACTGGCCTCTTAATTAAAGTTCCAGTGGAACATTATCGAGCAAACTCGATGCAGCCTTCCCCGCTTGTTCCCCACGGAGTATGAGAAATGACATCGCAGAAGACCTGGCTGGTGACCGGCAGTTCGAGCGGCCTCGGCCGGAAGATCGCCGAGGCGGTGCTGGCGGCAGGCGACAATCTGGTCGCAGCCTCGCGCGACAAATCCCGGCTCGAGGATCTGGTGGCGCAACATGGCGCCCGGATCCGCCCGATCGCGCTCGACGTGACCGATCCCGACGCCGCCCGCGCGGCCGTGGCCGAAGCGGTCTCCGCCTTTGGCCGGCTCGACATACTGGTCAACAATGCCGGCTATGCCGATGTCGCGGCGATCGAGGACATGTCCGACGCGGTGTTCCGCGCCCAGATCGACGCCAATTTCTACGGCGTGGTGAACCTGACCCGCGCGGCGCTGCCGGTGATGCGCGCGCAGCATGCCGGCCATATCATCCAGATCTCCTCGGTCGGCGGGCGGGTCGGCAGCACGGGGCTTGGCGCCTATCAGGCGGCGAAATGGGCGGTCGGCGGCTTCTCCGAAGTGCTGGCGAAGGAAGTCGTCGGCTTCGGCATCAAGGTGACGGTGGCCGAGCCGGGCGGGATGCGCACCAACTGGGCAGGCGCGTCGATGGACGTGCCGGCAATCAGCGAAGCCTATCAGCCGGTGATCGGCCCCGTGGTCGAGCGGCTGCGCAGTGCCGACGGCAACCAGCCGGGCGATCCCGAGCGGATCGCGAAGGTGCTGCTCGACCTTGCCAATATGGACGCGCCGCCGCTGCGCCTGCTGCTCGGAAAGGACGCCGTGGCGGTGGCGAAGGCGATGGCCGACCATCTCGCCGCCAGCGACGCACAGTGGCGGACGCTCAGCGAATCCGTCGTCTATCCGGACTGAGACCGGGAATTGGTCTCGATCGCCGACGCTGATAGAGCGGCGATCGGGACCAGGATGCGATGATGCCGGACGATCAGAAGCCAGCCTTTCAGAGAGCGCGCAGCGCCGAGCAGCGGGAGGAGCGCCGTATCGCGATCCTGCGCGCCGCCAGCGAACTGCTGGAGGCGCATCCGGTGCGCGACATCAGCCTGCGCGAGCTCGCCCGCAGGGTCGATCTCTCCAAGACCAACGTCGTGCGTTATTTCGAGACGCGCGAGGCGGTGTTCTTCGCGCTGCTGAACCAGGCGCTCGACCAGTGGCTGGCGACGCTGCCGGAAGAACTGGGCACCAGCCATGACGTGGCGGCGCTCACCGGCGCCTTTGCCGCGTCGCTCGCGCGGCGGCCGATGATCTGCAAGCTGTGGAGCGCGCTGGGCGGCGAGCTGGAGAGCAACATCTCGCCCGAGGCGGTGCGCGGGTTCAAGCTCGCCCATGCCGGGCATCAGGCCCGGATCGCAGGGGCGCTGCGCGCGGCGATGCCGGGGCTGGACGACGCCGGCGCACGCGAATTCGTTGCCGCCGCCATCGTCCTTGTCGCGGGGCTCTGGCCGTTCGCCAATCCTTCGGCCGAAGTGCTGGAGGCGCTGGAGCATCCCGAGCTGGCGGCATCGCGCATCGATTTCACCGCGCATCTCGCACGGCTGTTCCAGCTGGTGATGACGGGCATCCTGACCCGCTGACCGGGCCTGCCGAGCGCCGGATTTGCCGATTCCGGCACAACGGCTTGCCGATTCCGGCACAGATGCGACCAATGGCGCGATCAAGCGATCGGTCGGGGCGGCGTGCTCCCGAGCGTGGCCGCATGAGCCACTCGATGAAGGAAGACACGCCATGACCCTGCGTATCGGATTACGCCGCAATGCAGCTTTCGCGCTGCTCGCCGGCACCGCCCTTGCCCTTTCGGCCTGTGCCGACAATCTCCGCCCTGCCGCCGACGCCATCCCGGCCGGCAAGGACGGCGCCACCGCCAACGCCGCCGGCGTCGATATCGTCACGATGACCCCGGACTTCCCGGGCATGGTCGACATCCAGGGCGCGGTGACGCCGATGAAGATCAAGATCACCAACAACGGCAACACGCCGGTGCGCGTGCGCTATGCCGATTTCAAGCTTACCGATCCGGACGGCAAGAGCTATGCCGCGCTGCCGCTCTACAAGATCGACAGCACCGTCGAGGTGCCGACCCCGCTGGGCGCCTATGACCCGATCGTTCGTCCGGGCTTCTTCTATCACCGCTTCCGGGTCGCCCCCTATTATTCCGGCCTCTATCCGGGCCTGCCCTGGTATCATGGCGGTTTCGGTTATGGCGGCCCCTATGGCTGGGGATATTATGACGACGCGTTCCGCGACGTGCAGCTGCCGACCAACGCGATGCGCAAGAACGTGCTGCCCGAAGGCGTGATCGATCCGGGCGGCTCGCTCGAAGGCTGGCTGTACTTCCAGCACGTCTCGCCGTCGGTGAAGCACGTCGATTTCGACGCGACGGTCACCTCGGAGCGCGGCGTCCAGCTGGGCGACCTCTCCATTCCCTATGACTTCAAGTCGTAAGGACCGTCCGATGACCAGCTTCGCGCAGCTGCGCGCACGCAGCCGCGCCTGGTACTGGCAGGCGGCGCTGGGCGTCCTGCTGCTCGTGCTTGGGGTGTTTGCATTGCTGCACCCCTTTGCGAGCAGCCTGGCGCTCGGCGTCTATCTTGGCTGGGCATTGATCGTGTCGGGCGCGTTCGGCATCGCCGCCGCGCTCCGCACGATGCGGATGCGGGGCCACGCCCTCGATGCCTATCTGGGCGTGCTGTCGGTCGCGGCGGGGCTGGTCATGCTCGCCTATCCGCTCGCCGGCGCGCTGGCGGCCCTGTGGGCCGTCGGCATCTGGCTGGCGCTGAGCGGCGTGACCAGGCTGTTCGTCGGCGGGCGCGCGCGACACGAACGCGTCTCGCAGTTCGCAGCGGGGATCCTCGATCTCGTGCTCGCCCTGCTCTTGTTCATCGGCTTCGTCACCGCCGACCTGTTCCTGGTCGCGACGATGCTGGGCGTGAGTTTGATCGTCGCCAGCATCGTGACGTTCGGCGTTGCCCTGCGCCTGCGCGAGCTGGCCCACCGCATCGGCCGCAGCACTTTGGCCGCCTGATTCAAAGAAGAGGCGCGCCGGCATGCCTGGCGCGCCTCTTTTCCGCCGGCGGAACTCAGGCGCGCCGCAGCCGGGTGCTGCGGGGCGCATCGCCGTAGCGGGCACGATAGAGCCGGCTGAAATGCGCCTGGCTGACGAAACCGCAGGAAAAGGCGATCTCGGCGATCGACAGCCGGTCCCGGGCGGGATCGCAAAGCAGCCTGTGGCTGCGCTCCAATCGCAGATTGAGGATGAAGCGCGCCGGCGACTGGCCGGTGCCGGCGAACAGGGTGCGCAGATAGCGCTCGCTGATGCCGAGCGCACGGGCGAGCGACGCCGCGCCGAGCTCGGGATCGGCGAGCCGGCTGGCCGCCAGCGAACGGGCCCGGGCGAGCGTGAGCGCCGCGCCGGTCGAGCTGGCATTGCAGGGTGGCTCGGCCTCGAGCAGCGCCAGCGCGGCATCGCCGATCGCCCGGGCCAGCGCATCGGGCTGGGGCGTGGCGGCGCTGGCGAGCAGCCCGTCGAACAGCAGCGCCTGGCCCGGCTGCAGCGGCACCACGCTGCCATGGATCAGCTCGATCCGGCGGCAGCGATCGCGCAGCGCGATGCGGGGAAGCGTGAGAAAGGCGAGATCGCAGGGGCCATCGGCCTCGAAGCGGCCACCGGCCTGCCCGTCGAGCACCAGCAGGCTGCCGGGCAAACAGTCGCGCACCAGCGTGCCGGCGACCAGACGGCAGGCGCCCTGGCGGCAGCGGACAAGCAGAAGGCGATCCTGCGCACCGCGAATATTGGAAACCGGGAAATGCTGATGTGCCGCGAGCACAATCCGGGCGGCGCCCGCGGCGAAAAGCGCGGCGCTTCCGGCGACGGCACGCTCTGCCACAGGAGGCAGACGCAGGACCGCATTTGGCGGAGCGGTTTCGGTCTGGGTGAGCATCCCCCGCGCTCAGCGTGTACGACTGCGGGCGCCGGTGCGCCGCGTCAGGGTCTCTCGCAGAGGGATATTGCGGTTGTCGCGCACGGCCTGCCCAAGCCTTTTGAGAATGTCTCCGCGGCGAGGCGGAGCAAGAGTGCGGGCGGCAGCACAGGGGCCGCCGCCCGCTGCGAAATCAGAAGCGGAGGCCGACGCCGGCCAGCAGCTGGTTCTTGTGCACGTCGCCCGACCAGTGCGAATAGCGATACTCACCCGAGACATAGACTGCCTTGGTGACCGCATATTCGGCACCGGCACCGATCCGGTAGCCGTCACGATCGTGCGAAGTGCCCATATCGAGGGCGCCGGCGCCGTCGATCTTGCTCGAGAAGCGGGCGTTGGTGTAGCCGCCCTTGCCGTAGACCATCAGCTTCGGCGAGACGACATAGCCGAGGCGCGCGCCGGCATAGAGATCGCGGTCCCCGCGCTCGCAATAGACGGCGGTGGCGGCGACGGCGGTATCCGGGCGGCATTCCTTCTGAGTGGAATCGGTGAACTCGACTTCCGGCCCGACGCGAACCTTGTCGAGCGCGATGTCGTAACCCGCGGTCGCGCCATAGACGAAGCCGTCACCACCGATGCGGCCGCCGCCACCGACGCGGCCCCAGCCGGCCTCGACGCCGACATGCGGGCCCGAGAAGGGCGCGGCGTCCTGCGCCATGGCGGGGGTGGCGATCGTCGCAGCGGCGACAGTGGCGAGCGCGATAAACTTGTTCATGGATTCCTCCGTGTTCCTTTGGGGGGCCGGGATGGCTTGCCCCGAATTAGCGCGGCGGACAGGGCTGGTTTAGAATACGAAAGTTTATCCAAACCAATGTATTAGGCCTCATTCATCAGATATTTCCGACCACTTCGGCAAACGCGATGCGCCGCCGTCGAACCCAAGCCGAACAGGCCGGCGCCGGTCGCTCCCGCTCTTCCGCTAGAGCGCGCCCAGGCAGATCGCAGCCGTCGCCGCGCCCAGTGCCAGCGCGGCGACGGCAAGCGCGGCCGGCACGCCGATCGCCGCCAGCGTCCAGGCGCCGAGCACCACGCCGCCGACAAAGGCGCCCCATGACAACAGGTTCGACAGCGACTGGGCGAGCTTCGCGGTGCCGCGCAAATGGCGAGCCAGCGCCTGCCCGAACCCGAAGAGCGCGCCGGTGATGAAGCCCTTGCCGATATCGGCGCCGGCGATCACCTGATGCAGGGTGTTCTGCATGCCCATCGCCACCGCGACGAGCGCGAGCCCGATCCGGTCCATGCCGAACAGCGCTAGCAAGATGGCGCCGAGCAGCGCGAGGACTTCGCCGGCAAGGATCGTAGCAAAGGCGAGATCCGCATCGCCGTCCGCAACGAACGTGCCCAGCGCGCTGCCAAGGACGAAGGCGCCGATGATCGCAAGGATGAGCGCCACATTGCGCCCGTCCGCCAGCGCCATGCCGAGCTGGGTCGAGTTCCCGCTCATGAACGAGACATAGAGATGGCCGAGCTGGAAATAGCCGACCGCGTCGAGATAGCCGGCGATCGCGGTCATCAGCGTGGCGAAGAAGAGGTGCCGGCGCGGTGCCGCTGCGATTCGGCCGCGCAACACCGCCCGCCACCCCGGCGCAGCCCCGGGCGTGCCGGGACCGCCGGAGGTCACGATACGCGTTCCCGCGTCGCCGTCTGGTCTGGCTTGCGCCGCACGACCTGGCGGGCGACCGCCACGGCACCCAGCGAGCGGCGGCCTACGCCGGAATGGACCAGCGCGAAGCTCAGCTCGACATAGATGGTCGCGCCGTCCTTGCGCACGGCACGGGTGAGCGTCGGCCGCCCGTCGAGCTGCAGGATGCCCTTCGCCATCGCCGCGCCGAAGCCGCGCCAGTGTGGAGCACGCAGGTCGATCGGCACGATCAGATCGAGATTCTGACCCAGCGCCTCGGCGGCGGAATGGCCGAAGATCGCCTCGGCACCGTGATTCCAGCGGCGGATCACGCCGTGATGATCCGCATAGATCACCGCGTCGGCGATCTGCGCGAGAATGTCTTCCGCCAGTGCGGAGGTTCCCATGATCTTCTCCCGGCTCAGCGCGGCTGCGGAATCGCGCTCTGCGGATTGAGATTGCCGATATGGCCGCTCTCGGTGCCCGCCTTGGGATCGATCGCGCAGTTGATCAGCGCGGGCTTGCCCGCCTTGAACGCAGCGTCCAGCGCCTGCTTCAGGCTGGCGGGATCCTCGGCATAATAGCCGGTGCCGCCGAACGCCTCGATCATCTTCTCGTAGCGGGCGTGCATCAGCACGGTAGGCGCCGGATCGCTGCCCCCGCCGAGATTGACCCCGTCGCCGCGGTAGATGCCACCATTGTTGAAGACGATGGTGGTGACCGGCAGCTGGTAGCGGCAGATCGTCTCCAGCTCCATGCCGCTGAAGCCGAAGGCGCTGTCGCCTTCGATCGCGATCACCGGCTTGCCGGTGGTGACCGCGACGCCGATCGCATAGCCCATGCCGATGCCCATCACGCCCCAGGTGCCGGTATCGAGCCGGTGGCGGGGCTGGTGCATGTCGATCACGTTGCGGCAGATGTCGAGCGTGTTGGCGCCCTCGTTGACCAGATAATGTTCGGGCGCGGCATCGAGCACCGACTTGATCGCGCCCAGCGCGCTGTAGAATTCCATCGGGCTGGGATTGGCGGCGAGGCGCGCGGCCATATGCGCGGCGTTCTTCTGCTTCTGCGCCTCGAGCGCGGCAATCCAGTCCCCGCCCGGGCCGATCCGTCCGGCAACTAGCCCGGCGCGCATCGCCGCGATCGAGGAGCCGATATCGCCGATCACCGGCGCCGCGATCGCGCGGTTGCTGTCCGCTTCGGTCGGAACGATGTCGAGCTGGATGAACTTGGCCGAGGCAGACCATTGCGGGCTCTTGCCATGGCCGAGCAGCCAGTTGAGCCGCGCACCGACCAGCATCACCACATCCGCCTGGGCCAGCGCCAGCGAGCGCGCGGCGGCGGCAGAGAGCGGGTGATCGTCGGGCAGCAACCCCTTGGCCATCGACATCGGCAGGAAGGGAATGCCGGTCTCTTCGATAAAGCCGCGGATATCGGCATCGGCCTGGGCATAGGCGGCGCCCTTGCCGAGCAGGATCAGCGGGCGCTTGGCGCCGGCCAGCAATTCGAGCGCGCGCGCCACCGCATCGGGGGCGGGCAGCTGCAGCGGCGCGGGGTCGATCACTTCGATCAGCGATTCCGCACCGGCCGCGGCATCCATCGTCGCGCCCAGCACTTCGGCAGTGAGATCGAGATAGACGCCGCCTGGCCGGCCCGAGACCGCCGCGCGGATCGCGCGCGCCAGGCCGATGCCGATATCCTCCGGCCGGTTCACCCGAAACGCAGCCTTGGCATAGGGCTTGGCCGCGTTCATCTGGTCGAGCTCTTCATAGTCGCCCTGCTGCAGATCAACGATGGCGCGATTGCTCGACCCGCTGATCTGGATCATCGGGAAGCCGTTGACCGTGGCATTGGCGAGCGCGACCATGCCGTTGAGGAAGCCCGGCGCCGACACGGTCAGGCAGATGCCCGGCTTCTTCGTCAGATAGCCCGAGATCGCCGCGGCATTGCCGGCCGAAGCCTCGTGGCGGAAGCCGATATAGCGGATGCCCGACGCCTGGGCGATGCGGGCGAGATCGGTCACCGGGATGCCAGCGACCCCGAACATCGTATCGAGGCCGTTGCGCTTCAGCGCGTCGACGATGAGGTGGAAGCCGTTGGTGATCGGGGCGGAACTGGGCTGGGTCGCCATGGCGGACACGCTTTCCTGCAGGATTTCGGGGAACCGGGGTGGCGCGGAGCGAGGGGGGCGATCGCTCCGCGCCGGGGGCTACGGCCTCAAACCACGCCGGAGGCGTGCAGGGCCGCAATCTGTTCGGGGGTGTAGCCAAGCTCGCCCAGCACCTCGTCCGAGTGCTCGCCGAGGAGCGGCGCGCCCTTGATGTCGGGCGTGAAGGACGAGAATTTGATCGGGCTGCCGACGGTCAGATACTTGCCGCGCTTCTCTTCCTCGACCTCGACGATCGAGCCGCTGGCGCGCAGGGCCGGATCATAGGCGATCTCCTTCATCGAGAGCACCGGCGCGCAGGGCACCTCGAACTGCTCGAGGATCTGCACCGCCTCGAACTTGTTCTTGTCCGCCAGCCAGACCTCGATCTCCTTGAAGATGTCGAAGATATGCGGCTGGCGCGCTGCGGCGGTGGCGTAGGCGGGATCGTCCTTCCATTCGGGATGGCCGACCGCCTCTGCGGTGCGCGGCCAGTTCTGCTCCTGGATGGTGAAATAGATATAGGCGTTGGGATCGGTCTCCCAGCCCTTGCACTTGAGGATCCAGCCAGGCTGGCCGCCGCCGCCGGCATTGCCGCCGCGCGGCACCGCGTCGCCGAACGGCGTGTTCGGATATTGCGGATATTCCTCGAGATAGCCGACCCGCTCGAGCCGCTCCTGATCGCGCAGCTTGACCCGGCACAGGTTGAGCACCGCATCCTGCATCGACACCGCGACCTTCTGGCCCTTGCCGGTCTTCTCGCGGTGGAGCAGCGCGGTGAGGATGCCGATCAGCAGGTGCATGCCCGAATTGCTGTCACCGAGCGCCGCCGCGCTCACCGTGGGCGGGCCGTCCCAGAAGCCGGTGGTCGATGCCGCGCCGCCGGCGCACTGGGCGACATTCTCATAGACCTTGAGATTGGCGTAGGGCGAATTCTCGTTGAAGCCCTTTACCGAGCCGAAGATCAGCCGCGGATTGAGCTCCTGGATATGCTCCCAGGTGAAGCCCATGCGATCGAGCGCGCCGGGCGCGAAATTCTCGACCATCACGTCCGCGCCGCGGATCAGCTGCTCGAGGATCTGCTTGCCCTCCGGCGTCTTGGTATCGAGCTCGAGCGAACGCTTGTTGCTGTTGAGCATGGTGAAATAGAGCGCATCGAGATCGGGGATGTCGCGCAGCTGCGACCGGGTGATGTCACCCTTGCCCGGGCGCTCTACCTTCAGCACGCTGGCGCCGTACCACGCCATCATCTGGGTACAGGCGGGGCCTGCCTGAACGCCGGTGAAATCGACGACCTTGATACCTTCGAGCGGCAAAACCATGACGTTGCTCCATTTCCTTTGGAGCAAAGCTAGTCACTGGATTGATTCGCGAAATAATACCTAGGTTTGTCACAAATATTATCGAAGCATGGAACAATTCATCGATTTGATTTCGATCAAATGAATGAATTAATTTTCATGACAACAGGGAACCATCGCCGACACATATTGCCCCGACAACCATGCAATTACGATGCATTCGGGACTCGCACCTCCTATCCGGAGGCAATCGCCTCCCGGCCGGCAAATTCGCGGCGCAATGCACTGCCATGCTGATCGAGCACCGGCGCACCGGGGCGCACCGCCGGATCGGGATAGCCGCTGATCTTGAGCGGCGTGCCCGGCATGCGGATCCCGCCCGCCTCGATCATCATGTTGCGCGCCGCGGTCTGCGGATGCTCGGCAGCCTGGGCGACGTCGAGCAGCGGGCCGACCGGCACGCCGGCGGCATGGATCACCTCCAGCCAGTGCGACGCCGGCCGGGTGGAGAGCGTGCGCTCGAGCTCCTGCTTGAGCGCCTCCTGATGCGCGGTGCGATCGGCGTTCGAGCCGAAGCGCGGGTCGCCGGCAAGATCGGCCCGATCGAGCGCCGCGCAGAGAAGGCCAAACAGATGATCGTTGCCGCACGCGATCACGAAGGGACCGTCCGCCGCCTGAAACGTGTCGAACGGCGTCATGAACGGATGGCGGTTGCCGATCCGCTCGAGCGGCTTGCCGGTCGCGACATAATCCATGAAGCCATGGTCGAGGATCGACAGGGTCGAATCGAACATCGCCACATCGACCTGGGCGCCCTTGCCGTTCTTCTCGCGGCCATAGAGCGCGCTGACGATGCCCGAGAACAGGAACATGCCGGCCGCCAGATCGGAGATCGAGGTGCCGACCCGGGTGGGCGGCCCCTCGGGAAAGCCGGTCATGCACATCAGCCCGCTCATCGCCTGCAGGATCGTGTCATAGGCGGGATAGGCCGAATACGGCCCGGTCTGCCCGAAGCCCGAGCAGGAGGCATAGATCAGCCGCGGGTTGATCGCGGCGAGATCCTCCCAGCCAAAGCCGAGCCGCTGCATCGCCCCGGGGCGGAAATTCTCGACAAGCACATCGGCGTGGCGGACCATTTCGAGGAAGACCGCGCGATCACCGTCCGCCTTGAGATCGAGCGCGATGCTCTCCTTCCCGCGATTGACGAAGCTGTAATAGAGCGACTGTCCATCGACGAATGGACCATAGGTGCGCGTGTCGTCGCCATGATCGCGCGGCTCGATCTTGATCACCCGGGCGCCGAGATCAGCGAGCATCATCGTGCTGTACGGCCCGCTCAGCACATGGGTGAGATCGACGACGAGCAGGCCCGAAAGCGGGCCCGGAACGGCGCTCGGCGCGGTATCTGGCATCTGGCGACTCCCTTGCCGGCGCTTCGTGGCGACGGGCGGCGACTTTATCCCCGCCATGATGGAGCCCCGGCAGCGCCGCACCATCATCTTGAGGTATGGGGTCGCATAGCCCGCGACTCATATGCTATTGAAACTTAGTCGCATCAAAGATAGCAGAGCGGGACACTATCCAGGGGGCCGTGATGCGATTTCCGAAACTGATCCTGCTGGGCACGCTCGGCGCGCTGGCATTGGCCACCGCAGCGCAGGCGCATATGCCCTATCTGCTCCCGACGCTGTTCGATGTGGGCAAGGGCGATCATGTGACGCTCACCTCGGCATTCGGCGAGGACCCGTTCGTGCCTGAGATCGGCATGAAGGATGCGCCCTTCCATTTCATCCGGCCGGACGGGACCAGGGGCGAAGTCGGCAAGCCCACCTATCTGCGCGACCTGACCATCTTCGAGGCGGACCTGTCGGCCGAGGGCACCTATCGCCTGACCACCGGCCAGCGGCTGGGCCGGATGGGCAAGATGTATTCGGTGGACGGCAAATGGATCATCGCCGGCGAGGACGGCGCCCCGCCGGCGGGCGCACGCGAGGTGCCGGTGCAGAGCACCACGCTTGCCGAAGCCTATGTGACGCGCGGCGCCGCGAGTGCGGGCGCGCTCAAGCCGGTCGGCAAGGCGCTGGAAGTGCAGGCGATCACCCATCCGGGCGAGATCACCTCGGGCAGCGACGCGAAGTTCAAGCTGCTGTTCGACGGCAAGCCGCTGGCGAACACCGAAGTCACGCTGTTCCGCGCGGCGGGCAATTATGACGGCAAGAAGATCGTCGCGACGGTGACGTCCGATTCGCAGGGCAATTTCACGCTGCGCCCGAGCGATGCCGGCATCTATCTGCTGCTGGTGCGCCACCGCACCGAGGCGCCGGCAGGTTCGGCGACTCCCTATCGCAGCTATACCTATACCCTCGCCTTCGACGCCGCCTGATGCGGCATCGGTTGTGCGGCTCGTCGCCGCACAACCACCATATGGCGCAGGTTCGGCCCACCGCAGTGGATTTGTTGAGCGATCGACGGCAGGCCCGCGCCGGGGACAACAGCAAGGCGTAGCTAATGGGGGCAAGGTTCGAGCGGGGAATGGCATGTGCCGTGCTGGCAATGCTGCTTTCACCCTGCGCCATCTCCCATGCGAACGCCCCCGGCCTGGCACCTGCCGCTGCGCTCACCACGGGCGAGGCCAGCTATTATGCCGACCGATTCGCCGGCAAGCGCACGGCGAGCGGCGAAGCCTATGACCCCCGCGACTTCACCGCCGCCCACCGCAACCTACCCTTCGGCACGCGCGTGCGCGTCACCAATGTCGAAAGCGGGCGCAGCGTGATCGTGCGGATCAACGACCGCGGCCCCTGGGACAAGAGCCGGCTGATCGATGTCTCCCGCGCGGCGGCGAACGAAATCGGCCTGGCCCGGCGGGGCCGGGGCACCGTCTCGCTCGCACTGGCCGAAGACGAAGAGACGCAGACCAGCGAGGACTAACGGAACGCCCAGCGCAGGGTGCGGGCGATGCCGCGGGTGCCGACACGCACCGCAGGGGTCGCCAGACCCGCGCCGGAGAAACCGTGCATGGTCCGCGCCCAGCCGGGCAGCAGATCGACTGCCGCACCGAAGGTCAGCGCCTGGAAAGGCTTTACCGCCAGATTCGGCGCAGGCTGGTCCAGCACCATCCGGGCGACTTCGCGGGTGCGCGCATCGACGACCAGCTCAGGGCGCATCGCCGCGATCAGCGCATTCGCCTCGGCCCGGCTGCGCGGAATCGGATCGGCGCCGAGCGCCTCGGCGATCCGGGCGAAATCGGCGAAATAGGCATCCTGATCGGCAAGCGACATGCCCGGCTCGGCATAGCGGATCCAGGCATCGAGGAAGCTGACCGCCTCGGTCACATGCACCCAGGCGAGCAGGCGGGGATCATCGGCGGCATAGGGCGTTCCGTCCAGCAGCACGCCCTTCACCCGGGTATGGACATCGCGGACCTTTTCGATCGCCGCTTCGGCTTCCCCGGCCGAACCATAGGTAGTCATCGCGATGAAGCGCGCGGTCCGCCTGAGCCTGCCGAGCATGTCACCGCGGAAGGTGGAATGATCCCAGACGCCGGCGAGCACTGCGGGATGGAGCATCTGCAGGAGCAGCGCGGTGACGCCGCCGACCATCATCGTGGTGACGTCGCCATGCACGCGCCATACCACCGATTTCGGGCCGAACAGGCTCTCGTCCGGCTTGCGCTGGACCGGCTTCTCGCCCCTGGCCTGATCGTTGAATACCGCGCGCACCTGCCCGATCAACGCCGAGCGCAGTCGCTTCGCCATGCCGTCCGCGGGAGTCATGCCATCAGATTAGGGTGTCCCGCCCCGCGCGCAACCGCCCGTTTCCGCGCCGCACCCACACTGCTACGGTGGCATGATGTCATGGCCCGGGGAACAGCCTTGCCCAGATCGATGCGGATTCGCGCGTTCGCGCTCGCCGCCGGTTGCGCGCTGCTCGCCACTGCCGGCACCGCGCAGATGCGGCCGATCCGCGACGGGATGGTGATGGCCTCGGTCGCACGGCTGAAGCCCGGCCAATATATCTGGGCGCCCGAGATCGCCCCGCAGGGGCCGATGCTGGTGGTGGTCAACATCGCCTCCCAGCGCGCGATCGCCTATCGCAACGGCGTGCCGATCGCGGTCTCCACCGTGTCGACCGGCAGGCCGGGGCATCGTACGCCCACCGGCGTGTTCACCGTGCTGCAAAAGGCGAAATGGCACCGGTCGAGCGAATATTCGAACGCACCCATGCCGTTCATGCAGCGGCTGACCTGGTACGGCATCGCGCTCCATGCCGGGAACCTGCCCGGCTATCCGGCCTCGCATGGTTGCATTCGCCTGCCGCACGAATTCGCCCGGCTGCTGTTCGAGGAGACGACGCTCGGCATGACCGTGATCGTCACCAACCAGGCGCCGGCACTGCGGATCGGCGCGCGACCCAATTTGCCGGCGGCACCCACAGGCCCAGCCGTGTGGCGGCCCGAGCTGTCGCAACGCGGGCCGGTCTCGATCGTGGTCAGCGGCGACCGGCGGATGGTGGTGCTGCGCGGCGGCATCGAGATCGGATCGGCGCCGGTGGCGTTCGACGGCGTGATCGCACGGACCCAGGCCTATGTGCTGCAAGACGTGACCGATGGCGCCTATCATTGGAAGCGGCTCGCGCTGCCGGGCGACGGCCGGGTCGCACCCCAGGCCGCGGCGGCAAAGGGGGACGGCCTCCAGGACAGCGACCCGTTCCGCCGCGCGCTCGCCAGCGTGGTCGGGCCCGGCACCACATTGGTGGTGATCCCCGATTCGCTCGGCCTTGGCGCCACCCTCACCCCGGCTGCCCCGGCGCCCAAAGCGCTGCTCGAAAACGAGCCGGGGATCGGCGACTGGATGGAGGACGCCCGGGTGACCTTCCGCTGAATCGGCGCAGCGTCGGGCCGAGAAGCGAAACTAAACGCACCCCCAAGCGCTTTGCCGTTGACCCCGTAACGTTTCGCAGTGCAGCAACGCGCCTCATGGCTAGCCTCGCAATCGCAAATAACGAGGATGTTCGCTTCCTCGGTCGGCTCCTCGGCAACGTGATCCGTGCCTATGGCGGCGAGGAGCTGTTCAAGCGCATCGAGTATATCCGCTCCACCTCGGTCGATCGCGCGCGCGGCGTCGCCGGGGCCGGCGCGGTGGATCGCGGGCTCGACCGGCTGAGCCTCGACGAGACGCTCGATTTCACCCGTGGCTTCATGCTGTTCTCGATGCTCGCGAACCTTGCCGAGGACCGGCAGGGCGTGGCGACCGAGAAGGACGCCGACGTCGCCTCGGCGCTCAAGCGCCTGGAAGGCGAAGGCATCGGCCGCGACGCGGTGATGGCGCTGCTCGACCAGGCCCTGGTCGCCCCGGTGCTGACCGCCCACCCGACCGAAGTGCGCCGCAAGTCGATGATCGACCACAAGAACCGGATCGCCGAGCTGATGCTGCTGCGCGACCAGGGCGTGGCCGAGACCGAGGATGGCGACCAGGTGGAGGAAGCGATCCTGCGCCAGATCGCGCTGCTCTGGCAGACGCGCGTGTTGCGCCGCGAAAAGCTGGGCGTGGCGGACGAGGTGGAAACCGCCCTCTCCTATCTGCGCGACATCTTCCTGCCGGTGCTGCCGGCGCTCTATGCCCGCTGGGACCGCGCGCTGGGCGACCGCACGCCGAGCTTCCTGCGCCCCGGCAGCTGGATCGGCGGCGACCGCGACGGCAATCCCTTCGTCACCGCCGATTCGATGCAGTTCGCACTGGCGCGCGCCGCCGAGGCAGTGCTCGGCTATTATCTCGACGCGGTGCATGCGCTGGGCGCCGAGCTGTCGATCTCGACCGAGCATGTCGATGTGAGCGAGGCGCTGCTCAAGCTGGCCGAAGCCAGCCATGACGAAGCACGCAGCCGTGCCGACGAACCCTATCGCCGCGCGATCACGGGCGTCTATGCCCGGCTTTCCGCCACGCACGAGAAGCTGACCGGCAAGGCACCGCCGCGCCCGGCCGCGATCGCTGCCGAGCCCTATGCCACGCCGCAGGAGTTCCGCGACGAGCTGGTGACGATCGCGAAGGCGCTGGCCGATGAGGGCCAGGGCCCGCTCGCCACTGGCGGCGCGCTCGGCCGGCTGATCCGCGCGACCGAGACCTTCGGCTTCCACCTCGCCACGCTCGACATGCGCCAGAACAGCGCGGTGCACGAGCGCGTGGTCGCCGAGCTGCTCAAGGCCGGTGGCGTGACCGAGGACTATGCCGCGCTTTCCGAGGACGAGCGCATCACGCTGCTTCGCAAGGAGCTCGCCAATGCGCGTCCGCTGACCAGCCCCTATGCCGAATATTCGGAGGAAACCGCCTCCGAGCTGGCGATCGTCCGTGCCGCGGCGCAGGCGCATGCCAAATACGGCCGCCAGTGCATCACCCATTACATCGTCTCGATGGCACAGTCGGTATCGGACCTGCTCGAGGTGCATATCCTGCTCAAGGAAGCCGGCCTCTACATCCCGGGCGACGAGCCCCAGGCGCACATCATGGCGATCCCGCTGTTCGAGACGATCGGCGATCTCGAAGGCGCGCCGGCGATCATGGAAGCCTGGCTCGGCCTGCCCGAAGTGTCGGCGATCGCGGCGAAGCGCGGCCATCAGGAAGTGATGATCGGCTATTCCGACTCGAACAAGGACGGCGGCTATCTGACCTCGACCTGGCAGCTATCGCGGGGATCGACCGCGCTCAAGCCGGTGTTCGAGAAAGCGGGCCTCGGCATGCAGCTGTTCCATGGCCGCGGCGGCGCGGTGGGTCGCGGCGGCGGCTCGAGCTTCGCGGCGATCCTCGCCCAGCCCAAGGGCACGGTGCAGGGCCGCATCCGCGTGACCGAACAGGGCGAGATCATCGCGGCGAAGTACGGCACCCGCGAGAGCGCCCGGACCAACCTCGAAGCCATGGCTTCGGCAACCCTGCTCGCCAGCCTGGAACCCGAGAAGCTGAACAAGGCCGATGCCGAGCGCTTCGCGGCGGCGATGGACCAGCTCTCCGACGCGGCGTTCAAGGCCTATCGCGGCCTGGTCTACGAGACGGAGGGTTTCACGACCTTCTTCCGTCAGGCGACGCCGATCGCCGAGATCGCGGGCCTCAAGATCGGCTCGCGTCCGGCGAGCCGCAAGAAGAGCGACGCGATCGAGGACCTGCGCGCGATCCCCTGGGTGTTCAGCTGGGCGCAGGCGCGGATCATGCTGCCGGGCTGGTACGGTGTCGGCCAGGCGATGGAGCAGTTCGAGGACAAGGGCCTGCTGCGCGAGATGGCGACGGCCTGGCCGCTCTTCGCCTCGACGCTGGCGAACATGGAGCAGGTGCTCGCCAAGTCCGACATGGAGATTGCGGCGCATTACGCCGCACTGGTCGAGGACGAGGGCCTGCGCGACAAGATCTTCGGCCAGATCCGCGAGGGCTGGCATAAGACCCACGACGGGCTGCTCCAGGCGACCCGCCAGACGCGGCTGCTGGAGAAGCATGCGGGGCTGGAGACTTCGATCCGGCTGCGCTTGCCCTATATCGAGCCCTTGAATTTGCTCCAGATCGAGCTTTTGAAGCGCCACCGCGCCGGCGAAGAGGATCCGCGGATCGGCGAGGGCATCCTGCTGTCGATCAACGCGATCGCGACGGCGCTGCGGAACAGCGGGTAGCTCCCAAATCCTCCCTCGCCGCTTCGCTCTGGGGGAGGATTTGTTTAGTCGAGAAACGGCGCCGCCACCTCCGCCGGCACGCGGATCAGGCGCTGTGTCGCGCGGTCGATGATCGCCCAGGTGGTCCTGGCCTCGACGCGGACCTTCCCGTCGGCACCGGTGAACTTCATGTGGCGATCGAACCGCGCGCCGCGCGGGGGCTCCGGGACCCAGGTTTCCGCCGTCACCGTCTCGCCAACGGTCACGTTGCCGCGATAATCGATCTCGTGCCGGGTCACGACCCACATATAGGCCGCCTCATGCTCGGGCGCGGCCACTGCATACCAATGCGCCACCGCCACGTCCTGGATCCACTTCACCCAGACGGCATTGTTGACATGGCCGAGTTCGTCGATGTCCTCCGGCCCGGCGGTGATCGTCGCGGTATAGCTAGCCATCTGTCCTTCCGGCTTAACCAGCTTTGGAAGCGCAGCTTTCACCCCTCCGGCCTATTCGGGCAAGATGCTCCCGCGCCGTCCCTCCAATATCTTTCGCAGCCGCTGGATGGCTTTGCTCTGGGCGGCGGGCGTGCTGTGGACGGCGGTGAGCTTTATCGGGCTTGGTAACAAGGAGAGCCACCAAGCCACCGCCGCGATCGAGGACGCCACCGGCACCAATGTCAGCGACGCCGATCTCGCTGTGCTCGCGAACATCGCGGGGAACTAGGCTTCCCCTCGTCACCCCGGCCTTGAGCCGGGGTCCCGCTGCCTTGCCTCGACCGAAGGAAGAAGCGGGATCCCGGCGCAGGGCCGGGATGACATGAATTTGATGCGCGTCTCCGCAGACAAGCTAGCGGCGGATGACCGTGCAGGCGATCGGCGGCTGGCCGGGTGCCTCGAACGACATATTGTCGCCCTTGCCCTGGAAGACCGTGCGCCCGTCCGAATAACGGATGCCCGAGGCCATGCGCTGCTGCTCGAGCGTGACCGTGCGGCCGGCGCGGGTGACCGCGACGCTGCCATGATCCGGATCGAAGCGGGCAACGATGCGGACGCCGTCCATGCAGCGGAAGCGCGCGGTCGAGCGGTTGTCGACGGTCGGCGAAGGCACCGGCTGCGCCTCGCCGGGACGCGGCTTCAGATCGCTGCCCGAGATGTGCCAGCGGCGCTGCTCGGGGCTGGCCCCGTCCACCACCGCGCGGCTGAGCGTGATCGAACCGCGCATGCTGAACGGCCCGCCAGCCTTGAGATTGCCATAGGCGCGCACCGGCACGGTGACATAGCGCGAGCCCGCCGCACCCTCGATGCCCGATGGCGCGCCGATCTCGGCATGATAGTCGCGATATTTGCCGAAGCTGGCAGCGAAGTCCTGGCGGCTCATCCCCGCTGCGCCGGGCTTCCACAGCGCATAGGCCTGGCCGTATTTTCCTTCCCCGATCAGCGCATAATAGATCTGCACGACATTGGCGGCGCCCTGCGCACTGTCCTCGGTGAAGGGCGCTTCGCTCACCACTTCGCGGGTCGGCGTGGCGGCAGGTACCGGCTTGGACGCGACGCTGGTCCCGCTCGTGCCGTTCGCGATCGGCCCCTTGTCGAGCGGCGCGGGCGAAGCATCGGCGGTGATGTTGGTCTCTTCGGCCTGCACGGTGTTGGAGGGCGCGGCAGGCTGCTGGCTGGAGCAGGCACCGAGCGCGAGCAGGGCGATAAGGGGAAGGCGCATTCGGGAAATCCTCGTTCGTTCGGCAGCGTAACGAACGGCCGGATGCGCCCGTTCCCGTCAATCTTCCAGCGGACGGTTTCCGACGAAGCCGAGGCTGGTGATGCCCGCGCTCTTCACCGTGGCGAGCACGCCATCGAACCGCTCGTAGCGCGCCTCCGGGTCGGTCTGCATATGGAGCGGCGCGCCCGACTGGCGGAGCGCCGCCAGCCGATCGGGCAGCGCGGTGTCAGGAAGCGCCACACCGTTCCAGTAGAGCGCGCCCTGCTGGTCGATCGCCAGCACCGAGGGGGGCTGACTGACGCTGCCATGGCCGACCGGCAGGTCGACCGGAACCTTATGGATGGCGATCGGGATTGCGATGATGATCACGACGAGCAGCACCAGCATCACATCGATCAGCGGCGTGATGTTGATCGCACCGATGGGTGCGGGATCGGGAAGACGACGGGCACGGATTGCACGGGCCATGGCAGCTCTCCTCGTTATGATGATATACCGTAACACATCATATTTGGATGGCAAGCCTGTCTCCCTCTCCCCTCTGGGGAGAGCGCCGGGGAGAGGGAAAGTGTGTCCGGAGTCGAAGCCGATGGGATAGACGGCATAGTCCTGCCCCTCTCCCTTCCGCCGCCTGTGGCGGCTCCCTCCCTCTCCCCGATAGGGAGAGGGAAAGGGGCTTCAGCAATTCTCGTATTTCCAGTTCCGTCGCTTGCCTTCGCGCATCCAGCCCAGCGCCTCGGCAACGCGCTTCGCCTTCGTCTCGGGCCGCTTGGCCTCCGCGATCCATTCGCAATATTCACGGCGGCAGCCGGGCGGGAAAGCGGTGAAGGTGGCATTGGCTACCGCATCGCCGGCCAGCCCCTCGGCCAATTCGGGCGGAACCTCGGCCTCGCCCTTCGGCGCGGCGGGCGGGCGGGCGGGCTTCGCCTCGGCCAGCCTCGCGACTGCCTCGCGGATCAGCTGTTCGACTTCGGCGGCACCGGGCAGGTCCGCGAGCGATTCGATGCGGCCGAACTGGCCCATCGCCTCGCCTTCCTTGCCGGTTTCATTGTCCTGCCGGTTCCAGAAACCGAAGCTCGCATGCGCCTTGAACGCGGCCATATTGGCGAGCGGCTTGCCGCCGAGCGTGAAGAACGGATGCGACCATTTGATCGTCTCCTCCACGTCGGGCACCGCGGCGTGGAAACGCTCGCGCAGCCATGACAGGATCGGCCGCGCGAACTCGGCGCGGCCCTCGATATAGGAATCTATCCTGTGGTCTCTGGTCATGGGACGGCATGGTCTGCCGCCCCATGGATCAGGTCAATACGGGGTTTCAGGGCTCGAGCGCATCCTCGTCGGCATCATCGAGATCGTCGTCGTCCTCGAGATCGTCCTCGTCGAACTCCTCCTGGATCTCGTCCTCGGAAATGGCGCGCTCGGTCTGCTCGGCGTCGTCATCCTCTTCGCCGATCTCGTCGTCGACCATGCGGAGGTCATCCGCATCGTCATCGTCGTCATCGCCATAATCGGGGGCAATATCGGTCAGGAGATCGCCATCGCTGGGGCCATCGGTCGTCGCCTCCAGGATTTCGGCACGCTGGCTTTCATCATAGCCCTCTTCGTCGAACCCGTCGTCGCCCGGGCCACGCCCTGGAACCTGATGACCACCCATTGCACGACCTCATATCTAGCCACCCGCCACCATGGCAGGCCTTGGAAAGTGCGAACGGTGCGCGCGCCCGAGCGTTCCCTCAGCCGGGGCGGAACATCCGTCCGCGCTCGGTGATCATCACTACCATGAAAGCGAGCAGCCCCATAAGCAGGAATCCGGCATAGAGTGGGACGGTGGTGCCGTCGAACGCCTGGCCGATCGCCGCGCCGATCATCGCGGAACCGAGCGTGGTGACGAAGCCCTGCAGGCTGGAGGCGGTGCCGGCGATCTCACCCATCTTCTCCATCGCCATCGCCGAGAAATTCGAGGTCGAAAGGCCGACGCAGCCCATCATCAGCGCCTGGAGCAGGGTGAAGCTCCAGATCGACTCGAAACCGCTCAAGGCCACGGCGAGATGGATCGCCGCGAAGACGATCATGCCCGCCAGCGCCGTGTGCGAGATGCGGCGCATGCCGACCTTCATCACCAGCCGCGAGTTCAGGAACGAGCCGAGCGCCATGGTCGAGGCGACGCAGGGGAAGACGACCGCGAGCAGCTGCGGGGCGTGGAACACGTCTTCCATCACCTGCTGCACCGAGCCGATGAAGCCGAACATGCCGCCCGAGAGGAGCATGATGCCGATCGTATAGCCCACCGCCTGGCGATCGCGCAGCATCAGCCCGTAATCGGAAAGGACGCGGGCGGGATTGAGCGAGAGGCGGTTCTCCTGCGCCAGCGTCTCGGGCATGCGCAGCCAGAACCACACCACGACGATCGCGGCGACGCCGCCCACGCCCCAGAAGATCAGCCGCCAGGAGCCGATATAGAGCACCAGCTGGCCAAGGCTGGGCGCGACGATCGGCGCGGCCATGAAGACGATGAAGGCCAGGCTCATCACCCGCGCCATCGCCCGGCCGGCGAAACAGTCGCGGACCAGCGCCACCGAGACGACGCGCGCGCCCGCCGCCGCAGCGCCCATCGCCGCGCGGGCGATCAGCAGCAGCACGAAGCTGCCCGACGCGGCCGCCACCACGCTGGTCACCACATAGGAGGCCAGCGCGATCGCCAGCACCGGCCGGCGGCCATAGCGGTCCGACAGCGGGCCATAAGCGAGCTGGGCGACCGCAAAACCGATCAGGAAGGTGGTGATCACATATTGGCGGTGATTGGGCTCGGCCACGTCGAGGCTGGCGCCGATCGCCGGCAGGGCCGGCAGCATCGAATCGATGCCGAGCGCGGTGAGCGCCATCATCGCGGCGATCAGGCTGACGAACTCGCCGAACGCCAGCGGCGCCTTGTTCTGCGCTTGCGAGGTGAGGTGCGGCTCTTCCATGCTGGCGCAAATGACGCATCCGGCCGGGCACGTCACCCCCTTGTTGCGTGTCCCGTTCGCTTCGGGTAGTGTGTTGCACCTATAATACGCTTATGGAGATGGCCGAATGCGTCGCCTGCCCCTGATGCTCCTCCCCCTGGCGCTCGCCGCCTGCAATGGCGGCACCGGCACGCCGGTATCGATCGACGTGAAATCCGACGATGGCGACAATTCCAGCTTCCGGATGGAAAACGGCTCGGTCGCGATCAAGGGCGACGGCTTCGAGGGCAATTTCAAGATGCCCGCGATCAAGATGACCGCCGAGAATTTCGACATGAACGGGGTGAAGCTCTATCCCAAGTCGGACATCACCAACTTCCACATCGCCGCGACCGACAAGGCCGGCAAGGGCGAGGACGAGGGCAAGGTGACGGTGGACTTCACCAGCCCGGCTGATCTCGCCAAGGTGCAGGGCTGGTTCCGCGAGAAGCTGACCGGCAAGGGCTTCAAGTTCAACGAGAAGGGCAATGGCTTCGCCGGTACGACCGACGACGGCGATCCCTTCACGCTCGATCTTTCGGCCGATGGCGGCGCGAAGACCAGGGGACGGATCGAGATCCAGGGCAGCTAGTTTGCCCCTCGCCATTTGACCGCGCGCAAGTCGCCGGGGCGCAACAGCGGGCATGGCCCCGCCATCGGCGGTCGCCCCGCGCCGGCGCGCCCCTTGTCGCGCCGGCCCCGGCGGGTCTAACTGGCCGGCAAGGAGACTCGATAAAATGGCAATTGTTCTCGACGAGGTGCCTCTCGTCTCGATGGCCGAGCAGGCGAACGACCCGGAAGGGTTCGCGCAGAAGTTCGGCCAGTCGTTCCGCCGCTTCGGCTTCGCGATGGTCTCGGACCACGGCGTGCCGCAGGAACTGATCGACCGCGCCTGGGCCAAGACCAAGGAATTCTTCGCGCTTCCCGAGGAAGAGAAGCGCCAGTACCATATTCCCGGCGGCGGCGGGGCGCGCGGGCTGACCCCGTTCAAGACCGAGATCGCCAAGGGCGCGACGCATGTCGACCTGAAGGAATTCTGGCATATCGGCCGCGAGCTGGCCAAGGGCCATCGCTTCGAAGAACAGATGGCGCCGAACATCTGGCCGCATGCGCCGGAAGGCTTCAAGGAGACCTTCCTCGAGCTGTTCCAGGCGCTCGACGATGCCGGCGACCGGCTGCTCTCGGCGATCGCAGTCTATCTCGGGCTCGAGCCGCACTGGTTCGACCGCGCGGTGAAGGACGGCAATTCGGTGCTGCGCCTGCTCCACTATCCGCCGGTGCCCGCCGACGCCCCCGAAGTGCGCGCCGGCGCGCATGAGGACATCAACCTGATCACGCTGCTGCTCGGCGCCGAGGAAGCGGGCCTCGAGCTGCTCGACAAGGACGGCAGCTGGCTGCCGGTCAAGCCGCCCGAGGGCGCAATGGTGGTCAATGTCGGCGACATGCTGCAGCGCCTGACCAACCATTACCTGCCCTCGACCACGCACCGCGTGGTCAACCCGCCGGTCGAGCGCCGCGGCACCCCGCGCTACTCGATGCCCTTCTTCCTGCATCCGGCGCCGGACTTCCTGATCGAGACGCTGCCGTCGACGATCACCGCGGAAAGCCCGAACCGCTATCCGACCCCGATCACGGCACACGACTATCTGTTCGAGCGGCTGGTCGAGATCGGCCTGATCAAGAAGTGAAATGGCTGGCGATCGGCATCGGCGTGCTGTCCATGCTGATCGCCTTCCTCCTGCATGGGGGCTGGATACCCGGCGGGCCGGAGCACACGTTCGCCGGCTGGCTGATGGCTGCGATCCTGGCAGCGCAGCTCACTGCCCTCGTGCTGCGCCGATGGCGACTTTCGCTGGCCGCACCCCTGCTCGCCTTCGCGGTCTTCTGCGTCGACATACTCTGGTTTGGCCCCTGCCACGGCCTCAACCCTTGCACGGTCACCATTCAGGTCCCCACGCCATCCCGGTGAAGAAAAGCTTCTTCCCCTCTGCGGAAGCCTGGGGTTAGGGGTGAACGGTTCTATTTTTCGGGGGATCCAGTGACCGAACCGCTTCGTATCGCACTTGCAGGCCTTGGCACCGTCGGCGCGGGCGTGATCCGCCTGATCGACGCGAATGCGGAGCTGATTGCCCGCCGTGCCGGCCGGCCGATCGAGGTGGTCGCCGTTTCCGCCCGCGACCGTGCCAAGGATCGCGGCGTCGACATCACCCGCTTCGACTGGGTGGACGACACTGCCGAGCTGGCCCGCCACCCAAAGGCGGACGTGGTCGTCGAGCTGGTCGGCGGATCGGACGGCCCCGCCCTCACCCTCGCCCGCGCATCGCTCGCCGGCGGCAAGAGCTTCGTCACCGCCAACAAGGCGATGATCGCGCATCACGGGCTCGAGCTTGCCAGCGCCGCCGAAAATGCCGGCCTTGCGCTCAAGTTCGAAGCGGCGGTCGCCGGTGGCGTGCCGGTGATCAAGGGGCTGCGCGAAGGCGCCGCGGCGAACGAGATCGCCCGCGTCTATGGCATCCTCAACGGCACCTGCAATTTCATCCTGTCCAAGATGGAAGCCGAGGGCCGCGACTTCGCCGACATCCTCGCCGAGGCGCAGCGCCTGGGCTATGCCGAGGCCGATCCGAGCTTCGACATCGATGGCGTCGACGCCGCGCACAAGCTCTCGATCCTCGCCAGCCTCGCCTTCGGCACCCAGCCGGCATTCGACCAGGTCGCGATCACCGGCGTGCGCCACATCCTGGCGGCGGACATCGCCGAGGCCGCCGCGCTCGGCTACCGCGTCCGCCTGCTCGGCGTGGCGGATGCCGGCTCGGGCGGGCTGTTCCAGCGCGTCCACCCGCATCTCGTGCCGCTGAGCCATCCGCTCGCGCACGTCACCGGCTCGACCAACGCCGTGGTGGCGGAAGGCAATTTCGTCGGTCGCCTGCTTTTCCAGGGCGCTGGCGCCGGTGACGGCCCGACCGCATCGGCGGTGGTCGCCGACCTGATCGACATCGCCCGCGGCGAATTCGGCCCGCCCTATGCGATGCCGGCCGCCGCCCTTGCCGCACCGGGCGCCGCCGACACCGGCGAGCGGACCGGCCGCGCCTATGTGCGCTTCACCGTGGCCGACAAGGTGGGTGTGCTTGCCGAGATCGCCGCGGCGATGCGCGACGCCGGCGTCTCGATCGAGAGCCTGATGCAGCGCGGGGCCAATCCCGACGGCAGCGTGCTGGTGGCGATCGTCACCCACGAAGGGCCGGAGCGCGCAGTGGCACAGGCGCTCGACAAGCTGCGCGGCTCGGCCAGCCTGACCGGCGAGCCGATGTGGATGCATATCCTGGGGAGCTGATCCCTGGCCCCCCTCTCCCCAATGGGGAGAGGGGGTGAGATCAATCGCCCAGGTTGGCCTTCAGGAGCGGCTTTCCCTTGCTCGGGCAGACCGGTGCCCCAAGAGTACCGCAGGCCATGCCGGTGTTCCTGACAGCATCGCCCTTGGCATCGACGACTTCGGTGCTCGCCAGCGGCAGGCGGTAACGCTGGGCGGAATCGACCTTGGCAACCGGAAGGACGGTCACCGGCCGGGCACGCGCCGGAATGCTGGTGACCCGCGTCACCCGCGCCTTGGCACGGCGGCGCTGCGGATCGATCGCGGGCGTGGCGCCGGACAGGGTAAGGGCAACGAGCAGCAACATCCGGGCATCTCCGAAACAGGTTCGCCCCACTCAACGCACGTCTCGCCCTCCGGCTCCGTCAGGGCGCGAGTTCGCGCCGCACCGTCCGCACGCCGCGCGAACTGACCGTCGCGGTAACGCCGACAGAGCCGCAGCGGACCGTGAAGGCACCCTGCCCGCAAGGCGCATGGCCATCGGCGCCATCGAACAGCCGGTCGAGCCGGCCCTGATCGGTATCCGGGCCGTTATAGGTCGTCTGCAGCGGCACCCGATATTTGTCCGCCTCGCGTCGCGAGCAGACCACGATCTCATTCTCGTCCTGGGCCCGCTTGCAGGCCGGGTTGGCCGACCAGCGCTCGCGGTGCATCGCCAGCACTTCGGCCGGCGTCGGTTCGTGATCCTGGGCAAGCGCAAGCAACGCGATAATCAACATCGTCACATCCTCCGCCCCCCGGATTTCGTTACGGTAGCGGGATGTTGTGGCGGAATTGGGAGCAACCGCGGACTGACAACGTTAGCGGCATCGACAAGCGCCACGGTGCTGCCTAACGCCGGCCCAAGTTCAATCACCGGGGTATCCCATGACTCAGCCCAGCCACGCTCTTGACCGTGTCCTCGTCCTCGAAATGGTGCGGGTTACCGAAGCGGCGGCGATCGCCGCTTCCACCCTGGTCGGGCGCGGCGACGAGAAGGCGGCCGATGCCGCCGCGGTCGAGGCGATGCGCGACGCGCTCAACAAGCTCTATCTCGACGGCACCGTAGTGATCGGCGAGGGCGAGCGCGACGAGGCACCGATGCTGTTCATCGGCGAAAAGGTCGGCGCGGCGCAGGGCAAGGGTCCGGAGATCGATATCGCGCTCGATCCGCTCGAAGGCACCACGATCTGCGCCAAGGCCGGCCCCAACGCGCTGGCAGTGCTTGCCGTCGCCGAGAAGGGCGGGCTCCTGAATGCGCCGGACGTGTACATGGACAAGATCGCGGTCGGCCCGGGCTATCCCGAGGGCGTTATCGACCTGACGCGCTCGCCGACCGAGAACGTCAAGGCGATCGCCGCCGCCAAGGGCGTGCAGCCGCACGAGATCATCGCCTGCGTGCTCGATCGCCCGCGCCACGAGAAGCTGATCGCCGAGCTGCGCGACATCGGCTGCGGCGTGGTGCTGATCGGCGACGGCGACGTGGCCGGCGTGATCGCCACCACTGATCCCGAGACGACGATCGACGTCTATATGGGCCAGGGCGGCGCTCCCGAGGGCGTGCTCGCCTGCGCGGCGCTGCGCTGCGTCGGTGGCCAGTTCAAGGGCCGGCTGGTCTTCCGCAACGACGACGAGCGCCAGCGCGCGCGCAAATGGGGCATCGAGGATCTCGACAAGATCTACGACCTGACCGAGCTGGCCAAGGGCGACTGCATCTTCGCCGCGACGGGCGTGACCGACGGCTCTCTGCTCGAGGGCGTGAAGCGCTTCGCGACCAAGATGACCACCGAGAGCGTGGTGATGCGCGCGCATTCGGGCACGGTGCGCTGGGTGAAGGGCGAGCACCGGCTGTAAGGCCGGGGGCCGTCACCTCCCGTCATCCCGGCGAGGGCGACGGCTATGGGATGCGACGGGACGCCATGGGGTGAGGCGGCGCACATTTCTCGCGTCAGGCGTTCACCCCGCTTGCAATGTAGGATTTCGCATGGCCTGCTCGCGCGGTCGGGCCCCTGGTCCCGCCGCTCTTGCAACCGTAGGAAATATAGGACGTGCGCGCGGCGTCGCCCGGCAACAAAGTTGCAAAAGCCCCACTCTGCAAAAGGCCTTTGAGTGTCGGGACCTTTGTGACTTTCCGTGTGATTCGCGCCAGCCAGCTGTAGGAAGCTTCTACCCCGCCGCGACCAGCCCCTGCGCCGTCGCGAAGGGCAACCATTCGGCGACCCGCGCATCTGCCGGCACCGCCTGCGCCGGATCCTCCGGCAACAGCGCCAGCCAGTCATATTGCCAGGGCTCAAGCGGCACGCAGGCGACCCGGTAATTCGCCCGCGCGACTGCGAGCAGCATTGGCTCGGGCCTTGGCGGCACCGGCTCGCCGCTGGCGAGCATCTCGCTGAAATCGAAGGGCAAGGCGAGCAGCCGCACGCTGTCCGGCCGGTAGAAACGCCGGGTGGCGGCCAAAGCGAGCAGTTCGGCGATCGCGGGATCGATCCCGGGCCAGGCCGGCCCCACCCCCTCGATACCGCGGGCACGATGCACTTCCGCCTTGGTCCGCTCGATCCGCGCGAGGGCTGCAGGGATCGCCTCGACCGCCTGCGCACTGCCCGGCGGCCGCGCCGCGTCGAGCCAGTCGGCGAAGCGCGCGCCGAAGTCGTAGAGCGTGTAGCTGCGCGACGGCCAGGCCGCGATATAGCCCTGCGCGAACAGCTGGAACGCCGTCGGCCCCGCGAGCGCGGCGAGTAGCGGATATTCGCCCTCCAGACACTCGATCAGCCGCTGGCGATAGCTGCGGGCGTAGATGTGAATGCGGTCTTCGGCGGTAAGGCGATTGTCGCCGCGAACATGCTCGCGCGCGCCCTGGTCCGACGCTGCGAGGATCGCTTCCTGCATCCAGTCCTGGAGACCGGCGAACTCTGCCTCAGGCGGCAAGCGGCACCCCTTCGCGCACGCGGCGCGCCCTGGCCAGCTCGGCGGCCACGACATCGAAGGCCGGGATATTGGCATCCCATTCGACCATGGTCGCAACCGGGCCGCAGCGCTCCCAGACATGGGCATAGAGCGGCCAGACCGCGTCGGGCACGGGCGCATCATGCGTGTCGATCAGATGGGTGCCGTGGTCGCTCGGCCCGGCGAGATGGACCTGCACCACATGCTCCGCCGGGATCGCGTCGAGATATTCGATCGGATCGAGCGCGTGGTTGAAGCTCGATACATGGACGTTGTTGACGTCGAGCAGCAACCCGCAGCCGGTGCGCTCGCACAGCCGCGCGAGGAACTCCGCCTCGGGCATCTGGCTGGCGCGGAACTCCAGATACGTGCTGGGATTCTCGACGATCAGCGGACGGCCGAGGAAATCCTGCACCGCATCGATCCGCGCGGCGACATGCGCCAGCGCTGCCTCGGTGAGCGGCAGCGGCAGCAGGTCGTGGCTGTTCACGCCCTGCACCCCGGTCCAGCAGAGATGATCGGAGACCCAGAGCGGGCGGAAGCGTTCGGCCAGATCGCGCAGCTTGCCGAGATAGGCCATGTCGAGCGGCGCGGTGCTGCCGATCGACAACGACACGCCGTGCAACACCACCGGGCGATGTGCCGCGACATGCTCGAACACGCGCATGCCCCAGCCCTGATTGTCGAGCAGATTCTCGGTGATCGCCTCGAACCAGTCGACGCCCCAGGACTCCGGGGGCGTCGACATCAGGTGCGGGAAATGCTCCTCGCGCAGCCCCAGCCCGTCGCCGGGATTGGGCAGGCCGAGCCGAGGCTGCGTCATCGCATGCCGCTCCTAGGTCGAGGGCGGATAGGCAAGGCGCAGGTCGTTCGGAGCCTGCTGGACAAGACCTTCCACCGGCTTGTCCGGATCGCCGTTCACCTTGAACGCGACGACCTTGGCAAAGGCCTGGAACGCGATGTCCTCCACCTTATCGCCTTCCTTGAAGTCGATCGTGGCGATCTTCTTCGAGGAAGGCGCGCCGCAGCCCGAAGGGGTGGGGGTAGGCGACGGCGAAGGTGTTCCGCACAGATTCTTCTCTGCCTGGACCTGGGTCGCCCCGCAGCTCGACGGCGCCGGCTTGGGCGCGCCGCACAGCACCGGCTTGGCGCTGCCGACCAGTGCCCAGACCTCCATCGTACCCGACTTCGGATAGAGCTGGAGCGCCGAGATCGGCACCGCGCAACCGCCGAATCCGCCGCAGATATTGTCGCTGGGCGCCGTGTACATCGGACCGCTCGGCGTGGGCGTGGGTGTGGGCGCGCCGCAGCTCGATGGCGTCGGGGTCGGCGTGCCGCACAGGCCGCCATGGCTGCGCAGGCTCACCGCCGAGCAACCACCGCCCTTGATCGTTGTCGGGGTGCCGCAGCTCCCGCTCGCGACCGGATTGGCCTTGGGCGCGTTCGAGGTCTTGGACGAGGCCGCACCGCAGCCGCCGCCCGACCCGCCGCAGCTGCCGCCGCCGCTGGTGAGCTGGACGAAGCCGCAGCCGCCCTGCCCCTTGCAGAGATTCGAACCGCGGCAGGTGTGGTAGATCGCGGTCATGGCGCAGGCATTGGCGCCCCATTTGCCGTCGGCCTCCGCCACATCGAGCCCCTGACAGGCGTGGTTGACTGCATTCTTGTCCGGCGCGCCGACGCCGACGCTGAGATCCGGGGTCTTGCCGAACACCGCCCAGGCCGTCGACATCCGGTCGCCCGACCCCGCCATCGACGGGAAGGGGAAGGACACGGCGGCGCCATTGGGATTCCAATAGCTGTCGAGCACGGTGGTGACGCCCTTGATCGCGCCGCACACCGCCTGGCTCATCTTCTCGTAATTGGCGGCGTGATCCGCACCGTTCTTGAGATTGTTGAGCGCAGTCGCGATCGCGTCGGGCGCGGGCAGGTTGAAAGGATTATCCTTCGGGTCGTAGAGATCGGTGATCAGGTCCGCCGCAGTCCATTTGCCGACCTTGGGCGACTGGTCCCAGGTCTCGATCCCACCGCTGCCGCGGATATCCTCGATCTGGCGGAAGCGGGTATAATGATCGACGCCGTCATTGTCGGCGCGTGCCGCGGCGTCGGCCGAGGGGACGAGATTGCCGGTCGGCGAATAGCTTGGATAGTCCGAGGCGAGCGCGTCGCGATCCGGGCAATAATGCGGATTGACCGCGCCCTGGACGAGCTTCTCCGAGCCGTCCTTCAGCCGCTGGCCCTTCTCGTCATAGCGCGCGCCGAGCGTGGCGCCCTCGCCCTGATCGGTGATGGCGTTCATCATGTTGAGCGCCTGCTTCAGCGCGATCTCCGGATCGGTCATCGCGATCGTGGTCTCGAAGCCCATGAACTCGCGCATCGGATGGCCGGGGAAGCTGAAATTGTTGAACAGGTCGTTCTGCTGGCCGCCGGCGTTCATCACATGATCCCAGAGCCGCGTGCCGTCCTCATATTTGATCAGCAGATAGTCGCGGTAGCACTGGTACATGTAACCGATCGAGCCGAACATGATGTTCGCGTTGAGCTCCTCGACCGTGTCCCACTGGAACGGCACCTTCGGGAAATAGCGGTCATGGTTGCGGACGATGTCCTTTTCCGCGGTTTCCTGCGGCTGCTCGACCGCGAGGAACAGCTTGATACGCTCTTCGTCGAGCGGGCCGACATTGACCGCGACGCGATCGAACCGGCTGGTGTCGCGCAGATCGACGATGCCCGGGATCTGGCTGTGCTGGGGGCCGAAGCAGGTCCAGCCATGATGCTCGTTCTGCAGCGCCGTGGAGGTGAAATCGGGCACCGCACCCACTGCGGTGGCAAGGTTCGCCGCCATCTGCAGGTGGAGCATCTCCTGGATGAACACCGAGAAGACGACGTTGAACGCCTTCTTGTTGCCCCAGCCCTTCTTGCCCGGCTTGTAGTCGGTGAAGGCGCTGGTCTTCGCACCCGGCCATTGCCGGCCCTTGTAGAAGCTGTTCCCCTGGCTGGTGATCGGGTGCATGCCGGTGATCGAATAGAGCGATGTCATGTAGAGCGGGATGGTGAACAGCTCGACATTGACCGCGGCCTGGGCGATCCAGCGCACCGCCAGCGTATCGGTTTCAAGAAACTTCAAGGGGCGCGCGGAAAGCGCGCCGGCCGTGTGCGTCAGATGCATGACAATATCCCCCAAGCTTCGCAGAAGACTGCGATGTCCCCCGGGTTCCACCAACGCAATTCATCCGTCAATAAACGAAAGAACCGATATAGTTGCATGCACTATTTGTTACGGTTGCCGCTCGATTTACTCTCTACTTGCGCATTTGCGAAGCGCTTGCCTGGCCGGCCGCAAGGGCTATGCCCCGTCGGCATGACGAAGGGCATGCGATGGACACGCTGATCGCACCGGTGACGCTGGCGGCATCGCTCGCCGTGCTGCTCTGGTTCCAGCGCAGCGACGTGCGCAGCTTCCACCGCTTCAAGAAGATCGAGGACAGCGCACGGCGGCAGCGCATTTTCCTGCGCTGGGCGCGCAACGCCTGCCTGATGTATCTCGGTATTCCCCTGATCGGCCTGACGCTGCTCGGGCGCATCGATACGCTGTGGCACCTCCCCGAGGAGCCGTTCGGCCCGCTGCTGCTGGTAACGCCGGGCTTCGAGCCCGATTTTCTGGGGCTGATGGCCGGTGCGGTGGTGGGCGGCGGCGTGATCGGTGCGGTGCTGGCGCTGGTCTTCCGCAGGCGCCGCAAGCAACCCGGGGCGGTGCCGGGCCTCGACATCACGCCGATGGTGCCGCGCAACCGCGCCGAGCTGCTGCGGGTAATCCCGCTCGCCGTGAACGCCGCGATCAGCGAGGAAGTGTTCTTCCGGCTCTATCTGCCGCTGCTTATCGCGCTGTGCGGCGCCCCGCCCGCCTTCGCCTTCATCGCCGCGACGCTGATCTTCGGACTCCTTCACCGCTACCAGGGCTGGCTGGGCGTGATCGTCACCACCGCGATGGGCGCGATCTTCGCACTGCTCTATCTCGGCACGCTGACGCTGATCGCACCGATCGCCTTCCACCTGCTGATCAACCTCAATTCGCTGGTGCTGCGCCCGGCGCTTGCATTGCGGTTTCGCCCGCCGGCCGATTGACAGGCGCAACACACCGATTACCCCACGCACATTCCATTCTCGCGGGAGGTAAGCATGCGGTCGGTCAGTCTCTTTGCCCTGGCGGTCGCCGCCGCCGCCGCGCCGCTGGCGGCGCTTCCCGCGAAGCAGACGGCCCCCGCTGCACCGGTACAGACCGAAGGCTCGCCCTTCGTGATGGAAGAGGCGATGATCCCGATGCGCGACGGCGTGAAGCTGCACACGGTGATCCTGCGCCCCCGGGACCAGAAGGGCCCGCTGCCGATCCTGCTCAGCCGCACCCCCTATGGCGCCGCCGGCCGCGCCCCGCAGAGCGTGCCCTTCGGCTGGGCCGCGCTGGCGAAGGACGGCTATATCTTCGTGATGCAGGACATGCGCGGCCGCTTCGCCTCCGAAGGCGGCCCCTTCACCCTCTCCACCGAGATCAGGACCGGCAAGAACGCCGTCGATGAATCGACCGACGCCTATGATTCGATCGACTGGCTGGTGAAGAACCTGAAGCCGAACAACGGCAAGGTCGGCATGTGGGGCGTCTCCTATCCCGGCCTCACCGCGGCGATCACGCTGGCGCGCCCGCACCCTGCGCTCAAGGCGATCAGCCCGCAGGCGGCATGGACCGATTACTGGAAGAACGACGATCTTCACCGCTGGGGCGCGATGCGGCTCAGCTATGCCAGCGACTGGGTGAACAGCCTCCAGGCCGACAAGACCAATGACGGCATCGAGCTGTACGACCGCTACGACACCTATGAGTGGTTCCTGAAGGCCGGCTCGCCCGCGGACATCGAGGAGAAGTATTTCAAGGGCCGGGTGCCGCTCTACAGGCAGATGATCGAGCATCCCGACTATGACGACTTCTGGAAGAAGCAGGTCTGGACGAACGCACTGAAGCGCAACACCGTGCCGACGCTCAACGTCGCCGGCTATTGGGACCAGGAGGATCCCTGGGGCAGCTGGGAGATCTTCGCAAAGCAGCGCGAGAACGATCCCGACAATCTGGCATTGATGGTCGCCGGCCCCTGGAACCATGGCAGCTGGCGCTCACCGGGCAATGCGCTGGGGCGCATCCCGATCGGCACCGACAGCGGTACCCAGTTCATGCAGCAGGTAGAGGCGCCGTTCTTCGCCTATTGGCTGCACGGCAAGGGCAGCAAGCCCGATTACCGGATGAAGAGCTTCCAGTCGGGCAGCTGGCAGTGGAAGACCTATAACCAGTGGCCGCTGGCCGGTACGGGCAGCAAGAGCCTGTATCTCCATGCCGATGGCAGCGTGTCGTTCACCGCGCCCGCCCAGGGCGAGGGCTGCCGCGAATATATCTCCGACCCCGCCAATCCGGTGCCGTTCCGCGCCCGGCCGATGTCGGCTACCTATGCCACGCCCGAATGGCGCTGGTGGGAGACCGAGGACCAGCGCTTCGTCGATTATCGCCCGGACGTGCTGAGCTATACCAGCGCGCCGCTCGATGCCGATCTGACCGTGACCGGCGCGATCACCGCCAGCCTGATGGCATCGACCAGCGGCACCGACAGCGACTTCATCGTCAAGCTGATCGACGTCTTCCCCGAAGATTACGAGAAGCCGCCGACGAGCCTCGGCGCCTATGCCCGGGGGCTTAACGGCTATCAGCTGCCGATCGCGATGGAGGTCAAGCGCGGCCGCTATCTCCAGTCGTTCGAGAAGGCGACGCCGCTGGTGCCGAACAAGGTGACCGACTGGTCGATCCCGCTGCGCAACCACGACCATGTCTTCAAGAAGGGCCACCGGATCATGGTCCAGATCCAGTCGAGCTGGTTCCCGATGATCGACCGCAACCCGCAGAGTTTCGTGCCGAACATCTACAAGGCCAAGCCGGCGGACTATCAGAAGGCGACGCAAAAGGTGTGCGCCGGCTCGGCAGTGACGCTGCCGGTGGTGGCGAACTAGGCCAGCACGCGCTCCCGATAGTGCGCGAGCACCGACGGGAGCGCATCCGGGGCGATCGACTGGCGCAGCCCTTCGGCGGCGCCCGCCGCCGCAAGCGCCGCGCGATCGGCCATATGCGCCTCGTAACGGGCGACCGCCGCCCATCCCTGGCCGGATAGCAGCGCCTCGGCCAGGTCGGCGGCATCGGCGAGCGCAAGGTTCACGCCCTCGCCGCTGAACGGCGACATGACATGGGCGGCATCGCCAAGCAGCGTCACGCCTTCGCGCGTCGTCCAGCGATGGCCGACCGGCAGCGCCACCATCGGGCGCACCGCCAGCGCATCGCCCTCAGTGATCAGCGCGCGCAGCTGGGGCGCCCAGTCGGCGAACTCGGCGAGGACCTGCGCGCGCACCTCCTCGATCGGCGTCGCCTGCCAGGCGCGGACGGTGGCTTCGGGAATGCGCAGGCCGGCATAGCCCCGGATATGGCCGGCGCCGTTGCGCTGCGCGATCAGCAGCCGGTTGTCGCCCGCCGCGAACATCTTGCCACTGCCGGTCAGCGCATCGACCCGGGGATGCCGCGTCACGTCGAAGCCAAGCTCGAATAGCGTTGCGCCTTCATAGGCGGGTACCGCATCCGAAAGCAGCGGCCGTACCCGGGACCAGGCGCCATCGGCACCGATGACGATGTCGAAGCGCTGCGCCGTCCCGTCGATGATGACGTTCCAGCCCTGGTCTGCCGGGCGGATCGCCTCGACCCGACTGTTCCAGCGCACCGTCTCCGGCGCCAGCGCCGCGAGCAGGATGGCGCGCAGGGCGGTGCGGTCGATCTCGGGCCGGTCATCGCCGGCGCCGTCACGATCGAACAGCAGATTGCCGGCCGAATCATAAAGCCGATCACCCTGATCCTCGGGCCGAGCTTCGGCCATGAACTCCGCCTCCAGCCCGGCAAGCCGCATCGCGTGCTGACCGGTTTCGGCATGCAGGTCGAGCGAGCCGCCCTGGGGGCGCTCGCCGGCATGGGCGTCGCGCTCGAATATGGTGACGGCACGGCCTGCCCGCTGCAGCAGGCAGGCCAGCATCAGCCCACCAGGGCCGCCGCCGATGATCGCGATCGAAGCATTGGTTGTCATGGTGAGTCGCTCCAGTTACATAGGAGCCTATACATTAAACATAGGATGCTATGCAATGCCCATCGACTTCACCGCTGAGACGCATATGCCGGGCCATTATTTCAGCCGGATCGCGCGGGCGATGGCGCGTCTGGGCGATGCGCGACTGAAGCCGCTGGGCTTCGCCACTGCGCAACTGCCGGTGCTCACCGCGCTGCGCGACGGCGGGGCATGGTCGCAGACCGAGCTGGCGCGCTGGGCCAAGGTCGAGCAGCCGACCATGGCCCAATTGCTCGCGCGGATGGAACGCGACGGCATCGTCCGCCGCGAACCCGATCCGCGCGACCGCCGCAGCAGCCTGGTATCGCTGACCGGGGAAGCGCGTGCGAAGCTGCCCGAAGGGCGGAAGATATTGGAGGAAGGCAATCGTGACGCGACCAGCGGCCTCTCCGAAGCGGAGGTGGCGACGCTGGTCGGTCTGTTGCAGCGGGTATTGGCGAACCTCGACGCGCTCGAGGCCTAGGCCGCCTCGCCCTTCGCCGCGAGGATCTGCACCCAGGGGTTCGGCTTCGCCACGCCGACCCGATGCAGGGTGTTGCGGTCGTGATGGTCGAAGGGCCCCTGCCCCTTCACCTCGAGCGTGGTGTGGATGTCGTAGCTCCAGCCGCCCTCGTCATCGAAAGCGATGTCGATCGTATAGGCATCAGTGCGGAACGCATATTCGAGGAAGTCGGTCGAGCAGATGCCGTAGCTGGTCTCGCCGCGCTTTGCCTCGACATGGATCGTCTTGTCACCCGCCGCGCCCTTGCCCGAGGCAAGCAGCACCTGGCCGCGCGGGATCGCCAGCGTCTGCAGGATCAGGCCGGTGGCCGGCTCCCACAGCCAATAGCCCACCTGGTCGTGGAAGGTGATGTCCTCTTCCTCGGTGGTGATATGGATATGGTAGCGCAGCCCATAGAAGAGCTGCGGCCCATTCGCTTGCGGATCGATCGGCACGCACTCGATCCGCTCGATGAACTCGCGTCGCTCCGGCCCTTCGGCCTTCGGGTTCAGGTCGACGCCCTTCTTCCCTTCCCAGCGCCCCGCGAGGGGCGCCAGCGGGCCCAGATTGGCGAGCGTATGCGGATCGACGTCCTCGGGTTCGGTGAAGATGTCGAGGGGAAAGGGGTTCATCAGTTCTTGAGCCTGTAGCCGGTCCGGAAGATCGTCACGATAAGCCCAAGGCACAGCGCGAGGAAAGCCGCCACGAAGCCGAGGCTCCAGCGCACGTCGATATCGCCGACATCGCCGAAGAACGCCCAGCGGAAGCCGCTGATCAGATAGGCGACCGGATTGAACAGGCTCACCGTGCGCCACGGCTCCGGAAGGAAGCTCAGCGGATAGAAGCTGCCGCCGAGGAAGGTCAGCGGCGTAAGGATCAGCGCCGGCACCACGTTGAGCTGTTCGAAGCCCTTCGCCCAGATGCCGATGATGAAGCCGAACATCGAGAAGCTGATCGAGGTGAGCAGCAGGAAGGCGAGCATCGCCAGCGGATGATCGACGCGGAGCGGCACGAACAGTCCGGAAGTGAGCAGAATGATCAGGCCGATCACCATCGACTTGGTCGCCGCCGCGCCGACGAACCCGACCACCAGCTCGACCGCCGAGATCGGCGCCGAGAGCAGTTCGAACACCGTGCCGGTGAATTTGGGGAAATAGATGCCGATCGAGGCATTGGCGACGCTCTGGGTGAGCAGCGACAGCATGATCAGCCCGGGCACGATGAAGCTGCCATAGGTGACGCCGTTGATGTCGGCGATGCGGCTGCCCATGCCGGCACCGAACACGATGAAATAGAGCGAGGTGGTGATCACCGGCGTGGCGATCGACTGCCAGAGCGTGCGCAGCGTGCGCGCCATCTCGAACTTGTAGATCGCCCAGATGCCGTGGAAATTGATGCCGGTCATGCCACGGCTCCTTCGCTGGAAGCTTCGCGCTGTTCGACCAGCCCGACGAAGATGTCCTCGAGGCTCGACTTGCTGGTGTCGAGATCCTTGAAGGCGATACCCATCTCGCTGAGCTTGCGCAGCAAGGACGGGATGCCGGTGCGCTCGGCCTGCGCGTCGAAGGTGTAGCGCAGCCGCGTGCCCTCGTCCTCGAGGCTGAGATGCCACTCCTCCAGCCCTGCCGGGATCAGGGTCATCGGCTCGACCAGCGAGAGATCGAGTTCGCGCTTGCCGAGCTTCTTCATCAGCTCGGCCTTGTCCTCGACCAGCAGCAGCTGGCCCTTGTTGATCACGCCCACCCGGTCGGCCATTTCCTCGGCCTCCTCGATATAATGGGTGGTGAGGATGATGGTGACGCCGCGCTCGCGCAATTTCCCGATCATCTTCCACATGTCACGGCGGAGCGACACGTCGACGCCGGCGGTGGGCTCGTCGAGGAACAGGATGTCGGGTTCGTGCGACAGCGCCTTGGCGATCATCACGCGGCGCTTCATGCCGCCCGACAGCTCCATGATCTTGGCGTCGCGCTTGTCCCACAGCGACAGGTCCTTGAGGATCTGGTCGCAATAGTCCTGGTTCGGCGCCTTGCCGAACAGCCCGCGCGAGAAGCGCAGCGCGCTGCCGACGGTCGAGAACATGTCGACCGCGATCTCCTGCGGCACCAGCCCGATCCGCGAGCGTGCCTCGCGCGGCGAACGGATCGCGTCATGCCCGTCGACCAGAATGGTGCCGGTGCTTGGCGTGACGATGCCGCAGATGATCGAGATCAGCGTGGTCTTGCCCGCGCCGTTCGGCCCGAGCAGCGCGAATATCTCGCCGCGACGGATCTCGAGATCGACATGGTCGAGCGCCTTGTGGCCCGACCCGTAGGTCTTGCTGACGCGGTTTATCGAAAGAATGGATGTCATGATGCCCCCGGCCGGGAAAGGACCCGCTAATTAGGCATGGCACGGCATTGCGGCAACCGCTCGGTACAAAAATCGGTCGAAGGGGAAGCTACTTCCCCTTGCGCGCCTGCGCCACCGCTGCCGACAGCCCGTCATAATCGCGGGCGCCGTAGAGCACATATTTGCCGCCGACCACCCAGGTGGGCGTGCCCGACATCTTGATCTTGCTGGCCAGCCCGGCGTTCGACGTGAGTTCGTCCTCGACCGCCTTCGACCTGATCGCCGCCTCGGCCCGCGGAATGTCGAGCCCCGCCTGCTTCGCCGCGGCCGCGATATTGGCGTCGCTCGGCCCATCCAGCGCGTAGAGCGCCGTATGGAAGGGCAGGAACTTGCCCTGCTCGGCCGCCGCCAGCGCCCAGCGCGCGGCGACCACGCTCTCGGGACCCAGCACCGGAATCTCGCGATAGACGATACGAACGCCCGGATCGCGCTTCAGCAGTTCGTCGATGGCAGGCAGGCTCGCGCGGCAATAGCCGCAGGCATAATCGAGAAAGGCCACGACGGTGACGTCGCCCTTCGGGTTGCCCGCCCATGCACCGGCATAAGGCGTCTCGATCTTCGGGCCGATCGCGGCCAACGCCTGCAACGCGGCATCGGTCTGCGCCTTCTCGGCGTCGGCGCTCCGCTTCTGGTTGTAGCGCTCGACCGATTCGAGCAGCACCTCGGGATGGGCGAGCACATAGTCATGCACTACCCGCTCCATCTGGCCACGCTGGGCACCGCCGGGAAACAGGGCCTGGATGCCCGCGAATATCCCCGCGCCGAGCAGCGCGCACAACACGAACGCGCCGGCCAGCGCCAGCCGGTTGCCCAAAATCCGCGCGATCACTGGCCCTGGCGCCCCTTCTTCTTGCGGATTTCGTCCCATGCCGTCTGCGAAACCATGTTGATGTCCTGTGCGCGCACCCAGTCGGAAGAGCCCTGGGGCAGCCGCGCCATCGCCGCGCGCGAGCTCATCAGCGCCGTGCCGACATCGCCCATCATGTGCGCCCGCTCCGCGGTGGCCAGCGCGGTGCGCGCCTCGTCGCCCTTGCGATCATAGACCGTGCCGAGGTTGAGCCAGGCGAAGGGATTGTCGTTGTCGCGCGCCACCGACTGCTTGAGCACGCGCTCGGCCTCGTCGAGATTCGCCTTGTCATCGGTGGCGAGCAGGGCGTGGCCCAGGGTGCTCGCGATCAGCGGCGCGTTGTTCGACAGCGTAGTCGCCTCGCGCAGCGGCACGATCGCACCCTTGGGATCGCCCGATTCGAGCATGATCTGCCCTTCGAGCTCAAGGAAATAGGGATCCTTGGGCGCGGCCTGCACCAGCGCCTGGGTCTCGGCCGCGGCCTGCTCGGGATAGCCCGACTTGTGATAGGCATAGGCGCGTGCGTAGTGCGCCTGCACCGATTTGTCGGTGACCGGATATTTGGACAGCGTGTCCTTCGCATCGTTCACATAGCCGCGCAGCTTGGCCTGGACGCGCTTGAAGCGGCGCTCCAGATCCTGATCGAGCGGCTTGTTCCAGCTCGGCGCGTTCATCAGGTCCGTCTTCAGCGTCTCGACGCGGTCCTGCGACATCGGGTGGGTCTGGGCGAAGGGGTCCACCTCGGGATTGGTGGTGTAATAGCCGTAGCGGTGCATCTGCGCAGTGAGCTTGCCGAAGAAGCTCAGCATGCCCTTGCCGCTGATGCCGGCGCTGGTGATGAACTTGGCGCCGGCGGCATCGGCCGAGCTTTCCTGGATGCGGCTGAAGGCGAGATACTTGCCGATCGCGGCACGCTGGCCGGCCATCAGGATGCCGGTGCCCGCCTCGCCGCTGCCCGCCGCCATCGCCGCCACGCCGAGCAACAGGCTGAGGATCGAGATGTTGGTGTAGCCGCCATCATTCTGGAACACGGCATGGCCGCCGACGATATGGCCGATTTCGTGCGCGATGACGCCCTGCACTTCATTGGCGCTGTCGGCTGCGTCGATCAGCCCCGAATGGACATAGACGATCTGGCCGCCGGCGACGAAGGCGTTGATCGAGCTGTCGTTGATCAGCACCACCTTGGCATTGGCGGGCGACAGGCCGGCCGCAACGAACAGCGGCTTGGCCATGTCGTTGAGCAGCGCCTCGGTCTCGGCGTCGCGCAAGATCGACTGGGCGGCGGCCGGCTGGATCCAGAGCAGCAAGGCTGCCGAGAAAAGGGCGAGGATGCGCTTCATGGCTGTCCGTATCCCCCGTTTCCTGGCCGCGATCAATGGCATTGGCCGTGCACGGCGGCCGCTGAACCGCAGGTGAAGCCCTTAGAGCCCCATGAAAAAGGGCGCCGACCCGGTGGATCGGCGCCCTGTTTTTCAGGCCCGTGGATCAGGCGCCGAAGGTACGCTGCCACCAGCCGCGGCGCGGCGTGCCATCGTCGCCCTCGCCCTCGCCTTCAGCCTCTGCGGCCGGCTCGGCAGGAGCTGCCACCTCGGCAGCCGGCGCTGCTGCCACCGGTGCGTCAACCGCAGGGGCGGCTTCCGCCTCGACGGCATCCACCTTCTTCTTGCGGGTCCGCTTCGGCTTGGCCGGAGCTTCCTCGGCAACCGGCTCGGCAGCGGCTGCCACCGGCACTTCTACCGCAGGGGCGGCTTCGGCCTCGACGGCATCCACCTTCTTCTTGCGAGTCCGCTTCGGCTTGGCCGGTGCAGCTTCTTCGGCGACCGGCTCGGCAGCAGCAGCCACCGGCGCTTCTACCGCAGGCGCGGCTTCGGCCTCGACAGCTTCCACCTTCTTCTTGCGGGTCCGCTTCGGCTTGGCCGGCGCGGCACCCTCGACGACCGGCTCCGGTGCAGCCTCGACCGGCGCGGCGGCTTCGGCCACCTCCGCCTCGACAGCATCACCGGCATCCTCGCCGCCCTCGGCACCCGCCTCGGCCCGGTCGCCACGACGACCGCCACGGCGGCCACGACGACGGCGCTTGCGGGCGCCATCACGGCCCTCGCCTTCGCCCTCGGCGGCGACGGGGGCTTCTTCGCCCTCTTCACCTTCGACGGCTTCGCCTGCCTCATCGGCATCACCGGCTTCGGCATCGCCCTCGGCGCCCTCGCCATTCTCGTCCTCGCGACGGCCGCGACCGCGACCGCGGCGGCGGCGGCGGCGCTTGCGTCCGCCTTCGCCGTCCTCGCGCTCGCCGCGTCCTTCGCGACGGCCGCCCTCGGCCTCAGCCTCTTCCTCGAGCTCCTCTTCCTCCTCGTCGATCTCCTCGACGTAGTCGTCGTCCTCGGGCTCTTCGATCAGCTTCTCGAACTTCGGCGCATGCGCCGGCGGCGGGCCGGAGCATTCGACCGACATGCGCGCGCCCTCGAGCTCGCCGTCCGACAGGATCTCGACGGTCACGCCGTAGCGGTCCTCGATCTCGGCGATGTCGGCGCGCTTCTTGTTGAGCACGTAGAAGGCGGCTTCCTGGCTGGCGCGCAGCGTGATCACCGAGCCACGGCCGCGAGCAGCCTCGTCCTCGATCATGCGCAGTGCCGACAGGCCGGCCGACGAGGCGGTGCGGACCAGGCCGGTGCCTTCGCAATGCGGGCACTGCACGGTCGACGCTTCGAGCACGCCGGTGCGCAGGCGCTGGCGGCTCATCTCCATCAGGCCGAAGGCCGAGATGCGACCGACCTGGATGCGGGCGCGATCGTTCTTCAGCGCCTCCTTCATCGCCTTCTCGACCTTACGGACGTTCGACGAGTGATCCATGTCGATGAAGTCGATCACGACCAGGCCGGCCATGTCGCGCAGGCGCAGCTGGCGCGCGATCTCGTGCGCCGCTTCCAGGTTGGTCGCGGTCGCGGTCTGCTCGATATTGTGCTCGCGCGTCGAGCGGCCCGAGTTGATGTCGATCGAGACGAGCGCCTCGGTCGGATTGATCACCAGGTAACCGCCGGACTTCAGCTGGACGACGGGATTGTACATCGCCGAGAGCTGGTCCTCGACGCCTGCACGCTGGAACAGCGGCACCGCGTCGGCGTACTGCTTCACCTTCTTGGCGTGGCTCGGCATCAGGAGCTTCATGAAGTCCTTGGCCTGGCGATAGCCGTCCTCGCCCTCGACGATCACCTCGTCGATGTCGCGATTATAGATGTCGCGGATCGCGCGCTTCAACAGATCGCTGTCGCCATAGACCAGCGCCGGCGCGGTCGACTTGAGCGTTTCCTCGCGGATGCCGTCCCACAGGCGGGCCAGATAGTCGAAGTCGCGCTTGATCTCGACCTTGGTGCGCTGAAGCCCGGCGGTGCGGACGATGCAGCCCATCGACGGCGGCAGCTTGAGGTCCGCCATGATCGTCTTCAGGCGCTTGCGATCGGCAGCCGAGCTGATCTTGCGCGAGATGCCGCCGCCATGCGCGGTGTTGGGCATCAGCACGCAGTAGCGGCCGGCGAGCGACAGATAGGTGGTCAGCGCTGCGCCCTTGTTGCCGCGCTCTTCCTTGACGACCTGGACCAGCAGCACCTGACGGCGGCGGATCACGTCCTGGATCTTGTAGCGGCGGCGCAGGTTCATGCGGCGCTGGCGCAGGGCCTCGGCCGGGCTGTCCTCACCACCATTGCCGCCACGGCGCTTGCCGCGACCACGGCCGCGGCCGCCTTCATTGCTTTCGCCCTCGGAAGTCTCGCCCTCGGCCTCGCCCTCTTCATGGTCATGGTCGTGGTCTTCCTCGTCGTCGTGCGGACGCTCGAGCACTTCAACGCCGTCATCCCCTTCGAGATGATCGTCGTCGCCATCTTCCTCGGCGCGCAGCGCGGCTTCCTCGGCGGCGTGCTCGGCCTCTTCGCGCAGCAGCGCTTCGCGATCTTCCTTCGGAATCTGATAATAGTCGGGGTGGATTTCGCTAAAGGCCAGGAAGCCGTGGCGGTTGCCACCGTAGTCCACGAACGCCGCCTGGAGCGACGGCTCCACGCGGGTTACCTTGGCCAGATAGATATTGCCCTTGAGCTGCTTGCGCTCGGCGGACTCGAAATCAAACTCCTCGATTCGGCTTCCCTTGACGACGGCCACGCGGGTTTCCTCCCGGTGGCGTGCGTCGATCAGCATACGCATGGTCATTTATGATTCTCCGGGCGCGCCGGCCCAAGCCCTTCGGATTTTGGTTACGGAGGGCTCGCGCAGACGCGCGACATACAATGCGGCCCTGGCCGGCGGATTGGCCGGCTGCGGTCTCGCGGGTTTCGAAAACTGCTGCTGCTCCAGAGGCACGCGCGAACCGGTGGTCCGCAGACTCCGCCGCCATCACGCGGCCGGCCACCAAGGCCGGTCGGTGCAGACGTTGCGGAAATTGCCTCATGTGAACGTCAACCTGAACTGTCGCGGCAGATGTGGCCGCGGGAAAGGTCCGGCACAAGGGCCGGCAAAGCTGCGTAGCATTAGGATGACCGCGCGGCAACCATCGCGAATTGCGGCAATCCTTCCGGCAAGTCTTTGCCGCGTTGCCGGCAAAAATATGCCGAATCCAAAATTAACCGCAAAATTTCACGTCGATTTGAGGCGCGCCGTCTAGTCCGGTTTCGTCAGGGCAGACGCGTAGTCAGAGTATCAAATCATGGTTTTGGGCTGGACCCCCAGAGGCTCGTCGCGGCATACCGCGCGGGTGCTGTTCCTGCTCGCCTTGCTCTCCGGCTGGTTGACCGGAGTTCCAAGCTGGGCGGGCGTCGTGCAGGAAGTGCGCGTCAAAGGTGATCGGGTGATCGTCAGATTTGACGAGCCGGTGACCCAGGCGAGCGCATTCGTGCTGGCTGGACCGCAGCGCATCGTGCTGGACGCCAAGGGCGTCGAGCCGGGCAGCAGAGCATATGCCGACGGACCGGTGACCGGTATCCGCCAGGGCTCGCAAGGTGCGGAAGGCGCGCGGATCGTGCTCGACCTCGCGCGCCCGGCGATCGTGACCGAAGGCAGCTTCGGGCGCGACGGGCGCACGCTCACGCTGCAGCTGCGCACCGTCGACGACGCGCAGTTCGCGCGGGCCGCTGCCGAGCGCCGGATGAGCTTCCTGCCGCCCTTCTCCTATCTGCAGCCCGCAAGCCACAGCAGCTACAGCGAGACGATCGCATTGCCGCGCCGCGCGCCGCCGGCCGCATTGCCGCGCGTCTATGGCGAGGCGGATCGCCCGCTCGTCGTGATCGATGCCGGCCATGGCGGGCATGATCCCGGCGCGATCGGCGCCAATGGCCTGCGCGAGAAGGACCTCACCCTCCGCACCGCGCTGGCGATCAAGGACGCGCTGCTCGCCTCGGGCCGGGTGCGCGTAGCGCTCACCCGCGAGGATGACCGCTTCCTCGTGCTCCAGGAGCGCTACGGCCTTGCCCGCAAGCTGGGCGCGGATCTGTTCATCTCGGTGCACTGCGACAGCGCCGGCAATGCCGATGCCTCGGGCGCCACCGTCTATACGCTGTCCGAAGTCGCCTCCGACAAGGAGGCAGCCCGGCTGGCGGCGCGCGAGAACAAGGCCGACATCATCGCCGGCGTCGATCTAGGCACGCAGAACCCCGACATCTCCTCGATCCTCATCGACCTCACCCAGCGCGAGACGATGAACGCCTCGGCGGGCTTTGCCCGGCTGCTCGGCCGCGAGGCGCAGCCGCTCATGCCGATCAAGGCCAATTTCCACCGCATGGCATCGCTGATGGTGCTCAAAGCACCGGACATGCCCTCGATCCTGTTCGAGACGGGCTATATCTCGAACGAAGCCGACGCCGCCTTCCTCGCCTCGGACGAAGGGCGGAAGAAAGTGGCGCAGAGCGTGCGCAAGGCCGTGGAAATCCATTTCGCGACCCGCATGGCGTCGCGAACGCTGGCGTCCCGCTGAAGAAAAGCATCCCCTCCATTCCTCTCGTGACCTCATTATAGAGGGTGCGAGGGGAAGTGGTTCCACTTAGGGAATAATCCCGGAATTGCGTTGCACCCCGCCCCTGCGCGAACGGGCAAGACGAGTTGCCGAGACTCCGGCTGGCATCCGCCTTCAATCCTGCTAAACCGCGACCCGCATGTCCGACGGTTCCACTTCCAGCGTAAAGATGCGCATCAAGCGCGAGATCGGGGGCTTCAAGGGGCTGTTCGGTCGCATCCGCCACCGCTGGTGGTTCCGGATCCTCGCAGTACTGGCGCTGCTCGCCGGCCTGTTCGTATTCCTCGTCTGGCTGTTCATCGCGCGCAACCTGCCCTCGGTGGACACGCTCAAAACCTATGAGCCGCCGCTGCCGACCAATGTGCGCTCGGCCGAAGGCCTGCCGATCTACAGCTATGCGCGCGAGCGCCGCGTGCAGCTCAGCTATCCGGAATATCCCAAGCTGCTCGTCGAGGCGTACATGTCCGCCGAGGACAAGACCTTCTTCGAGCATCACGGCGTCGATTTCCCAGGCCTGGCACGCGCGGCGTTCCAGGGCCTGGTGAGTGGCTCGACGCCGCGCGGCACCTCGACGATCACCCAGCAGGTCGCCAAGAACCTGCTCGTCGGCAACGAGACCAGCTACCTGCGCAAGGCCAAGGAAGGCATCCTCGCCTGGCGCATGGAGGACACGCTCACCAAGCAGCAGATCATGGAGCTGTACCTCAACTCGATCGAGCTGGGCCGCAACGCCGGCGGTGTCGAGGCGGCGAGCCAGGCCTATTTCGGCAAGGAGCTCGACCAGCTCACTTTGCCGCAGATGGCCTATCTGGCGATCCTGCCCAAGGGTCCGTCCAATTACGATCCTGATCGCCACACCCAGCGCGCTCTCGATCGCCGTAACTGGGTGCTCGGGCAGATGCTCGAGAACGGCTTCATCGATCAGGCCCAGCATGATTCGGCAGTCGCCTCGCCGCTCGGCACGGTGCCGCGCCAGACGCCCAAATTCGAGCGCGTCGGCGGCTATTTCACCGAGGAAGTGCGCCGCCAGCTGATCGACAAGTTCGGCGAGACCAACGACACCGGCCCTTACAGCGTCTATTCGGGCGGCCTCTGGGTGCGCACCTCGCTCGATCCCAAGCTCCAGCAATACGCGCAAAAGGCGCTGCGCGACGGCCTGCTGCGCTATGATCGCGGCCGCGGCTGGTCGGGCCCGATCGGTCATGCCGATGTCGGCAAGAACTGGCTCCAGTCGCTCCTCAACACCAATATCGGCCTCGATTACGAGAATTGGCGCGCCGGCGTGCTGATCGCGCAGACCGGCGACAGCTGGCAGATCGGCTTCGACGACGGCTCGACCGGCACGCTGCCGAAATGGGCCGCGACCATGCCCGTGCGCGGCAAGGGCGGCCAGGCGTTCGACGCGTTCGAGCCGGGCGACATCGTCGCGGTCGCCCCGGAGACGGGCGACAGCTGGTCGCTTCGCTCGGTCCCCAAGGTTTCGGGCGGCATGGTCGTCGAGGACCCGCGCACCGGCCGCATCCTCGCGATGCAGGGCGGCTTCGATTCGCGCATCCAGAGCTTCAACCGCGCCACCCAGGCACAGCGCCAGCCGGGCTCGACGATCAAGCCGATCGTCTATGCTGCCGCGCTCGAGCAGGGCATGACCCCCGCCTCGATCGTGGTCGATGGCCCGTTCTGCGTGTGGCAGGGCGCGAATCTCGGCCAGAAGTGCTTCCGCAACTTCGGCAATGCCCGCGGTGCCGGCCCCAAGACGCTGCGCTGGGGCATCGAGCAGTCGCGCAACCTGATGACGGTGCAGATCGCGAACCAGACCGGCATGGATCATGTCGTCGACCTGATCCAGCGCATCGGCGTGTCGCGCCAGAAATTCCCGCCCTATCTCAGCTATGCGCTGGGCGCCGGCGAGACGACGGTGCTGCGCATGGTCAACGCCTATTCGATCCTGGTGAACCATGGCCGGGCGCTCAACCCGTCGCTCATCGACTTCGTCCAGAACCGCCGGGGCCAGGTGGTATGGCCGGAGAACTGGCGCCCGTGCGAGGGCTGCAACGCGCCCGACTGGAAGGGTGGCGCGATGCCGCGCCCGGTCAACCGCGCCAAGCAGGTGCTCGACGCGATGTCGGCCTATCAGATGGTCCATATCGCCGAGGGCGTGGTCCAGCGCGGCACCGCCACCACGCTGCGCGATCTCGGCCGCCCGATGATGGGCAAGACCGGCACCACCTCGGGCCCGACCGATGTGTGGTTCGTCGGCGGCACCCCGCAGATGATCGGCGGTCTCTATATCGGTTATGACACGCCGACCAATCTGGGCGGCTATGCCCAGGGCGGCTCGATCGCCGCGCCGATCTTCAAGGAATTCGCCGTTCCGGCGTTCGAGGGCATGGAGAAGCTGCCCTTCACCGCGCCCAAGGGCATCCGCATGGTCCGTATCGATCGCGGCTCGGGCAAGCCGGTGACCGGCGCCTGGCCGACCAGCGACCCGCTGTCGGGCGTGATCTGGGAAGCCTTCAAGCCCGAGACCGACCAGCGCCGCGGCCGCCGCGGCCAGGAAGAAACGCCCGAGACCAAGGCCGTCGAGAAGAAGGCCGCTCCGAAGAAGCAGGAAGCCGACAGCGACTTCTTGCAACGCGAGGGCGGAATCTACTAGCGCGGCACACTATATCGTCGTCCCGGCCCTTCTCGTCATCCCGGCGAAAGCCGGGATCTCAGGCGGCAAGGACCGGCCTGAGGCACGAGATCCCGGCTTTCGCCGGGATGACGTAAAAGATTTGGAGTTACTGATTATGCGCGCCGAAGCGCAGGCTCATGTCGACAACATCAAGGAGTCGCTCGCGCTGCTCCGCCGCTTCCTCGATTGGGATCGCGCCCTGCGCCGTCTCGACGAGCTTAACGCGCGCGTCGAGGATCCGACCCTCTGGAACGACGCCAAGAAGGCCCAGGATGTGATGCGCGAGCGTCGCCGGCTCGACGAATCGATCACCGCCACCCGCGCGATCGAGACCGAGCTCAACGACACCGCCGAGCTGATCGAGATGGCCGAGGCTGAGGGCGACGAGGAAATGGCGAGCGAAGGCACCGCCAGCCTCGCCGCGCTGGCCGAGCGCGCCGAGAAGGATAAGGTCATGGCCCTGCTCTCGGGCGAGGCCGATGCCAACGACACCTATATCGAGATCAACTCGGGCGCCGGCGGCACCGAGAGCAACGACTGGGCGGGCATGCTCCAGCGCATGTACACGCGCTGGGCCGAGCGCCATGGCCTGAAGGTCGAGCTGGTCGATTATCACGCGGGCGAGCAGGCCGGCATCAAGTCGGCCACGCTGCTGGTGAAGGGCGAGAACGCCTATGGCTATGCCAAGACCGAGAGCGGCGTGCACCGCCTAGTCCGCATCTCACCGTACGACAGCGCCGCGCGCCGCCACACCAGCTTCTCCTCGATCTGGGTCTATCCGGTGATCGACGACGACATCGCGATCGAGATCAACGAGAGCGAGCTGCGCATCGACACCTACCGCGCATCGGGCGCGGGCGGCCAGCACATCAACACCACCGATTCGGCGGTGCGCATCACCCACTTGCCCACCGGCATCGTCGTGCAGTGTCAGAACCAGCGTTCGCAGCACAAGAACAAGGCCGAGGCCTATAATCAGCTGCGCGCCCGCCTCTACGAGCGCGAACTGGCCGAGCGCGAGGCCGCGGCCAACGCGACCAACGCCACCAAGACCGACATCGGCTGGGGCCACCAGATCCGGTCCTATGTCCTCCAGCCATATCAGCTGGTTAAGGATCTCCGCACGGGCGTTACTTCCACTGCGCCGTCGGATGTGCTCGATGGAGACCTCGACGCGTTCATGGCGGCCGCGCTATCCCAGCGCGTGACCGGCGAGACGGTCGAAGTGGAGGATGTCGATTGAGACCCGGCCCCGCGCTGTTCCTGGGATTGATGCTGGCGGCGTGCAGCGGCGCGCCGGTGGCGGTCGACAACAAGGAACAGGGCACCCCTGCGGCCAATAGCGGCTTCCCCGCCGCCGACCGGCCGGTTGCCGGCATCCTCTCGCCGCGCTGGTCGACCGAAGAAGCGCGCGACCGGCTCAACGAAGCGGGCCAGGTGATGGACCTGGCCGGCATCAAGCCGGACATGACCGTAGCCGATATCGGCGCGGGCGAAGGCTATTACACCGTCCGCCTCGCCACGCGCGTGGGCGACAAGGGCCGCGTCGTCGCCGAGGACATCGTCCCCGAGACCCGCGACTATCTCGCCACCCGCGTGCTGCGCGAGAAGCTCGACAATGTCAGCGTCCGCCTCGGCCTGCCCGCCGATCCGCGCCTGCCCGAGAACAGTTTCGACCGCGTCCTCATGGTCCACATGTATCATGAGATCGAGAGCCCCTATGAGTTCCTCTGGCGGCTGCGCCCGGCGCTGGCCCCCGGCGGCCAGGCAGTGGTAGTCGACGCCAATCGCCCTACCCAGGATCATGGCACCCCGCCCGAGCTGCTGAAGTGCGAGTTCGCCGCGGTCGGCTACGTGCTGGTGTCGATGCGGCCGATGCCCTCGGCCGGCGGCTATATCGCGATCTTCGAGGCGAAGGGCGACCGTCCCGAGCCGAGCGCGATCCGGGCATGCAAGAGCGGCAAGACCGCCACCCCGGCGGTTCTGCCCAAGGAAGAATCAAAGGAACCCTAGGCTGCGGAAGCTGGTGGTCCCGCAGGCCGCAATCACCAGGTGATCCAGCAGCCGCACGCCCAGCGCGTCCAGCGCCCGTGCCAGACGGTCCGTCGCCTCCCGATCCGCACGGCTGGGCGTAGGGTCGCCGCCGGGATGGTTGTGCGCCATCACCACCGCATGGGCATGAAAGGCGATCGCGTCCGTCGCCACATCGCGAAGCGGCAGGCCGAGCCGGTCGATATGCGCCGAACGGGCATGCCGCATGCCCAGCACGCACTGGCGCCGGTCAAGATAGGCGAAGGCCATCACTTCCACCCGCTCGTCCGCCAGCCTCGCGAACAGCGCGCCGGCATCGCGCGAATTGGCAAGGCGCAGGGGCGGTTTCTCGGCACCGAACAGCATCGCGCCGGATTGCCAGCCGGCGCGCATCCGCCGAAGCCCGATCCGCTCCGGAACGGACGCTGACCGAGAGGCGAGGTTTCTCCACAATGGATGTGTCTCGGCCGCTTGGCCTCGCGCGGAGGCAGGGCTAGGCTGCGCCCATGCAGCAATATCTCGAGTTGATGGACCGCGCGCTCAACCACGGCGCCGAGCAGATGGACCGCACGGGCACCGGCACGCTGAG
>PJUL01000115.1_pt1 | contig 79482 bp, 74 predicted proteins | sample 1512221 | NCBI WGS metagenome assembly PJUL01 (sample SAMN08177667, study PRJNA422409) | Feces metagenome, whole genome shotgun sequencing project.
CATGCAGCGTTGAAATCAAGCTGGAACGCCAGCCCGGTCAGAATGCTCATTTACAGCTCGTAAAGTCGAACGCGACTCCGAGCGTTTTTCGCTCGATTCGCGGGGCCGCCATCGGTATTGCCTTGCTCTAGCTCGCGAGCCTTTGAACAGGCTCTTAGAGGCTGGTGTGCACGGCGCACCCTACCGTTCGTCGGCTTCGATGATGTTTTTCCGGCCAATGTCGAAATGCGCTCGTCGCGTTCGACTATCCAGTACCCACTGCATCGGAACTGGAGCGCGCCATGAAATACCTCTGCCTCGTTTATGCCAATGAGCAGGAGCTGCACAGCTCCCCGGACAGCCCCCACGACAGTGAATGCCACGTCTATGCCCAGCGTGTGCAGGAGAGTGGGCGCATGCTTGCCGCCGAGGCGTTGCAGTCGGTGCAGACCGCGACCACCGTGCGCATGCGCGGCGGCAAGCTGGCCATCACCGATGGTCCGTTCGCCGAAACCAAGGAGCAGCTCGCCGGCTTCTATCTGATCGAGGCGCGCGATCTCAACGAGGCCATCCAGCTCGCCGGGTACATTCCTGCGGCCCGCGTCGGCTGCGTTGAGGTACGTCCGGTTCGCCAACTGGATATCGACCCGGCTGCTCAGCACTGAGCGGCCAGCGTCCATCAACCGTAGGAGAGCCGTCATGGATCGTCGCTACATCCCGGAAGTCGCCAGCCGTGAGCAATGGTTGGCCGCACGCAAATCATTGCTCGAACAAGAGAAGGCACTGACCCGCCAGCGCGATGAACTCAACCGCGCCCGCCGTGCCCTGCCCATGGTGTTGGTGGAAGAGGATTACCGTTTTCAGGGGCCGCAGGGTGAGGTCGGGCTGGAGGCATTGTTCGACGGCCGCAGCCAGCTGATCGTCTACCACTTCATGTACCACATGGATCGTGGCGAGGGCTGCGACGGTTGTTCCTGCCTGGTGGACAACATTGGCCATCAGTCCCATTTGCATGCGCGCGACACCAATCTGGTGCTGGTTTCGCGGGCGCCGTTGGCCGATCTGCAAGCGTTCAAACAACGTATGGGCTGGACGCTGCCCTGGTACAGCTCGTACGGCTGCCGTTTCAACTACGACTATCACGCTACCACCGACGAGAAGGTCGCACCGGTCGAATACAACTACCGCGACAAGGACGAACTGCTACGTCTGGGCCAGAACTACCACGTGCAGGGCGAGCAGCCGGGTGTCAGCGTGTTCCTGCGTGACGGCGGGCAGATCTATCACACCTATTCCTGTTATGGCCGAGGGGTGGAAATGCTGATGAGCAGTTTTCACTTCCTCGACTTCACGCCTTTTGGCCGCGGCGAAGGTTGGGATGGCATGCCCGACCTTGACGGCAAGGGGCTCAACTGGACGCGCCTGCACGACGAATACGAGCAGGCTGCGCCTACCCATGATTGCTGTGCCCACAAAGTCTGAGTGTCAGCGAGGAGAATCGACATGAGTCAGCATCAACTGCAAGACGCCCTGAACAGCTGGGCCGAAGCCTGCCGCAGCAAGGATGTGGCGCGCATCATGAGCCACTATGTCGAGGATGTGGTGGCCTACGACGCCGTCGGCCCACTGCGTTTCCAGGGACGCCCGACGTACCAGGCGCACTGGCAGGCCTGCATGGAAATGTGCAGCGGGCCCGGCATGTTCGACCCACATGCGCCAACCTTCACTGCCGAGGGTGACCTGGGCGTGACGCATTACCTGCTGCACTGCGGCGGCACCAACGAGAAAGGTGAGATGGACAGCTGTTGGATGCGCGTGACGCAGTGCCTGCGTCGTCAGGGCGGCCGCTGGCTGATCTTCCACGAGCATTTCTCCGCGCCCTGCGACATGGAAAGTGGCAAGGCGCTGTTCGATCTGCAGCCCTGAAGGTTGTACCTGTTACGGGTTCAGGGCCGAGCAAGAGGGCTCGTAGTTTTGTTTGCAGGCGCTCTGGTACAGGCGCTGGGCCTGATCCGGATCGCGTGATACGCCGCCTTCGCCGCGACGGTAGAGGTTGCCGAGAATGTGCTGGGCCATCGGGTTGCCGGCCGCCGCTGACTGGTTGAGATAACGCAGCATGTCGCGCTGGTTGGCGAACTCGGGGGCGTCACGCCCGGTGTAGAGATAGGCCAGGCTCACCGCGGCCATGGAGTGGCCCTTGTCGGCTGCCTGCTTCCACCAGTACTCGGCTTGCTTGAGATTCTTTTCCGGTTGGCCAACGAAATAGCTGCTGCCAAGTTGGAACTGGCTCTCCAGGTCGCCACGTTGCGCCTGTTGACGCAGCTGATCCTGCTCATCGAGGGTGACCGGCTGTTCGATCTGCGGTTGCTTCGCCGGCGTGCTTGAGTCGGGCTCGCGCCCGGCGCAACCGGCCAGCAGGGCGAAGGCGAGAAGGGCGGTCGTGGCGTGAAGCAGGCTGATCGAACTGGGCATGGCGGTGGCTCCGTAGGCAAGAATCAAGGCAAGTCGCTATTAGGCCGGCCTCGCCCGTCATAGTTCGCTCTGGATGGCCAGTCTGTCGTCGTGCGGCTTCACACTGCGGCGATGAGCTGCAATGCTGGTGGCCGATTTCGTTCACGAGGCAGCCATGAAAATCAGCGCGGATTTCGACAGCGGCAATATCCAGGTCATCGACGCCAGCAACCCGCAGCAGGTCGTGCTGGCCATGCGGCCGGATATCAACAGCCATCATTTTCAGTGGTTTCATTTCAAGGTAGACGGATTGGCGCGAGGGCAGCGGCATGCCTTCGTGCTGAGCAATGCCGGGCAGTCCGCCTATAACCGCGCCTGGGACGGCTACCAGGCCGTGGCCAGTTACGATCAGCAGGACTGGTTCCGCGTGCCGACCCGCTATGCGGACGGTCAGTTGCACGTTGAGCTGCAGGCCGAGCACGAGCAGGTCTGGCTCGCTTATTTCGAGCCCTATCCACGGGCACGCCATGAGCGCCTGGTCGCCAACGCGCTGGAGCGTGGCGCCGAGCTGGTCGCCTGCGGCCGAAGCCTGGAAGGGCGCGATATCCAGCTGCTGCGCATCGCTGGGCAAGCGGGCGCGCCGCGCAAGCTATGGATCATTGCCCAGCAACATCCCGGCGAGCACATGGCCGAGTGGTTCATGGAGGGGCTGATCGAGCGGCTGCAGGATTCGCAGGACGCCGAGATTGCTGCGCTGCTGGGCGAGGCCGAGTTGTATCTGGTGCCGAACATGAACCCGGATGGCGCCTATCGCGGTCATCTGCGTACCAACTATGCGGGGCAGGATCTCAATCGGGCCTGGCAATCGGCCAGTTCCGAGCGCAGCCCGGAAGTCCTGTTCGTGCTGCAGCATATGCAACGCATCGGCGTCGATCTGTTTCTCGATATCCATGGCGATGAGGAAATTTCTCACGTGTTCACCGCAGGTTGCGAAGGCAACCCAGGCTATACAGCGCGTTTGGCCGAGCTGGAGGCGGATTTCCGCAGTCGCCTGGTTGGCATCGGCGCCGAATTTCAGACCCGTTTCGGTTACCCGCGTGACGAGCCGGGCCAGGCCAACCTGACCCTGGCCTGTAACGCCGTGGGGCAAGCCTTCGATTGCCTGTCGTTCACCATCGAGATGCCGTTCAAGGATCACGACGATAACCCGCAGCCGCGCACCGGCTGGAATGGCGCGCGCTCGAAGAAGCTCGGGCAGGATGTGTTGAGCGTGCTGGCGCAGATGGTGGGGCGTTTACGCTGACGCAGCGTATGTCGGCTTGCTGTGTGAAGGGCGGTGCGCGCGGCGCACCCTACGCAGTTCCGGGAGCAGCTGTGGTGGCGGTGTCGGCAGGGATGACAGGTAGACAAAAAAAGCCCGTCACGAGGACGGGCGTAAAGTGCCGTAAACACACAGGAGTCAATAGGACGCAGTGATGCGTCCGGTATTACAGGATCGACAGCGGGTAGTTGATGATCAGACGGTTCTCGTGCAGATCGGCACCTACGTCGCGGCGCACATCGGAGTTGCGCCAGCGCACGCTGAGGTTCTTCAGAGTGCCTTCCTGGAAGGTGTAAGCCAGTTCGGATTCACGGCCCCATTCTTCGGCGTCGGTACGGCCACCCGTGTGGATATTGTCGCCGCTGACGTAACGGTTCATCAGGGTCAGACCCGGGATGCCGAGGCCGGCGAAGTTGTAGTCATGGCGGATCTGCCAGGAACGCTCTTCCGGGTTGTCGTAGCTGTTGGTGAAACCGTCGTTGACCAGGGTGCCGCCGCTGGCGCCGTCGATACGCATGAACTTGGTATCACCGCTTAGGCGCTGGTAAGCAACCATGAAGGTGTTGTTGCCGGTCTTGGCAGTGAACGCCCCCTGATAGACCTTGTTGTCCAGGTTGCCGGCCTTGGCCGAGCCTTCTTCCTTGCCGGTGACGTAACCGAGGTTGGCACCGAGTACCCAGTCACCGACCTGTTGGCTGTGAGTCAGTTGCACGTAGCTCTGCTGATAGACGTTTTCCAGGCGAGCATGCCAGGCGCCGACCATGGTGTTGTTGCCGTTGAAACGGTACTCACCACCGGCGAAGTTGAAGTCATCACCCTCGACGAGACCAAAGGGAGTGCCCGAGTTGAACGCCATCTCTTCGCGGCTGGCATCGTTACGCTGGCTGTTTTTCCAGAACTGGCCGCCGTACAGGGTCAGGCCATCGATCTCGTTGGAAGTCAGCTGGGCGCCCTGGAAGGTTTGCGGCAGCGAGCGACCATCATCAGCACGCAGGATCGGCAGCACGGCGAACCACTCACCGACCTTCAGCTCGGTCTTGGACAGCTTGGCCTTGGCGGCTACGGCAGTACGGCCGAAGTCATCGGCCTGGCGGCCGTCATCATGCACCGGCAGCAGCTGGCTGCCCGGGGTACCGCGACCGCCGTCGAGTTTCACCGAGTACATGCCCAGCACGTCGAGGCCGAAGCCGACGGTGCCTTCGGTGTAGCCGGAGCGGGCATCGAGGATGAAGCTCTGCGTCCAGGCGGAGGCTTGGCCCTGGCCACCCTGAGTCTGGTTGAGGAAGTTGCGGTTGAAGTAGTAGTTGCGCAGGCCGAGGGTGACCTTGGCATCTTCGACGAAGCCGGCGGCGTGCGTGGCAGTCGGCAGAACCAGGGCCAGAGCCGTGCTGCCAAGCAGAGCCAATGGAATGATGTTGTGTGCGGTCATTGTTGTTGTGCTCCCAGTTTTTGAACGAACCATCCCCTGCTGGCCTGCTCGGGACCTGCATGATGGGAATGTTGTGTTTGCCCTGTGGAGGGCGATAGACCGGCCGAACGAGACCGATCATTGCCAGGGGCTGGGTCAGCCTCCGGCGAATCCGGTTCTATGGCGTGTGGCGATGGCGTTTGCCGAGCGGCTTGGGTGCTGCTGCGCAGGGGGAGAGGTGAGGTTGATCATGTTCTGGCCCTGGTTCTTGTTGTTATTAGTGTCATATGTCGTCATACAACTGGCTGGATTATCGACAGCCTTTTCTCCTCTTGTCAACGTATGGCTAGACGAAAGTAGCAACCCCTGGTCGTCTGATAGACCCTGGACACGGGAGCCTCCTGACTCAAGACAGTTCTGTAGAGGGGTTTCCGGCCTAGGCTACAAGGCCGCTAGTATGGATGTTGTTGTGTGATAACGTATGACGAGTCGCGCATTATCCTGGGAGAAAGCATGCCGCATTGCCTGATCGAGGCCGCCCACGAGGTAGGCCAATTGATAGCGCCGCAGGAACTGGTGCGCCTGGTGCACGACCAGGCGGCAGACAGCGGTCTATTCCAGCCGGGTGAGGTCAAGATCCGTCTCAGCCTGTACGAACACCACTGCGTCGGCGGTGAGCCGGGGCTGTTTGTGCACCTGATCTTCTACGTTCTGGCTGGCCGTAGCGATGCGGACAAGCGCGCCTTGTCCCGACGCATCGTACGCGCGCTGGTGGAACGCCTGCCGCAGGTGCCGGCGATATCACTGGATGTGCGTGATATTCAGCGAGAGGTCTTCAGTAATCGGCGCAATTGCCTGGAAGATTAGGTTCTGTACGAAAAGTGCCTGCGCATCGGTGATGCTTCGTTAAGAACGGGTTCGGAATGCTCATTTACAGCTCGTAAAGTCGACCGCGACTCCGACCGTTCCTCCCCCTTTTTTGCCTCGCCTGACCTGCGCTCGACGACTCTTCTTACAGAACCTAATCGCCTTCGAGCAGGCGCGGGCCGCTGCCTTGGTTACCCAGGCGATCCCCGGGGTTACGCAGCGGGCAGTCGTCCATCGATAGACAGCCGCAGCCGATGCAGCCGGTGAGTTGATCGCGCAACCTGCTCAAACGCTCGATGCGGGCGTCCAGCTCCTGTTTCCAATGCTGCGAAAAGCGTTGCCAGTCGGCTGCTGTGGGCGTGTGATCGTGCGGTAGCGTCGCGAGGATCGCGCCAATATCCGCCAGCGGAATCCCCAGGCGTTGCGCCACCTTGATCAAGGCAACCCGACGCAGGATCTGCCGTGGATAACGGCGCTGATTACCTGCGTTGCGCTGGCTGTGAATCAGCCCCTTGGCCTCGTAGAAGTGCAGGGTGGAAACACTCACCCCGCTGCGTTCGGCTACCTGGCCGACAGTGAGTGGCCGCTCGAGACGTTCGTGTGGCGCCAACATGAAAATCCCTCTTGACCTCAAGTTAAGTTGAGGTTTTACCCTCGCAGCCCTTGATAGACAACCCCGAGGGGATTTCCATGCAGGATCGCATTCGTTTGGTTCTGATCTACGGCAGCGTGCGCGAGGAGCGCTTCTGCGATCAGGTGGTGGCCTGGGCGCGTGAGCAGATCGAGCAACGCAGTGAGTTCGAGTTGAGCCTGGTCGACCCGGCCGTGATGTTCCGCCAGCCTGGCGAGGAACCTGAAGCCGCACAGCTGCGCCATCAGTCGCAGCAGCAGCTGTTGCGTGCAGATGCTTTTCTGATCGTCACCCCGGAGTACAACCACGGCTATCCGGCAGCGCTCAAGCAGTTCATCGACGAGGTGCCGGCTTCCTGGGAGGCGCGCCCGGTGGGCTTCGTCAGCTATGGCGGGGTATCCGGTGGGCTACGGGCGGTGGAGCAACTGCGTCAGGTGCTGGCGGAGCTGCACGCCATGACGGTGCGCGGCTCGGTGAGCTTCACCAATGCCTGGGAGCAGTTCGACGAACAGGGGCGGCTGGGTGAGCCGCGTCGCGCCAACTCGGCCATGGCCCATATGTTGGTGCAGTTGAACTGGTGGGCGCAGACGCTGCGTGCCGGACGCGAGCGTGTGCCGTACGAGCGGATCAGAGGCTGATGCGCTTGCGCGGGCGAGTTGTTGCGGTAAAGCTGATGGGCCCTCCCTTCGCTGGATGACACCATGCAACTGGCCGCTCCAATTCCTATTCTGCGCAGCTTCGACGAGGCGCGAGCGCGGGCGTTCTACATCGATTACCTGGGCTTCGCCGAGGATTGGTCGCACCGCTTCGAGCCGAGCCTGCCGCTGTACCTGCAACTCTCACGCGGAAGCTGCGTGCTGCATCTGTCCGAGCACCATGGCGACTGCTGCCCGGGCGCAGCGTTGCGCATCTCCTGTGATGACCTGGATGGATTGCTGAGTGAGCTGCGCGGCAAGGACTACGATTTCGCACGACCGGATATCGTAGCGCAGCCCTGGGGCCGTGATCTGGCCCTGACCGATCCATTCGGCAATCGCCTGATCTTCACCGACGTGCGCTGAAGAGTAGGGCGGGTGAAACCCGCCACGGCTGATCTGGCGGATTCCGCCCGCCCTACGCAGGGGCACTAACCACGTAGCCCGGAGCGTATCCGGGCCACGAGAGCGCTTAACCGCGGTAGTAGCGTTGCGGCACGAACGGGGTCTTGGCCACTTTCATCGGCACGCGCTTGCCGCGTACCACGGCCCAGGTTTCGCTATCGATGGCCATGTGGCTGGCCTTGACGTAACCCATGGCCACTGGCGCGCCCAGGCTCGGGCCGAAGCCACCGCTGGACACCTGGCCGATCACGTTGCCGCCTGCGTCAACGATTTCCGCGCCTTCACGCACTGGCACGCGTTCCTGCGGCAGCAGGCCGACACGCTTGCTCGGCACGCCTTCGCGTTGCTGGGCGAAGATACGCTCGGCGCCCGGGAAGTTGCCGGCGCGCTCGCCATCTGCACGGCGTACCTTGGAGATCGCCCACAGCAGGCCAGCTTCGATCGGCGTGGTGCTGGTGCTCATGTCATGGCCATAGAGGCACAGACCGGCTTCCAGGCGCAGCGAATCGCGTGCGCCGAGACCGATGGCTTCGACTTCCACCTCGGCCAGCAGGCTGCGCGCCAGGGCTTCGGCCTGATCCACGGCGACGGAGATTTCGAAGCCGTCTTCGCCGGTGTAGCCACTGCGGCTGACGATGCACTCGCTGCCCAGCAGGCGCACGCGGGCGACCTGCATGAAGGTCATCTTGCTCACTTCCGGTGCCAGGCGGGCCAGCACTTCGACCGCCTTCGGGCCTTGCAGGGCGAGCAGGGCGCGCTCCTCGAACAGGCTCTCGATCTGACACTGCGCGCCGATGTGCTGCTTCAGGTGGGCCAGATCCTGATCCTTGCAGGCGGCGTTGACCACCAGGTACAGGGTGTCGTCGCCCAGGTTGGCGACCATCAGGTCGTCGAGGATGCCGCCATCGGCATCGGTGAACATGGCGTAGCGCTGCAGGCCCACCGGCAGGTCGATGATGTCCACCGGCACCAGGGTTTCCAGGGCGCGCGCGGCGTTCTCGCCACGCAGGAGGATCTGGCCCATGTGCGAGACGTCGAACAGGCCGGCGGCGTCGCGGGTGTGCAGGTGTTCCTTCATCACGCCCAGCGGGTACTGCACGGGCATGTCATAGCCGGCGAAGGGCACCATGCGCGCGCCGAGTTCGAGGTGCAGGGCGTGCAGCGGAGTCTTGGCGAGGGTTTCAGTGGTCATGTCGATTTCCTGTTGGGTGCGCCGCGCGCACCGGTTGGGGCCGCCGCGCGGCCCGTCGTTCGTCGGGTGTCAGTCAGCGTAGACCGGGAAGGTGGCGCACAGGTCGGCAACCTGGCCACGTACGCGCTCGATCACGGCCGGGTTTTCCAGGTCGTCGAGAATGTCGCAGATCCAGCCGGCCAGGGTGCGGCATTCGCCTTCCTTGAAGCCGCGGGTGGTCACTGCCGGGGTACCGATACGAATACCGGAGGTGACGAACGGCGACTGTGGGTCGTTCGGCACGGCGTTCTTGTTCACGGTGATGTGGGCATCGCCCAGCGCCGCGTCGGCCGCCTTGCCGGTCAGGCCCTGCTTGACCAGGCTGATCAGCATCAGGTGGTTGTCGGTACCGCCGGAGACCACGTCATAGCCGCGCTGGACGAACACCTCGGCCATGGCGCGGGCGTTGTCGATCACCTGCTGCTGGTAGACCTTGAAGCCTGGCTCCAGCGCCTCCTTGAAGCACACGGCCTTGGCCGCGATCACGTGCATCAGTGGGCCGCCCTGGGCACCGGGGAACACCGCGGAGTTGAGCTTCTTCTCGATTTCCTCGTTCTTGCGCGCGAGGATCAGGCCGCCACGCGGGCCGCGCAGGGTCTTGTGCGTGGTGGTGGTGACCACATCGGCGAAGGGCACCGGGTTCGGGTACAGGCCGGCTGCAACCAGACCGGCGACGTGGGCCATGTCGACGAACAGCAGCGCACCGACCTTGTCGGCGATGGCGCGGAAACGGGGGAAGTCCAGCACGCGCGAGTAGGCCGAGAAACCGGCGACGATCATCTTCGGCTTGTGCTCGACTGCCAGTCGTTCGACCTCGTCGTAGTCGATCAGGCCGTTCTCGTCGATGCCGTACTGCACGGCGTTGTACAGCTTGCCCGAGGACGACACCTTGGCGCCGTGGGTCAGGTGGCCGCCGTGGGCCAGGCTCATGCCGAGGATGGTGTCACCAGCATTCAGCAGCGCGAGGTACACGGCGCTGTTGGCGGAAGAGCCCGAGTGCGGCTGGACGTTGGCGTAGTCGGCGCCGAACAACTGCTTGGCGCGCTCGATGGCCAGCGCCTCGACCTTGTCCACATGCTCGCAACCGCCGTAGTAACGCTTGCCCGGATAGCCTTCGGCGTACTTGTTGGTCAGGCCGCTGCCCTGCGCTTCCATCACGCGCTGGCTGCAGTAGTTCTCCGAGGCGATCAGCTCGATATGGTCTTCCTGGCGCTGTTCTTCGGCCTGGATCGCCGCGAGCAGGGCATCGTCATAGCCCTGCAGTTGGTCGTGCTTGCTGAACATGGTGAGGCCCTCTTTATCGTTTTTCTCGGGATGAAGTCAGCCCGCCCCGATGAGGGGGGAGCCGAAAGAAATGGGTTGGATGTAGCCCGGATGCAATCCGGGGAAGCTGTCAAAAGCTCCCGGATTTCATCCGGGCTACGGGGCGGTGCTTACGCGTCCTGATAGGCCTCGATGGACGGGCAGGCGCAGACCAGGTTGCGGTCGCCGTAGACGTTGTCCACGCGGCCCACCGGTGGCCAGTACTTGGCCTCGATCAGGCTCGCCACCGGGTACACGGCCTGCTCGCGGCTGTAGGCGTGGTGCCATTCGCCAACCAGTTCCAGGGCAGTGTGCGGGGCGTTCTTCAGCGGGTTGTCGTCCTTGTCCAGACGGCCTTGCTCGACCGCGCGGACTTCCTCGCGAATGGCGATCATGGCGTCGCAGAAACGATCCAGCTCTTCCTTGGACTCGCTCTCGGTCGGCTCGATCATCAGCGTGCCGGCTACCGGGAAGGACATGGTCGGGGCATGGAAGCCGAAGTCGATCAGGCGCTTGGCCACGTCGTCGACGCTGATGCCGCTGGTCTCCTTGAGTGGGCGGATATCGAGGATGCACTCGTGCGCCACCAGGCCGCCTTCGCCGGAGTACAGCACCGGGTAGTGCTCTTCCAGACGACGGGCGATGTAGTTGGCGTTGAGGATGGCCATCTGCGACGCGCGCTTGAGGCCGTTGCCGCCCATCATGGTGATGTACATCCAGGTGATCGGCAGGATGCTGGCGCTGCCGAACGGTGCGGCGCTGACTGCACCTTCCTTGCGTGCCATGTGGCTATGGCCCGGCAGGAATGGCGCCAGGTGCGACTTGACGCCGATCGGGCCGACGCCCGGGCCGCCGCCGCCGTGCGGAATGCAGAAGGTCTTGTGCAGGTTCAGGTGCGAGACGTCGCCACCGAACTGACCCGGTGCACAGAGGCCGACCATGGCGTTCATGTTGGCGCCGTCGATGTAAACCTGGCCGCCGTTGTCGTGGATGATCTGGCAGATCTCGCGGATGCCTTCCTCGAACACACCGTGGGTGGACGGGTAGGTGATCATGATCGCGGCCAGGCGCTCCTTGTGCTCTTCGGCCTTGGCCTTGAGGTCGTCGATGTCGACGTTGCCGCGCGCATCGCAGGCGGTCACCACCACGCGCATGCCGGCCATGGAGGCGGTCGCCGGGTTGGTGCCGTGGGCCGATTGCGGGATCAGGCAGATGTCGCGCTGATCGTCGCCACGGCTCAGGTGGTAGGCACGGATGGCCAGCAGGCCGGCGTATTCGCCCTGGGAACCGGCGTTGGGCTGCAGCGACACGGCGTCGTAGCCGGTGGCGGCGCAGAGCATGGCTTCCAGCTCAGTGGTCAGCTGGGTGTAACCGGCAGCCTGCTCGACCGGAGCGAAGGGGTGCAGGTTGCCGAATTCCGGCCAGGTCACCGGGATCATTTCGCTGGCGGCGTTGAGCTTCATGGTGCAGGAGCCCAGCGGGATCATGCTGCGATCCAGAGCCAGATCCTTGTCGGCCAGCTTGCGCAGGTAGCGCATCAGCTCGGTTTCGCTGTGGTAACGGTTGAACACTTCGTGCTGCAGGATCGCCGACTGACGCAGCAGGTTCTCTGGCAGGCGGCCAGCGATCTGCGCGGCCAGATCACTGACGCCAGGGGCAGTCTGGCCAGCGGCGAACAGGTTCAGCAGCGTCGCGACAGCCGCTTCGTCGGTGGTTTCGTCCAGCGACAGACCCAGGCGCTCGGCGTCGATCTCGCGCAGGTTGATACCGGCGGCACGGGCCTTGGCATGCAGCTCGGCAGTCTTGGCGCCGGTCTTGATGCTCAGGGTGTCGAAGAAGTGCTGCTGCTCGACGCTGTGGCCCAGCTTGGTCAGGCCCAGGGCGAGGATGGCGGTGAAGCTGTGTACGCGCTGAGCGATGGCGGTCAGGCCTTTCGGGCCATGGTACACGGCGTACATGCTGGCGATGTTGGCCAGCAGCACTTGCGCGGTACAGATGTTACTGGTGGCCTTCTCGCGGCGGATGTGCTGCTCGCGGGTCTGCATGGCCAGGCGCAGGGCCGGCTTGCCGAAGCGGTCGACCGACATGCCGACCAGGCGGCCCGGCATGTCGCGCTTGAACGCGTCGCGGGTGGCGAAGTAGGCGGCGTGCGGGCCACCGAAACCCAGCGGTACACCGAAGCGCTGGGCGCTGCCCAGGGCAACGTCGGCGCCGAACTCGCCCGGCGGGGTGAGCAGGGTCAGGGCCAGCAGGTCGGCTGCGACGGCGACCAGGGCGTTGGCGGCGTGGAAACGCTCGACCAGGGCGCGGTAGTCGAAAATGTCACCGTTGCTGGCCGGGTACTGCAGCAGGGCGCCGAAGTAGGCGCTGGCGTCGGTGATGGCGGCTTCGTCGCCCACTTCCACTTCGATACCCAGCGGCTCAGCACGGGTGCGCAGCACGTCGAGGGTCTGCGGGTGGCAATGCTGGGAGGCGAAGAAGGTATTGCTGGCCTTGTTCTTCGACAGGCGCTTGCAGAAGGTCATCGCCTCGGCGGCAGCGGTGGCTTCGTCGAGCAAGGAAGCGTTGGCGATCTGCATGCCGGTAAGGTCGCTGATCAGCGTCTGGAAGTTCAGCAGCGCTTCCAGGCGGCCTTGGGAAATCTCTGGTTGGTACGGGGTGTAGGCGGTGTACCAGGCCGGGTTTTCCAGTAGGTTGCGCAGGATCGGGCTCGGCGTGTGGGTGCCGTAGTAACCCTGGCCGATGAAGTTCTTGAACTGCTGGTTCTTGGCGGCGATGGTCTTGATGCGCGCCAGGGCGTCGGCTTCCGACAGGCCCGGCTGCTCGCCGAGGATGCTGGTGCCCTTGATGCTTTCGGGGATCACGCTGGCGGTCAGTGCGTCCACCGAGTCATAGCCAAGCAGTTCGAGCATGGCAGCGGTATCGGCGTCGCGCGGGCCGATATGGCGGGCGATGAATTCGTTCTGGGTATCGAGCTTGGTCATGGCGGTCACTCAGGCGTCGGCGTTGGCGTTCAACAGACGATCATAGCCGGCCTTGTCGAGCAGGTCGGCCAGTACGGCGTTATCGGCCAGGCGCATACGGAAGAACCAGGCTTTTTCCAGTGGCGACTCGTTGACCAGCTCCGGGCTGCCTTCCAGCTCACCGTTGACCTCGACGATCTCGCCATCCAGCGGCATGACGATATTGCTGGCGGCTTTCACCGATTCCAGCACGGCGACTTCCTCGCCCTGGGCGAAGGCCTTCACTTCCGGCAGTTGCACGTACACCACGTCGCCGAGCGCGTCCTGGGCGTAATGGGTGATGCCGACGGTCACCAGACCATCGTTGTCCAGACGCAGCCATTCGTGATCAGCAGTGAAACGCAACTCGCTCATGTGAACTCCTCAAGGGGTGATGGCGCCCGCTTCTAGGTGGCGGGCAGGATTGTAGAGAGCTATAGCAATGCGGGTGCCAATGTTGAAAATATAAATAAAAACAATAACTTAAGTATTTATATGGGATTTGCGTGCGTCCCCTTGTAACGATAACGCTACGAATGCCGGTGTCGCTTTTGGAAAAGTTGAGGTCGTGGCAGGCGGGCCGTGGGTTACAAGGCTTTGTTGCGAAATCGTTACGGTGGTTCGAAATCGATACGATGGTGTTGTCGGAACCGCTGGGTGGTGCGGGAGGTCGGTATAGCACTACCCACTGCAAAGGAGCTTCTGCACTCATGAAACCCTTGATTCCACTGGCATTCGCGCTATTGGGTGCCACCAGTCTGCACGCCAGCGAGACGGTCAGCGTGACGATGTCGCAGGCCACCGAGAGTGGTTCAGGTACACCGCTGGGAACCGTAACCATCAGCCAGTCCGCCTATGGCCTGGTGTTCACCCCCGAGCTGAACGGCCTGGAGCCTGGGCTGCATGGATTCCATGTGCATGTGAACGCCAGCTGTGATGCCGCGCAGGTAGACGGCAAGCTGACCCCGGCTGGCGCTGCCGGTGGCCATTGGGATCCGGACAACGCTGGCCGTCACGGTTTCCCCTGGGAAGACAACGCGCACCTCGGTGACCTGCCCGCGCTCTATGTCGGTGATGATGGCAGCGCCAGTCAGCCGGTATTGGCGCCTCGCTTGAAGCGCCTGGAGGAGCTCAACGGCCGTGCCCTGATGATTCATGCCGGTGCCGACAATCACTCCGACCATCCGCAGCCCCTCGGTGGTGGTGGCGCGCGTGTGGCCTGTGGGGTGATCAAGGTTTCCAACGCTACCGCGTCGATCTGATCCGCGTCGCCGAAACGGTAGGGTGGGTTAGCGGCGCAATCCACGAATGAGCTGACAGTGCAGTAGTGGTGCGCCGCGTAACCCACCGGGCGATCTTCCGTGTTGCATCAATGGTCGGTTACGGCGCGCCGGAGCTTGCGGGGTCATTGGTATTTCAGACAGGCGCCTAACCCACCCTACGGGGCGAGTGCGTCAGTGCTTGCCCGGTATCCCGTACTTCTTCAAGCGCTTGGCGATGGCGGTGTGCGAAGTGCCCAGGCGTGCGGCCAACTGACGACTGGATGGGTGGCTGTCGTAGAGTTTTTCCAGCAGCGCCTTCTCGTACTCGTCCATGGCCTGTTCCAGGCTGCCGACCTCGCCCTCGACCTTTGGCGCGACCTCGGTGCCGGCGATATCCAGGTCGTCCATCTCCACCCAGTTGCTGTCGCAGATGGCGGCGGCGCGGAAGATCACGTTCTGCAACTGGCGCACATTACCCGGCCAGCGCCCGGCTAGCAGCGCCGGGAAGGTAGCCGGCGCCAGGCGGCAGGGCAGGCGCTGAATCTGCGCACAGGCCTGGGCCATGAAGTGCTGGGCCAGCAGCAGAATGTCCTGGCCGCGCTCGCGCAGCGGGGGCACTTCCAGGTTGAGTACATTGAGGCGGTAGAACAGGTCCTCGCGGAAGCTGCCTTCGGAAACCATCTGCTCCAGATCGCGGTGGGTGGCGCTGAGGATGCGCACATCCACCTTCACTTCGCGGTCGCCACCGACACGACGGAAGCTGCCGTCGCTGAGAAAGCGCAGCAGCTTGGCCTGCAGATAAGGCGACATCTCGCCGATCTCGTCGAGGAACACCGTGCCCTGGTTGGCCAACTCCAACAGCCCCGGTTTGCCGCCACGTTGTGCGCCGGTGAATGCGCCGGGCGCATAACCAAACAGCTCGCTCTCGGCCAGGTTCTCCGGCAGGGCGGCGCAGTTCAGCGCCAGAAAAGGAGCGCTGCGGCGCACACTGACGGTATGGCAGGCGCGTGCGACCAGTTCCTTGCCGGTGCCGGTTTCGCCGTGAATCAGCAGCGGCGCATCGAGCGAGGCCACGCGCAGAGCGCGAGCCTTGAGGGCACGGATCGGTGATGACTCACCGAGCAGCGAGTCGAAGCCTTCGGCATGATCGTGATGCAGCGCCGCCAGGCGTTCGCCCATGCGGCTGGGCGCATAAAGGGTGAGCAGGCCACCCGTCAGGCGACCGTCTTCGGTGATCGGCTGGGCATCGAGCAACAGCGGCTGGCCGGCGAAATGCACCTCGCGCAGCGGTTGGTGAAAACCCGCGGTAAGCAGCGATTGTTGCAGCGCGTCATCGGCGAACAGGGTGGCGATGCTCAAACCCTCGGGAGGGCGAGCGCACATGTCGACCAGCGCCGGGTTGGCCAGCAACACGGTGGCGCGATCATCCACCGCCAGCACCGGGTCGGGCATCGCAGCGAGCAGCGCATCGAGCTGCAGTCGCCGGCGCTGGCCTGGCAGGATGTCGACCACCTCCACGCTCTGCACGCCATGCACCTGCAACAGCGCGCCGCGCAGCTCCTCGAGCACGTCGGCGCTCAGGGTCGGTGCATCGATATAGACGTTTGGCGGTACCATCTCCACCGCATCGAGGTTCAGATTGCGCCCGCCGAGCAGCGCCAGGACTTCCTGGGTGATGCCGACGCGGTCGATGAAGCTGACGTGGATGCGCATTGATGACGGTCGAAATGGGCGGACAGGCCGCGATTATGCCTGCTCAGCCTGGTATGAGGAAAAGGGCAGCACCGTGAACACAGAAAAACCGAGCCGCGCGGACTACCACCGCGAACACCAGGCCCGCGCCGAAACCGAGGCCCAACGCCTGCTGTCGCGCAAGGCCGAGTTGCAAGGGTACTGGCTGCCCTGGGTGGCGCAGGAGTTGTACCAGCTCAGCCCACCAGAGTTCGCCAACATGGTGCGGCGCGAGTTGCAGCGCTTGTCGCAGTGATGGTGCCGCAGGAGCACCAATCCGTAGGAGCGGCTTCAGCCGCGATATCTTTCGTTTCACCAGCGGTGCGCACGGCGCACCCTACGTAAGTCGGTACTGTTCCGGCCGCGAGCCTTTCGTGGCGTAGGGCGTACTCGGCTTTGGCCTCCTGCGTCGTTCTACCTCCTGCATCTATGCCGTCGTCGCGAAGCACTACGCTGGATGGAGGTTGTCGCAAATGGCTGACTGTTCGCTTCGCTACGAGCGGCCGGCGTTCCGGTTCGCCCTACGCGTGATCCCCCACGTGCATCTCTGGATGCATCCGGGCTACGAAACTTTCGTTCCACGAGCGGTGCGCACGCCCCGCCCGGTACGCTCCCGCTCGAGGCGTCTAGCCGCGACTGGTCAGGGCACGAGCCTGAACCAATCGATCACGCCCACGTCCTGATTCTCATGAATGCCCAGCACCTCGCCGGCGGTGTTCTGCTCCACCGACACATTCGGCTTGAGCGGCTTACCGTCACGGCTATCCATGGCTGGCGCTTCGTCGTATGGGCTGAACAACAGATTGTCCTGGTAACCGCGTACACGCGTGTCAGCCGGATACTGCATCGGCCCGAGTTCGCGTGGCTGGGTCAGCTCGGCTTGCCAGCCTTGAAGCTCGCCATAGGGCCCGTCGAGCCATAGGTTCCAGATACGCAGGTCGAGCCCCTGGAAGTGGATCGGCGTGTCGTCCGTCGCCAACTGCCAGCGTCCGTCTTGCAGCGCCTGCACGGATAACGGAGCTGGCCAGATGGCGCCTGCCACCTCGCTACCCGCTGCCAGGGTGCAGCTGTCCAGCTGCCAATCCGCGGGTTTGAACTGTGTGCCAAGCGGGTAGCGGAAGGTGACATCGGCTTGCGACGAGCACAGCCAACCGTCGATACGTGCATCCTCTACCAGTTGCGCGCTGGCTCGTGTTTCGTCCAGAGACAGGCTGCGCACCCGCACATCGCGCACTTTGCCTGGTGCCTTGTCGAACTCGGCATGCTGCAGGCTCTGCAAACCATGGGGGAGGGGATCGCCACTCAGATTCGTGTCGGGCTCCAGGCGCGCGATCTTCACCCGCGTTCCGGCTGGTAGCACCAGTTCGCCGAGCACCTGTTCGGATTCCAGGCGCTGAACGAGTGCACGTGCTTCGTACCAGTCCTGTAACTGCCAGGTCAGCAATTGAAAGGCTGGCAGGCTGCCGACGATGAAGAATACGGCGAGAAACCCGAACCGCTTGCGTCTTGCCAGCATGTAAGCCCTGGCGCGTGGATGCAGGCTGGCGCCGAGCAAGCCCAGCAGGCCGGGTACGCAGATGATGGCGAGCAGCAGGAGCAGCGCTCCGAGCAGCATGGCTGTGGGGCTGATGGGAATCATGGGACGTCCTTGTGGGCGCGGCGGGGGCTATGTGCGGCAGAGATTAAAAGCCGTCCAGCGTCGAATCAACGCGCATGGCATCGAGAGCGCAAGTTCCTACCCTTAACCGCGCCCGCGAGTACAGCGGCTCATATCCACCTTGCCCACGTACGGGTTGCCCCAACCCATCACGCAAGCCACCTGCTGGTTGCGCTGCTGTTCCCAGGGTTTGGGTGGGTAGGCCTTGTGCCAGGCTTCGTAGAGCTGACGATCCTGTTTCGACAGGCGCAGCTTGTAGCGGTCGGCCATGTAGAAATAGGTGCGGGCAACCATCCCACGTACGGCCTGACGCGGCATCACCTTGCGCGCCTTGAAGTCCACCACCGTCTCGCAACGGCCGTATTGATGCGGCTTCTGCGGCAGCCAGGCAAAGGCGTAATTGCTGCGGTCGCCATTCACCTCGCCGATGCTCGGCACCAGGTTGTGCAGATCCGCTTCGGCCTTGCGGAACTGCACATCGTTGGCCGCGCAGTGCTTGCGTCCACCTTTCTGCCAGCACTGGCGCTGATGGCCGATCACCCATGCCGGGACGATATGCTCCCACTCGATGCGCTGGGCGCGAGTGGCATTCTTGCGCGGGGTGTAGCCACAGGAGCGCAGGTCGACCCGGTTGCCACTGTACTTGCAGCCACAGTAGAACTCGGTGGATTGCTGGGCATACAGCGGCCGGGCAAGGCGTTTGGCTTCGTTGAAGTCACGCGGCGCCGCGTTGAGCGAGAGGGTGAGGAAACAGCAGAGCAGAGGCAGTAGGCATCGAATCATGGGGCCGCAGCGTAGCGGCGCGTTGAAGCGATGTGAAGGGATAAATGCTCAGTTTTTCAATGGCTTGGATGATGGCAAGAGGCCGTGATGGGCTAGCTTCTGGCCATCTTCGGTGCAGGTATGGGTGTGGTCTGAGCGTCTCCTCAGCGCGCGGCGTCGATACGCGCCAGCAGCGCTTCGGCGCCCGCATAGAGATCCTGCCCGGCGATCACCTGGCTGTGCCCGCTCACCCGCATCAGCAACTGCGGAACGCCGCCGGAAGGCATGATCTGCAAGGCACGTTTGGCATCCGACACCCGGCGCTGGGTGATCGCCGCAAGCGCCGGGTCATTGCGCAGTCGCGTTGCAAAATCGTCGGTATCGAGCGACAGGCCAGCGCTTGCTGCAACCTCCACGGCAATCTCCGCGACTCTGGCGGCATCAGAGGTGTCTACACCGTCGACATAGCGGGCGCATTGCGCGGCATGCAGCAGGCGCGGTTCCAGTGTGGCGCTATGCTCGCCCAGCGCTACCAGCGCCCGCGTCAGTGCCGTCGAATCGAACACGCCCTGGGGCGCCAGCAGCACCTGGCTGCGATAGGTTTCGGTGAAACGCTGGCCGGTGAGCTCGGCAATGCGCTGGTCGTTGTGCCAGGCGTGCTCGGCAATCGCCGCGATGGGGCGCGGTTGCATGAACAGGCCAACGGGCATCATGCGCAGTGCGGCGCCATGCTGTTCGGCCAACCCTTCCAGCGCTGGCCCACTGGCGTAGCACCAGCCGCACAGCGGGTCGAAGAAGTACTGCAGTTCGAGTGATTCGGTGAGCATGGGCGAAGTCTCCTTTTCACCCACTCTATCGTTGCGTCATACGCGGATATACAGCGCAGCGGTGACAGGTTTGTTGCGTAGATCGCGCGATTCGCTCGATGTTATACGTCAACTGAAGCGCGGCAATCGCTGATCACTGGCGTCGCTATCGCTCTCCACCTGCTGCGGCAGGCCTGCGACCTTCAGCACCGGCATCTTCTCGCCCACCAGGCGCAGGTCGCGACGGGGCAGGGCGAAGCGCACATCCAGCTCGCGCAGGGCATCGAGCAAGTGCAGATTGATCTCCTGCTGGATGTCCATGTACTGGTTGTAGTCCGACGTGAGGACGATATAGACCACCTCGAAGGTCAGCTGGCTTTCGTCGAAACCGAGAAAGTGCGCGCGGTCGAATCGGGTCTTGGGCGTGGCGCGGATGATCTCGCCGACCTTCTCCGCCACCTGGCGCACCTTCTCGCTCGGCGTGTCGTAGTTGATACCGAACTTGAAGACGATACGCCGGGTGTCCATGCGCTTGTAGTTGTGCACGATCTGCCGCAGCAGATCGGCGTTGGCGCACACCACCTGCTCGCCGCTGAGGCTGCGGATACGCGTGGTCTTCAGACCGATATGCTCGATGCTGCCGGCCACCTCGCCGAACACCACGAAGTCACCGATCTCGAACGGCTTGTCGACGCCAATGGACAGCGAGGCGAACACATCGCTGAGCACCGTCTGCACCGCCAGCGCCACGGCGATACCACCGACACCCAGGCTGGCCACCAGCGCGGTGATATCCACACCGAGGTTGGCCAGGATCGACAGCAGCATCACCGACCACACCACAATCAGCACCATGATGCTGATGATGGTGGTCATCACCGGGTTGTAGTGGCCCCCGCTCTTGCCCATCACCAGGCTGCGCGACCACAGGCGCACGCCGGTGTCGACCCACAGCGCCACCTGCAAGGCCAGGGCGACGAACCAGGTATGGCTCAACGCGCTTTGCCAGGTAAGCGGCAAATCCGCCAGGCGCAGCGCCAACAGCAGGGAGAACGCCAGCAATAACAGACGGTTGGTGCGACCGATCACCATGGCAATGAAATGCGGCCAACTGTTGTCCTGATCCTTCGACCAGGCCTTGAGCCGCTTGTGTAGGGTGTTCACCAGGGTACGTAGCACGCTGTAGATCAGTAACGTGGCGACCAGCACGATCGCCACGTTCAGCCAGAGATCGCGTTCTAGCCAGATATTCCACTGTTCCATCGCCAAGGGCCTCCAGAAAAGGACATGTAGTTTTCTGTGGGCGTGGGGGAGCAGAAGTTCCGGGAGATGGGTGAATGGTCAGGACAACTTTAAATCCGCGGGAGAAGAGGCCGTGGCTGTAAGTAGAAACTGGAGTAGTAAAACGAAAAAGCCCCGTCAGTGATGACGGGGCTTTTTCTTTGCTGTCTGGAGCGGGTGATGGGAATCGAACCCACGGCTCTAGCTTGGGAAGCTAGGGTATTACCATTATACGACACCCGCAGCGGGTGCCTTTATACCGGAACTCGACCTAGGAATAAAGCGCGGAGCAGGGCGATAGACGCATCCGCTCCGCGCTCGGTGCCTCTCATACCGCCATCGCCTGAAGGTCGCGCAGGTCGCCCTTGGCAGGCAGTTGCAGGCGTTTGCTGGGGGCGTTGAAGAAGTCCAGCAGCACGCGTTGGCTCTGCAGCCAGGCGGCCTTGTGTTCCATGTCGAGGAAGTGGCCGGCGTCGTCGATCACGGCGAATTGGGCACTGTCGATGTGTTGGGCGAACAGGCAGGCATCTTCCACCGAGGTGTATTCGTCGCGGTCGCCGTTGACGAACAGCAGCGGAATGTCGATGGCTTGCAGGCACTCCATGCTGCAGTGCGCTTCCATGTTCAGCACCTGTTTGATGTGCGCATACATCTGCCGGTACTCGTGCTCGTCGAGGGTGCTGACGTGCTTGTGATTGAAGCGTTTGAACAGCGACGGCAGGTGCTTGCCGATGGTGCTGTTGACCAGCAGGGCGATGTTGTCGCGATCAATCGCATTGAGGAAGCGCAGGCCCTTGTGCAGGTAGTCGAGCATCGGCACGTTGAGGATCGGCGAGAAGGAGCAGATCGCCGCCTTTTCCAGCGTCGCCGGGCGTTGGGCCATAGCGAGCATGGAGGCGACGCCACCCCAGGAAAAAGACATCAGGTAATTCACGCTGTAGTGATCGATCAGCTGGAGCAGGATCGCCGCTTCGTCTTCCTTGCTGATGGGCGTGAAGTCGTTGTTGTGCGGTTTCGACTGGCCGGCGTAGGGCAGGTCGAAGGCCACCACGTTGAACTGCGGTTGCAGGTATTTGATGGTCTGGGTGAAAGACGCAGTGGTCGCCAGTGAGCCGTTGACCAGGATGATGGTCTTGCTTGCTGCCGGATTGCCGTAAAACTCCGTGTGTACCTTGTGCTTCCCGTTGACTTCGACGACTGCGGTCTGTGCCCTCATGTCGTTTCCTCCTGGCGCAAGTAAGTCAGAGCGAGCGGCGAACCGTTCGCGAGTTGTAGACAGTCAGATAAGCGCCTGGACGTGACAAGCTGATGTCAGGCTGAGGAATCTTGGAATTATAGGATTTTCAAACAGTTAGGATCGAAACACGTATGCGCTCAGAGCCTTTTCAGGCGCTGGGAGAGGGCGGTGTTACCAGGCAGGAATCCAGTCGGTGCAGAGCACCAGTAACCGAAGAAACGCTTAGATATCCTGTCGTGACTATTTGGTCACGTAAGGACTTATGGTTCGATTCAAGCAGCTCCCATGCACTGGTGCAAGGGCGAGTCACATCTTTATAGCTCATTGGGGCTGCCGTTGGTCGGCTAGTCCGATTAGGGGGATCAGACGCTGGCGATTTCAGCTGCGGTCAATGCGCGGTATTGACCGGGCGAGAGCTGCGGGTCGAGGACGATTGCACCCATGCTTTCGCGGTGCAGGGCGACGACGCGGTTGCGGAAGTGGCCGAACATGCGCTTGATCTGATGGTAGCGGCCCTCGAACAGGGTCAGGCGGGCGTTGTGGCTATCCAGCACGTCGAGTTGGGCGGGCAGGGTGGTGAGGTCTTCGAAGGCGAAGTACAGGCCCTGTGCGAAGACCTCGGCGTATTCGGCGGTGATCGGCTGCTCGGTGGTGACGTGATAGACCTTGGGCTTGCGCTCTTGCGGTTGGGTGATGCGCCGCGACCAGCGCCCATCGTTGGTGATCAGCAGCAGGCCACTGGTGCCCAGGTCGAGGCGTCCGGCCAGGTGCAGGTCGTGCTTGTCCGGTTCATCGAGCAGGTCGAGCACGGTGCAGTGCTCGTCGTGTTCGGTGGCGCTGACCACGCCGACCGGTTTGTGCAGCATCCAGTAACGCGCGCTGCGTCCGGCTTGCAGCAGCTCGTCGTCCAGCTCCACACGCTGGAAATCGCGCACTTCATAGCGCGGGTCGCGGATGATCTCGCCGTCCACGCGCAGGCGTCCGGCGCTGATCAGCAGGCGGCTGTCCTGGCGACTGAAGCGGGAGAAGTTGCTGAGGAAACGATCCAGGCGCATGGCTCAGTTCTGTTCGCCGCGCTCGGCGGCCTCCAGCGCACCGGCGCAGGCCGGGCACAGGCAGGCCTGGTTGCGTTGCTCGGGCGTCAGACGCTGCAGCGCGGCCAGGTCGATCTTCGCAGCGAAGCACCAGCAGGGCTCGTCAGTGCGCCCGGCCGCTATGCTGCACTGGTTGTTCTTGCCGCACAGCGGGCAGTGTTGGCTGTCCATCAGCTATCGATGCAGACGCGGTCGCGTCCGGCTTGCTTGGCGCGGTACAGCGCGCGGTCGGTGCGGCCGAGCAGGGTGTGCAGGCTTTCGCCGCTTTGCCATTGGCTGAGGCCGAGGCTGACAGTGACCTGCAGTGGCTGGCCGTCGACTTCATAGCGTTGTTCGGCGCATTGCTGGCGCAGTTTTTCGGCCAGGTCATGGGCGGCCTGGCGGTCGGTGTTCTTCAGCAGCAGGATGAATTCCTCGCCGCCCCAGCGGCAGAGAATGTCAGACTGGCGCAGCTTGCCGCGCAATTGCTGGGCGAAGCTGTGCAACACCTCGTCACCGGCCAGGTGGCCGTACTGGTCGTTGATCAGCTTGAAGTTATCCAGATCCAGCAGCACGGCGCACAGCGGGCTGCTGTCGCGCTGCGCCTCCTGCAGAGCCTGCTCGGCGAGGATGTCGAAGCCGCGACGGTTGGGCAGGTCGGTGAGGCTGTCGGTGGTGGCCAGGGCGGCGATGCGCTGTTGGTAGCGACGAATCGCCAGGCTCACCAGGGTCAGCACGATGGCGGTGACCAGCAGGCACAACAGCAGGTTGATGTAGAGTCCCTGACGGATGCCGGCCAGGGCCTTGTCCTGCTTGTCGACGAACAGGTACCACTCCAGCTCGGGGATGTAACGCACGTTGAGGAAGTGTTCGCGGCCCTGTTCCTGATATTCGAATTGGCCGCTCTGCGGGGTCGGCAGTTTTTCCATCAGGCCGTCGAGGCCGGGGATGTCGGCCAGCTTCTCGCCAACCTTGGCACCCATGGGACCGCCTTGGGCGCCGGTGAGGGTGATACGCCCGGTGGTGTCGACGAAGTAGACGCTGCGTGAATAGCGCGCCTGGTAATCATCGATCAACTTGACCACGGCATCGACAGCCAGGCCGACGCCTGTGGCGCCGATGAAGTTGCCGTCGTAGTCGAACACCTTGTAGTTGATGAAGATGGTCAGGCGGTCGGCATTGGCCATGTCGACGTCGACGTTGATCTCGTAGGGCTCCGGCAGCATGCGTACGCGGTAGTACCAGACGTCGCGCGGCTCGTTCGCTTTGACCTGCTTGAGCACGCCCTTGGACTGGTAGTAGGTGTTGCTCTTGTCGGAGACGAAGAAGCTGGTGAAGGCGCCGTAGTGTTCCTGCACTTCGCGCAGGTAGCGGGTCATCTGCCCGGTGTCCTGTTCGCCGGCCAGTACCCAGTCACGCAGGAAGGTGTCGCGGGCCATCATCGAGGAGATGAGGATGGGGCGCACCAGATCTTTCTGGATTTCCGAGTAGACGGTGTCGGATGTCAGCGGCAGCTCGGTGTTGATGATGCTGTCGCGAATCGAGTCGCGCGAGGCGTAGTAGCTCAGCAGCGAGGTGGTGAGAAAACCGCTGCCAAGCAGGAACAGGAGCAGTAACACCAACGAGGTTTGCGTGTGCCGTTTGGGGCGCAGGGACATGGGTGAATCCGGGAGCGGGTCAGTGATGTGATGCTAGCTTGCCGGGAGGGCAAAGCGCCAGTTGTGATCACAATCGGCGCAATTACGTGTCCCGGATGAAATGCGGGGGCGGCTGGTTGGTTCTACGGACTGTAGCGGATTTATCCGCGATTGGTTTTTCGGGTATTGCGCTGGGGCATGAGGCTGTCGCGGCTGAAGCCCCTCCCACAGGTAGTTGGCGTTTGTGTGGATCGCGGCTGAAGCCGCTCCTACGTGATCGCTGTTTAAGCGGAGTGCCGCCAAGCCGCTCCCACAAAGGCTGGTCAGGCCCTGTGGGAGGCGCTTCAGCGGCGAGCTTTTCAGGCTTCTTCCAATACCACCACGCGTTGCCCGGCACGCACGGGCGAGCCTGGCTGTACACGCACTTCGCGTACGGTGCCGGCCATGGGCGCGGTGAGTGGGATTTCCATCTTCATCGATTCGAGGATTACCAGCACGTCACCAGCCTGCACCTTGGTGCCGGCCTCGACCTGCACCTGCCAGAGGTTGCCGGCGATGTGGCTTTCGATGCCGTGCTGGCCGCTGGCGAGAGGGGCGTCATCGCCCTGTTCGGGGGCGGCTTCCTCGACCTCGAAGTGCGCCTGGCCGCTGTCGATCCAGCGTTGCCGCTCGGCGTCGAAGGCTGCGCGCTGCTGTTGGCGGAAGGCAGCGATGCCGTCGGCTTCGTCATCGAGGAACTGCTGATAGTCGGCCAGTGCCAGCTCGCTTTCCTCGATCCGCAGGTCAAAGCGGCCCAGGGGAAAGTCGCGGCGAATCTGCAACAGTTCGTCTGCGCTGACCGGGTAGAAGCGGATCTGGTCGAAGAAGCGCAGCAGCCAGGGCTTGCCGTTGAAGGCTTCGACCTCGCGGTAGCGGTTCCACATCTGCAGGGTGCGGCCGACGAACTGGTAGCCACCGGGGCCTTCCATGCCGTACACGCACATATAGGCGCCGCCGATACCGACGGAGTTCTCCGCCGTCCAGGTGCGTGCCGGGTTGTATTTGGTGGTGACCAGGCGGTGGCGAGGGTCGAGCGGCGTGGCCACCGGCGCACCGAGGTAGACGTCGCCCAGGCCCATGACCAGGTAGCTGGCGTCGAACACGGTGCGGTACACCTCGTCGAGGTTCGGCAGGTCGTTGATGCGGCGGATGAACTCCAGGTTGCTCGGGCACCAGGGGGCGTCCTTGCGCACGGTGGTCATGTACTTGTCGATGGCCAGCTGGCAGGCCGGGTCGTCCCAGGACAGCGGCAGGTGGACGATGCGCGACGGCACCTTGAGGTCGCGTGCGGCGCAGACGGCGTCCCATTCGCCGGCAACGATATCGAGCAGCGCCTGCAATGCCAGGGTTTCCGGCTGGTAGTGCACTTGCAGCGAGCGGATGCCGGGCGTCAGGTCGATCACCCCGTGGAGCGCCTTGGCCTCCAGTGCCTGCATCAACGCGTGGCCACGGAAGCGCAGCACCAGGTCGAGTTCGGGTTGGCCGATTTCCAGCAGCAGGTGGGTGTCGCCGGAGAGGCGTGCGACCAGGCGGGTGTCGTCCTGACCGATATCCAGCACGATGGGGCTTTGTAGCCCGGATGAAATCCGGGGGCTGTTCGTCGCGGTGTCCCCGGATTGCATCCGGGCTACGGTCGCGTCTGTAGGAGCGGATTTATCCGCGATTCCGGTGTTGCCTGCATCGCGAATGAATTCGCTCCTACAGAGGGTGGTGCATTCGCTGTTACGTGCCTTGGCCAATTCCCGCGCCGTGGCGATATCCACTGGCGCGAAGCGCACCTTGTCACCCGCCTTGAGCTGGCCGAGCTGCCACAAATCTGCCTCGATGATGGTCACCGGGCAGACGAAGCCGCCCAGGCTCGGGCCGTCCGGGCCGAGGATCACCGGCATGTCGCCGGTGAAGTCCACCGCGCCGATGGCGTAGGGGTTGTCGTGGATGTTCGAGGGATGCAGGCCGGCTTCGCCGCCGCTCTCGCGCACCCACTCGGGCTTCGGCCCGATCAGGCGCACGCCGGTGCGGCTGGAGTTGAAGTGCACTTCCCAGTCGGTAGCGAAGAAGGTGTCGATATAGGCAGGCGTGAAGTATTCCGGCGCACCGTGCGGCCCGTAGATCACGCGGATTTCGCGGACGGCAGGCAGGGGCGGATACAGTTCTGCCGCCAGTTGCGCGCCAGTATTGCGATTAGCGAGTGGCAGCAGGTGCAGCACGTCGCCGGCACGCAGGGCGCGGCCGCCGTGGCCGCCGAACTGACCGAGGGTGAAGGTGCTCTTGCTGCCTAGGTAATCCGGCACCTGGATGCCGCCGCGAATGCTCAGGTACGAGCGCACGCCGGCACCCGCGATGGTGCCGAGAGTGAGCGTGCTGCCGGCCTTGATCAGCAGCGCGGTGTTCATCGGCTGTTCCACGCCATCGATGCTCAGCGGAATATCGGCGCCGGTGACGGCGATCACCGCATCGGTGTTGAAGCGCAGCAGCGGGCCGCTCATGGTGATTTCCAGCGCGGCAGCGCCTTCGTCGTTGCCGAGCAGGCGGTTGCCCAGGCGCAGGGCGCGGCTGTCCATTGGCCCGGACGGCGGTACGCCGACGGCCCAGTAGCCGAGGCGGCCGGGGAAATCCTGCACGGTGGTCTGGGTGCCGGCGCTCAACACCTCGAAGGTGCTGGCCTGGTAGACCAGGCTTTCCAGGCAGCGCGTCCAGGGCGAGCCGCTGGCGAACGGTGCGTCGCTGAGGATCTGGCGCAGGTAGTCGCGGTTGCATTCCACGCCGTACAGCACCGAGTCGGCCAGGGCTTTATCCAGCGCGGCGCTGGCCAGTTCGCGGGTCGGCTGCCAGGTGATCAGCTTGGCTATCATCGGGTCGAAGTAGGGCGGGATCTCGCAGCCGGCTTCGACCCAGGTGTCGATACGCAGGGCCTTGCCGTCGGCTTCGGGAAACTGCACGGCAGTGAGCAGGCCGGGGCTGGGCTGGAAATCGCGGCCCGGGTCTTCGGCGTACAGACGTGCCTGGATGGCATGACCGCTGGGCTTCAGGCCGTTGGCCAGTTCGCTGAGCGGCGGCAGATCACCGGCGGCCAGCTCGATCATCCAGCGCACCAGGTCGACGCCCCATACCTGTTCGGTGACGCCGTGCTCGACCTGCAGGCGGGTGTTCACTTCCAGGAAGTAGAAGCGCTCGGCCTCGCTGTCGTAGACGAATTCGACGGTGCCGGCGCTGCGGTAGCTGACCGCTTTCGCCAGCTTGATCGCTGCGGCGCACAACTCGTCGGCCATGCCGGCGGGCAGGTTGGGCGCCGGGGTTTCTTCCAGTACCTTCTGGTTGCGGCGCTGCACCGAGCAGTCGCGCACGCCGAGGGCGATCACCTCGCCCAGGCCGTCGCCGAACACCTGCACTTCCAGGTGGCGAGCGCGCTGGATGTATTTCTCGATGAACACGCCGCTGTCGCTGAAGTTGTTCTGCCCCAGGCGTTTGACCGCTTCGAAGGCATCGGAGAGTTCCGCGGCCGAACGACAGACGCGCATACCGATACCGCCGCCGCCGGCGGTGCTTTTCAGCATCACCGGGTAGCCGACCTGCTCGCCTGCGACCAGCGCGGCATCGAGGTTTTCCAGCAGCTCGGTGCCTTCGAGCATCGGCACGCCGTGCTGCTTGGCCAGCGCACGGGCGGTGTGCTTGAGGCCAAACACGCGCAGTTGCTCGGGCGTGGGACCGACGAAGGCGATGCCGGCTGCTTCGCAGGCTTCGGCGAAGGCGGCGTTTTCGGAGAGAAAGCCGTAGCCGGGGTGAATGGCTTTGGCGCCGGTCTGTTTGGCGACGGCGAGAATCTTGTCGACCACCAGGTAGGTCTGCGCGGCCGGGCCGTCGCCGAGAGAGAACGCCTCGTTGGCCTGCTGAATATGCAGGCTGGCAGCGTCGGCTTCGGAGTACACGGCCACGCCGCCGACGTTCAGCTCACGCAGGGTGCGCAGGATGCGGCAGGCGATGGCGCCGCGGTTGGCGATCAGGAGTTTGTCGAACATCAGGGTGACCCTCGAAGGTCATGGCGGGCCGTCCCGCCGTCATTCGTTATGTGCCACGGTCGTCCGTGGTGAAAAATTCGGTGATACGTGCCGCGCGTGCTGGGGACAAATTTTGTAGGGCGGGTGAAACCCGCCATACAGCTGTTTGTGTAGGAGCGGCCGGGCGGTGTTCCGCTTTAGCCGCGATTTTGAGCGTGGCTATCGCGGCTGAAGCCGCTCCTACAGGAAAACGATCAATCCCACACCAGCACTTCGGCGGGGGTTGGGTTCCAGCCATTGCACGGGTTGTTCAGTTGCGGGCAGTTGGATATCAGCACGATGACGTCGGTCTCGGCCTTGAGCTCCACGTACTTGCCGGGCGCGGAAATGCCGTCCTCGAAGGTCAGGCCGCCTTCGGGGGTGACCGGTACGTTCATGAAGAAGTTGATGTTGGCGCCGATGTCGCGCTTGCTCAGGCGGCCGTCGTGCAGGCTGGCGCGCAGGAAGTTGTCGCGGCAGCTGTGCATGTAGCGCTTGTCCAGCGCGTAGCGCACGGTGTTGCTCTCCTGCGCGCAGGCGCCGCCAAGGGTGTCGTGGCGGCCGCAGGTGTCGGCGACGATGGTCAGCAGCGGTTTGCCCAGGTTGGAATAGAGCACCGTACCGGTGGTCAGGTAGACGTTGTTCTGCTTGCGCAGGGTGCGCTGCGGGTCGAAGCGCTCGCGCGGGTTGTTAGCGGCGAAGAACAGGGTGTCGATCGCCTGGTTGCCTTCCAGGTCGTGCAGGCGCAGGGTCTGCCCGGCTTTGACCTCGAACAGGTAGGGTTCGCCCGCCGGGATGGTATGGCGGAACACGGCGGTTTCGGGATGCAGGTTGCTGGCGGTAAGGGTCATTTCGGCAGCCCTCAGATGTACTGGCGTTCGGTGTTATGGAAGCCCCGGCCGTTCTCCGGGCGCGAGGTGCGGCAGAGCACGGTGATGCCGTCGCTGTCGACCTTGCTCCAGCTCAGTTGCACGGGCTTGGGCGCGTACTGTGGGTTGGGATCCATCGGGTGTTGCAGAGCGGTGAGCACCACCAGGGTGTCCATCGGGGCGTACAGCTCGATGTAGTCGCCGGCCTGGCTGTTGACGGGCTGGAAGTGGAAGGTACCCTCGGCATCGACATCCACGCGGCTGAACAGGTTGAGGTTCATCAGCAGGTCGAGCAGGTTCAGATCCCACTTGCCCATTTCCACCAGCAGGTTGTCCATGCCGTTGCGGAAGAAGCCGTTGCGCAGTTCCTGATAGCGGCCCTGGCCGTACTTCTCCAACACTTCGTCGGCATTCAGCACGCCGCCGAAGCTATCGTGCCAACCGCAGGTGTCAGCGGTGATGGCGGCCAGTACCTTGCCCATGTCCGAGTACAGGCAGTGGCCGGCGGTGAGCTTGGCGGTGTGTTGGCACTTGAGGGTATCGGGCAGGTTCAGGCGCTCGCTTTTCTCGGCGGCGTTGAACAGCAGCAGGCTGACGTTGGCGCCACCCTCGATATCGGTGACGCGCAGCAGCTGGCCACGCTTGAGGATGAAAGAGGTATGGCCGCCGCCGGGTACGGTTTCTTCGTACAGGCTCGGGCGCAGGGTAAGGGCAGTTTTCATGGGTACCTCGGGGTCAAAGCCGGATCGTCAGGCGCCGGCAGTGGCGCCTGATCATCATTGCGATACGTTTGGTTTAGGGCGGCTCTAAAAACGTTGGCGAGGCAGTCAGCACAAGTCAAAAACAGGCGAAAAAGCGGAGTTTACGAGTAGTAAATGAGCATTTTGAGCCTGTTTTTAACGCAGTGATGGCAACGCAGGTAGTTTTTAGAGTTGCCCTTCAGAGCTTGCCGTCGACGGCCATCTGCACGTAGCTCGGGTCGAAGCGCAGCTTGATGTTGGCGCTGTCGCCGGTGCTCACGTCGTCAGCGAAGGTCATGCCGATGGCGTCGGCGCTACGTGCACCTTCACCGAGGATGCCGTGCTCGAAGCTGAAGTTGGCGACCTTGGTCATGGTATCGGGCAGGGCCGGGCTGGTGATGAAATCCAGGGTTTCCTTCGGCGTGTAGAACAGCTTGGTGGTCGCCAGTTGCGACTGGTAGCCGGCCAGGTCGGTGCCGGAAGCCTTGGCCATTTCGGTCAGGGCTTCGGTGGCTGCCGGAGTGCCGGATTGCATCAGCTCGAGGATCTCGAACCAGGCGCCGACCAGGGCTTTGCCGAAGTCCGGGTTGTCCTTCAGGGTCTGGGTGTTGACCACCATCATGTCGAGGATTTCACCGGGGATTTTCGACGAGTCGAACACCTGGGTGCTGCCGGGCTGGGCGACTATCTCGGCGAGCATCGGGTTCCAGGTCGCAGCGGCCTGCACGCTGGGGGTGGTATAGGCGGCGATGATGTCGGCATCGGAGGTGTTCACCACCGTCACGTCGCGCTCACTCATGCCAGCGGTTTCCAGGGCGCGGGCGAGGAAGTAGTGGGACACGGACAGCTCCACCAGGTTGACGCGCATGCCCTTGATGTCAGCCAGGGTCTTGCCTTCGCCCTTGATCAGCAGGCCGTCGTTGCCGTTGGAGTAGTCGCCGACGATCAGCGCGGTGGAGTCGACGCCACCCGTAGCGGGGATGGTCAGGGCGTCCATGTTGGTCATGGTGCAGCCGTCGAATTGACCGACGCTGTACTGGTTGATCGATTCGACATAGTCGTTGAGCTGCACGACATCGATGCTGATGCCGTATTTCTTCGCCCACTTGTCGATGATGCCGGAGGTGCTGGCATGGCCCCAGGGCATCCAGCCGGCGTAGAGCGTCCAGCAGACGCTGAAGCTGTCTTTCTTCTCGGCGTGAGCGCTGAAGCTGAGCACCGCGGCCAGACCGGCAGCGGCGAAGGAGAGCAGACGGTACTTGCGCATTTGGAACCTCCAGTCTTGTTGAGTACGGGCAGGAGTCGCGGCACGTTTCGAATCGTTCGAAAGGCGCGTTCTCCCGGGCTTTTATCCCGCCGTGTAACCTCACTGGAGGTCGATGACTCTCGGACCAGCACTTGCCTGGCAAGTCGGAACCCTAGTCATCCATTTCGCAAATTGTGGTGCCGCGATTCCGGGAAATCCCGGTTAGAACCTGCACACCCAGACTTTAGCGAATAGCGTGCCAGCTCGCCGAAGCCCGCGGCTGGGCGCTCTGGCGATGTTACTTGCGGCTTGCGTGCTGCCTGATGGGGCTGGGAGGGTGTCGACTGCACCGTTCGAGGGCGATTCAGCTTATGGCATCGCCGCGTGATGGCCTCCTGGCGGTGGCATGGAAATCGCTATCAATGATTCTCGCAGGGGCGACCTCGCTGCCGCCTTCGGGACGACCCGACCCGCTGCTCGTCTGGACGACCAGGTAACTCACTTGTTCAAGGGAGATTGCCATGGCGCATACCCATTTCACGTCCATTCCTCTGATCGATGTTGCCGGTCTTTATGCCGAGAGCCTCGCCGAACGCCAGCGCGTTGCCGACGAGCTGGGCCGCGCCGCTCGTGAGGTCGGCTTTCTGCAGATCACCGGGCACGGTATTTCACGTGATCTGCGTGAAGGGCTGATCCACCAGGCGCGCAGTTTCTTCGCCCGTCCATTGGAGGAGAAGATGCGTTTCTATATTGGCCAGTCGAGCAACCACAGCGGTTACGTGCCGGAAGGCGAGGAGCAGTTCGCCGGCGGCAGCAAGGATCTGAAAGAGGCCTACGACGTCAATTACGACTACACCGAGGCGCCTCAGGTCTATCCGCTGCTGGGCCCGACGCAGTGGCCGGACTCGGCGGACTTCAAGCGCGAGGTGAGCGCTTACTATCGCGCGGCGCTGGCTTTGGGCGACACGCTGTTTCGCGGCTTCGCCCTGGCACTGGGGCTGGCCGAGGACACCTTCGCCGGCATCACCCGGCAGCCCACCAGCCAGTTGCGCATGATCCATTACCCACTCGATCCCGATCCGGTGGCCGACCGCCCAGGCATTGGCGCGCACACCGACTACGAGTGCTTCACCATCCTCTTGCCTACTGCTGAGGGCTTGCAGGTGCTCAATGGCGACGGGCAGTGGATCGACGTACCGTTGCTTGAGGACGCCTTCGTGATCAACATCGGCGACATGCTCGAGGTGCTCAGCAACGGCCATTTTGTCGCCACCTCGCACCGCGTACGCAAGGTCAGCGAGGAGCGCTTCGCCTTCCCGTTGTTCTGCGCTTGCGACTACCCGACGCGCATCGCGCCGATTGCCGGTCTGCCGCCACGCGGCGAGCGTGTGTACACGCCTGTGAGCTGTGGCGACCACCTGTTCGCGCAGACGGCGCAGACCTTCCGCTATCTGCGTGAGCGTCTGGAGGACGGTTCGCTGCAACTGCCGGATGGTGCGGCGGGTTTGTCCAGCTTCGGCCAAGGTCGTCGGGAGGTGACGGTATGAACCTGCTGGAATTGGCTGCACGTTACCCGCAGCGTGCCGAGGGCGGCGTGCCGGACTGGATGCTCGGGCACTTTCGCCGGCGCACCATCAGTTTCGCTGATGGCCGCAGTGACGAGCGTACGCAGGTGCACTGGCTGCAAAGCCGCACCTTCACCATCGACCTGCGCCTGCCGGACGCGCCCGCGCTACCGCTGCGCGCCTGGCAGGACTACGACACCGCCGAGCTGCGCCAGCTCTCCAATCACGAGGGGTGGATGGCCGACAGCGTCTGGGAGAACGGCTATCTGAGCTGGCACGGTGGCGTCTCCTTGCAATTGCACAACCGCTGGCCGGAACCGGCACAGTTGCAGCGCATCGGCAATTGCATGATCGAGTTCGGCACCACGGGCGCCTATGTCGAGGATTGGCGTTTGCAGGCCAGCAGCGGGCCGCTGATCGGTCTGCGCTTGCTGGAGGAATGCGACGCCGAAACCGGCGAGGTGCTGCAACGCGGCGGTGGCCTGATTCTCTGCGGTGAGCAGCTTGGCTGGGTGCACGGGCGGCGTGAGAAGCCAGCTGAATCCCCCCTGCAACTGCGTGAGCGCGCCGAGCGGGCGCAGGGTGATGGTGAAGCGTTGGCACCGTTGTTCGACTGCGAAACCTCGCTGGCCTATGCCGATGGGCAGGGGCGTTATCAGGTGGCGCTTTCCACCTTGCCGGCACGAGTGGGACAGATGGTTTCGCTGGAGGGCTTCGAGCTGCCTGGTGCGGGTCGCGTCTGTCAGCACCTGCAGCGACCGGACGGGCGTGCGGTGGTGCGGACGTTCATCATCGATACGCTGGAGCCGGACTGGCGCGCAGAACTCGCCACGCCGACTACCGACGAGGCACAGCGCTGGTTCGCTGCGGAGGGGGAAACGCTGTCGCGCTATCTTGAGGTGTTGAGCTAGTGGAGACTGCGCCTCCCTAGCCGGAGGCGCAGTCGGTGCGCATGGCGCACCCTACGGATTATCGCGCGACTTGCGCTCCGTAGGGTGCGCTGTACACACCGAGTTGGCGGCTCCGTAGCCCGGATGCAATACGGGGAAAATGTGCTGGTGATCCCCGGATTTCATCCGGGCTACAGCCCGTCGGGTGTTGCGATCAGTCAGCAGCAATTTCGTGGGAGGTGCATTAGCCACGGTGCTGTCACAGCAGAGTCGGTGCGCGTGGCGCACCCTACGGGTTATCACGCGGTTTGCGCTGCGTAGGGTGCGCTGTGCGCACCGAAACGACCGCTGTAATCAACGGGCGGCGATGCGCTCGGCCAGCTCGCTGGGCAACTGCGTCTGCGCCCGACGCGTCTCGTTCAGCGGGATGTCGTAGGTGATGCGTGCGCCGTAGGCGTTGGGCGCCTGCGGGTCATGGCGAACCTTGTCGAATACCAGCAGGCGGGTGCCGAGGCTGAAGCCTTCTGACAGGTCGTGGGTGACCATGAATACGGTCAGTCGGGTCTCCTGCCACAGCTCCAGCAGCAGCGCGTGCATGTCCTTGCGGATGCCGGGATCGAGGGCGCCGAAAGGCTCGTCGAGCAGCAGCATGCGTGGCTGCATCACCAGTGCCTGAGCAATGGCCAGGCGTTGCTGCATGCCACCGGAGAGCGCGCTGGGGTATTTGTTCAGCGCGTGACCGAGGCCGACCTTGGTGAGGATTTCAGCAGCACGCTCGCGGGCTTCGCGCTTGGCGGCGCCGAACAAGCGGCCAAGCAGTTTTGATCTTGGCAGTTCCAGGCCCAGGGCGACGTTGTCGAGCACGCTCAGGTGCGGGAATACCGAGTAGCGCTGGAACACCACGCCGCGGCTCGGATCTGGTTCGGTAGGCAGTGCCTGGCCGCCGAGCAACAGCTCGCCCCGGCTCGGACGCTCCTGGCCAAGCAGCATGCGCAGGAAGGTGGACTTGCCGCAGCCGGACGCGCCCACCAGGGTGCAGAACTCGCCTTCGTCGACTTTCAGGTTGAGGCGTTCCAGCACGACCAGGTCGCCATATTCCTGCCACAGGTTGCGTGCCTCGATAAAGGCAGCTTGCGCTGGGTTGGCAGGGGCGGTGCTGGAGTCGCTCATGGCAGGTTCACTCAACGGGACGATATGTTGGCTGAGCAGGCTCATGCCTTACCTCCTTCATGCCAGGGGAAGCACTGGCGCAGCACCTGACGCAGACCAAAATCCATCAGCCAGGCCAGCAGGGTGATCCAGATGACGTAGGGCAGGATCACGTCCATGGCCATGTAGCGGCGCACCAGGAAGATGCGGTAACCGAGACCGTCGGTGCTGGCGATGGCCTCGGCGGCGATCAGGAACAACCAGGCCGAGCCGAGCATCAGGCGCAGCGAGATCAGCAGGCGTGGCATCAGTTGCGGCAGCACCAGGCGCAGGATCAGCGTCCAGGTATTGGCACCCAGGGTCTGCGCCTTGATCAGCAATTCGCTGGGTATTTCGCGGGCGCGCTGTTCGATGTCACGGGCGATGCAGGGGGTGATGCCGATGACGATCAGCATCACCTTGGACAATTCGCCGAGGCCGAAGACGATGAACAGGATCGGCAGGATCGCCAGCGGCGGAATCATCGACAGCACCGTGAGCAGTGGCGACAGCGGCGCGCCGAACAGTGGAATGCTGCCGGCGGCGATGCCCAGCACCAGACCCAGCATTGCCGCGATACCGAGGCCCAGTCCCAGGCGCTTCAGGCTTGAGGTGGTGTCCTGCCAGAACAGGTATTGGCCGCTGCGCTTGTCTTCGGTGAAGGCCAGGCGGTCGACGGCGTCGATCATCTGACTGGCGCTGGGCAGCAGCTTGTCATTGGGGTTCTCGGCCAGGCGGGTAGCCGAGGCGCTGAAGTAGACGAACAACAGCAGGGCGAAGGGCAGCAGGATCAGCAGCAGGCGGCCGCTGCGATCGGGGTGGCGGTTGATCAGGCGCATGGATAGTCCTCGTCGGGCCTGGAGCGGAATGCATGCGCAGCTAGCGGGCGCAGCGGCGCACTGGCGTGGGGCCGTTGGGGTTGGCGGCTGGTTGCCGCTGATGCGAGTGGGGCGTACCCATGATGAACCTCCAGTTTGACAGGGGCGGGCAGGAGTTCGCGGCGGTTCCCCACGGATGGGGCGCGTTCTCCCGGGCTTTTGTCCCGCCGTGTAACCTCGCTGGAGGTCGCTAGCTCTCGGACCAGACGCTCGCCTGTGGCGAGCCGGAACCCTAGCCGGCTATTGGCAAATTGTGGTGCCGCGATCCCGGCAAGCCGGGGTGTTCCTGCACAACCTGTTCTTAGCGAACATCGTGCCATGTGTTCGAACCGCCAAGGTCGGGGCTTGGCGCGAAGGTACTCGGGTGGCGTGCGCCTTGTTGGTGCGCTCCGTGCATGCGGCGCTGCCTGCTAGGGCGTGGCGCACCTATGGGCGTTGTCGTTGTCCGATGGAGCAGGGGCATCTTCCTGTCGACGCTATGCCCCGATCCTGTCCCCGCGGTCGAAAGGAGGCCGCCATGCTGAAGAATTTGCCGCTCATACTCCTTCTATGGTTGTCGGGGTGTACCGTCTATAGCGGTGGCTACGAAAACCCTGGTTATGGTCGCTACGACTACCGCTACAACGATGGCTACCGACGCGGTTACCCGTCGCCGCCGGTTTATGTGCCGGGCTATTACTATGAGCAGCGCGGCTACGGTTATCGGCCGGAGCGCCGCTATCTACCGCCGCCCCTGCCGCCGCGTTATGCACCGCCACCACACTACCGTGGTGATCACCTGCGGCCCGTGCCGCCGCGCTATCAACACCACCCACGGCACCATGACCTGCGCGGTGGGGCCATGCCCCGTGGCGGTTGGGAGCGGAGCGATCGCCGGTATCCGCAGGAGCATTATCGGGAACGGCGCCGTAGGTAGTGAAGCGGTTCACTTGAACGGTGCGGCTGTCGCTGATTATGAGCGTGACTTACGCAATCCCACGCTAGGGCTTAATTGTCTGGGGTGCCGAGGATGTATGGGGCTGCAACCCGATCAGGATGCCTGCCGGGAGCCAGAACAATACCCAGTAGTGGTTTGGGCGCAGGAGTATCGAGTGAATGTCCGTCAGCATCGCCATCATGGCCAGAATCAGCAGAACCAGCCCCAGTCGGGCCAGAGGCTGCTGGCGCAGGCGCCAGCCCTTTTCTAGCAGGCAACCTAGAAACAGTATGAACAGGGTGATGCCGGGCAGCCCAAGCTGATACCAGAGCTGAAGGTAGAGGCTGTGAGCATGTTTGACCGAGCCGCCCCAGGGATAGGTGAAGTCGAACTGTGCTCCTGGTCCCGCACCCCATAACCAGAAGTCCGGTAGACGTGCCAGCCAGCTCAACCAGATCAGGTCACGCCTGCTGGCGCCCCTGACCAGCCATTCGTTACGTACCTCTGGCCAGAACATCACCAGCATGCCCAGGAGCAGAAAAGCGCCACTGATCAATAGCGTTCTGGACGCGCGTCCGGGAAATAGCAACAACAGGCACAGACCTGCCACTAGCGTGGAAATCCAGGCGCCCCGGGAAAATGTCAACAGGACATAGGTGCACAGGCCCGCGATGCCTAGCAGTATCAGGGCTGATCGCCAGGCGCGGGGAGGGGCTGCGATCAGGCGCTGGCTCAGGATAATGATGAAAACGCCATAGTAAAGGCCGGCGATGATCGGATGCTTGAGATTGGCCAGGCCTTGCCAGTTCAGCGTGTGAAGGCGGGCGTCTTCGCGGATCGTGGCATAGTCCAGTGGAGTCGCCTTGATGCCGAACTGATGTATCACTGTCAGCCAGGCGAACACAGCCGCCACCGCCGCGCACAACGTAAGCACTGCAAGCAGGGTTCGTGAATGCAGTGCCAAACGCCCGACTGCGTGAATGTAGAGAATCACGAACAGGGTGATTTTCAGCCAATCGCTCACGCTTTTGTCACCGGCTTCTGCGCGCCAGAGGGCATTCAGCATCAGGCAGATCAGCAGGCCTGTCAGGGCAAGCACGGCGGGTTGCTTCCACAGCCGGAAATCCGGGCGAATGAGCAGCAAGACGAGGCTGGGCAGCAGCAACAACAGATGCACCTGGGTAGAGTAGCGGCTGCCGTCGGCGATCAGCAGTATCCCGGCTATCTGCATGAACAGTCCCAGGCTGAGCACTGCCTGCCAGCCTGGGGCAAGTGTTCTGTGCCTGGTGTCGCTGGAAAATACTCGGCTGGCCAGCCTCTGTACGCTATGGGCCAATTCCATGGTTTGACCTGTTCCCCTGGATATCTAAATAAGGCATCAGCCCAACTCATGTCGCGCATTCTGCATAAAGCCTATGGCTTGTCCATTGGTACCGACTTGCTGTTGCCGGAGCTCTCTTCCCTGTCTCCCGATGCTGTGGATGACGTTGACGTCGAGAACCGGAAAATGGCGCTTGGAGGCTCCCGAGTGTTATGGGGCGTTGCAACAGATGGAAGCTTTTCTCTGGGGCTCCAGAATCTGCTTGTGGTTGCAGATTCCCGGTGTCGTCACCTTGCCGGACTATCGCTGGTAGTGGCTTAGAAACCTTGTGAGGATAGTCAGTCGCTACTGAGTTTCGTCACGAAAGAACGAACCCGACATCTTAGCTAAGCCACTTGAGGTAAGCCGCCTCTCTATGATCAGCAGTCGCTCAAAGCGTGGCTCGCTTCGCCGTGGGAGGCTGTTTAAAGGTATTTGCGTTGCATACTAGAGCTTTCGGAAAGGGCTGTACGCGACCTTTCCGGGGGGGCTGCGTGTCAGGCGTGCATGGAGCAATGCAAGCACTGACAGCGAAATACTAAAGATCTGATCAGCACTCAGGAAAATATACCTGCATCGACTACGCCGGTTCATGTTGCCTCGGTTGCTGTGAGATCCAGACGGATAAGGCATGACGCCTTGGAATGGCGACGGCCTTGCCTATCGCCATATTTTCGGTGCTTTGCTCGAACCCTGAGGCTGTCAGGGTTAGCCAAAGAGGCGCTTGGCGAGCCAGGCCGGCAGCCATAGCATGATCAGGCGGCTATTGCTGGTCACATAGCGTTTGAGCAGCCGCCTGGGTTCCTGGGCAAGGCGAAAAACCCATTCGCACCCGGACCGCTGCATCCACAGTGGAGCACGTCGCAGGCGCCCAGCGAGGACATCGAACGAGCCACCAACTCCCATCAGGAACGGTATATCCAGCTTGGCCTGGACGCGGCTCAGAAACAGATCCTGATTAGGTGTGGGCAGGCCGACGATCAGGCAGTCAGCTCCGCTGTCGCGCAGTGTCTCGAAGAGCTGCGGCTCCTGTTCTGCACTGAAATAGCCATGGTGCCAGCCCGCCAGTTGCAGCGTCGGGTAACGGTGCTGCAGCTTCCTCACGGCCTCTTCGATGACGTCAGGTCTTGCACCCAGCAAATAGGGGCGCAAGCCCTGGGTGGCACAGGCTTGCAGCAGCGCATGCATCGTATCGATGCCGGTTACCCGCTGCGGAACGGGGATACCCAGGCCGCGAGCCGCCCACACGACACCCATGCCATCTGCGACGCAAAGCTCAGCACGAAACAGTGCCTGGCGCAGTTGGGCATCTTCTTGTAGGTCGATCAGCTTGGCGGTGTTGACATCTGCCAACCTCAACGATTGACGTGTCCTCATGCTGTCCAGTGCGTACTGCATGACCTGCTCCTGCGTCACCAGGCTGACCGGGGCGCCGAGCACGATGGCTTGCGCCGGGCTCGAGAGTGCCTGATCCAGTGCCCTCTTATGCCGCCAGCGGGAGAGCCTTCCAATCCTGTCTGTACCGAGTACGGATTGAAGCGCTTTCAGGCGCATACGCCGAGTCGACGATACAGGCGTTCGCTGAGCTTCTCGTGCCTGTTGCAGAAAAGCTTCACGTTGGGCAGGTGTCACGGGTGCAATGACCGGGCTCTCATCAGCAAGCTGTGCCTCTTGATAAAGATTGCCTGCCGTACAGTTCGTGTAGGTGATGGGTTCCCAGCCTCCCAGGCGTATGACGCGCTGCAGGCCGTCTGCACTGAAATAGCAGGTGTGAGCTGGATGCACTGCTGTCCAGGTGGCACCCGAGATGAACGCATCAGGCACTTCGATGGCTAGGCGGCTTCCGGGTGTACTGACTGTGGCAACCTGTCTGAGCAGGCCTACAGGGTCGAGCAGATGTTCAAAGGTATGAAAGAGCGCGATCAGATCAAACGTACCGACTTGGTCGATCTGTTCTAGTTCGATGAAGCGAACGGGCGCGCCATCGAGCGCCAGAGTGCGTTCGGCATGACCAGGCTCGACCGCGAACAGTTGCAGGTCATTGCGTAAGGCATGCAGGCTGCCAAGGAATGCGCCATGGCCGGAACCAATCTCCAGAACCCTGGCGTGGCGGGGCAGTGATTGAGCCAGTCGTCTGGCTCTGTGCAATGCCAGTTCACGGCTGCGCATCTGCAACAGCAGGCGTTCGTCCGGTGCGTCGCTGGCCATGAAGGGAAACAGCTGGCGATAGTGTTCCCGGTAGAAGTGATCCAGAGTGGTGGCCGGCAGATCCGGACACAGGTAGGCCGAGGCACAATGGCCACAGCAGTAGAGTGTCTGGCCGCTATCGAGCAACTGTTCCTGGTCGATGGCGTGCTGGTCTTCCGTCATGCCACAGAACCGGCAGATGGCGGCTCCATAGTTCGGTCGCATCAGGCTCATGCTTTGGCCTTATGACTTTGCCACTCTGTCACGATTGTCTGAAGGCTTTCATGGAGAGGTGTCGCTGCGCGCCAGCCCGTGGTCTGTGCGGTCTTTTCCGGTGCACCCCACTGGCTAGGACGGTCAACCTTGCGCCGTAGGGCTGGATCGCTGTGAATCTCTACCGTCAGGCCCAGGCATCGAGCCAGCCCATGCACGATATCGGTGATTGCTGTTTCGCGGCCGCTGCACAGGTTGTAGGCACTGGCTTGTTGCTCGGGCCATGGCGCATGGCGGGCGAGTGCGGCCAACCCGGTGGCGAGATCCTTGACATCGACGAAGTCGCGACGAGTGTGCAGGTTGCCCATCGCCAGGCGTAAATGCGAACCCGCTGGGGCGTCTGCCATCCGGCTCAAGACCTCTGGAATCAGATGGCCGTTGGGGTCGCCCCAGCCGATAGCATTGAACAGTCGGGCAATGATGCCGCTTGCTGCAGTGCGCTCGGCCCACAGTGCCAGTTGGTGTTCGTTGCTCAGTTTGGTGCCGGCATAGACATCGCAGGGGTGCAGTTGCATGTCTTCGTGAAGAGGCTGATCCGCGATGGCGTAAACAGCGCCGCTGGAGGCCAGCAGGACGCGTTTGCAGCCTTGCTTTGCACAGGCATCGAGAACGGTCTGCAGACCCAGTACATTGACCTCCACAGCTAGCCTGGGATCGGCTTCACAACTGGGGATGTGATGCAGCGCCGCCAGGTGAATCAGCGTATCCGGCTCGAACTCGTGCAATGCCTGTTCAACGCGCTCTGGGTCACGTATGTCGCCAAGAAACGTGGTGAGGCCAGGGCGAGCCTCAGGCATGGGCAGACCCACGGACAAATTGTCGAAAACGGCGACATCCGCCTCTGGTAGCAATACCTCCAGCAGGCGGCGACCAATGAATCCGGCTCCGCCGGTGATGAAAACCCGCCTTTTGTACCCTGATGCTGCACATTGTGAAGACAACTACCGTACTCCCTGGCCGGCAAATCAGGCACCGAGTTTAGTGCCATTGATGGTGCCGCCTATTGTAGGGCGGTTTTGGCAGAACAACAGGCGTATAGACGCAGAATCCGATGGTGATTGTTGTTAGGATGCCGCGTTGATTTCTGGGGCGCATGTCGCTCGTCCAGCGTGATGTTCGGACTGTGTGGGAGTTGTCTATGTGTGGTCTGGTGGTTCTGGCGCGTTGGCCAGAGCAGGCGAGCAGGCTGGCAATGCGAGCTGCGTTGGACTGTCTGGCGCATCGCGGGCCGGACGCTGAAGGCATGCATGTGGCCTGGGGTGGGCGGTTGCTGCTGGGGCATCGGCGTCTTGCGATTCTCGATACCAATACGGCGGCCTCCCAGCCCATGATTGACCCGCTGACGGCAACCGCGCTGGTCTTCAATGGTGCGATCTACAACTATCGAGAGTTGCGCGCTGAGTTGCAGGCACTGGGCGCCGTTTTCAGCACGGGCTCCGATACGGAGGTCATTCTGTTGGCCTGGCGTCATTGGGGCACGGCGTGCTTCCAGCGCTTCAATGGCATGTGGGCGCTGGCGATACACGACGGATCTTCCGGGAAGTTGTATCTGAGCCGTGATCGTCTTGGGGTCAAACCCCTGTATTGCCGGCGTTCGTCGGGTTGCCTAGCGGTGGCCAGCGAACTCAAGGCTGTGCTGGCGGCCAGCCAGGCGCCGATAAGGGTCGATCCAGCCGCAGCATTGGACTACCTGAGCATGGGCCTGCTGGATCATCGCCCTTCCAGTTTTCTGCAGGATATCGTCGAGGTTCCGCCCGGTGCGCTCTGGTGCGTCACGCCGGATGGCTTCATCGAGCAGCGCCGTTTTCATGACTGGCCCGAGGTCGACCCGGACTTGCAATGCGAGACGGTCGCGAAGGCGCTGCCTGAGCTTCTTGAGGATGCCGTCGGCTTGCGTCTGCGATCGGATGTCGCACTTGCTGCGCAACTTTCCGGTGGCATGGATTCAGGCAGCGTGGCCTGGGCCATCGGTCGGCAGCGTCAGGCTCTGGAGCATTTTCAGGGCTTTTTTTCCTATGGTTACGATGGCGAGGCCGGCCAGGAACACGACGAAACGGCGGCAGCCTTGCGCACGCTGGAGCATGTCGCGCCTGGGCTGCCGTATCACCGGGTTGCGGCTGCTGCCTGTCCGCAACTGGCGGAGCTCGAACAATTGATCGCGGTGCAGGAGTTGCCGGTGGCGACGCCAAGCATTCTGGCAGGGTGGCGCCTGTTTCGGGCTATCTCTGCAAGCGGGGCGAAGGTGGTGCTGACGGGGGATGGCAGTGATGAGCTGTTTGCCGGCTATACCCGGCGCTATCTGCCGCTGGCACTGCGTCGAGCGCTCGGTCGATTGGAGTTTGCACAGGCTGGTGCGCTTCTGGCGAGCGATGAGCTGTCATACGGCACGGCATTGCGCCGATTGGTCTGGAGCCTGCCCTCGTCAGCCTTGAGCGGCCTGTTGCGCAGGCAGCCTCACATGCGCGTGATCCGTGAGGATTTCCTGGCGGCCCAGCGAGCGGCATTGCAGGGCGTGATCGCTCTGCAGCGTCAGGACATCGATGTCCAAGGCGTCGATGATGTGAGGCGGGTGCTGTTGCCGCAGATTCTGCGTTACGGCGATCGCAATGCCATGGCCTGGGGCATCGAGTCACGCTCTCCCTTTCTGGACTACCGCATCGCCGAGCTGGCCATGCGTCTGCCAGCATCGCGAAAGGTTGGGCCGACCGGTGGAAAGCTACCGCTGCGTATGGCGATGACTGGGCGTCTGCCGGATGCCGTGGTGCGTGGGTACAAGAATCGTGGTTTGGGCAATGCCGAGCAGTACCAGGTTGGTCATATGAACCTGACCGAGCTGCTTGAGGCACCTGCGCATGCCGCAGCAGATTTCATCGACATAGCGCAGCTACGCGAGCAGCTACGTCGGCAGCCAGGCAACCCCAGATTATGGTGGCCGGTCTGTTTCCTGCTGTGGCTGCGTTGGCTAGAGAGTGGGCCGGGCCGGTTCTAATGTACTGATACGCCTTCGTAGAGCGCTTTGACGTGTTGACGAATGCCTTCCCAGGTGAAGGCATTCGTCGTGCGTCGATGGTGTTCGTCGCTGATCCTGCCTTGAGACTGCTGCACGATGCATTGCCCCAGTCGACTGACATTCGCGAGTGGGTAGAGGGCATCCTCCAGACCGAGCTGTGCCAGTATGGCTCGATTGCCTGGGATGTCGCTGGCGACCACCGGGCAACGATGCAACAGCATTTCGATGATCACCGTCGGCATACCTTCCATTTCCGAAGGTATCAGGAAGGCATCGGCTGCCGCCGACATTCCGGCGACATCGCTGTCGCTGACGAAGCCATGAAACAGTACTCGTTCATCCAGCCCCTGGCTGGCGGCCAGGTGTTCCAGGCGTGCGCGATCAGGCCCTGTGCCAACCAGATGCAGCACGGCCTGCTCAAGCCCGGGTTGGCTGAGGACGGCGATGGCGTCTTCGAGGCGTTTGACGTGGTCGAGACGCCCTACCGACAGCAAGGCTGGCGAGCCCGCGAGCGGTTTGCTCACAGTGTCTCGCGGCAGGCTTTTCAGCAGTACACAGTTGGGGATGAATAAGGGGCGTGTGACGTACAGGTTCCGAGCCTGCAGATATTCCAGCCAGAATTCAGCCAGCAACACGGTGGCATCTGCCCGCTTCAGGAGCCAGCGTTCAGCCAGTTGATCCCATAACCACTTGGCCGCACGTTTGCCGATGCTGCTGTCATGATCGTAGTAACAATGCGGTGTGTAGACGACTTTCTTGCTCAGGCGATGAGCCATGTACGCCGCACGTAGGCTGATCGGTGTGCGTGAGCCATGGACATGCACGATATCCGCCCAGCGGATGTCAGCCAGCAGGTTGGCCTGGCTCGCATGGTGGACCTCATAGTGGCCTGCTCCGGCGTCAGGGTCTACATCCTGAGCGATCACGCGTATCGAATGCCCCTCTTGCAATGCCAAATCTGCCAGGCCGGCGATATGGCGCGAAACGCCGCCACCGCCAGTATGAGGTTGGAAGTTCTTGTAGACGTGCAGGATGCGTGCAGGGGTCATGTCGAGACTTATCTAAGGGGCTGTGAAGTGGTAACGGCGCTGCGTGTGTCGAGCGCGCCGAATGCGCGTACGGCGCCGCCGAGCATCAGCCACAGCGCTGCCGAACCTGAAACCGAAAGGATGTGTTCGGAGGTTACCAGTGTGATGGTCATGCCGGCCGCTAGATAGAATATTGCCAAACCAAGCGTCTCTTGATGCTGGCGGTATCCGTTCAGCGCCAGGAGCATGGCTCGCCCATAAAAATACAGGAACACCAATGCGCCGGGGACGCCGATCTGGAACGCGATGCTGAAAATTGCCCCTTCGCCGCCGCCGAGACTGCTCAGGAAAAGTGTTCCGGCTACTGCGCCCTGTCGCCCCAGTCCGCCGCCCAGCAGTAAAACCTGTGGCAGGTCTTGTAGGTTTTTTTGCAGGGCTGTCCAGTGCCCGATGCTGGAGCCATCAAGGAAGAAGATGGTTTTGATGATCAAGGAGGCCGAGGCCGCGAGAAAGCCCGCCAGTACGATGCTGGCGAGCATGAGCCGAACCCAGGGCGGGCCGGATAGCTGGCGTGCGCTGAGTGCGTAGCCGAGCAGAGCGATCCCTGCCATCAGCATCGCGCCGCGGGTTCCGGACATCCACACGCCAGCGAGCAGCACGGCGCACAGCAGCAAGCGCAGGCAGAGGCCTGCACGATCACGCAGATACCTGTGGTTCATCGCCAGCGCCAGCAGCGCTGCAATGGCCAGAAAGCTACCTTGAGCCAGCGGTGCGGCGAGCAGCCCAGCAGCGCGCCGTTGCAGGTTTTCCATGGTGCCCATGTAGAAGTTCCAGGGCAGTGCAGTTTCCGGGTGTGTCGATCTGGGTAGAACGCCCTTGATCTGTGCGCTGTACTCCGGAAAGCGCAGGGTGTGTGTCCAGAATTCGGTGTGGCCGATATCCCAGGCACCGAAGGCGGTACTGGCCAGTGCGATGAGGACGATGAACGATGCACTGCGCTGTAGCTCTGCGGTATTGCGAATGCAGTAGTAACCGACCAGGAACAGCAGCGGGGGGATCATCAGGCTGCCGAACGAACCGATGATGATCGGCAGTGAAACCCCGTAGGCGAGGCCGACCGGAATGTGCACGAGCGCCAGGGCGCCATATAGCACGATGGCGATGAGCATATCCCTGGGTAGTCGGCAGACCAGTAGGCACAAGGCGGCCGTGATGATGATGGTGGCGTCGCGGCTGGGGCGCAGCATCGAGGCTGCGGGGAAATTGCCGCCGTCATAGAGCCAGGCCGTGAACAGGTCGCCGCAGTGAATCCAGAGGATCAGCAACAGCAGGTAATAGCGTCTCATCGCGTGCAGCCCACCCATTCCAGCCATTGGTCATTCGTTTTGAATGTGTCCTCCAGCCAATCGCGCTGGCGTTTCAGGAAGACCTGACGCTGTTCTTCATGCTGCACCAGTTCATCCAGGAGCTGCCTCAGCGCCTGGTAATCGGCTACGCGGATCAGTGGCTGTCCAACCTTTCGGGCGGCTATCGAGCCGGGTGCCTGCCAGTCGAGGCCGATGACCAGATGCCCGTAGCGTGCGGCATCCAGCAATGCCGTCGAGCAAAAGCCCAGCACGATGCTGGGGGCGCTTCCCGGCTGCAGGATGTCATGTGGCGGGCGTCGACACAGGTGGGTCAGTGTTGCGGGGTAGGGATTCACCTGCCGACATTCCTCGGGGTGCAGCAGGATTTGCAGGCGTTGCCCGTAGTGATCGTCAGCATGCAGGTGTTGCGCGAGTTGAATGAAGTCGGCCTTCAGCGAGCGACCGAAGATTGGTGTGTGCGTCTGGGAAACGATGCATATCGCCGCTGGGCTAGGCGCTGGCTCTGTAGGGGGCGGCAGCGGTTTGCTCGGGCCGCGAAGCAGGTTGGCAGGTGGAAAGCCGAGCGCCAGGTAAGCTTCCTGGCTGCTGTCTCCCCAGACCAGTTGTCGCTCGGCTCTTGGCGGTGCGAATTCGTCTGTTGGCAGCCCGTGCTGTACACAGAGGCTGCGCCATGTGCCTCGGCCGGCCTCTATGGCGGCAACGGCGAACAGGTCGAAGTCGTTGTGCAGTAGCAGCGTTCCGCCCGCAGCCTGCTGCGCCAGGGTGCTCCGCCATGCTTCCAGCCAGAGGCGATGACGAAACAACGTGCAGCGTACGGGCCAAGCCCCGATGGGAGCCTGATGTGTTGCGGGAAGCGGCATGATCCAGGCGTGCAGCGCACTGATCCAGCCCTTGAAGGATGGGCGTGCCGGGCAGGATCCGCTGACTGTCGAGCGTAGGCGCGGGTGGATCACGATGGCAGTGGGGCGTCCCCGTGCTTGCAGGCTTTGCAGGCAGGGTTCCAGGGCCTCGCGGCCGCTGCTGCCGGGGAGTGAGGCCAGCCCGATGATCGCTGGTAAGCGGGCCGATTGGCCTGGCAGTGACAAGCAGTATCCGGCATCACGCATGGCTGCCAGGAAACAACGCAGGTTGCGTCTGTAGCCTGTGCGCTGCCGGATGAAGAAGAGTTCATGGCGCAGGCGGCTGATTTCTGCGCCGTAGTGATCGGCGAGGGCTTGCTGGAACGCTGCCGGCGACAGGGGGTGGGCGGCATGTGGTGTGCCTGTCTCTCGCAATGCCTGAGGCTGTCGATAAATCGACAGCAGGATCAGTGGCAGCAGTGCCGCATTCAACAGCCAGGTAGCCGGGGGATCGATGATCAGTGCGCTGATGAAGATGGAGGTCAGAAGCAGATAGCCACTTGAGGTAAGCCCAAGGCGGCACAAGTGAAGTGTTGCCAGGGTGAGGCCCAGCATGACCAGTGCTCTGCCCCACAACAGTCCGGCTGCGGATTCCAGCGCAAAGGCCGTGAGTTGCCACAGCGCACTGGTGAGCAGCCCGAAGAACATGATGTGCAGGAGTTGGCGCTCGCGCCCGTGGCCAATGGCCAATGCACTGGCTAGGCCTCCCAGGGTGATGAAGGTCCAGCCCAACATGATCGGGATAAGCAGATCCAGCCTCTGCAGCAGTGGCGTTGCAGGCCATAGTGTCCAGAAGGTCAGTACCAGCAGCAGACCGATCGCCAATCCTGCCAGTAGCAATGCGCCCAGGTAGCCAGCCCACCTTGAGCCTGATCCTTTGACTTCGACCAGCAAGAGGCGATTGAACTGATTGAAGATTCCGGATGCACCATTGAGCGCATGGCTCAACAGGAGGTAGGTGGCGGTGAAGCTGGGGGCCAGTTGGGCGATCAGGAAGGGTGTCAGGCGTTCATGCAGGGTTCCGGCAATGCCGATCATCGATAGCTGCAGGGCTGAGCCGAGCATGTTGCTTTCCCGCTTGTCCAGGCTGGGTAACAGCAGATGGGGGCGGCCGAACGTGGACAGGTTGACCGCTGCCTGAGCGCCAAAACCCAGGCTGACCAGCGCACCAGCCGTACTGGCGGAAAGGGGCGTATTGCTCAGCAGCACGATCAGGCTGGCCATCAGGGCTGTGGGCCAGGCAACTTGCTGAAGCAGAAAGCCCGTATGCCGTCGGCCCTGGGCGAGTAGCGGTGCTGAATAATTGATCAAGCCCAGTAGCGTTGCCGGCAAGGCGCTGAGCAGGTAGGCAAAACCATCGCTTTGCGCACCGCGTATCAGTAGCCAGCCAAGCAAGACTGCTGCATCGAGCAACAGCGTCAGCGTCAGTCGATGCAGAAGCGCCTTGCGCCAGCGCGCGCTCCAGCCTGGCGCATCTGGCGATTCGCGCAGGAATAGAGAGCTGTAGCCCAGGTCGGCAATGAACAGGGTGCTGAGAATCAGTAGGTGAGCCAGGCCGACTTCGGCGTACAGCGATTGGCCAAGTTGCTGCAGCAGGAGTAGCTGAAAGGCGAAGTTGGTGATCTGGCCAGTGGCGTAGATGGCTGCGCCACTGGCAAAGCTGAGGCCGGAATGTGCCATTTATCGTGCGGCCGTCTGTTCGTCTCGGTTCGGCACATGGCACAAGTAGGCACGCGATGCCGCGCCATAGGCAAACCAGGGCTCAAGTTCTATCTGGCTTTGCTCCAGGAACTCGCGCAATGCCCTGCGCTGGCCCTTGTCATTGCTGGCGCGGAAGAGGTCATGGTCGTCGCATAACAAGACGCTGCCCTGTACCAGTCGGGGGCCGATCATATTCAGAGCATCACGCGTGGACAGATAAAGATCGCAATCCAGATGCACGATGGCGGCGGGGGCAGAGCCGATGGCTTGGGCGTTGTCACTGAAAAGCCCGGGCACCAAGCGCAGGTGTGGCGCCTTCAGGCCAACAACGGCACAGAGCTCCTTCGTGCTTTGTTCAGTTGCCATGAACGTGCCTGTGGCAAGGGTATCTTCGCCCTCATCATTTTCCGGCATGCCTGAGAAACTGTCGAAACCATAGAACATACTCTGATGGGCCATGAAGTCTGCAACGCTTCCCTCACGTTCATAGGGAAGATCCTTGGAGTTCAGGATTCGTCCATTGCAGCGCCGGTAAGACAACCATGAGCTGATCAGGCTGTGCCCGCGATAAACGCCAAATTCGTAGTAGTCGCCACTGAGTTGCGTTGCGTGTACGTAAGCCCAGGCGCGGTGCAGCGCACCGTGAACATCATTGCGGTTGAAGTGCGTGCGTGCGCGTAGCCGCCAGTAGATCAGACGTGCTCGATCCTTGAAACTGGGCATCCGTGTACTCCCGGGGGTATGAAAGTAGGCGCTGGGTCATGCTGAATTGACAGACGGCTCTGTAGGGCTCTGCAACGCCTTGTTTGGCTGTAGCCTGAAGCGCATGCCTTGCGCAGGTCATCATTTGGCACCGAGAGGTAACGCTTGGCGACGGATCAACTGATACAGGGCAAGCAATACCGAACTGGCGAAAAATACCAAGGCGAATATGCCGGCGCCCACGATGAGCGGGCGCCTAAGAGTGATCGGTGTGGCTGGCAGGTCGGTGGTTGCCTTGAGTTGAAGCAGTTGTGGCTTGCTGAGCAGAGACTGAACCTGGTTAAGCACATCCGATGTGACTTCCGTTGCGGCCAATGATGAAGCATTGGATTGTTGGAGCTGGTTGGCGCGCGTTATCAACTGTTGGGCCAGATCATGACCCGAATGAATGACCGGTAGTGACTCATCGATATTGCTGATGATCTGCTCGTAAAATCCAAGCCGTTCCAGTTCGTGCTCGGTTTTCTTGATCAGGCTGTTGTCCTCCGAAATCGTTGATTCCAGGGCGACGATCTGTGCCAGTGGTGACATATAGCGGCCTCCACCACCCTGCACCGAAACAACAGTACTACGCTCGATCTGACGAAGTTCGGGGTATTGGGCGAGCAACTGTTGCATGTCTTCGATGCGGCTGCGATTGAGTTGCATATCGACTTGTTTGTCGAAAAGATTGCGTTGCAACTCCGGTCGCTTGCCGATGATGAGGTTTTGCCAATAGGTTGTGAGGCCGCGTATACCCTCGAGCACCATCGCTTCACGAATCTGGCTGATCATTGCCTGTTGGAGCCGTCTGGACTGGTCGTTGCTGCTGGCCTTTATGGACAATTCAAGCCCCAGGGTACTGGCTTTTTGCAGGTCGACGCTGGGGGCTTCCAGGATATCGTCACGGCGAAGTGCCGAGCGATAGCGAACACTGTTTTTCCAGAAATTAGGGTTGCTGAAGCGCCTAGCCAGTTGCTGGCGCTCGACATCGTCGCTGTCTGCCAGGTTTTTCTCAAGGTTGCTCTGAATGAGAGCTTTATCTGGAAGTATGGGCTCTATTTGGCGCCATTTGTCCAGTGACAGGGGCGGGGTATCAAGAAGCAGTGTTAGCTGATAGAGCGGATGGTTCGCGACCCAGAGCACGATGGGTAAAGTGCATAGCAGCGCTATCAATAGTATCCGGCGCCCATGCTTCAAGTAGAAGTTCAATATGCCGAGGAACAGATCGCCCAGCGAAGCTTCATCCGTTCGAGTGGGGGCATCGGCTTGTATCGACATGGTTTGGCTCATAGTGGGTGATCAGGGTGTGTTGGGGGCGCCAAGGTGGGGCACTGTGCCATAGGCCTTTGCGGGCCGGCAAACCTAGGAATTGAGCCAACGCTCGAAGTCTGCCAGGAGGCGAGTCTGTTCGCCCAGTTGCGGATCGCGTCTGGCTCTCAGATGTTCCGGTAGGCGTTGTGTGAAGAAACGCTGCCAGCGTATCCAGTAGCCGAGTAAGGCTGAATCTGGCGTGCCCTGCATGCTGAGTAGCTTTTCGCGCGAGGGAAACAGCGCCTGAGCATAGATCCGCAGCTTGCCCGAAAGAGTCTGTTGTTTGTCCAGCAGCATGAGGTAATAGGCGTCCCGGTGCGACTGTTGGCTATTCAGAAGCAACTGCTTGCTGACATGCATGACTTCGCTGCTGGGTTGATGTTCTGCGGCCATTGGCGGCAGTTCCAGCCTAGGCCACGCCTGGCGAGCCACTTCCAGCAATAGGTAACACCCCTTGCTGTAACCACCGTGCTTGGCAAGGCGCCAGAAGAGTGGCCAATCGATGCTGTGTTTCTCCAGCAGCATGGCGATGTCGCTGATGATCAGGGGGCCGTTATCGAGTTGATGCTGGTAAGCCGCATGCACGATCAGGTGCAGCAGTTGATCCGTGGGCGAAAGTACTCGCATGGTCGGAGCACCGGGGGTTTGAGCCTCAATGGCGCGGGCACGCAACTGGGCGTGACTCAGGTAAGCGTCCTGTTCATCCGTTGTGTAGACACTGGTGTGTACTTCGATGCAGACCCCGTTGCCATCGATCAGCGGGGGGAGGTGCCGGTGTTTGTCCAGCCAGTCCCTGGCATGCCCCTTGGACTGCTCGGACTGGATGAAACCGGCTTGCTGCAGGCATTCGAACGCGCGCAAGGCCTGCGCATAGGGCACGAGGATATCCAGGTCCCGCATTGGGCGCAGACCTGCTGCAGGATAAACATAGAAGGCCAGGTAAGCGCCCTTGAGCACCAGGCTGTCAATTCCGGCTTCATCCAGCAACTGGGTAACCTGCTGAAGCGCTGCGCCTTGTCTGAGGCATCTAAGTGTCGAGCGATGGCAGGCTGCGGCCAGGCGTTCATGGACTGATGCAGGTATCGAGTCGCGTACGTCTTCATGTTTCAGCTGCCATTGCAGCAGTGGTAGCAAGCGATGCTGGCTGGCCATGTCCAGCAGCATCGTCCATTCCTGCGCGGTAATTTCAGGCAAGGTAACGGGAGGCTGCCCGAGCAGTGTCAGTAGCTGTTGCCGGGCTAGCTGCTGGGGCATGCAGTGCACTCCTGAGTGACGTCGAGAGAGGGATTACTGCTGTATCTAACCAGGCGACCTCGATCCAGTTCGATCATCTGGGTGGCATGTTCCAGCGTTGTCGGCTTGTGGCTGATGATCAGGATGGTCACCGTTCCTTGCAGTTTGCCAATCGCGTCGCGAATACGCAGCTCGTTGTCCTGATCCAGTGCGCTTGTGGCTTCGTCGAGAATCAGCAGCAGAGGTTTGCGCAGAAGCGCGCGGGCCAGGGCAAGCCGCTGCCGTTCGCCTCCGGAGAGGCTGACTCCGGCATCACCAATCTGGGTGTCGAGTCCTTGCGGCAGGTCGAAAACGAAGTCGGCTGCTGCTTGGTGCAGGGCCTCTTTCAGGGCATCTTCGCTGGCTTCTTCATGGCCACACAGCAGGTTGTTGCGAATGCTGTCGTTGAACAGGAATACGTCCTGGGTCATGTAAGCAACACTATGACGCCAGGAGATACGATTACTCGCATCTATCGGTACGCCATCGACGGTAATCGTGCCCGCATCTGGAGCCAGCAGGCCGGCGATGACATCGGCGAGCGTACTTTTCCCTGAGCCAGATGGTCCAACGACCGCAGTTGTGCTCAGGTAGGGAAGCTCGAGAGTCACCGAGTCCAGAGCGACCTGCTCGCGTTCTGCATAGCTCACCCTGATGTCGTTAAGCCTGATCGCATGGCGCATTTGCCAGGTCGAGCGGTTCTGGGTTGCCTGCTCGCTTGCCTCCAGGCTTTGCTGCAAGAGGGCTTCGCCAGCGAGCAGCGCCGGCAAGGCATGTAGCCACTGGTGTACCTGCTGCTGGAGGGTTGCAAAAAGCGGAATCAGACGAGCGAAGATGAGTACCAGTGTCAGCAGTTGAGCCGTCGCGACCGACCAGAACTCAAGTCCCAAGTAGAGATAAAGCGCCAGCAGCGCGACCCCTGAGCATTGGAACAGTGCTTTGGTCTTACCGCTCGTAGCCGAGAAGCGCTCTTGCTGCACGCGCATCTCATGCATGGCTAGCTCGAACTGCTCCAGATGAATCTCTTCACGTCCCAGGGTCTTGCTCAGGCGTATGCCCGTCAGGCTGTCCTGCACGTTGGCATGCATCGTTTTGAATGCGGCGGACAAGCCTTGGCCGAGAGCCAGGGCATTGTGGCGTTGTCCATTGAGCGCGACCAACAGCAGAGCCGCACTCAATAGCACCAGTAACGTCATCTGCCAGGACAGCAATAGGGCTGCGATCAGGTAAACGGCCATGGTCATCAGCGTGGCGAGGATCGCGAGTCCGAAGTTGAGGCCATTACCAACCCGATTGATGTCATTGAGTAGCAGGCTGGCCAGGTCACTTCGACGGCGCTTGATCAGCCAGCGCCACTCAGCGTGCAGCAGGGCTGAAAAACACTCGCGTCGCAGGTTGTCGACGAGGATGTGTTGCAGGTGTGCGGCCTTTTGCTCGCGACCGTATTGAATGAGGCTGCGCAAGCCAACCAGCAGCACGAAGAGGGTCAGTAACGGCCCAGGTGTCAACCAGTCGCCAAATCTGCCTGATGCTGACAGGAAGGTGCCTGTAAGGTTGGCAGACGTATCTGGTGAGGGCTGCAAAGCGTGCAGCAGGGGAATGACAATCGCGATGCCAAGCCCTTCTGTCAGGCCACACAACACCATCAGAACGAAGAGGATCGCGACCTTTCTCGCCGGGGCTCGTCGGAGCAGGCGCATGAAAGCGTTGGCGGCAACTGCGAGGATCATGGCGTTTTACGCCCGGAAGTGACGAAACAGCCTACGATCGTGTAGCCGGCAAAGCCGTCGCCACCGCAGACGCGAATTGGCCCGACGCTTACCCAGGCATGTGCAATCAGTGCTTTGTGCTCGTCGCGAGACAAACCAAAGCAGGTCACGCAGGGGATGCCTGCTGTTCCCAATAGCATCCGAGCGGCAAGGGCCTGGGCGAAGCAGTTGGAATTCCAGGGCGTATGGCAAGCCGCCCAGCGAACGGTTCGGCCGATTTCGAGCGCCCGCCTGGTCTGTTGTGGCGTCGCCAGGCATGAGAAGGGGTGAGAACCGTGCTCTGTTCCGAGCAGTTTGCTCAATAGGCGAAAGGGCAAGAGCAGAACCAGCGCTCGGCTCAAGCCGAGTAGTAACCAGGCAACGGGCAGAGTGTAACGCTGAGTGCGTGGTCTTCGCAGGAAGTTATGCAGTCGACTGCGTAATTGTGCGTACATGCTGAGCGGCTTCAGGTGATATGGGCTGCGCCCTGATCCAGGAGGGCTTGCACGAATACCAGAATATCCCTGCGGCAGCTCTGTTCGTCGACCCTGTACTCGCTGACGATGGTGTCGGTCATTTGCTCAACTGTCATTGGATGCTCGATCAATGTCCAGATGCGCGACGCTGCCCCGCTGATGCCGAAGTACTGGCCACTGCTGATATGCATCATGACAATATCGCCATCCATTCCGGTTGTCATGAGATCAGGCGAACGTATTACGCGGCTGTTGGTGGCTAGAGGGGGCATGGTGATTCAGCGTCCGAAGAGATGGCGAAGCCTTGCGGTTCGCTGGCGTGATTATGGCTCTGCCCCCATGGCCTACTAGCGATGCACGACTGATCGTATGCGGTCATCTCATGGGCTACCAATCATACATGCTCCACCGTCTGGCCGGCCACTCGGCCGGCTGCGCGCTGCGCTCCATGCAGGAGTCGCCACAGACCAGCAAAGGAATCACGGCGGAGAATGACCTGTGCTGGGGACGCTGAACCTGGGCATAAACCATGCCGTGCGGCATCACGGTTTTTTGCTGGCTCGGGCGTGGGCCAAACACGTGAGTCCGTCCGCGACATCCACGTCCCCATTCTTTTGCGATCAATGCTTGCCACGTAGCCCGGATGCACTCCGGGAAGGATCGGCGTAATGCGGCGGATTGCATCTTGGCCAGCGCAGCGAGGCGAACATGCCTGGCGGCACTGCTGCTGGCGAAGCAGGTGGTGAGCCCGCAGCCGGCTGAAGCGAACGGCATTGCCGCTGGCAACGCCTTACCCATCCAAAGAGTGGCGATATGGCCCGCCACTTCTCGGCACACTCGGGGCCTCATTTTGTTGGAGGCTCACGATGAACCTGCTGTCTTTCGCCAAGGGCGCCCTGACCATGTTCTGGTTGATGGCGCTGCTCAATCTGTTCTATCCCTTCGCCACGCCACTCGGCGGTTGGGTCAACTGGACGGCGTTGCTGGTGCTGCTGGCGCATGTCGGCGAACTGCTGCTGTTCCGTTCGCGCCTGCAGGGTTTACCGGGGCAGTGGTGGCAGCGACTGCAGGTGCTGCTGTTTGGCATGCTGCACCTGCAGGCGCTGAGGTAGGGCGCGCCTGCAGATCGAGAGGCGGGCGTACTCGCCTCTTGCCTTTACACGAACAACTGTTGCACCACCGAGAAGTCCTGCTTGCCCTTGCCTTGCTTGAGCAGCAGGCGATAGAGCTGCAGCGCCAGGGCGCCCATCGGTGCGCTGTTGCCGTTGTGGCTGGCGGTTTCCTGAGCCAGGCCGAGATCCTTGGCCATCAGCTCGGCCATGAAGCCGCCACTGTAGCCCTTCGAAGCGGGGGCGTTCTCCATCACGCCGGGCCAGGGGTTGTACTTCTCCAGCGTCCAGTTGCCGCCCGAACTCTGCCGCATGATCTCCGCCAGTACGGCCGGCTCCAGGCCGTTGGCCACGCCCATGGCCATGGCCTCGGCGGTGGCGATCATCTGCACGGCGAGCACCTGGTTGTTGCATACCTTGGCCACTTGCCCAGCGCCATCCGGGCCGGCGTGGAAGATGTTCTTGCCCATGGCGGCGAGCAGCGGTCGGGCTTTTTCCAGCGCCTGCGCCTCACCGCCAACCATGAAGGTCAGGGTGCCGGCTGCCGCCCCGCCGGTGCCGCCGGACACCGGCGCATCGAGCAGGGCGATGCCACGTTCACGAGCGGCCGTGTGCACCTTGCGCGCGGATTCCGGGGCGATGGTCGAGCACTCGATCACCAGCGTGCCGCGCGGCAGCCGGTTGAGCAGCCCTTCGTCGCCCAGATACAGGCTTTCCACGTGGCGACTGGCGGGCAGCATGCTGATCACTACCTGGGCTTGATCGATGGCGTCGGCGGCACTATCGGCTGCCAGGGCGCCTTCTCCAGCCAGGGTGTCGACGGCGCTGCGCACCAAATCGAAGACTTTCAGCGGGTAGCCTGCCTTGAGCAGGTTGCGGGCCATGGGCAAGCCCATGTGGCCAAGGCCGATAAAGGCGATCTGGGTCATGTGGCATCTCCTTTTCTTGTTTTGGGTGTTATTGCCCGACTTTGAACAGCTCGTTGAGTTCGGCGAAGGGGGCGGCGTTCCTGGCAAAACCCGTATCGCCCTGGCGCAGACCGCGTGCGGCCTGCAGGAAGCTGCCCAACGCCACGCGCGCCAGGCTGGAGCCAACGCTGACCCGGCGCACGCCCAGCGCGGCCAGGTCATCGAATGTCAGTGCACTGCTCGACAGCCCGACCAGGACATTGACGGGCCGGGGTGCAACGGCCCGCACCACGGCATCGATCTGTGCGCGGGTGGTCAGGCCGGGGGCGTAGAGCACATCGGCGCCGGCGTCGGCATAGGCTTCCAGGCGGCGTAAGGTGTCGGACAGGTCTTCGCGTCCGTGCAGGAAGTTCTCCGCACGGGCGCACAGGGTGAAGGGGAAGGGCAGGCTGCGCACGGCGGCCACCGAGGCGCGGATACGTTCGACGGCCAGCTCCAATGGATAGATGGGCGCCTCCGGCTTGCCGCTGGCATCTTCGATGGAGCCACCCACCAACCCGCAGGCCGCGGCCTGCAACAGGGTATCGGCGCAGCCTTGGGGCTCATCGGCAAAGCCGTTTTCCAGATCGGCCGCGACCGGCAAAGGCGTGGCCTCGACGATGGCGCGGGCGTTGGTAAGGGTGTCCTCGCGACTGATCAGGCCTTCGCCATCGGCGCGACCAAGGCTGAAGGCCAGGCCGGCACTGGTGGTGGCCAGTGCCTCGAAGCCGAGCGCCGCGAGGATCTTCGCCGAGCCGGCATCCCAGGGGTTGGGCAGCACCAGCAGTTGTTCACGTTGGTGCAGTGCCTGGAAGGCCAGGGCTTTTTGCTGCTGCGTATCGGCCATGCGGCTACTCCTTGGGTAAGTGTCGTGCCTGTCCTTGTGCGTCTACACGTAGGGTGCGCCATGTGCACCGAGCGTTCCGGCTGTGTTGCGCATGCTACAAGTCCGCCAGCGTGTAGTCCGGATGCAATCCGGGGCGTTTCGTGCAACTCGATTCCCGGATTGCATCCGGGCTACGCATGAGGCGAGCCGGGCTGGCGGTGTGGCCTCCTACAGATCCGCCAGCGGATGTTCGCCATCCCAGACCGGGGCGAAATGCGCTTCGATCACGGCTGGCGGGATCGCGGCCACGTCCGGCCAGTGCCAGTGTGGCGTCTGATCCTTGTCGATCAGGCGCGCACGCACGCCTTCGGGAAATTCCGGGTGGCGACAGCAATTCAGGCTCATGGCGTATTCCATGCGAAACACCTCGGCCAGCGACAGCTGGCGGGCACGGCGGATCTGCTCCCAGATCAGGTGCGCGGTCAGCGGGCAGCCATGGGCCAGGGTCTTGGCGGCGCGGGCGAGCAGGGCGTCTTCGTCCTGCTGCAGGGCACTGATGGCGTGAACGGCAGCGGGCAGGTCGGCGACGTCTAGCAACTCGTCGATACGTTCGCGGCGTTGCAGCCACTGCGCGCTCGGTAGCTCCGGTCGAGCTTCGTTCTCCAGTGCCCGCAGCAGGCTGTGCAACTGAGTCTCGGGCTGTTCGCGCCAGTTCAGTTGCACCAGGCCGGCTAGCAGGGCGTCCTGCTGGTCGTCGCGCAGAAAGCGGTCGGCCAGGTTCAGATCCAGGGCATCGCGGGCGTTGATGCTGGCCGCGGTGAGGCCGAGGAACAGCCCCAGGCGACCCGGCAGACGGGCGAGGAACCAGCTACCGCCGACGTCCGGATACAGGCCGATGTTGATCTCCGGCATGCCCAGGCGACTGCTTGGGGTGACGATGCGGATACCAGCGCCCTGCATCAGACCCATGCCGCCACCCAGCACGTGGCCATGGGCCCAGCAGATGAAGGGTTTAGGATAGGTGTGGATGCGGTGATCCAGGCGGTATTCGTCGGCAAAGAAGTGCCGCGCCAGGGGCGGCACTTCGCCTGGCTGTTCGCGGCACTGGTTGACCAGCTGCACCACGTCGCCGCCGGCACAGAAGGCCTTGGGGCCGTTGCCGCGCAACATGACACAGGCGATCTCCGGATCATCCGCCCAGGCCTTGAGACGGTCGTCGAGCGCCTTGATCATCGGCAGCGACAACGCGTTGAGGCTTTTCTCGGCATCCAGGGTGGCGATGCCGATGCGGTAGCCGTGCAGGCTGGGGCGTTCTTCGAAGGTGACATTCATCATTGGGCTCTCGGTGCGCACGGCGCACCCTACGGGCGGAGCGAAGCCGCGAATTATTTGTTGCGCCACTGCGGATCGCGTTTTTCCAGGAAGGCGTTGACGCCTTCGCGGGTGTCGTCGGCGTCGAACAGGTCGACGAAACGCTCGCGCTCCTCCGGCAGCCAGGTGTTCGGGCCGCGCTGACGGGCGCCATGGATCAGCGGCTTGATGGTGCGTACCGCCACCGGGCTCTGGCGCGCCACCTTGGACGCCAGCAGCAGGGCGGTGCCGCGCGCTTCACCGGTGTCCACTACCTGCTCGACCAGGCCGATGCGTAGGGCGGTGTCGGCGTCGATGCGCTCGCCGCAGAGGATCATGCGCTTGGCCCAGCCTTCACCGACCAGCCAGGGCAGCGCCTGGGTGCCGCCGGCGCAGGGCAACAGGCCCACGGCGGCTTCCGGCAGGGCCATCTGCGCCTGGCGTTCGGCGATGCGGATGTCGCAGGCCAGCGCGCACTCCAGGCCGCCGCCCATGGCGTAGCCGTTGATCGCGGCGATGGACGCGCCACGGAAGTCGCGCAGGGTTTCGAAGGCCTCGCCGAAGCGTCTTGCCATCTCGCGGGCGCGGGCCTTGTCGCCGTCGGCGAACATGTTCAGGTCGGCGCCGGCACTGAAGAACTTCGGCCCCTGGCCGGTCACCACCAGTGCGTAGACCTCATCGTCACGGTTGAGGTGTTCTACCACCTGCTTGAGGCCGATCAGCGAGTCGCGATCCCAGGTATTGGCTGGTGGATGGTTGATGGTGATCAGCGCGGTGTGGCCATGTTTCTCGACGGTGAGCTTGTGAGTCAGGTCGAAGATGCCGGATTTGTAGGTTTCCAGTGCAGTACTCATAACGATTCCTCATCGATTATCTTCCCCCGATCAATGGGCGGGGGACGCAGCGGTTACAGCAGGCGATCGAGCATGCCGCCCTGTTGCAGCAGGCGACGGGCGACGATCACCCGCATGATTTCGTTGGTGCCTTCCAGTATCTGGTGCACGCGGGCGTCACGCACCCAGCGCTCCAGTGGGTAATCATTCAGATAGCCATAACCGCCGTGCAGTTGCAGGGCTTCGTTGCAGACGTTGAAGCAGTGGTCGGTGGCGAAGCGTTTGGCCATGGCGCAATACAGGCTGGCTTCGCCATGCCCATGGTCGAGTTTGTGCGCGGCCAGGCGCACCATCTGCCGGCTGGCGGTGAGGTCGGTGAGCATGTCGGCCAGCTTGAACTGCAAAGCCTGGAACTGACTGAGTGGCTTGCCGAACTGCTTGCGTTCCTCGACGTAGCGCAGGCTTTGCTCCAGCGCCGCCTGGGCAGCGCCCAGCGAGCAACTGGCAATATTGAGACGGCCACCATCTAGGCCTTTCATGGCATAGACGAAGCCTTCGCCTTCCGGGCCGATACGGTTGCTGGCGGGAATACGCACGCCCTCGAAGGTGATGGTGCGGGTCGGCTGCGCCTTCCAGCCCATCTTGTCTTCGTTGCGCCCGTAGCGCACGCCAGGGGCGTCGGCGGGTACCAGGAAACAGGAGATGCCCTTGGCGCCATCCTCGCCGCTGCGCGCCATGACGATCAGCACGTCGGTACTGCCGGCGCCGGAGATGAAGCACTTGCTGCCGTTTATCACGTAGTCGTCGCCATCACGGCGTGCGCGGGTACGCAGGTTGGCCGCATCGGAGCCGGCGTCCGGTTCGGTCAGGCAGTAGGAGGCCAGCGACTGACCGGAAATCAGCCCCGGCAACCAGATGCCCTTGAGTGCCTGGTCGGCGAAGCTGGCGAGCATCCAGGTGGCCATGTTGTGGATGGTCAGGTAGGCGGTGGTGGCCACGCAGCCGGCTGCCAGTTGTTCGAAGATCAGTGAGCTGGACAGGCGTGACAGGCCCAGGCCGCCATCCTCTTCGGCGATATACAGGGCCAGATAGCCCTGTTCGGCGGCGCGGCGGATCACTTCGACTGGGAAGTGATGGTCACGATCCCAGTCGGCGGCGTGGGGCGCCAGCTCCCGCGTGGCGAAGGCGCGGGCGCTATCGGTGAGCAGGCGTTGTTCATCACTGAGTTCGAAGTCCATGGCATCTCATTGCAAGGTCGGGGGTTGGCCGCCGGCACGGCGCTCGGCCTGCCATTGCGCGAGGCTGGGCAGCGCGCTGCTGGCATCGAGGCGGTCGACGATTTCGAAGTAGTCCTGCTTGAGCGGATCCTTGAGCACCTCGTCACGCGGTTTCACCCGCACGGCGTAGACTGTCTGCAGGTTCTGGTGATCGAAGGCGCGCCATTGCTGCTCGTCTTTCAGCAGGGTGTAGCGGTGGCCTTCCAGTGCCTTGATCAGCGTTTCACTGTCGAGGCTGTTGGCACGTTTGGCGGCATCGGCCCATTGCTGGACGATGCTGTAGGCCGAGGCGGCCGAGCTGGAAGGGTACATCTCGTAGCGGCTCTTGAAGGCCTGGACGAAGGCTTCGCCGCGCACCGATTTTTCCAGCGCCGGCACTCGCCATGTCCAGGGTTCGGTGCCGACCACGCCCTGCATCAGTTCCGGGCCTGCCTGTTCGACCATGCTCTGGGTCAGGTTGGGGGCGACGATCTGCATGCGCTCGGTCAGGCCCAGATCCTTGGCGATGCGCATGGCGCGCACCAGGTCTTCGCCGAACAGTACCAGGGCGAGGATGTCGGCATTGCTGGAGGCCGCCTGGGTCAGGGCATCGGTATAGTCGGCCAGGCGGGCGCCGGGGAAGGGCACGCGCACGCTGGCATGCTGGCCAACGTCATCGGTCGCTGTGGCGTGGCGCAGCGACGCTTCGCTGGTATGGCCCCAGGTGTAGTCGGCGGTGACGTAGAAGTAGCGCTTGTTCGGCTGGGTCTTGCTCAAGTACTGGCCGAGCACCTGGGCGCTCATCCAGGCGTTGTTGCACTCGCGGAACATGTAGCGATGGCCGTCCTTGCCGGTGGTGTCGTTGGAGTAGGTGAGGGTGCCGAAATACAGCAGCCCGTGTTGCTTGGCGCGTTTGCCCGCCGCGATGGCGACGGCGCTGGAGGCACCGCCGAAGAGCATCGCTGCGCCCTCGGCAGCCAGCTTGTCGACGTTCTTCTCTGCCTTGGCCGGACGCGAGGCGGTGTCCTTGCTGGACAGGCGCAACGGCCGCCCCAGCACACCGCCAGCGGCGTTGATTTCATCGATGGCCAGCAGGGCTCCACGCATTTGCGCCAATCCCTCCTCCTTATACGGGCCGGTGCGCGGGTAGTTGAGGCCGAGGGTGATCGGCTCGGCAGCCTGCGCACAGGCGGTGATTCCGGCCCACAGGGCCAGGGTGGCAGTCAGTCGGCGCATTGCAGTGCTCCTTATTGTTGTTCTGCAGGGCACTGTTTTACGCCGCTTGTCCGGCCTCTGTGATCGTCTATTGGTCTAAGGGTTATCCCGTTCTCATTTCAACTGGATTGTCATGTTCGGCCCAGCCTCCAGTGGCGTGTCGTCGAACCAGCGACTGGTGACCGTCTTGGTCTCGGTATAGAAACGCACCGCCTGTTTGCCGTAGGCGTGCAGGTCGCCGTAGAACGAGCCTTTCCAGCCGGTGAAGGAGAAGAACGGCAGCGGCACGGGGATCGGTACATTGATGCCCACCTGGCCGACTTCAATCGCATGCTGGAAGTGCCGCGCAGCGCCGCCAGAGCGGGTGAACAGGCTGGTGCCGTTGCCGTAGGGGCTGGCGTTGACCAGTGCGATGGCCTCTTCGAGACTGTCCACCTCCATGCACACCAGCACCGGGCCGAAGATTTCCTCGCGGTACAGGCTCATCTTCGTCGTCACGCCGCGGAACAGGGTCGGGCCGACCCAGTTGCCATGCGGGTAACCCTCGACCGTGCACTGTGAACCATCGAGCAGGCACTCGGCGCCTTCGGCCTTGCCTTCGTCGATCAGGCGCAACACGCGCTGGCGCGCCTGTGGGCTGATCAGCGGGCCGTAGGCGGCACCACTGTCCTGCCAGTGGCCGGGGCGCAATGCGGCCATCTGTTCGGCCAACTCGTCGATCCACTGTTTCGACTCGCCGACGAATACCGCGACGCTGATCGCCATGCAGCGTTGCCCGGCCGCGCCGCAACTGGCGCCGAGCAGGTTGCTGATCACCTGATCCTTGGGCGCGTCCGGCATGATCACCATGTGGTTCTTCGCCCCGGCGAAGGCCTGCACGCGCTTCAGGTGCTGGGTGCCAGTGCGGTAGACATGCTGGCCCACCGTTACCGAGCCGACGAAGGACACTGCGCGCACGGCCGGGTGTACCAGCAGCGCATCGACCTGCTCGCGGCCGCCATGCAGCACCTGCAGCACGCCGGCCGGCGCGCCGGCTTCGATGAACAGCTCGGCCAGGCGATTGGGCGTCAGCGGATCCTGCTCCGACGGCTTGAGGATGAAGGTGTTACCGCAGGCGATGGCCAGCGGAAACATCCACAGCGGAATCATCGCCGGGAAATTGAACGGGGTGATGCCGACGCACACGCCCAGTGGCTGGATCCAGCTGGCGGTGTCGATCTCGCGGGCAACGTTCTCCACCGTCTCGCCCATCATCAGGCTGGCGATGTTGGCGGCGTGCTCGGCCACTTCGATGCCGCGCCAGACGTCGCCCTTGGCGTCGGCGAAGGTCTTGCCGGTTTCCTGGGCGAGGATTTCCGCCAGCTCGTCGTGATGTTCCTTGAGCAGGTGCTGGTAGCGCAGCATCAGTCGAGCACGCTCCGATACCGGCACCTCGCGCCAGGCGAGGAAGGCTTTCTGCGCACTGGCCACTGCCGCCTCGATTTCCTCGGCGGTGGCCTTGGGAGCGAGGGCGATCACCTCCTGGGTGGCCGGGTCGGTGACTTCGATCAGCTCATGCGCCTGGCTGGTTTGCCATTGGCCGTCGATCAGTTGCGGCAGGGTACGGGACATGCTCACCTCCTGTTGTTCTTGTATGGGCTCTTTATAGCCACTCGCTACCCGTTTGTGGATTGACGATCTTGGTCTTGGGATGGACGATCTTGTGATTCGATTCGCTGCTTTAGGAGATAAGGCTCATGGGCTTGCGCGTGGAGACTTCCAATTGGCCGCTGCCACTTGGCGGGCAGCGTTTCATCACGCCGCCGCGTTTGCGCCGCCTGTTGGCTCGCCATCCGCTGAGCATGGGCTGCTATCCATTGGCCATCGGCTTTTATCCGGATGCGGTCGAGCACCAGATGAGCCGTGCGCAGCCGGACGATCATCTATTGATCTATTGCCGCTCCGGCCAGGGTTGGCTGGAAACGGCGGATGGACGATTCGAGGTCGCTGCCGGCGATCTCCTGCTGTTGCCCAAGGACGTCGCGCATGCCTATGGCGCCGATGCGCAAAGCCCCTGGACGATCTACTGGGTGCATTTCGACGGCAGCCTCAGCGAGGACTTCCTGGGCCTGCTGGGTACGCAGTCGTTGCGGCGCATCGGTGTGCAACCCCGATTGCTCGGCGACTTCGAGGCGTTATTGGGCTTGCAGCGCCAGAGCCTCAACGCCTTGCCCTTCATCCATGCCGCGCACCGTTTGCAGGCGATGCTCAGCTCCCTGGCGGTGCTGCCGGCACGGGTCAACCTCAAGTCCGGACGGGTGCTGGATATCGAGGCGGTGCAGGCGGTGATGCGCGAGCATCTGCACGACAGCCTCAACCTCGATGAGCTGGCCGCCCAGTTCAAGCTGTCGCGCTTTCATTTCGCCAAGACCTACCGTGCGCTGACCGGTCATGCGCCAATCCAGGATTTCATCCAGTTGAAGATGGCCCTGGCCTGCCGCCTGCTCGACCGTGGCGATATGGAGGTGCGTCAGGTGGCCGAGCAAATGGGCTACGACGACCCCTATTACTTCTCGCGGCTGTTTCGCAAGGTGGTGGGCATGGCGCCCAGTCACTACCGGGCGTTGCACCAGGGGTAGATAGGCGAGGGCACGTAGCATGCCCGGCGCGGAGGTCGCCCGGATGCAATCCGGGGCGGTCGGCGGATTGTTCGCTTCGCTCCTGAATCCGCCCTACACCCGAGCGATGGTGGCCAGGCCGGTGGCGACGAGCTTTTCTTGGCTGTCCTTGACTGCGAACACATCGGCTCTGCATACCGCCTGGCGCTGACCGGCCTTGAGCACTTCGGCCCGGCATATCAGTTTTTCGCCAAGTGCTGGCGCGAGCAGGTTGAGTTTGTACTCGCTGGTAACCACATCGCCGACCATCGAGGCAGCAGCCCAGGCGCACCCGCTATCGATCATGAAACCGACTACTGCCCCATGCATATAGCCGTGATGCTGGCACAGGTCAGGGCGGCTATGTACCTGCAAACTGACCCGGCCAGGCTCGAAGTCGAGTAGCTCAGCACCTAGCAGCTGGGCGAATGTGGAGTGGGCAAGTGCTTGTTCCAGGCGCTCGCGGCTTATACCAGTAGAGGCGTTCATAAGGATTCCTTCGATGTGAATGGCAGGTGAGTCTTGTAACGCTTCACCTGGTGATCAAGGCGAATCCAGGTTGCTGATGGGGTGTCATCAAGAGGCGCGTTCCTACGCCAGCATGCGCAGCCACAGTTGCTGCTCGTCCTGCAGCGCTTCGCTCAGGTCGGCCAATGGTTGCTCAAGACCCAGGCGGCGCTGCGCGGGTAGTGGCTCGGGGAGGTTTGCCGGTTGTATCTGCAACGCGCTGGCCAGCAGCACCAGATCGGTCAGGTCGGCTTCGCCGTCGTGATCGTGCAGCCATTTGTTACGTTGCCTGGCGCACTCGATCAGCGAGGTCGGCACCTGCCAGCGGGTCAGTACCAGAGCGCCAATATCCCCGGACAGGTAGTCGCAAAGGCCATCCAGCGACTGTGCGTCCCGCGGAAAGTCCGGCCAGTGCTCCAGCTCCGCCAATAGCGGCAGGCTGCCTATGTCCTGCAACAGACCCGCGAGCATGGCGTCGTCGAGCGATTGATCGCAGCGTTGCGCCAGCACGGCGCAGAACGCTGCCCGTTCGCGTGCCTTGCGCCAGCGCTGACGAAACACCTGCTGCAAGGCCTTTTCCTTGCTGATGAACAGATTGCGCGCGGCAAAACCCAGCACCAGGGTGCCGAGCTGGCGGGTACCGAGGCGGGCGAGCAGGTCGCGCATCGAGACGCACGGACGGGCGCCGCGAATCAGCGGGCTTTCGGCGAACTGCATGAGGTAGGCGGACAGCGGTGGGTCGCTGTTGATCACGCGTGCCAGTTGCTCCAGCGAGGTGCGCGGGTCTTCCAGCAGCTGGCGGATGCGCATGGCCGCTTCCGGCATTTGCGGCACCTTGGCCTGTCCTTTGAGAAAGCGGGTGAGCAGGGCGAAGCGAATGGCTTCGGGGGACAGCGACATGATGGCGGGGACTTCCGTGGAACCGCAGCGGCGTACTGAAATGCTAGCAGAGCCTTTGCCGAAAGCCGATGCAGAGCTGTCGCCTTGACTTGCCCTGCACCCTTCTCTAGCGTGCCTGCACTTGTTTTGAGCCAGCAGGAAAACCGCATGACCGAAGATCGCATCAAACTCGAAGCCAGCTGGAAGCACGCGCTGCGCGAGGAGTTCGACAAGCCTTACATGAGCGAGCTGCGTGAGTTCCTGCGTGCGGAAAAGGCTGCCGGCAAGGAGATTTACCCGCCGGGCCCGCTGATCTTCAATGCCCTCAACTCCACGCCGCTGGATCAGGTGAAGGTGGTGATCATCGGCCAGGATCCTTACCACGGCCCCGGCCAGGCCCATGGCCTGTGTTTCTCGGTGCAACCTGGCGTGCAGACGCCGCCATCGCTGGTGAACATCTACAAGGAACTCAAGCGCGACCTGAACATCGACATTCCGTCGCACGGTTACCTGCAAAGCTGGGCCGATCAGGGCGTATTGCTGCTCAACACCTCGCTGACGGTGGAGCGCGCCAACGCCGGCTCGCATGCCGGCAAGGGCTGGCAGTTCTTCACCGACCGGGTGATCGAAGTGGTCAGCGAGCATCAGCCCAAGTTGGTGTTCCTGCTCTGGGGCAGCCATGCGCAGAGCAAGCAGCGTCTGATCGACCCGACCAAGCACCTGGTGCTGCGCTCGCCACACCCGTCGCCGCTGTCGGCGCATCGCGGGTTCCTCGGCAATGGCCATTTCAGCCGCTGCAACCAGTTCCTGGTGCAGAACGGCATGGCCCCCATCGAATGGCAGGTGCCGGCGCTGTAAGCCTGCAACGTAGTACCCGGTTGTTACCTGAGGGCGGGCAGGGCGGCGAATAATGATTTCGCTCCACCTACCTTCAGGAGACGATCATGGCTGCCAAGAAGATTCTCATGCTGGTCGGCGACTACGCCGAAGATTACGAAACCATGGTGCCGTTCCAGGCGCTGTTGATGGTCGGTCACACGGTGCATGCGGTGTGTCCGGGCAAGACCGCCGGACAGACGGTGCGTACCGCCATTCACGATTTCGAGGGCGACCAGACCTACAGCGAGAAGCCGGGGCACAACTTCGCCCTCAACTTCGACTTCGCCAAGGTGCGCGCCGACGACTACGACGCCTTGCTGGTACCCGGCGGCCGCGCCCCGGAGTATCTGCGCCTGAATGCGGAGGTAGTCGCCCTGGTCAAAGTCTTCGCCCAGGCTGACAAACCCATCGCTGCGGTCTGCCACGGCCCGCAACTGCTGGCTGCTGCCGGCATTTTGCAAGGCCGCGAGTGCAGTGCTTACCCGGCTTGTGCGCCGGAGGTTGGGCTGGCGGGCGGCACTTATGTGGAGATCCCGGTGGATCAGGCGCATGTGCAGGGCAATCTGGTCACGGCACCGGCATGGCCTGCGCACCCGGCCTGGTTGGCGGCGTTTCTCAAGGTGTTGGGCACGGAAATCCGTTTGTAAGCAGGTGTAGCCCGGGTGCAATCCTCGGCGCATCATGCAGCAGGTTTCCCGGATTGCATCCGGGCTACGGCGCTAACTGCGCCGGGCTATGACGCGGGCAAGACGTAGGGCGGGTGCAACCCGCCAGTCCGCATGTGGCGGGTTGCACCCGCCCTACCTTTCAGGAGCACGACCGATGTGCGAACTCTATGTAAAGGCCGACCCCATCCTCTATGAGTCCCGCTCGCGCTCGCTGCGTATCCGCGGCGTGGTGACCACCTTGCGCCTGGAGAATCAGTTCTGGGACATCCTGCGCGAGATCGCCGAAGTCGATGGCATGACCACCAACCAGCTGATCGCCAAGTTGTACGAAGAGGTGATGGATTTTCGCGGCGAAGTGGTCAACTTCGCCTCCTTTCTGCGCGTCAGCTGCCCCCGTTACCTGGCGCAGAAGGCCGGGCGTCAGGTGCCACTGCGCGTGGTCGGGGCAGCCGGTTAGAACCTGTTCACGATCTACTGCGCGTCGGCCCTACTGCGTTAAAAACAGGCTCGGAATGCTCATTTACAGCTCGTAAACTCCGCTTCCTCGCCTATTTTTGCCTTGTATGGCTCTAGCTCGTGAGATCGTGAACAGGTTCTTAGGCGCTGTGCTCGATGGCTGCGCGCTGACGCGGCAGTCTGACGCTGACGCGCAGGCCGCCCAGCGGCGAGTCGTCTAGGGCGATGCTGCCCTGATGCAGCTCCACCACGCGGCGCACGATGGACAGGCCAAGCCCGGCACCCTGGCCTTCGCCGATACGGAAGAAGCGCTCGAACAGTCGCTCGCGCAGTTCCGTAGGTACACCGGGGCCACTGTCGTGCACCTGCAGCACCAGGTCATGGGCATTGGCCAGCAAGTGCACCTGGATGCAGCCGCCAGCCGGGGTGTACTGCACGGCATTGCTCACCAGGTTCTGCAGCAGGATGCCTAGGCTCGGGGCATCGGCTGGTAGCTGGTAGTCGGCGGGCTCCTGGGCGTCGAGAATCAGCTCCTGCTGGCGATTGAGCGCCAGTGGCGTCAGCTCGGCCAGTTCACTGCGCAGGAAGGCCAGCAGGTCGATGTCGTTCATGTTCAGGCGCACGCCATTGGGATCCAGCCGCGCCAGGGTCAGCAGCTGCGCGACCACACGGGTCGCGCGGTCGACACCGCTACCCAACTGTTTCAGCGCCTCTTCGCGGTCGCCGGCATCCGGTGCTTCCAGCGCGTTCTGGGCGTGAATACGCAGCACTGCCAAGGGCGTGCGCAATTCGTGGGCAGCATCGGCGATAAAGCGCTTTTCCTGTTCCAGCAGCTGGTTGACCTGCATCAGCAGGCGGTTGAGCGCGGCTGCCATCGGCTCCAGCTCATTGGGCAATGGCGGGAAGACCAGCGGCGCCAGGTTGTCCGGGGCGCGGCCACGAATGGCGTCGGCCATGCGCTTGAGTGGGTACAGACCCCAGCCCACGGTCAGCCACAACAGCAGACCGACGATGGGCAGGCCGATCAGCAGTGGCTGCAGGCTGCGTTTGGCGATCTTGTCGATCAGCTCGCCGCGCACGTCCTCGCGCTCGCCGGCCAGCACCCAGTGGTAATCGCGGCTGTCATGCAGCACGAACACGCGCCAGTTGTGCTCGCCAATGGTCAGGGTGTGGTAGCCGATCAGGTAGCGGGCCAGTTGAGCCAGGCGCTCTTGCATCGGCTGGTCGTTGTCCGGCAAGGCCAGACCGAGCTGCTGGATCATGTCGTTGAGCAGCCCCGGCGGGGCGCTGGCCGACTGGAACAGCAGCTCGCCATCGTCGTCGAGCATCTGGAAGGCCAGCTTGCCTTCGTATTCGTGGCCGAGCAGGTTGTCCGGGTTGCGCGCGCTGTGCAGCAGCAGCGCTTCGTCGAGCACCGCCTGCATCTCGCGGCGCTCGTTCTCTGTGAGGTCGTGACGTACCAGCCCCATGAGCAGGCGCGCGGTCTGCGACAGCTGGGCGTCGAACAGTTCGCGTACTTCGTGCACCGAGTCGTTGTAGATCTTGTGACTGATCAGCCCGAAGCTGCCAGCAACCAGCAGCAGGAGCAGGGCGAGCAGACGGGTGCGGATGGAGCCGAAGGTTTTCAGCAACCTCATTTGTCCACCAGATAACCGACGCCGCGCACGGTGCGGATCAGCTCCGGGAAGAATTTCTTGCGCAGGTGGTGCACGTGCACTTCCAGGGCGTTGCTTTCCACTTCCTCGTCCCAGCCGTAGAGCGCCTGTTGCAGCTTGTCGCGAGTCAGTACGCGACCGGGCTGGATCAGCAACTCGTGCAGCAGGAGGAATTCCTTGCGCGGCAGGTTGATGGTCTGGCCCTGGTATTCGACCACCTGGCTCGCCGGGTCGAGGCTGATGCCGCGGTATTCCAGCGCCGGTTGCGGGCGCTGGAAACTGCGGCGCAGCAAGGCGCGCAGGCGCGCCTTGAGTTCGGCGACGTCGAAGGGCTTGATCAGGTAGTCGTCGGCACCGGCATCAAGGCCGGCGATGCGGTCGCTGGTGGCGTCACGGGCGGTGAGTACCAGCACCGGTACGGGGTTGGCATTGGCGCGCAGGTGCTTGAGCACCTGCAGGCCATCCATGCGCGGCAGGCCGAGGTCGAGAATGGCCAGCTCGAAGCTCTCGTGGCTCAGAGCGTGCAGCGCGCTGGCGCCATCCTGCAGCCAGTCCACGGTATAGCCTTCGGGTTTCAGCGCGGTGCGAATGCCTTCGCCCAGGGCCTGGTCGTCTTCGACGAGAAGAATGCGCATGGCAACTCCTGTAGGGATGCGTCCGAGTTACTGGAGTTTACTCTCGACTTGCCGCAAAAGCGCCGTGGCTTCTGCGCGGCGGCCCTTGTCGGCCAGTTCGCGGCCGGTGCGATCCTTGGCGGCGAGGGCTTTCTCCAGCGCGGCGCGGGATTCCTCGTAGCGTTTCTGCCGTTGCAGGAAGTCGCCGTAGAAGTAGTTGGGGTCGAGGCCGTCCGGGTTGATCGCCAGTGCCTGCTGGAGCATCTGCTCGGCTTTTTCGTCATCGCCGAAGCCGATCGGCCAGCCCGGTACCTGGTAGTACAGGCTGCCGAGGCTGGTGTAGGCCGAACCGGCCAGGGCTTGCGGGTCGATGGCCAGGGCCTGTTCCAGGCTGGCCTTGGCCTCCTTGACCAGGCCCAGGGCGCCGAGGCCACCCTTGGCGCCGGCCTGGGTGCTGAGGATGATGCCGCGCCAGATCAGCAGCTCCGGTGCCTTCGGCTCGCTGGCCAGCGCGGCGTCGGCTTGCGTGACGAGTTTGGCGAAGGCCTCCTCGCGCTGTTTCTCCGGTGTCTGGTAGTTGATCTCGGCCCAGTGCGTTTGCAATTGCTGCAGCTGAGCCTGGCCATTGTCACTGAGGGCAAAGGCGGGCAGGGCGGCGAAGCCGAGTGCGGCGATGATCAGGGGGCGAAACAGGTTCACGGGCAATCTCCTCAGTGCTTGTGGCGGGCAAAGCGTTGAATGATCGGCAGCTGCTTGCGCAGGGCCTGGTCGACCACGCGCGGCAGCAGACCGTTGAGGCGTACGAACAGGCGCTCGGGCCAGCCCAGGTGACGTTCTTCCTGCTCTCGGCGGATGGTGTCGAGCAGCTCCTCGGCCACCTGCTGCGGGTCGTCCATGGCCACGCCAAGTTCGTCGTTCATCGCCACCACGCTCGGTGCGTTCATCGAGGTGCGTGTAGCGCGTGGGGCGAAGTAGAGGACGCGTACATGGGTGTCGGCCAGCTCGCGGCGCAGCGCTTCGGAGAAGCCGCGCAGGGCGAACTTGCTGGCGCAGTAGGCGGCGAAGCCGGGGTAGCCGATGGCGCCGAAGGTGGAGCCGACGTTGATCACCAGCGCACGCCGTTGGGCACGCAGCAGCGGCAGCAGGCGTTGGGTCAGTTGCAGGGTGGCGGTGACGTTGAGGCCGATCAGCTCGGCGATCTGCTGCTCGTCCTGCTGGTCGAGCATGCCGAAGCGGTTGACCCCGGCGGCGTTGATCAGGCAATTCAGCCCGCCGAAGTTCTGCGCCGCGGCGACCAGGGCATCACGCCCGCTGCGGGTGGCGATATCGGCCTGCACCAGCTGCACGTGCTGGGGGAAGCGCTGCAGCAGTGGTTGCAGGGGTTCCAGGCGGCGGCCCACCAGCAGCAGGTGTGCGCCCTCACTGGCCAGACGATGCGCCAGCGCCAGGCCGATGCCGCCGCTGGCGCCGGTGAGCAGGGCACGGCAATCCGTCGGTTGCATGACCTTACTCCTCGCCTGACAGTGGCAGGCTGCGGAACATGTCGCCATAGAGGCGGTAGACCACCTTGGCGGTGTGCACCACGGCGGCCTTGTCGTCATCGTTGTCCAGGCGGTTCATCAGTTTCTTGAAGAACTCGATGTGCTCCAGATCCAGGCTGCCGTGCGAGTTGAGGTAGCTGAAGGCCTTGTTCGGCAACTGCAGCTTGTCCTGGATGATGCCGGCGGCCTGGGTGGCCAGGGCGATGCTGGTGCCTTCGAGTACGTTGACCATGCCGAAGAAGCTCACCGGGTTGTGCCGGGCGATGCGGTCGTAGACGTAGGCCACCATCAGCTCGGTCGGCAGGTGCGGGGTGCCATGGCGCACCGCTTCCTTGTCGGCACCACAGGCGGCGATGTCGTTGAGCACCCATTCCTGGTGGCCGGTTTCCTCCTCGATGTACTCGGCGATGGCTTCGCGCAGCCATTCCAGGCGTTCCGGCAGGCGCGCACCGCAGGCCATCAGCAGCGGCACTGTGTGCTTGACGTGGTGGTAGGCCTCGGTGAGGAAGGCGATGTAGCTGTGCAGGGCGACCTGGCCGGTCATGGCCTGGCGGATGATAGGCGCCCCGAGCAGGTAGTCGCGCTCGGCCTGGGTCTGTGCCAACAGGGATTCGTAGAAACTCATGCATGTACTCCTTCAGCCATCAGGTTGCTGATGGCGGCTTGGTAATGGGTGAACAGGGCAGCGCGACGCAGGCGACCGTTGGCCGTGGCCAGGTCATTGCTCGTGCTGAAGGGGGCCTCGGCACGCAGCCAGTGGTGCACGCGGGCGTAGTCCGGCAGATCGTTATTGACGGTGTCCACAGCTGCCTGCAGCTGCGCGTCGGAGGTATTGGCGAAGCGCGGTACCAGCACCGCGACGTTGGCCGGCAGCGCCTCGCCATGCAGCCAGGCCTGGGCGATGGGCAGCTGTTGCACCAGCTCGGACTCGACCCATTCCGGGTTGACGTTGCGCCCGTAGGCGGTGATGAACTGATGCTTCTTACGCCCGTGCAGCACCAGGAAGCCTTGCTCGAAATGCCCGAGGTCACCGGTGCCCAGCCACTCGCCTTGCGGTGCCGGCTCACCGAGGTAGCCAAGCATGCGCGCGCCCTTGACCCGCACTTCGCCGTCGTCCGCCAGCGTCACCTGCAGGTGGCCGAGCGGCTTGCCGGTGCTACCGATGCGGCGCTGTTCGGGCGTGTTCAGGCACACTACCGACGCACATTCGGACAGGCCGTAGCCCTCGAAGATGGGCAGGTCGAGGGCATCTGCACGCTCCAGCAACTGCGCGGAAACCCGGCCGCCACCGACGGCGACGAACCGCAGTGAGCTGGGCACCGGCAAGTTGCGTTCGCCGGCGCTGACCAGGGCCAGCAGCAATTGCGGCAGCAGGATCAGGCTGTGCGGCTGTGCGGCATGCAGCGCCTGGAGAAAACGCGCCAGGTCGAAGCCACTGGCGCCGGTCAGGCCGATCTGCGTCATGGGCATCAGTTCCACCCGCGCACCGGCCAGCAGCGGTGCATAAACGCCGGCGATGTTTTCCAGCAGGGTTGCCAGCGGCAGGATGCACAGGTGCCGCTGCACCTCGCGACTGGCGCTGGCGTTGATCAGGCTCTCTGCCACCGCCAGTTGCGTGTCCAGATCCAGGCACACGCCCTTGGGCTGGCCGGTGGTGCCGGAGGTGTAGGTGATCTTGCAGGTATTGGCATGCAGCGCGGCAGGGTGTGCCACCGTGCGGCGATGAATATCGGCTTCCACGTTGGCGAAACCGGGGGCGCCGTGACCGATCAGGCAGTCGATGCCGGCACTGTCGAGCACGTGGCGCTGCTGGTCGGCGGAAAAGAACGCCGGCACCGGCACGCAGACCAGGCCGGCATGCAGCTCCGCCAGATCCCACAGCACCCAGTCGATGCCGTTATCCATGGCCAGTGCCACGCGATGGGCGCCAAGGGCGCGCAGGTGCCTGCCGCGCGCCGCGACCGCGCCGAGCATCTCGGCATAGGTCAGTGTGCGCTCGCCCTCGGCCAGTGCGACCTGTGGGCCGTACTCGGCCAGGCGGGCGAAGAAGAACTCAGCTGCAGACCACATTGGGTATGTCCTCCACGGCATAGAGCGGTTGGTGGCCCAGGCGCGGATAGGCGCCCAGTTGCAGCAGACGCTGATGACCGCCGTGAATGTCGCCGGCCATGACCAGTGGACGGTTGTCGTAGTAGCTGCCCCAGTCGGCCAGCTCCTCGCCCATGCGTGCCGGGTCGGCCTCGCCGAGGGCAATGGGCGTCAGGCCCAGGCGCTGGAAGCTGTTGAGCAGGGTCGGCGTGCCGGTGAAGGTGACCCAGCGAAAGCCCAGGGCCACCAGCAGGTCGGTCAGTGCGACGATCAGCAGACGCGCGGCGCCGGGGCTGTCGGCGGCCAGGTTGCCGACTTCCACCAGTTCGCCACGGCCAGGTTCGGTATTGCCCAGGCGCGACCCGATGGCGGTCTGGATCGGTTCGTTCAGGTAGCGTTCGAGGAACAGGGGGCCGCTGTTGCCGCTGCGCACGCCGACTGCGCCGAGCAACTGCCCGATCTGGTTTTCCAGGCCGAACAGGCAAGGCATGAAGTGACGGATGCGTGCGCCGTGCTGCAGCTCGAAGCGCTGGCGGATGAACTGCTCCAGGGCCGCGCGACGTGCGCTGCCGGGGGACGCCAGGTGGAGTTCGTAAGTATCGCCGCGCCCGATACGGGCAACGGGACGATCGTGATGCGCCCAGGGTAGTTCCATGTTCGGAACCTCGGTGATGAACCTGGGGGCGATTGTGTGAGGGGTTGGCTTAACGCTGTATTAAGCCTTTACAGAATGTTTCGAGTTCCTTCTGGCTGGGCGCCCTGTGCTGTGCGTGCCTCTCAGCCGACCTGGGCGATCCAGTCATTGAGGTTGTAGTAGTTGCTGATGCGCGCCACCTTGCCGTCCTTGATCTCGAAGAAGGCGCCGGCCGGCAGCACGTAGGTCTGGCCGTCTGCTGGTGGCAGGCCTTCGTCGTCGGCCAGATACTCGCCATGCACCACGAACTCGGCGGCAGCGCGGTTGCCGTCAGCGTTCTGCATCACCACGATGTCGGTCAGGCGCTCGCGGTAGCAGCGGTTCATCTTGTCCATGAAGGCGGCGAAGGTGGCTTTGCCGACCTGGCGTTCGCCCTGGTTGATGTCGTGCACCACGTCTTCGGCCAGCAGGTCGAGGAAGGCGGGCATGTCGCCGGCGTTGAAGGCAGCGTAGTAGGCCTGAACCAGTTCGGTGGCGGTCATGGCTAAGTTCCTTTCGTAGCGTGGTTAGTGGTTTGCTGGTGGGCATGATAAGTTCGCCGCTTCCCGCCGGCATAGCCGTCGGCGTCACCCTGCTGTTGGCCAACGACTGCGCATGGACATTCAGTTGCTCCACGGGGCCGAGATCGCGCCCCATATCGACGACCTGGCGCGCCTGCGTATCCAGGTATTCCGCGAGTTTCCCTACCTCTACGACGGCAACCTCGACTACGAGGCCGAGTACCTGGCCACCTACGTGCGCAGCGCGGCTAGCCTGTGTGTGCTGGTACGTGACGAAGGGCGGGTGGTCGGCGCCTCCACGGCGCTGCCGCTTAGCGATGAAACCGAGGAATTCCAGCAGCCGTTCATGGCCGCGGGTTGGAACCCGGAGCGGGTCTTCTACTGCGCCGAGTCGGTGGTCTTGCCAGCCTGGCGCGGGCGTGGCCTGGGCGTGCGCTTCTTCGTCGAGCGCGAGGCCCATGCACGTGCGCTGGGCCGTTTCGACTGGTGCGCCTTCTGCGCCGTGCAGCGCCCGGCGGATCACCCGCGCCGGCCAATCGACTACCAGCCACTGGACGCGTTCTGGACGCGGCGTGGCTATCGCTATCACCCCGAATTGCACACCCATTACCACTGGCGCGACCTGGATGAAGCCGAGGAATCGGCCAAACCCATGTCGTTCTGGTTGAAGGAGCTCGCTTCATGATCAAGGTCGCCGCCTGCCAATATCACATCGACCTGTTCGCCACCTGGGACGCCTATGCCGAGCACCTGACGGCATTGTGCGAGGAAGCGGCCGGGCAAGGTGCCGAACTGTTGCTACTGCCGGAATACGCCGGCCTGGTACTAACCGGCCAGTTGCTAGAGAGCGAGCGGGGCGATCTGCACGGCTCCATCGCCGGTATCCAGCCGCTGCTGCCACGCTGGCTGGCGTTGTGCGAGAGCCTGGCGCGGCGGCTGAACATCTACCTGCAACCCGGTTCGGTAGCCGTGCTGGACGACGATGGCATCTACCGCAACCGCGCCTGGCTGTTCGGCCCGGAAGGCTGTTTGGGCAGCCAGGACAAGCTGATCATGACCCGCTTCGAAGTGGAGCAGTGGCACATCGCAGCGGGTAACGGGCTGAAGGTGTTCGATACGGCACTGGGCAAGCTGGGCATCCTGATCTGCTACGACAACGAGTTTCCGCTGCTGGCGCACACCTTGGCCGAGGCTGGGGTCGACCTGATTCTTGCGCCCAGTTGCACCGATACTGTGGCCGGCTTTCACCGCGTGCGTATCGGCGCTCAGGCGCGCGCGCTGGAGAACCAGATCGCCGTGCTGCATTCGCCCACCGTCGGCCTGGCGCCCTGGTCGCCGTCGCTCGACGAAGGCTATGGCCGTGCTTCGCTGTACGTGCCATCGGACTACGGCATGCCGGCCAGCGGTATCGTCGCCGAGAGTGAGGAACTGTGCCCTTCGCGCAGCCACTGGCTGATCTGCGAGCTGGATCTGGATGAAGTGCGCCGCGTGCGCGAGCAGGGTCAGGTATTCACTCGTCGCGATTGGCCGCGGCAGTTCGACGACGGCCGGCTGGTGCTACGTTGACCGTGATGCAGGCGCCACACGATTCGCCGCAGGCCGCCTACGAGCGAGCGCTGGCAGCCGGCTTCGTCGTCGATGCGGCGCAGCGTCGTGCGGTCGAGGCGCTGCAGCTCTGTCATGAGGCTGTAGAGCGAGGCGAACGGCCGCTCGGTGTCTACCTCTGGGGGCCGGTCGGGCGTGGCAAGACCTGGCTGATGGACAGCTTTTACAACGCCCTGCGGGTGCCGGCACGGCGGCAGCATTTCCATCACTTCATGCAATGGGTGCATCGCCGTCAGTTCCAGCTGACCGGCAATGCCGATCCGCTGCGCCTGCTGGCCGAGGAGCTGGGGCGCGAGGTGCGCGTGCTGTGTTTCGACGAGCTGTTCGTCAGCGATATCGGCGATGCCATGCTGCTCGGCCGCCTGCTCAGCCTGGTGGTGGAGCAGGACGTGGTGCTGGTGGCGACCTCCAACCAGCCACCGGATCAACTGTATGCCGAGGGCTATAACCGCGAGCGTTTCCTGCCTGCCATTGCCGCGCTCGAGGCGCATATGCAGGTGGTGGCGGTGGATGGCGATCAGGATCATCGCCTGCACCCCGGCGCTGAGGTGCAGCGTTATTGGGTGCGGCAGCCGCAAGCCTTGGGCGAGTTGTTCGCTCGTTTGAGCGAGGGGCAGGTCATCAGCCGTGAGCCAGTGGAGCTGGCCCATCGCAGCGTTTTGACTCTTGGCCACAGTCCGGCGGCACTGTGGTGTCGTTTCCGTGATCTGTGCGAGCAGCCATTGGCGGCAGTGGATTTCATCGAGTTGTGCGAGCGCTTTCCGGCCATCCTGCTCGGCGAAGTGCCATGTCTGGGTGGCGAGCAGCGTGAAGGGCGCATCGCCCGTGGTACCGAGGATGCTGCCGAACGGGTCGATGCCGGGGATCGGCAGTTGCCGGCATTATCGCGCAACGACGATGCGGTGCGACGTTTCATCGCCTTGGTCGACGAGTGCTACGACCGCCGTGTGCCGCTGTACATCGAAGCCGAGGTAGCCCTGGATGAACTCTATACTCAGGGCTACCTCGGTTTTGCCTTCCGCCGTACGCTCAGTCGCCTGCGCGAAATGCAATTGCAGCGATTTGGCTCATAGCACCAGCATCTGCAGCTCGCGCGTGACATTTACATTGATGCCGCCGCCGCTGGATTGCACATTCTGACTGGTGCCTCGGAGCGGGTTGTACAGTGTGCCGCTACCGCTGCGCTGCAGGCGTACCGTGCCGGCTTCCTGCGCCCAGAACAGCCATAGCCAGCGCCCGTCAGCGCGTTGCCAGGCGATGCTGAGCATGCCGGCCGGCGCGTTGGCGAAAGCGGGCGGGGTCAGCGGGCTCATGCTGGGGCCACTGACCTGCAGGAAGCGTTTGAGCGCCTTGTAGGCGGGCTTCTCGCTGCCATCCAGGCGCAACAGGCCGTAGAACTGGTCGCGCGCTGTGGCGCGGGCATCCAGATCGCTGAGGGCGAAGAGGAAGATGCGGTCGAAGTCCATCGCGCTCATCAGCGCCAGGCGACGCAGCATGTAATCGGCCTGGCCCTGTTCGCCGATGATCGGTTGCAGCTCTACCGGCCCGGCATAGCTCGACCAGCCAAACTCGGTAGCCCAGATCGGGCCACTGCCCAGCAAGCGCAGATACTGATTGAGCGTGTTGGCGTTGGCGATGAAGTCACCGGCGCCCGGAATGTCGCCTTCTGCCTCTTGAGAGTAGGGGTGATAGGCGCTGACACGGTTAGACTTGATGCTCCCCAGGTGGTACATCGATTCGAGCATGTACCCGCCCTGTACGGGCATCTGGCTGTAGTAGGCATGTCCGCCAATCACCTGCGTGGCGTCCGGGCGAGCCTGGGTCAGAGCGCTCATGGTGCTTTCCAGCAGTTGCTGATATTGCAGCGGGTTTTCCGCTGGGCGCCAGAAGGGTGCGATGTTCTGCTCGTTCCACACCTGCCAGGCGCTGACGTAAGGATAACGACTGGCCAGGGTCGCGAAGCTGTTGGCGAATAGCTGCGGATTGGTCGGTGGGTATTGGTCTGGATTGCTGACTCCGGTAGGCGCCGAGGTGGCGAATGGCGCTGACCCTACCATGTAGACCAACGGCTTCAGCTGTTCTTGCTCGATCACCTGCATCAGTCTGTCGAACTCTGTCCACTGCCATTGCCCTGGCCTTGGTTCCATGCGTTCCCAATGCAGGCCCAGGCGAATCCACTGCAGATTGAGTTCCTTGAGTTTGGCGATCTGGTATCGATAGTTCTGCTCGGGAAACCACTGCAACTGTACGTTCAGACCGAGGAAGTCGGCCCAGGTTACGCTGCGAGGCGCTTTCATCGAGTGGGAAGGTGCACCATGGGCAATCTGACAAGCCATTACTGCGCTGACGAGCAGACCAACCCAGGCGGTTTTTTCAAGCACGTGATTGTTGAACATGACTGCTCTCCCTGTCGGTTGTATCGCCTTCTGATCTTAGGGCAGGGGGCTTGGAGAATGGCGTTCCAGAGCGGTTTGGGGATGAGTGGATGGGCTATGCGACCGACGGTCGATAGCAACGGATTTTTAGTCAAATATCCGCCATTCGAACGTTCACTTAGCGTGCATGAAGAGCGAAGTGACAAATCCAGAACGGGTTGGATTTGTCACTTTCGTTAACCGTTTCCCTTAGAGCCTGTTCAAAGTCTCGCGAGCTAGAGCCAGGCAATACCGATGGCGGCCCCGCGAATCGAGCGAAGAACGCTCGGAGTCGCGTTCGACTTTACGAGCTGTAAATGAGCATTCTGAC
>PJUL01000119.1_pt1 | contig 76533 bp, 50 predicted proteins | sample 1512221 | NCBI WGS metagenome assembly PJUL01 (sample SAMN08177667, study PRJNA422409) | Feces metagenome, whole genome shotgun sequencing project.
CACCGGTCCCGAGATCGAGGACGACTGGCACAATTTCACGGCGCTCAACATTCCCGAGACCCATCCGGCCCGGGCGATGCACGACACCTTCTATTTCCCGCGCGAAGGCGACGGCAGCCAGAAGTATCTGCTGCGCACCCACACTTCGCCGGTGCAGATCCGCACCATGGTGCAGGACAAGCCGCCGATCCGGATCATCGCGCCGGGTCGCGTCTATCGCTCGGACTCGGATGCGACGCACACGCCGATGTTCCACCAGATCGAGGGACTCGTCATCGACAAGGGGATTACCCTTGGCCACCTCAAGTGGACGCTGGAGACCTTCCTCAAGGCGTTCTTCGAACGCGACGACATCGTCCTGCGGCTGCGCCCGAGCTATTTCCCGTTCACCGAGCCTTCGGCCGAAGTCGATGTCGGCTTCACCTGGCAGAACGGCAAGCGCGTGATCGGCGGCGATCCGCGCAAGAGCGACAATGGCGGCTGGATGGAAGTGCTCGGCTCCGGGATGGTCCACCGCAAGGTGATCGAGAGCTGCGGGCTCGATCCCAATGAATGGCAGGGATTCGCATTCGGCACCGGGGTCGACCGGCTGGCGATGCTTAAATACGGGATGGACGACTTGCGCGCCTTCTTCGACGGCGATCTGCGCTGGCTCAAGCATTATGGCTTCTCGGCACTCGACGTGCCCACGCTGAGCGGGGGAGTGGGCGCATGAAGTTCACCCTGAGCTGGCTCAAGGAGCATCTCGATACCACCGCCTCGCTGACTGACATCGAGGAGGCGCTGACCCGCGTCGGCCTCGAAGTGGAAGGCGTGGAGAATCCGGGCGAGAAGCTGAACGGCTTCCGCGTGGCAAAGGTGCTGACCGCCGAGCTGCACCCGCAGGCGGACAAGCTGCAGGTGCTGACCGTCGATACCGGCGAGCAGGTGCTGACCGTGGTCTGCGGAGCGCCCAATGCGCGCGCCGGGCTGGTCGGCGTGCTGGGTACGCCGGGCGCGGTAGTGCCGGCGAACGGCATGCAGCTGAAGGTCGCCGCGGTGCGCGGAGTCGAGTCGAACGGCATGATGTGCTCGACGCGCGAGCTCGAGCTGGGCGAGGATCATGACGGGATCATCGAGCTGCCGGCCGATGCGCCGGTCGGTACCGCGTTCGCCGATTATGCCGATCTCAACGACCCGGTGTTCGACATCTCGATCACCCCGAACCGCCAGGACTGCATGGGCGTGCGCGGCATCGCGCGTGACCTCGCCGCGGCCGGCCTCGGCACGCTCAAGCCGCTCGACGCCGAGCCGGTGGCGGGAGAGGGCGCGGGCCCCGAAGTGAAGATCGAAGCGCCCGAGGGGTGCCCGGCCTATTATGGTCAGACCGTCTCCGGCGTCACCAATGGCGCTTCGCCCGAATGGATGCAGCGTCGCCTCAAGGCGATCGGGCAGCGTCCGATCTCGGCGCTGGTCGACATCACCAACTATGTGATGATCGATCTCGGTCGTCCGCTCCATGTCTATGACAAGGCCAAGCTGTCGGGCGCGCTGACCGTGCGCAAGGCGAAGGCCGGCGAGCAGGTGCTGGCGCTCAACGAGAAGACCTACACGCTCGACGAGACGATTACCGTAATCGCCGACGCCAACGGGGTGCACGATATCGGCGGCATCATGGGCGGCGAGGACACCGGCGTGTCCGAGACGACCACCGACGTCGTGATCGAATGCGCCTATTTCGATCCCGACCATATCGCGCGCGCCGGCCAGAAGCTGATGCTGACCAGCGATGCGCGCTCGCGCTTCGAGCGCGGCGTCGATCCGCAGTTTCTCGAGGACGGCATCGCAATCGCGACGCGGCTGGTGACCCAGCTGTGCGGTGGCAAGGCCAGCGAAGTGACGCGCGCGGGCACGCTGCCGCATGTCGGCGTGACCACCGGCTATGATCCGAAGCTGGCCGAGACGCTGGGCGGCCTCGCCGTGCCGGCCGGGCGCCAGGTCGAGATCCTCGAGAGCCTGGGCTTCACCGTCCAGCCGCTCGACGGCAATGGCGATCCGGTCGAACTCGATGCGGGCTTCGACGCGCTGCGCGTCACTGCGCCGAGCTGGCGCCGCGACGTCGATGGCCCAGCCGACCTGGTCGAGGAAGTCATCCGCATCGAGGGCATCGACAATGTTCCCTCGACGCCGCTGTCGCGCCTGCCCGGCGTGGCCAGGCCGACCGCGACCCCCGAGCAGAAGCTCGAGCGCAAGCTGCGCCGCACGGCAGCCGCGCGCGGCCTCAACGAGGCGGTGACCTGGAGCTTCGTCTCCGAGAGTGAGGCGGCGCCCTTCGGCGGCGGCGCCTGGACGCTGGCCAACCCGATCAGCGAGGACATGAAGGTCATGCGCCCGTCGCTGCTGCCGGGCCTGCTCGGTGCAGCCGAGCGCAACCTCAAGCGCGGTACGACCTCGGTCCGCCTGTTCGAGCTGGGCCGCCGCTATCTGGCGGATGGCGAGCGGGTAACGCTCGGCGTGCTGCTGGCGGGTGCGAAGACCCCGCGCGGCTGGCAGGGCGGCAAGGCGCAGGCCTTCACGGCGTTCGACGCCAAGGCCGAGGCGCTCGCACTGCTCGAAGCGGCCGGTGCGCCGGTGACGAACTTGCAGGTGATGGGCGAGGCCGGCGATGTCTGGCACCCGGGCCAGTCGGCGACCTTGCGGCTCGGGCCCAAGACGGTGCTCGCGGCCTTCGGCATGGTGCACCCCTCGGTGCTCAAGGCGTTCGACCTCGACGGCGATGTGGCCGCGGTCGAGCTCTATCTCGATGCGCTGCCCGGCAAGCGTGGTGGTACGGGGTTCATGCGCACGGCTTTCACCCCGCCGGCGCTGCAGGCAGTGACGCGCGACTTCGCCTTCCTGGTGCCGACCACGCTGGCGGCGGGAGATCTCGTTCGCACCGTCAAGGGCGCGGACAAGGCGGTGATTGTCGATGCGCGGCTGTTCGACGTCTTCACCGGCACCGGCGTGCCGGAGGGGCAGAAGAGCCTCGCCATCGAAATCACGCTCCAGCCGGGCGAGAAGAGCTTCACCGACGAGGAGCTGAAGGCGGTTGCCGACAAGGTGGTTGCTGCGGCGGCCAAGCTCGGCGCGGTATTGCGGGGATGAGCCTGACGCCCTCCCCCTTGATGGGGGAGGGGTTGGGCGGGGTGACCGATTCACTAGGCTGCGTGCATGAAGCGAGCGCCACCATCAGGCAGCACGTCTAGAGCCCGGCAGTTGCGAGCGAATGCGACTGACGCGAAACTCGCGCTTTGGCGATTGCTACGCGAAGCCTTCCCCGAAGCGCGCTTCCGACGCCAAGTTCCGATCCGAACTACATCGTCGATTTCGCCAGTCACCGCGCCAAGCTGGTGATCGAAGCGGGTGGCGGGCAACATGACGAGGCTGTCGATGCACATCGCACCGCGATCATCGAAACGGACGGCTACCGCGTCATCCGCTTCTGGAACAACGACATACTAACGAACCCGGAGGGCGTAGTGCGCCGAATAGGCGAGGCGCTGGAATAACCCTTCTCCCTTGATGGGAGAAGGGAGGGGCCCGTCGCCGCAGGCGGTGGGAGGGATGAGGGTGCGCGCGCCTCCAGCTATGCCGCTCGTGGAGAGCTCACCCCCACCCAACCCTCCCCCATCAAGGGGGAGGGCTATCGCCCGGTCGTTCCGTTATCCCGCCATCTGCCGCCGCCGCCAGATAAGGACCATCAGTCCCAGGCCGCCGATCAGTCCGCCGGCATAGCTCGCACTGTGCGCCCAGAGATCGGCGAGGAAGGCGACATGCTTTTCCGGGGGCACGGCCTCGGCGAGCCAGCCGATTAGCCACACCCAGCCGATGGCCGCGGAGATCGCGCCGGCGATTCCGGCCAGCAGCGCAAGCGCGCCGCAGCCGAGCATCAGCAGCAGGATCGACTGGCGCAGCTGCGCGAGCGAAAGCCGGGGCGCCCGCCCGCTCCGCGCGGCAATCGCCAGCCCGACGCCGAGCGCCAGCCCCACCCACCAGGTCGCGATCACGCCCCAGCCAAGGGCGAGAAGGAACGGGGAGGTCGTGGCGAAGATCGGTGGGTGGCCGATCGTGAAATATTCGACGCAGAGATGCGCGGTCACCTGATCGTGCAGCACGCCATAGGTGATCGCGGCAATCGTCGCGAATCCGATGATCTTCAGCGCTTCCATGCCAAGCCCCCCTGCACGGACAATTGCAGCCGTCGCCCGGATTGACCATAGGCGCGGCAGCAACCGAGAAGGAGTCAGCCCATGCCTACCGCACTCATCACCGGCGCAACCGCAGGGATTGGCGAAGCCTGTGTCCTGGCCTTTGCCGATGCGGGATGGAATGTCGTCGCGACCGGACGGCGGGCGGATCGGCTGGCGAAGCTGGAGCGTGAGAATGTCCGCACCCTCGCCTTCGATATCCGCGACGAAGCCGCGCGCGATGCGGCGCTCGAGTCGCTGCCCGAGGGGTTCCGGGAGTTCGATCTGCTGGTGAACAATGCCGGGCTGGCGCTGGGCCTCGAGCCGGCGCAGCAGGCGTCGCTTTCCAACTGGAAGACGATGATCGACACCAATGTCGTCGCGCTCGTCTCGATCACCCACAAGCTGCTGCCCCAGCTGATCGAGCGCAAGGGGGCGATCGTCAACCTCTCCTCGGTGGCGGCGACCTATCCCTATCCGGGCGGCAATGTGTACGCGGCGACCAAGGCGTTCGTCCGCCAGCTGAGCCTCGACCTGCGCGCCGATCTGCACGGGACCGGGGTGCGCGTGACGTCGATCGAGCCGGGCATGGTCGAGACCGAGTTCACCCTGGTGCGCACCGGCAGCCAGGAAACCTCGGACAAGCTCTATGGCGGCGTGAACCCGATGACCGCCGAGGATATCGCCGAGACGATCCTGTGGGTCGCGACCCTGCCGCCGCACCTCAACATCAACACGCTGGAGCTGATGCCGGTCAACCAGAGCTGGCAGGGTTTCGCGGTCCACCGCGAGGGCTGAAGTCCGATCTAGAGCCCTGCATCGGCGCGCACGGCGAGCGCGAGGCCGGACCAGTCGAGGTCCTCGCCCTCGCGCGCCATCGCACTGAGCAGATGGTCGCGGATCACGCCGAGCAGCGGCATCGGCACGCGGCTGTCGCTCGCCAGCGCCGCCACCAGGTTCATGTCCTTGAGGCCGAGCGGCGCGGTGAAGCCCGCGGGACGGAAGCGCTGCTCGGCGAGGATCTCGCCATAGACGCGGTGGCTGCGGCCGCCGAACAAGGTCTCGGTCATCACCTCGACGAAAGTCGCCGGCGCCACGCCGTTCTTCTCGCCCAGCGCCATCGCCTCGGCGAAGCTCTCGACCGCGGCGAGGATCATGAAGTTGCCGCCCAGCTTGACGATGTTCGCCTGTTCCGGGCGATCGCCGACCGGGAAGACGCGCTGGCCGATCGCCTCGAACAGCGGCTGGCAGGCAGCGATCAGCGCCGCATCGCCGGCCGCCACGATATTGAGCGCGCCGGCCGCGGCGACGTCGGGCCGGCCGAATACGGGCGCGGAGAGGAAGCGCATGCCGGCGTCGCGATGCGCTGCGTCGAGCCGGGCGACCAGGTCGGGCGCGACCGTGCTCATCGAGACGTGGATCGCCGGGGCATTCGCCTGCAGGATGCCCGCCTCGCCAAAGGTCACTGCCTCGAGCGCGGCATCATTGGCCAGCATCGTCACGACCACGTCGCCCCGTGCCGCCTCGGCCGGGCTGGCGGCGCGGATGGCGCCCTCGGCGACGAGTTCGTCCGCCTTTGCGGCATGCCGGTTCCACACGGTGAGCCGGTGGCCCGCTTTCAGGATATTCCGGGCAATGCCGACGCCCATATGGCCAAGCCCGACCACGCCGATTTCCATGAAGCCGCTCCGTTGCATGCGATCCGATGGGCCGGAGATAGGCGCGCGGAGGTGGCGAACAAGTCAGTTCCTGTGCGGCGGCAACAGGCTTTTGTCGATCCGCGCGGCGACGCCGACGCTGCGCCCGGCGAGGTTGGGCACGCTGTAGCGCATCGCGGTGCCGATCACCTGCGCGGCTTCGGAAAGCGTGAAGCCATAGTCGCGCTGGAGCCATGCGATCAGGCCGGCGCTCGCCGCCTTGAGCGCCTCGTCGAGCGAACCGGCCTGGCCGAGTACCATCAGCTCGGTAGGGGACTCGACACGCGGGCTGCCGATCGGCTTGCCCTTGATCAGTTCGACGCGGAACTCGACGTCCATCGACGTCTCGAGCGCATATTGCGAGGTCTCGCCATCACCCTGCAGCGCATGCGCGTCGCCCAGATAGAGCAGCGCGCCCGGCTGCTGGACGGGCAGATAGACGATGTTGCCGGCCACCACTTCGGGAAAGTCGATATTGCCGCCGGTGCGTGCGGTATCGCCGGTCGAGAGTGGTGCGGAGCCGAAGCCGGGGGCGACGCCGATCCCGCCGAGCATCGGGCGCAGTGGCACGGCATAGTCCTTCAAAGCCCCCTCGGCCTTTTGCGGGCGGGCGACGCCGGCAGCGCGATCGAGCGTCCAGCGCACCGGCTTGCCGAGGCTACCGGCCTGGTTGACGAACGGCCCGCCCAGCGCCCGGCCGACGATACTGTCGAGGCTGTCCGCCCAGTCGCGATTGGGTGTGAGGCGGACGATGTGCACCGCCAGCGTGTCGCCCGGCACAGCCCCGGCGATGAAGAAGGGACCGGTCTGCGGATTGCCGAACAAAGCGCGGGTGACATCCTTTGCATCGACACCACCCGAATCGATCGTGGCAGTGCGCACGCTGTCGCCGGGCCAGATCGTCAGCACCGGGGCGCGATCGGCGCTGAACAGGTTCGAGAAGCTGTCCGGCGCATAGTCCCAGGTCCTGGGGCCGCCGGCCGGACGATCGGGTAGGCGGCGGGCAGTGAAGCGGTGGGGGATGCGGACGCCGGGATGGTTCGAATCGGGCATGTCGGCCTCACCCGCCATGGCCGTGCCGCCGAGCGTTCCGGCATAGCCATAGGTCGTGCCCTTGCCGTCCTTCGCGGTGAAACGGATCGTCTTGCCGCGCACCGTCCCGTCCAGCGGATCGCCGTCGAGCGTACCGGTCAGCGTGTCACCGGTGCGGGTAAGCTCGAGCGTCGACCAGGCATTGGTGCCCCACATGTCGGTCGCGACGATCCAGTGCTCGGTCCTCGCTTCCTGCGCGGCGGCGGGCATGGCGAGCAGCAAGGCGATCAGGCTGAACAGGCGCATCTTTCCCCCTTTGAATTGAGCGCTACATTTGTAGCGTTGATGCGTCGGGAAGATCAACGCCAGATTGCCGCTCGCGCATCGGGGCTCTAGCAAGGCGCCATGATCGAGATTGCTTCCGACGAACTCCGCGCCGCCATCAACCCGTTCGGCGCCGAACTGTCCTCGCTCAGGGATGGCGACGGCAAGGAACTGATGACCGATGCCGACCCTGCCTTCTGGACCGGGCGGGCGCCTTTGCTGTTCCCCATCGTCGGGCGGCTGATGGACGACAAGTACCGGCTGGATGGCAAGGAATATGCCCTGCCGCAGCACGGCTTCGCCCGGAAACAGGATTTTGCGCTGGTCGAGCAGGCGTCGGACCGGGCGGTGTTCCGGCTGGTCGACAATGACGCGACGCGGGCGGTCTATCCGTTTGCGTTCCAGCTCGATGCGGCGTTCACGCTGATCCACGCCTCGCTGCTGATGGAGATCACCGTCACCAACACGGGCGCGGTCGACATGCCGGCGAGCTTCGGCTTCCACCCGGCCTTTGCCTGGCCGCTGCCCTATGGCTCGACCAAGGAGGAACACCAGATCGTCTTTGCCGACGACGAGCCGGGCGAACTGGCGGCGATCGTCAAGGGCGGCTGGATGGATGCGGAGGGCTGGGAGAGCCCGGTCGAGGACCGGGTGCTCGAACTCTATGACGAGCTGTTCGAGCGCGATGCGCTGGTGTGGAATCCGGTGCGCAGCCAGTCGCTGAGCTATGGCGCTCTGGGCGGGCCGCAGCTGGCCTGCGACTTCCCTGACACGCCGGCGCTGGGGCTGTGGATGAAGCCGGGTGCGCGCTATCTGTGCATCGAGCCCTGGCACGGGATCGCCGATCCCTATGGCTTCGAAGGCGAGATTTGGGACAAGCCGCTGATGCTGCGCTTCGCGCCGGGCGAGGCGCGGACCTTCACGATGCGAGTGACGTTGCGGGTTTAGGACGTCGGGGTTCGGTGATGCACGGGAGCAGCTTGATACAAGTGCACCACATCGCAGGCGTTGCCGAGTGGCCGCGCGGCGACTAGAGGGCCGCGATGCCTTCTCCCTCCGACCGCCGTACCTTCGCGATCATCTCGCACCCTGACGCTGGCAAGACCACGCTGACCGAAAAGCTGCTGCTGTTCGGCGGCGCGATCCATCTTGCCGGCGAAGTGAAGGCGCGCGGCCAGGCGCGGCGGGCGCGCTCGGACTGGATGAAGATCGAGCAGCAGCGCGGCATCTCGGTGACCTCGTCGGTGATGACCTTCGAGCGGAACGGGGTGACCTTCAACCTGCTCGATACGCCGGGCCACGAGGACTTCTCGGAAGACACCTATCGCACGCTCACCGCCGTCGACTCCGCGGTGATGGTGATCGACGTCGCCAAGGGCATCGAAAGCCAGACGCGCAAGCTGTTCGAGGTTTGCCGGCTGCGCAACGTGCCGATCATCACCTTCGTCAACAAGGTCGACCGCGAAGGCCGGCACGTGTTCGAGACGCTCGACGAGATCGCCGACCTGCTCGCGCTCGACGTGTGCCCGATGACCTGGCCGGTCGGCATGGGCGGCACGTTCGAGGGGATTTTCGACCTTGCCACCAACCGCCTGCTGCTGCCCGAGGGCGATAGCCGCGAATTCCACGGCAAGGTGGTGCAGACCTCAGGTCTCGACGATCCGCAGCTCGATGCGATCCTGAGCGCCGACAATCTTGCGAAGCTGCGCGAGGATGTCGAGCTGGCCCAGGCCGGCTATCCGGCGTTCGACGGCGAGGCCTATCGGCATGGCGACCTGACCCCGGTCTATTTCGGCTCGGCGTTGAAGGAATTCGGCGTCGATTCGCTGATCGAGGCGATCGCGACGCATGCCCCGCCGCCGCACGCGCTGCCGGCCGAGCCGGCGCCGGTCGCGCCCGATGCGGGGCAGGTCACCGGCTTCGTGTTCAAGGTCCAGGCGAACATGGATCCCAACCACCGCGACCGCATCGCGTTCATGCGGCTGGTATCGGGTACCTTCAAGCGCGGCATGAAGCTGACGCCGACCGGGCATGGCAAGCCGATCGCGATCCACTCGCCGATCCTGTTCTTCGCGCAGCAGCGCGAGCTGGCCGACGAGGCCTTCCCGGGCGACATCATCGGCATTCCCAACCACGGCGTGCTGCGCGTGGGCGATACGCTGTCGGAAAAGGCGGATGTACGCTTCACCGGCCTGCCGAACTTCGCGCCGGAAATCCTGCGCCGCGTCGCGCTCAAGGACCCGACCAAGACCAAGCAGCTCCGCAAGGCGCTGGACGACATGGCCGAGGAAGGCGTGACCCAGGTCTTCTATCCTGAGATCGGATCGAACTGGATCATCGGCGTGGTGGGCCAGCTGCAGCTCGACGTGCTGATCAGCCGGCTCGAGGCCGAGTACAAGGTGGCGGCGGGGCTGGAGATGGCGCCGTTCGAGACGGCGCGCTGGATCTCGGCGGAGGATCCCAAGGACCTGGCCGAGTTCATGAGCCTGAACCGCGGCGCGATGGCCAAGGACCGTGACGACAATCCGGTGTTCATGGCCAAGTCGAACTGGGAGGTCGGCTATGTCGCCGATCGCTATCCCAGGGTGAAGTTCGCGGCGACACGCGAGCGATAGATGGACCCGAGGGGGTGGCCGGGCGGTCCCATCCCCGCCCGGCCGTCCCGGAAAGGCTTCCCCTCGGAACGCAGTTGCATGATCGTGCAAATCCGGATCCGGAGCGATTCCGGAATCCGCCGAGTCGGGAAACTACCTAGGCCGTCTGCTCCACCCAGCCCTTGCGGACATGCTTTGCCGCGAACAGGGCGAGGATGCCGGCCAGCACATAGAAGCTGAGGCAGAAGACCGCGCCGTAGCGCAGCGCATCGGCGCCGTAGCTTGCTTTCAGCTCCTCGCCGAGGAAGCCCATCAGCAGCGGGCCGAGCCCCATGCCGATCAGGTTGTTGATCATCAGGAAGCTGCCCGACGCGGTGGCGCGCATGTGCTGCGGCACGAGGTGCTGCACCGCGGTGGTCACCGGGCCGAGCCAGAGGATGTTGAGCCCGTTGGGGATCAGCAGCAGCGGCCAGGCGATCCAGGGATTGGAGGTGAGGAAGCCGACCGCGAACAGCGGCGCGGTGATTAGCCAGGCGATGGCGGGCAACCAGGCGTACCAGGCGCGGTCGCCCTTGCCGAGCCGGTCTGCGAACCAGCCGCCGGCGAACACGCCCGCGGTGCCGCCGATCAGCAGCAGCGAGGCCATGAACTGGCCGGTAGTCACCAGGTCGAAGCCGAAATTGCCCATCAGCACCAACGGGGTCCACAGTGCCAGGCCATAGCCGCACAACGAACTGCACGAAGCACCGAAGGCGAGCAGCCAGAAGGCCGGCTTGCGCGCGAGGATGCCGAACACCGCGCTCACCGGCGCCGCATCGCCCTTCGCGACGGCCGGACGCGGCACATCGCGGACCACCCAGCGGAACAGCGGGGCGATCAGGATACCGATCACGCCCATGGCGATGAAGGCGGCACGCCAGTTGACCAGTGCCGCGATATAGGCGCCGAGCAGCGTGCCGAGCGCGAGCCCGATCGGAATGCCGAGCGAATAGATGGCAAGCGCCCGGGCGCGCTTCTCGGGCGGGAAATAATCGGCGATCACCGCATAGGAAGGCGCCACGCCGCCCGCCTCGCCGACGCCGACGCCCAGCCGGAACAGGAAGAGCTGCCAATAGCCGGTTGCGACGCCGCACAATCCGGTGAACAGGCTCCACACCGCCAGTGCGCCGGCGATCACGCCCGAGCGGCTGGTTCGGTCGGCGAGATAGGCGAGCGGCACGCCGAGCACCGAGTAGAGAACCGCGAAGGCAAGGCCGCCGATCGCGCCGAACTCGGTGCGGGTGAGCTGCAGGTCCTCCATGATCGGCTTGGCGAGGATGCCCAGGATTTGCCGGTCGAGGAAGTTGAAGGTGTAGACCAGCAGCAGCATCGCGAGCACGAAGCCGGGATAGCCGGGGCGGCTCGCGGGATTTGAAGCGGGAGCGTTCATTACCATACCTCGACATCAAAAGAGCCGGACGTCAAGCGACGCCCGGCTCCTATTTTTGGGTGCAGTGCGGCGTACTCAGAATTTGAGGCTGAACGATCCGAAGATCTGACGGGGATTGCCGTAAAAGGCCGTGGCGACACCTTCCTTGCCCAGCGTCGGCGTGTAGCCGCCGGCAGGCGTCAGGATCGGCGTGCCGTCGATCCGGCTGTTGATATATTGATAGCCGGCCGTCTTGTAATGCACGTTGGTCAGGTTCTTGCCGTGGATGCCGATCGAGTAGCGCCCGCCGCCGAAAGTGTAGACGAAGTTCGCGTCGAGCAACGTGTAGCCCGGCTGGTCGAGGAACGGGCTGGCCGTCTCGAACTGATGGGTCAGGCCGCGATAGGACAGGGTGGTGGTTGCCGAGAGATCGCCGCCCCCGACCGGCAGCGCTGCGCCGAGCGTGCCGGCCAGCGTCCAGTCCGGGGTGTTCTGGAACACGCGGACATTGGAGACGTCCACGCCGGTCGGCCCGATGAAGCGCTTGTACTTGGCGTCGATGTAACCCAGCGCGCCGTTGAAGAAGAAGCTCGAGCCCGGGCCGGCAAATCCGCGCGCCAGCACGGCGTTGGTCTCGAGCTCGACACCCTTGATGTCGGCCTTGGCGGCGTTGGTGGTGATGCCGCAGAAGCTCTGGACGTTGTTCTGCAGGCAGCCGACCGAGCCGGGGATCTGGACATTGGAGTAATCCGAATAGAAGCCGGCCAGCGACCAGTTCAGGCGGCGGTCGAAGGCGGCGCCCTTCCAGCCCACTTCATAGCTCTTCACCGTCTCCGGATCGAAGGAGAGATAGTTGTAGATGTCCTGATAGGTGCGGCCGGCCGAGGGATTGCTGATCGGCGCCGAGGTGCCCGAGCCGCGCGGATCGAAGCCGCCGCCCTTGAAGCCTTCCGAATAGGACGCATAGACCATGTGGTCGGCGCTCGGCTTGAAGCTGAGCGTCGCGCGCGGCGTGAAGCGCTTGAAATTGGCCGTGCCGCGGAAATCGGTGGCGGGTGCGCCGACCGGGGTCGGGGTGCCGCCGAAATCCGGGGTCAGGCCGAAATAGCTCGCCTTGAAGACATAGCTCTTGCGCTGATCCCAGGTGTAGCGTCCGCCGACGGTCAGGCTGAGCTGCGGGGTGATGTCATAGGTCAGGTCGCCATAGATCGAGCTGGTCTCGGTCCGTACGTCGCCGGCGGTATAGGCATTGAAGCCGGGTAGCGTGGTCGACAGCAGCACGCCGAAGCCGGTCGTCGCCTTGGCGCCCAGATAATAATAGCCGATGATGCCGTTCAGCTTGCTGCCGTGGATCAGCGCCTGGAATTCCTGGCTGGTCTGGTTGTTCTTGTAATAGGCCGGCACGTCGACATCGACCGACGGCGTCGAATCGAAGTCGATCGGCGTGTAGGAGGTATCCTCGCGATAGGCGCTGATGCTGCGCAGCGTGATATGCTCGCTCACATCGGCATTGATCGTCATCGAGATGCCGCCCGCCTCGACATCGTTCTTCGGGCTGTTGAGCCCGGCATTGGTGTCGAAGACGTTGGAGAGCACCGGCGAACCGGTCAGCAGGCCCGGGAACAGGCGGTGGCCGTTGCGCGCGTTCGACTTGTCGTGCGTGTAGTCGCCGGTGATCCGCACCGACATCTTCTCGTCGGGCGTCTCGAATTCGAGCGTGGCGCGGCCGGCCCAGACGTTCTTGTTGTAGTTCTCGATATGCAGGTTCTTGTTCTCGCCGAAGCCGTCGCGGGTCAGGCGGGCGCCGGAGACGCCGAGCTTGAACATCGAGCCGATCGGGGTCGAGGCGCTGACGATCAGGTCTGCCTGGTTGTACGAGCCGTAATTGCCGCGGACCGCCAGGGTCGGGCGATCCTCGAGCTTCTTGGTGACGTATTTCACCGCGCCGCCGATCGTGTTGCGGCCATAGAGCGTGCCCTGCGGCCCGCGCAGCACTTCGATCCGCTCGACGTCGTAGATGTCGAGCACCGAGGCCTGGGGCCGGTTGAGATAGACGTCGTCGAGATAGATGCCGATGCCCGCCTCGAAGCCGGGCACCGGATCCTGCTGGCCGACGCCGCGGATGAAGGCGGCGAGCGTCGAGTTGGTGCCGCGTGCATCCTTCAGCGTGGTGTTGGGCGAGGCGATCTGGAGGTCGGTCAGGTCGACGGCGCCAGCCTGGTTGAGCTGGGCCGAGGTGAGCGCGGTGATCGCGGTCGGCACGTCGAGCAGCTTTTCCTCGCGGCGGCGCGCGGTGACGACGATCTCGCCGCTGTCGGCAAGCGGGCTATCCTGCGCCTCGGCAGCAGCCGGAGCGGTATCCTGGGCAAAGGCCGGCATGGCGGAGAGTGCAGCGACGGCGGCACCCGCGAACAGAATCGAACGGGCGCAATTCAGGCGTGACATCCAGATATCCTCCCCATCAATGGAACCCGTCATTGAACGCGGGTTGTCAGTGGTTGCCCGAAGCTATACTGAAACCTGAACCGGGTTTCAACTTGGATAAACAGGAAGAGGAACCAGAATGGCTAAGGGGCGTGGCATGCGGGCCACAGCACCGGATCCGGGCGGCAGCGAAGCGAGTGTCGGCAAGGAGCCGCGCACCGAACGCGGGCGGCGGACGCTGCGCCTGATCCTGGATGCGGCGGCAGAGGAATTCGGCGCCAAGGGCTTCCACGAAGGCTCGATCAGCGGGATCACCCGCCGTGCCGGCGTCGCGCTGGGCAGTTTCTACACCTATTTCGATTCGAAGGACGATGTGTTCCGCGCGCTGGTGCGCGACATGAGCGAGCAGGTGCGCGAGCATGTCGCCCCGGCGATCAAGGGCGCGACCGGCGGCCAGATCGCGGCGGAGCAGGCGGCGTTGCTCGCCTTCATTCGCTTCGCGCGCTCGCACAAGGAGATCTATCGGATCATCGACGAGGCCGAGTTCGTCGATCCGGACAGCTTTCGGCTCCATTATGCCAGCACCGCCGAGCGCATCGCGAAGCGGCTTCAGGCCGCCGCGGCGCGGGGCGAGGTGCGCGACGACGTGAACGAGGTCCATGCCTGGGCGATCATGGGCATGAACGTGTTCCTCGGCCTGCGCTACAGCGTGTGGCAGGAGGACGTGGATCCCGAGGCGATCGCCGATACGGTGGCCCAGATGCTCGCGCGCGGGATCGGGACGGGGCGCTAGCGCCGGCCGCGCGCCGTCCGGCCGAAGCCCCATACCAGCAGCAGCGCGAGCACCGCTGCGCCGATCCGCAGCCCATTGCCGGTCAGGCCGGTCGCGGTGCTTTCCGAGATATGGAAGACGTTCCACGCCGCGTTGAGCGAGACATGGAGCATCAGGCCGCTCCAGATCGTGTTGCCGTCCATCCGGTCGAGCAGCGCCATCACCACGCCGCCGATGCCGGTGATCGCGAACACCTGCAGCGCGATGTCACCGCCCTGCATGCCGCCCATGCCCCACCAGTGGACCGCACCGAACAGCAGCGCCTGCACGAGGATCGACAGCCATAGCGGCCAGCCGAGCGCCCGGTGCGTGAAGAGGAAGCCGAAGCCGCGGAACACGATTTCCTCGGCCAGCGGAAAGGCGAGCGAGAGCAGGGCGAGGTCGAGCCAGCTCCATTCACGCGAAAGGCCGCCGAGCATGCCCAGCCCGACCCAGGCGGGGATGGTGGCGACCGCGACCAGCACCGGCGCTCGCCAGCCATTCAGGCGGAGGCCGAGCATATCGAACAGGCCCGACCGCCGCAGCATCAGGATTGCGGCGACCAGGACGATCGCCACGGCGAGCAGATTGTCGAGGATCGCGCCGCCATAGGGAATCGGCAGCGCGCGGATCGGATGGCCGATCGCCCTGGCGAGATCGCGCAGCTGCTGCGCGACGAACAGGACCAGCACAACCAGCACGAAGCTGACGGACAGACTCGCAGATTTGCCCAAGAACCTTCCCCGCATTTCCCGATGAGATTTCGCGGGTGTATTGGCCATCTAATACAACAACGCAAGGCGGGCGGCATTGCGATGCGGGCTCGGGTGCCGCATTTAGGGCCTATGGATTTCAGCGACTGGCATGTGGCGCGGGCAAGGGCGTTGTTCTCGGTTCTGGCCGAGCGGCACGGCCTGCGCATGCGCGGCGCCGATGCCGGGCCCGACTATCTCGAACTCGAGCTGCCGGTCCAATATGGCCTGCGCATCGCGCTCAAGCTGGTCTGGGCGCGCGACATGCTGAAGATCCGCAGCGACCTGTTCACCGCCGAATTCCATCTCGATGCCGATGCCGAGGCGGAGGCCAAGTTCATCGAGACGTTCGAGGGGCTGGTCGAAGGCGCGGTCCGCCTGCACCTCTTCTACTGGCCGCGCGGCAAGCGGCCCTACAAGACGCTGCTCCAGCGCGCCGAGGGACAGGGCGAGGATGCGGAGTGGCGGACTTTCTATACCTGGTTCCGCTGGCTGCCCTGGTCGCCGATCGCGCGCGAGGAAGTGTTCGTGAACAGCCGCGCGCCGCATCTCCATGTGGTCGGGCACGCCTAGGCACGCAGGCGCTCCAGCACGAAATCGGCGCGGGCTTCGACGTCCAGCTTCGGCAGGAACGCGACAGTATAGCCAAGCCTCGGCCATGCGGCTTCGAGCCGGGCATATTCGGCCAGCGCTTCCGTCATGCCATGGCGGCGCGCGTCGTCGGCGACGTGGATCTCCGGCCAGGGCGGTGCGAGGAACACCCGGTCGTAGCGATTCGTGAGATCGAGCGGTGCCGGTGCGCCGGTCGCGTGTTCCAGCGCGACTGCTGCGTCGATCAGTCCGCGATCGAAGAAGACCGGCCCTGCAAGGTTCGCGCTGGCCGCCAGATCGGCCAGCGACAGCGTGATCGCGTGCCGCGCAAATTCGGCGGGATCGTCCCACGGCATCGGGCCGCCGCGCTCGACGATCCGTCGCCCCGGTTCGGACATGGTAGCGAAGCCGCGCCGGGCCAGCGCGTCCAGCAGCGTCGACTTGCCGCCGCCCGAACAGCCCGAAATCGCGATACGCACCGGCGCTCAGCTCTTGCCGAGCTGGTCCCGGAGCCCCGCCAGCCCGCCGAACGGGCCGCTTTCCTCGGCGAGGCGCTTCGCTTCCTCCTCGCTGATCACGCCGGCATCACGCAGCGCGGCTTCGGCGCTGGCGCTGCGCGGATAGGGATCGAGCGCCAGCGCCAGCGTCTCCGCCGCCGCTTCGCCCAGGTCGATCGCGCCGCCCGAATAGAAGACGATGTCGCACTCGTCCTCGCTCAGTTCGGTCTCGTCGTCGCTGCCCTCGCCTTCGCTTTCGGGCAGGAAGCGGATCGCAAAATCCTCTTCGATTCGCGCCGGGACCGGCTCGTCGGTGATGACGCAGGCCTGCACCACCCTCGCCGAGAGATGGCCGGTCGCGATGATGCCCTGCGCGTCGCGGCGGATGCGATAGTCGGCGGTGAGGCTGCCGATCGACTTGAGGCCGAAACGTTCGGCCAGCGCGATGCGCTCGTTTGGCTCCGCCTGGACCTGGACCTGGCTCTCGCCCGCGCCGATCGTATCGAGGCGCTGGGGGCGGTTGAATTCGTTCTGGATCATGCAAGTTCTCCGGCGAGCAGCGTCGCGATCGGGGTGTCGCCCAGCTTCGCGTGCAGCGCGCGCAGCTCCGTCTCGACATGGGCGAGCGCTTCGGGCGCGGGAGCTTGCCCGCGATAGGCATTGCGGACCAGCGCCTCGCCCAGCCCGCCGTTTGCCAGTGCCTCGCGATAGGCGCCGAGCCGGCCGCCCAGCATCCCCATCATCTTGCCGACATGCTTGCCGACGACGATGTCGCCGATGCCGATCTGGCGCAGCTGCCCGTCCATGTCGTCGATGAACACTTCGGTGAGCTGCGTGCTGAACGGCACCGCCGCTTCGTCCTGTTCGAGGCGGAGCAGCACGAGGCCCATCACCGCCGCGATCATGTCGAACCGGCCGTCGATCGTGTCGGGCACCTCGCCCGCCTCGTACCAGTGGGGCTGGCGGCCGCGCGCGACGATGGCGGCGTAGAGAAGGGGGGCGGTACCACGGTCGGGCGCCTGGAAGAGCCGCTTGAGCAAGCGCATGTGCGGGTTCGGTCCTGTTATGGTTCTGGCAATCTGGGGACGCGACCTTGTTTGGCCGCATTTTGCCGCATATTGAGGCGAACGGCCCGCGATGCAACCGAGTGCATCGGGCGCCGGTACGCGTTTGCCTGGAGACCAGAATGCCGATTCCCGCCCGCGCGCTTGGCGCCGCCCTGCTGGCAGCCGCGCTTGGCACCACCGCCTGTGCGCCCGTTCGCACGCACCAGGGCTATATCATCGACAAGGAACTGGTCGATTCGGTGCAGCCGGGCATCGATAACCGCGAATCGGTGCTGCAGACGCTGGGCCGCCCGACCTTCACCAGCCAGTTCAACGAAGGCGAGTGGTATTATATCTCTCGTCAGAGCTCGAACCTCGGCTACCAGGCGCTGAAGCCGCGCGATCAGACGACGCTGCGCATCACCTTCGATGCGAAGGGCAACGTCGCCGCGATCGATCGCATGGGCAAGGATCTGATCGCCTCGGTCGATCCGTACGGCAAGACCACGCCGACGCTGGGCCACAAGCGCGGCTTCTTCGAGGATCTGTTCGGCAATATCGGCACGGTCGGCGCGCCGGGCACCGGCGGCGGCCCGGGCGGCAACACCGGCCCCTAGTCCGGGCGCCGGCTTTCCCAGCCTTTCATTTCGCTGACGGCTCCGTTCCCGGGCCGTTCAGCACGGCTCCTCCAGACAGGCGCTCTGCCGGAAAGCAAGTCCGGCCAGTGCTTTGGAGGAAGACATGAAGAAGTTCGTTACCGCCGCGCTGCTCGCCGCTGTCGCGATGCCGGCCGTCGCGATTCCGACTGCGGCCAGCGCCCAGTCGCGCGAGGAGCTTCGCCGCGACCGGCAGGACATCCGCCACGAACAGCGCCAGCTCAACGACGCCTATCGTCGGGGCGACCGTCGCGACATTCGCGACGAGCGCCGCGACGTCCGCGAGGCGCACCGCGAGTATCGCGAGGACCTGCGCGACCGCGATCGCGCCTGGGGCCGCGACGACTGGCGCAGCAATCGTGATCGCAACCGCGCTCTCTATGGCCGTGGCAGCTGGAACGCTCCGTTCCGTTATACCGCGTTCCGCGTCGGCGGTCGGATCGGCCCGAGCTATTATGGTCCGCGCTATGTGATCGCCGATCCGTGGCGCTATCACCTGCCGCGCGCCGGTCGTTACCAGAGCTGGGTGCGCCACTATAACGACGTGCTGCTGATCGACACCCGCCGCGGCGTGGTGATCCGCACGATCCCCAGCTTCTACTGGTAAGCGTACAATATCAAAAGCTTCGGCCGCGCAGCCCTTTCGGGCCGCGCGGCCGGTGCCGCAGGACACGGTCCCGAAAGGGGTTGGGACCGTGGAATGCAACGCATGAGGCTGCGTTTCGCTCCCTCAACGTTCGCTCAATTACGTCCTATCGGATGGTAAACAGCACCTGGTCGACCACCTTGCCGTCGAGATCGACCAGCGCGAGGCGATGCTTGCCTGGCGGGGCGAGAATCAGCGGTCGCGAGTCGGCGGTGCCCAGATCGCGCCGGTCGAGAATCAGCCGGTGGCCAAGCGCCTGTCCGGAAACCGAAATCGCCAGCCGCTGGTTGTCGCGCGGGATGTCTGGATCGAGCGCATAGACGCTGCCGCCGACCGGATTGACGATCCGCGGGCGGCGCGATTCCGCCGGGGCATAGGCGATGCGATCGAAACCGGTGCCCTTCAGAAAATATTCGCGGCGCGGCTGTTCGATGCCCGCGGCGAAGCGGATCTGGCGCTCTTCTATCCCCTCTGGCCGGGGCGGCGCCTTGCCCGGACTGCCCTCGCCCAGCGCGAGCATCACGTCGCGCCACACTGGTGCCGCGCCGCTGGTGCCGGAGACGGCGCGCATCGGATCGCCCTCGAGATTGCCGACCCACACGCCCACCGTGAAGCGATCGGTGAAGCCGACGCACCAATTGTCGCGCATCGCCTTGGAGGTACCGGTCTTCACCGCCGCCCAGAAGGGCAGGCGCAATGCCGAATCGACGCCAAAGGTGCCGGCGCGGGCATTGGGATCGGCGAGCATGTCGGCGACGATCCAGGCGGCCTGCGGCGTAGTGGTGCGGCGCGGCGCGTCGGTCTTCGCGTTCAGCGTCAGGCGCAGCGGGCTCCATCGCCCTTCGAGCGCGAGGCTGCGATAAGCTGCGACCTGCTCCATCAGCGTTACTTCGGCCGAGCCGAGCGCGAGCGAGAAGCCGTAATATTGGCCGTCCTCGACCAGCCCGCGATAGCCGGTATCCCATAGCCGGTCGCGGAACGGATCGACGCCGGTGAGCAGCAGCGTGCGCACCGCCGGCACGTTGAGCGATCCGGCCAGGGCGATCCGCGCCGAAACCGGGCCCTTGAACGCGCGGTCGTAATTCTGGGGAACGTACAGGCCCGACGCGGTGTCGAGCTGGACGGGCGAATCGTCGAGGATCGAGGCGGCGGTGAGATAGCCCTTCTCGATGCCCATCGCGTAGAGGAAGGGCTTCAGCGTCGAGCCCGCCTGGCGATAGGCCGAGGCGCCGTCGACCGCCGGTGCGGTGCTTTCGCCGCCGATCCCGCCGACATAGGCGAGCACGTCGCCTGTTTCATTTTCGACCACCACCACCGCGCCGTCGCGTGCCCTTGTGCCGCCGAGCCCCTGGAGCTGGCGGCGCAATGCCGTGGTCGCCGCGCGCTGGATCGCGGCGTCGAGCGTGGTCGTGACCCTGGCGCCCGGCCTGGTGAGCAGGGCTGCGGAAAGGTGCGGCGCCAGGCCCGGATCGAGCGCCAGGCTGCGGGCGGGGCCGAGCATCGATGCGGCGGCGCCGGCGAAGCGCGCGCAATCCTTGTCGCGGCTGAGCGCGCAGGCGCGGCGGGCGACTTCGGCGGGGGCCGCCTGTGGATTGGGCAGCAGCGCGGCGAGCAGCAGGGCGTCGTCGCGAGTGAGCGTCGCCGGGGTCTTGCCGAACAGGCCCAGCGCGGCGGCACCGATGCCCTGCGCCTCGCCGCGAAAGCCAGCCAGGTTGAGATAGGCTTCGAGAATCTGGTCCTTCGACCAGCGCGATTCGAGCGACCAGGCCGCGCGCATCTGGCGGAGCTTGTCGCGCACGCCGCGGCTGCCCGGCGTCGCGAGATCGGGCGCGAGATAGGCGGCGACCTGCATCGACAGGGTCGAGGCGCCGCGGCCGCGCTTGCCTTCGATCCGGTCGCGCGCGGCGCCGGTCAGCGCCACCCAGTCGACGCCGCCATGATCACGGAAGCGCCGGTCCTCGGCGGCAACCAGGATGTCGCGTGCCGTCGGAGAGATGTCCTTGAGCGGAGTCCAGGCCAGGCGACGCGCCTGATAGTCGATCCGGCTGGAATCGATCAGCACGCCGTGGCGATCGTAGAGCCAGGCTTCGGACGGATGCCAGCCGGCGCGGACCGCCGCATAGTCGGGCAGTGCCGGCGGTCGGGTGACCCACCAGAAGCCGGCTGAGGCGAGGAAGACCAGGCTCAGCACGGTGCCGGCGACGCGCGGCGGGGTGACGACGCCGCGCCACCCCTTTTCCTTCCACGCCGCCCGCTCGCGCGCCGCCCGGGCGTGCAGCGCCTCGGGCGTGTCGTCGATGCGCTTCGTCCAGCGGCGGGCGAAGGCGAGGAGGTGGTCGAGTGCCTCCTTCGCCGTCACCGCTGCGCCACGGTCATCACGGCATTGGGCAGCTGCGCGCGGATCTCGGGCGCGTACATCGCCTCGACCCTTGTGGCGGGCAGGTTGAACTTGCCCGCCGCATCGAGCCGCATCACGTAGGACACGGTGAAGCTGCCGCGTGGCACCCAGCCGTAAAAGGCGCGCCAGCTGTCATTGCCGCGCTCGACATAGCTGGGCGAGACGCCTTCGCTGGTGCCGCTGTCCTTGGCGAGCAGCTCGGACTGGCCGCCGAGATTGCCGACGATCGTCGCGCCCGCGGGCACCGGATCGTTGACCACCACCCAGTTGCGTTCGGCCGAAGCCTCGACGCTGATCGTCACCTTGACGACATCGCCGCGCGACCAGCTGCCGGCAACGGCCTGCTTCACCGGCTCGACCTTCTTGGTCATCTTGTAGCCGGCCATCAGTGGCTGGGTCAGCGGCACCGCGGCCTTGACCCGGACGAACGCCCAGGGGCCGGAGCCGCCGGTCTGGTTCATTACCAGCGGCGTCGCCTGGGTCGGCAGCGGGAAGCTGAACTGGCGCTGCGGTTCGGCAAGCGGCCAGTTGAGGCTCACCGGGCTCACGCTGCCGAAGCTGGCGCTGGTCACGCCCGCGATCGCCTCGGCCGGATAGATGCTCATGAAGCGCCGCGCGAGGATCGTGCCCCAGGCATTGGCCGTGGTGGTGTCCCAGTGGCCCCGCTGCTGCCGCGAGGCGATGCCGACCATCAGCTTGGCCGAATCATTCTCCCAGCCCGGGCGGCCGAGCGTGGCGAGCAGTACCTTGATCGCGGCTTCGTCGTCCGACGACATCAGCCACCAGGCCATGCGGCCCTTGTCGGTCAGGTCGACGCGGGTGCCTTCATAGACCAGCCGCTTGCGCAGTTCCTGTTCGGCATCGGTGCGGAGCTGCTGGCCGTTGGCGAGGCCCTGTACCTTGCCCAGCGCCATCGCATAATCGGACAGGGTGGCGGTGGGCATCTCGGCGGGGGCCATGCCGATCTGGCCGAGCATCGCCGACGTCGCCGCGCCCTGCCGCGCCAGCGCGGTGAAGGCGGCGACGCGCTGCAGGCGGACATCGCCATAATCCTCGTGGCGCAGGCGGCCATCGAGCACGGCCTTCATCGCCTCGACCATCTTGCCGCGCGGCCCCTCGGGCAGCGGCAGGCCCGCTTCGCCGGTGGCCGAGAGGATATAGGCGGTCAGCGCCTCCGAACCCGGCCAGTCGCCCGGCCAGTAGCGCAGCAGGCCATCGCCGTCCTGGTAGGCCGGGATATCGCTGGCGATCAGATTCCACTGGCCCGTGTCGCCCAGCGCGATCGCGCGCGAGGTGCGCTGCTCGAGACAGTTATACGGGTAACGCGACATATATTCGCGCACGCCGGCGAGCGGCGGGGCGAGGCTGTCGGTCAGGCTGACCTCCACCGTGCCGAAGCCCGGCAGCGCGCCCGTGGGCGGGGCGATCGCGAACTGGGTGCCGGTGCCGACGCGACCGAGCGTCGCCGCCCAGGTCTCGACCGGCACGGCCGGTGCCACGGCCTGGGCGACCGTGACCCGGTCGACCGACTTGCCGTCCACCGACTTGGCGGTGACCGTCCAGCTCAGCTTGCCCTCGCGCGGCGGCGCGGTGAGGTTCCACACCACCGGCGCGGCACCACCGGCCGGGATCTCTACGGTGAGCGGCTTGCCCGAGGCATAGGCCGGGCTCAGCGCCACGCTGGCGGTGACCTTCATCGGCTTGTTCGAGCTGTTGCGCAGTGTGAACATCGCGCCGAACTGGTCGCCGGTGCGCACCAGCTGCGGCACGCCGGCATAGATGGTCAGGTCCTGCGACGAGCGGATGCTCGCCGTGCCCGTGCCGAACAGCTGCGCGCCCGACGTGGCGACCGCGACCAGTTTGAACGAAGTCAGCGCGTCGTTGAGCTGCACCGGCACCTTCGCATGGCCGTTGCCGTCGAGCGCGACCTTGCCCTTCCACAGCAGCACCGGCTGGAAATTCTCGCGGTTCAGGCCCGAGAGATCGCCGCCGCCGCCGCCGCCCGCTTCCACGGCCTTCTTGCCATAGTGACGCTTGCCGACCACCTGGGTCTGCGCGGTCGAGGTGAGCACCGAGATCGGGCGGTCGCCCATCATCGCGGCGAGTACGTCCCAGCTCTCGTTGGGTGCAAGCTGGAGCAGTGCCTCGTCAACGGCGACAAAGGCGACGTCGGCGCTGGCCGCGGGCTTGCCGTCCGGACCCTTCACGGTGACGTCGACCTGCGCGGTGTCGCGTGCGGCATAGCTGGCCTTGTCGGCTTTCACCGCGACGTCGAGCTTATGGCCTTCCCAGCCGACCTTCACCTTGGCGATGCCCAGGCGATAGGCGGGCTTGGCGAGGTCGACGGTGGCGGTTGCCTCGCCGCCGTCCTTCGACCAGGGCGCACCCCATTCGCGCGCCATGTTCGAGCGCCAGTTCTGCCAGCCGGATACACGGCCGCGCACCGCCATGACCGATACGAACACGTCGGGTGCGTACGCGCCCGGCATCGGCACCTCGATCACCGGATCCTTGCCCGTCAGCCCGACGACGAAGCTGGAGAGCACGCCCTCGCGCTCGACGGTGACCAGCGCGGTCGCGTCGCGGAACGGCATGCGGACCTGGAACTTGGCGGTCTCGCCCGCCTTGTACTCCAGCTTCTCGGGGATAACGTCCATGCGGTCGCCATTGTCGCCGCCGAACCACCAGTCATCGTCGCCGACCAGCCAGACCGAACGGGTCGCGCGCGCCACATTGCCATTGGCGTCCTTGGTGGTCGCCACCGCATAGACTTCGCCCGACACGCCCGGATCGAGCGCGCAGCTCGCCAGGCCCTGCGCATCGGTGGTCGCCGAGCAGGTTGCCGAGAGCCGGGTCGTCTTCATCTGGTTGTCATAGGCGTAGAAGCCGCCGATCAGCCGGCGCCGCGCGGTGAGGATGTTGCGGCTGTAGAGCTCGACCGAGATCGCCTGGTTGGCGAGCGGCTTGCCCGCCGTGTCGAGCGCGACGAAGCGCAGGCGCAGATCGTTCTGCTTCATCAGCCAGCCATCGGTCTTCACGCCGAGCTGCACGCCCGAGCTGAAGATCGGGATGCGCCGCGACGAGGTCAGGATCTGGCCGTTGGCATCCTGATAATCCATCTCGACCAGCATCGACGTGTTCTGGTCGAGCGTCTGTGGCACTTCGGCGTTGATCCGCGCGGTGCCGTCGGCGCCCAGCGTGGCGGGCAGCGTCTGGGTCGGCGGCAGCTGGACCTGCTCGTCCTCGCCCTCGCCATCCATCGGCTTGACGCCTTCGGTCATCGCACGGCCGCCAAAGGTATAGCCGTCATAGCCGTCGGGCGTCGGGAAGCTGTCGAACCAGGCGATGCGCGTCTCGACTGGCAGGCTGGCCGCGCCGCCGCCGGAAAGATAGCCCACGAACAGGTCGAGCGGCAGCGCGCTCGGGCGGATCGCCGCGTCCTTCGGGCCGGCGATCGAGGCCTTCATCGTCGGCAGCTTGTATTCATCGACCTTGAACGACTGGCTGGTCCAGATCGTCCGTTCCTTGCCGCCTTCGCTCAGCACCACCTGGACGTCATAGTCGCCCATCTTGGCGCCCTGCGGCGCGGTCCATTCGGTTTCGCCCACGCCATTGGCGTCGATGCTGAGCGGCAGGTCATATTGCGTGTCCGAGCCGCGGTGCGACAGGCGAAGCGTGCCGGTGAAGGCCGGCGAATTGCCGAAGCCGGACGCGATCGGCTGGCGGACGATGTGCTTCATGTGGATCGTCTCGCCCTGGCGGACCAGCGCGCGATCGAACACGGTGTGGAAGATCTCCCCGGGCTTTTGCCAGCCATAGTTGAGATCGAAGTCGAACGGGCGGATGCCCTCGCCCCAGCCGGTCAGGGTGAAGCTGAAGTCGTCGGCCTTGCGCGCCGAGACCATCAGAGGCGAGTCGCCGCTGCCCTCGCAGCTCGCATAGGTGGCAGGTTCGGGCAGGCCGGCAGGCACGCCGAGCCGGCCCGAGGCGTCGGTGGTGCCCCTGGCGAGCAGCTGGCCGGTGCAGCTGTCGGTGATCCGCACCTCGGCCTTGTCGACGCCCTGGCCGCTGTCGAGCGCGGTCACCCAGACCAGCGACTGGTCGCGGCCCCATTTGAAGTGCACGCTCATGTTGGTGACGAGCGCGCCGGCGGCGACGTAGCGCGGCGCCTTGCGGCCGAGCAGCGCCTCGCCGAGCCGCGGGCTCGCCAGCTCGACGACGTAGAAGCCGGGCTTGGTGAGCGGGATGCCCACCACCTCGAACTCCTTGCCGCCGCCAGGCAGGTTCACCGTGAACGGCTTGCCGCTCGCCGGGGTAAGCAGCGGTTTGGCGCCGGTCTGGTTGATCCGCACGGTCTCGTCGCCGCGCTTCACTTCGTCGAACTTGTCCTCGGCGGCATCGTCCACCGCGCGCAGCCATTTCGCGACTTCGCCGTCGCCGCCTTCCACCTTCAGGCTCTGGCCGTTGACCGCCATCTGGCTGCCCTGCAGCGCCGGCTCGACATTGCGCACGGAGACGGGGAGGACGCCGCCTTCCTTCGCTTCGAGAATGCCGAAATCGGCGGAGAACTTCACCAGCGGCGGCGGGGCGTCGAACTTCACGTCGAGCGGGAAGCGCTCGGCATTGGCGAGCGGGCGGCCACTTTCGTCCTTCACGCCGTCGGGCAGGATCAGCTTGGCCGTGGTCTCGCCGGGAAGCGGCGCCTTGAACTTGAGGTCGGCCACCGCCGCCTTGTTCTTGTCGTCGTCCTGGAAGATCGGCTTGAGTTCCTTGCCGTCGGCGGTGCGGATGCGCACCGCTTCGGCCTGCGCGCGCGGGACCGGCGCGGAGAAGCGCACCCAGGCGTCCTGCACCGGGTTGCAGCCCGCCTGCGGATTGACGCGCGAACACTCGAAGCGCGCGCTGAATTCCTTGCGCACGGTGAAGTCGAAGCGCTGGTCGGCGCCGGCGGTGCGGCCCGAGGCGCTGCTGATGTCCTTGCCCCAGACCAGCGCCACATCGCGGCCCGGCGGCAGCGGCCGGCGGCACTTCACCGCGACCACGCTGGCGAGCGACTTCGCGCGATCCTCGGCCTTGGCGGGCAGCGCCTGGGGCAGGCCCGCTTCGGTCAGGAAGCTCTGCACTTCCCAGCGATCGGTGCCGAGATCGGCAAGCAGCTTGGGCGCGACATCGGCGGGCAGCACATCGACCGGGATCTTCTCGCCGAGCCCGTCGACCGAGCAATAGGCATTGGCGCCGACCGAGGCGCGGTCGGGCGCGAGGTTCGCCGCGACGACGAACACCTGGTCCTCCTCGATCTCGCTGCCGTAGCGGCTCGGCAGCACCGCGCGGGCGATCGGCCCGCCCGAATCGACGGTGAATTCCTTCTGGCCCTGCAGGTCATAGCCCGACAGGCTCTTGAGGCCATCGCGCAGCGCGAACTTGCAGGTGACGCCACCGGGGAGCGGCGAGGCGAATTCATGGACATAAGTCTGCTGATCGACCCAGCGGCCCTGGCCGCCGACCGGGCACTCGACCTTGAACGGCGATTCCGCGCGCGGATCGCCCAGCGGCACCATCGCGACGTTGAAACGGGCGGTGAAGCGCTCGATCGCGCCGTCACCGACGCCCGGCGTTGCCATCTCGACCTGGGGACCATTGTTGCCGAAAGCAGTGATCGCGCCGATCGGTGCCAGTACCAGAGCCAATACGCCAAGCCGGGCCACGAGCTTCATCAACAACCTCCCCCTCAGGCAGCGGCGCGCACGATAGCCGGGCACCGCCTCCAGCTCCAGCAACGAATTACCGCCTCCGTTTCGGAGCAGAAATGCGCCACGCCGCTTGATCGTTCCGCGCACGACACGGCTTAATTCGCCATCCGATTCGGAGAGGACGCGGCGCCGATGGGGGACGGGCTGATCATTGCGATCGACGCGGTCGCGCACGAGGCGACGCTGTTCGCGGCGTTATGGTTCGTGGTCGGCGGCCTCGACGACCTGATCGTCGACCTGATCTTTCTCGCGCGGCGGCTCGGCGGACGCCGTCCCGCACTGCCGGCACTTGAAGGACCGGTGCCTGCGGGCCGGATCGCGGTGTTCGTGCCGGCCTGGGACGAATCGGCAGTGATCGCCAGCATGCTGCGCACCGCGCTCGGACGTTTCGACCATCCCGATTACCGCCTCTATGTCGGCACCTATCCCAATGATCCGGAGACGATCGCGGCCGTGGCGCAGGTGGCGGGGGAGGATGCGCGGGTGCGGCTGGTGATCGGTGCGCGCGCCGGGCCGACGACCAAGGCCGACTGCCTGAACGGCCTGTGGCGCGCGTTGCTGCGCGACGAGGCGGCGGAGGGGTTTGTCGCCAGCGCGGTGGCGCTGCACGATGCCGAGGACGTGGTCCATCCGCTGGAGCTGCGCGTCTATGCGCAGTGCCTGCAGGACGAGGTGGCGGTGCAGCTGCCGGTGCTGCCGCTGGCCCATGCCCATTCGCGCTTCTTCGCCGGCCATTATCTTGACGAGTTTGCCGAGAGCCATGGCCGGGCCCTGGTGGTGCGTCAGGCGGTGGGGGCGGCACTGCCCTTTGCCGGTGTCGGCTGCGCGATCCGGCGCGACTTGCTCGGCCGCCTCGCGGCGATGCGCGCCGGCGCGCCGTTCGACGCCACCAGCCTGACCGAGGATTACGAGCTCGGCCTGACCATCGCGGCGTTGGGCAGACCCGCCCGATTCGTGCGGGTGGCGGAGGCGCCGCACGGTCTGCCGGTCGCGGTGCGTGCCTATTTTCCCGACACCCTCGAAGCAGCAGTGCGGCAAAAGGCGCGCTGGATGATTGGCATCGCGCTGGCGGGCTGGGACCGTACCGGCTGGGGCGGATGGCGGCAGATCGGCGACAACTGGATGCGCATGCGCGATCGGCGCGCGACGCTGGAGATACCGGTGCTGGCGCTTGCCTATCTGGCGATCCTGTTCTGGGCGCTGTCGCTCCTCGCGCATCTGCTGCGCGGCACCGTGGCACCCGGCCAGTCGCTGGCGATGCAGCTGCTGCTCTGGGTCAATCTCGGCCTGCTCGTCTGGCGGCTCGCGGTCCGCGCGGCGTTTGTCGGTCGGGCCTATGGCTGGCGCGAGGCTCTATGGTCGGTGCCACGCGTGCTTTCGAGCAACACGGTGGCGCTGCTCGCCGCGCGTCGGGCGCTCGGTATCTATGTTCGCATGCTCCGCGGTGCGCCGCCGCGCTGGGACAAGACGGCGCACCGGTTTCCGGATCTCGCGCCGGCCGATCGCGGATGACGGGCAGGGGCCGGCCGCTGCGCTTTCTGGCGATGGTGACGCTCGTCTGGGTAAGCGCCCGCGTGGCGATGCTCTGGCCACGGACCGGATCGCTGCCCGCGGCGATCGAGGCGGCCCTGCCCCTCGCCCTCGCCCGCGCCGCACCGCACGCCGCGCCGCTGATGCCCGTTCCCATCGAGGGACAACGCGTCGCTGCGCCGGCCGCGCATGCACCGGCACATATGCGCCGTCCGGGCTATCGCGCCCCGCTCGGCGACGACAATCCCCGCGTCCAGCTCGCGCTGATGGCGCTCGCCCAATATGGCGCCGCCGAACCGGTTATGCCGACCCTGACCGTCTTGCCCGCGCGCGCCGTTCCGTCGGTCGCGATGCAGGCGGAGCGGCTGGCTCCGCTGCCCGATCGTTGGTCGCTGAGCGCCTGGATGGTGGCGCGTGGCGCCGGCGCACCCGGTGGCGCGCCCGCCGGCCAGATCGGCGGCGGGCAGGCCGGCGCACGGGTCGCGTGGCTAGTGTCGCCGCGGCACCGCATCGCCGCCTATGGGCGGATCGCTGCGCCTTTGTCGGGTTCGGGGCGCGAGGCTGCGCTCGGGCTGGAATGGCAGCCGACGCGCGCACCGGTGCGCCTGATCGCCGAGCGCCGGTTCGGGCTCGACGGCACCCCCGGCGGCACCGGGCTTGGCGCGATCGCCGGGATCGACCGCGAATGGCGCGGTTTCCGGCTGGAGGCCTACGGCCAGGTCGGCGCGGTAGTGCGGCGGCGTGCCGATCCCTATGCCGATGGCGCGGCGCGCGGCACCCGGACGGTGGAGGCGGGCGGTCCGGTGCGGATGGGGATCGGCGCCGGTGCCTGGGGCGCGGCCCAGCGCGATGCGCAGCGGCTCGACGTCGGCCCCTCAGCGACGCTGGCGGTGCGCAACCTGCGGCTGGCGCTCGACTGGCGCCAGCGCATCGCCGGCGAGGCGCGCCCCGGCTCGGGAATCGCGCTCACCTTCGGTGCTGATTTCTAGGGGCTTACTTGCCCTGCGAGCGCCAGCGCTTGATCGTGCGCTCGAGAATCTGCTCCTCGCCGCCGGTGTCACGCCAGAGCTGCGAGAACAGCGGATCGTCCGAAGCCGGCCGCTTGTTGTCCTCGAGGCTGTCGAACAGCAGGCGGATCGGCGTGGCGACGCCTTCGCCCACCGCGATGCACTCGCGGTTCCGCAGCGCGGGGATCGAATCGAGGAAGCCCCGCGCGCCTTCGGGCATCGCCGCCTTCACGAATGCCTGGTCGCGTTCGTTGTTGAGGCGCATCGACAGGATCGTGCCGCACTGGGAGAGCACGCCTTCGGCCAGGTCCGACGGGCGCTGGGTGATCAGGCCCAGCGACACGCCGTATTTACGGCCTTCCTTGGCGATCCGGCTGAGGATGCGGCCGACCGACGAACCATCGGCGTTGCGCTCGTTGGGAACGTAGCGATGCGCCTCCTCGCAGACGAGCAGGATCGGGCGCTTGCTCTCGCCGCGCGACCAGATCGCGAAGTCGAACACCATGCGGCTGAGCACCGCGACCACCACCGAGGTGATTTCGCTCGGCACGCCCGACACGTCGATGATCGAGATCGGCTTGCCGTCGCCGGGCAGGCGGAAGATGCGCGAGAGGAAGCTCGCCATGGTGTCCGCCACCAGCATGCCCGAGAACATGAAGGTGTAGCGCGGATCGCCCTTGATCTCGTCGATCTTGGAGCGGATGCGCAGGTAGGGCGCCGTGTCCGTCGCCTTGTCCATCTTGCCCATTTCGAGCTGCAGGATCTGGGTCAGGTCCGACAGGAGATAGGGGATCGGCGCATCGACGGTGAGCTTGCCGATCTCGGCGGCCAGCCGGTTCTTCTGCTTGGCGGCGAGCACGCACTTGGCAAGGATGTCCGCGTCCATCTGCCGGTCCGAGCCGGAGCTGGTCAGGAACACTTCGCAATGTTCCTCGAAGTTCATCAGCCAGTACGGCATCTGCAGATTGCCGACGTCGTACAGCGCGCCGGTGGTCTTGAACGCGCTGGCATATTCGCCGTGCGGATCGATCATCACGATATGGCCCTGCGGGGCCAGCTCGCAGATGCGATGGAGGATCAGCGCGGCCGCGGTCGACTTGCCGGTACCGGTCGAGCCGAGCAGCGCGAAATGCTTGCCGAGCATCGCATCGACATAGAGCGCGGCGCGGATGTCCCGGGTCGGATAGACGTTGCCGATCTGGATATGGGCGCGGTCCTCGGCGGCGTAGATCTGCTTGAGATCGGCGGTCGAGAGCGGGAACACGGCCGCGCCCGGCGTCGGGTAGCGCGTCACGCCGCGGCGGAACTTGTAGAGCTTGCCGGTCAGCCGCTCTTCGTCGCCCTCGCCCAGGAAGTCGATATAGGCGGCGATGTGATCGCCCTGCAGCTTGAGCGAGCGGACATTGGCGATCAGCCAGGTCGCGCCGACGCGGACCTTCACCTGGCTGCCGACCTGGCCGGCATTGGCGATGGTGGGGTCGCTATTGCCGGCGAGCGCGTTTAGCGCGTCCGGATCGAACAGCACCTGGCTCGACGAGCCGGCGATCTCGAACACCGCGCCGATCGGTTCGAGCGCCGCGTGTGGGGGCGTTCCCCCGGAAGATGAAACCGGCGCGGCGCCTTCAAATCCGCGCGCGCCAAACTGGCCGTCCATTCGGCTGCTCCCCGTTACCGCTCTTCAATATGCGGGCGGGGAGGTAAAGATTGCGTGGATTTGCGCGGCTTCAGAATCGTTTCCAGATCGCGCCGGCGCCCCAGCCGAACAGGATCGAAAGCGCAACCGCCACGATTCCGTAGAGGATCGAATAATGTTCGGCCGAATAAGCGACGAAGCGCTCGAAGCCGGATTTGCGGATTTCGATGGCGCGCACGGCAGCGGCGAGCACGCGGCCGTCGCGGATCAGGAAGGTCTCGGCGGTGAACTTGCCGATCGGCACGCGGGCCGGGATGTTGAGCCGGGCGCGGTAGAGCACGCCGTCGGTGATCTCCACCGCGCCGGGCGCCGCATAGTATAGGCCTGTGCGTGCGCGCAGGTCTTCCAGCCCCTTGTCGAAGCGCGCCTGCACTTCGGGCGCGGCGCTGGAGGCGGGGGAAAGCTGCAGGCTGTCGACGCCGAGTTCGTAGATCGCGCGGGTTCGCTCATCGACGATCTTGTCGATCGGGCGGGACGAGGCGATCGCATAGAAGCTGGGGGCCGAGCGATAGCGCATCCGCTCCGCATTCACCCAGATGCCCGCCACCTTCTCCTTCTCGCGGACCTGCACCGACTGGGTGGGCCCCTTCACTACCACCACGATATCGGCGGGTTTCTCGTCCTGCCCGGGCGCGCGGCCGCCGGGATAGAGGATCGCGCCGAACAGCAATAGCTCCGCGCCGGTGAACGAATAGGCGATCTCGATGTCGCGCTGCGACACGTCCGGCACCAGCGTCGGCTTGGCCTGCGCCATCAGCAGCGGCGCGAGGAGCAGGAGCGCCAGCCGCCTCACAGCAATTCGACCGAATAGATATCGTCCGGCTGCCAGGCGAGGCCGAGCAGCATGCGGATCGCGACGAGCAGCACGATCACCGCGAGGATGAAGCGCAGATATTCGGGCTTCACGGCCAGCGCGAAGCGGGCGCCCATCTGCGCGCCGATCACCGAGCCGAGCAGCAGCAGGGCGGCGAGCACGATGTCGACTGCCTTGGTGGTGGTGGCGTGCACCATGGTCGCGGCGGCGGTGACGAACAGGATCTGGAACAGCGAGGTGCCCACCACGACCTGGGTGCCCATGCCGAGCAGGTAGAGCATCGCCGGCACGAGGATGAACCCGCCGCCGACGCCGAGCAGCACGGTGAGGATGCCGGTGAAGAAGCCGAGCAGGAACGGTGCGAGCGGCGAGATGTAAAGGCCCGAGGCGTAGAAGCGCCAGCGCAGCGGCAACATCGCGACCAGCGGGTGGTGGCGGCGCTTGCGCGGGCGCGGCGGCCGGGCGCCGCGACTCACCCGGATCGCCTGCACCGATTCGTGGAGCATCAGCCCGCCGATCGAGCCGAGCATCAGCACATAGAGGATGCCGATCACCACATCGATCTGGCCGCTTTTCTGGAGCAGCGTGAACACGCCGGCGCCGGCGATACTGCCGATCACCCCTCCTACCACCAGCACCACGCCCATATGGACATCCACGCCGCCGCGCCGGAAATGGGCGAGCACGCCCGAGACGCTGGCGCCGGTCACCTGGCTGGCGGCCGATGCGGCGGCGACGGTCGGCGGGATGCCGTAGAAGATCAGCAGCGGCGTGGTCAGGAACCCGCCGCCGACGCCGAACATGCCCGAAAGCAGCCCGACGCCAAGCCCCAGCGCCACGATGACGAGCGCGTTGACCGACAGGTTGGCGATCGGGAGGTAGAGATCCATTATGCGCCAGCGATACCGCGTTTGCGGTGCAGTGCAAAAGCCTTGTGGCTCAGTCCTCGGCGTCCTTTACCGCGCCATGGCCGACGGGCACCGCGAGCAGGCGGCCGAGCTGGGCCTTGAATTCGCCGAGATCGCCGCCCGTCAGTTCCTGCGTGCTGGTGAACGACACCGAACGCGGGTTCACCGCCACGCCGCCCTTGTAGAGCTCGTAGTGGAGGTGCGGGCCGGTCGACAGGCCGGTATTGCCCACCGCGCCGATGCGCTGGCCGCGGCGCACGCGCTCGCCCGGGCGCACATAGATGCGGCTCAAATGGCCATAGCCGGTGCCATAGCCATTGCCATGGCTGACCTTGATGAAATTGCCATAGCCGCTGCTGCGGCCGGCGATCTGGACGACGCCGTCATTGGCGGCGAACACCGGCGAGCCCCAGGGCGCGGCGATGTCGACGCCCTTGTGCATGCGGGTATAGCCGAGGATCGGGTGGCGGCGCATGCCGAAGCCCGAGGAGAAGCGGCCGTTCGCCGGCATCGCCATCGCGCCGGTCGAGTTGCCCTTGCCGGCGCCGTCGAACCAGCTGGTCTTGCCGCCCTGCTCGAACGGTGCGAGCTGGACCTTGTTCGCACAGCCGGTCACGCCGGCGTACATCAGGCTGCCGAGTTGAACCTCGCCGGTCGCCGCGCGAGCCTGGCCGACGATGATGTCGAACTTGCAGTCGGAATCGAGGCGCGACACCGAAGTGCGCGTCGCCAGCGTCTTGATATAGCTTTCCACCGCCTTGGCCGGGGCGCCGGCGGCGCGGGCCGAACGATAGAGCGACGAACCGATCGTACCCTGGATGCGCAGCGGCGTGCGGTCGATCGCGATCGGGATCTGCTTCAGGCTGAGCGTGCTGCCGTTGCGGGCGACTTCGAGCGCCAGGTCGAAGCGCGCGCGCATCGCCAGCTTCTCGAGCGGGCGCGGCTGGGACTTGTCGGTGCGGCGCCCGAGCGTCAGGTCGAGCATCGTGCCGGGCTGGAGGTCACCGCTGGCCACTGCCTTAGTGACGAGCTGTTCGACCATGTTGGCGTCGGTCTTGCCCACCCCGGAGCGCAGCAGCGAGCCGAGCAGCGAGCCGGTATATTTGGTGTCGAGCTCGATCATCGGGCGCTCGGGCGTATCGGTCAGCGGCGCGACGAGGCTGGTCGCGGCCATGCGCGCGCCGGTGGCGCTGCCCATGCCGAGCGGCTTGATCGCCTGCGCCTGGGTCGCCTCGAACTCGGCACCCGAAACCGGGGCCGGCACGGTGCCGTAGATCGGATTTTCGAAGCCCGGGGCAAGCAGCAGCGTGAGGGTGATCAACCCGACACAGGTGACGGCGCCGCGGCACCAGGTCAGCGAGCCGATGCGCGACCCAAGGTCCGGTGCGAATTCGAAATCGGCGAAGCGCTCGCTCAGTCCGGCGAGGCCACGGGCGGGCACCTTGGCAAGCGCAGTCGCGCCGCCGCCGGTCAGGCCTTCTCCATGGTCACTACGCAGATACAAGGCGCAACGCCCCCCAAAAGGTCGTCGATGTCGTGCCGTAAACCCCCGGCCAACGACGTAATCACTCTGCAAGGCAGGACTTAAAGTCAAATTAAGTACCCTGTTGGGAGCCGACTCGTGCGGCGAGCTGTGGCACCTCGCGGATGAAACGAAATGCGCACCATAATCACGAGTGTTTCCAACATGGTTAAGAAGATTCGCCAATCCGGGGGAGTTGCTTAAGGGCTGACTCGGAACGATCTTGGGAGCCGCAATGACTCGTTTCTCGCGTTCTCCGATTACTGCCGTGCTGGGTCCCACCAACACCGGCAAGACGCACCTCGCAGTGGAGCGGATGGCGGGTCATGCCAGCGGCATGATCGGTTTCCCGCTGCGGCTGCTCGCGCGCGAAGTCTATGATCGCGTTGTGAAAATGAAGGGTAGCGACGCCGAGGTCGCGCTGATCACCGGCGAGGAGAAGATCTGCCCGCCCAAGGCGCGCTGGTTCCTGTGCACCGCCGAGAGCATGCCGCTGGAGCGTGAGGTCGCGTTTGTCGGCCTGGACGAGGCGCAGCTCGGCGCCGATCCCGAACGCGGCCATGTCTTCACCGACCGGCTGCTGCGCGCGCGCGGTTTCGCCGAGACGATGATCCTCGGCTCGGACAGCCTGAAGCCCATGTTGAAAGCGCTGGTGCCCGATGCCGAAGTGATCGGCCGGCCGCGCTTCTCCACGCTCAGCTATGCCGGTGCCAAGAAGCTCTCCCGCCTCCCCCGGCGCAGCGCGATCGTCGCGTTCAGTGCCGAGGAAGTCTATGCGGTGGCCGAAGCCCTGCGCCGCCTGCGGGGCGGCGCGGCCGTGGTGATGGGGGCCCTGTCCCCACGCACCCGCAACGCCCAGGTCGCGATGTTCCAGGCCGGCGAGGTCGACTATCTCGTCGCCACCGACGCCATCGGCATGGGCCTCAACATGGACGTGCACCATGTCGCCTTCGCTTCGCTCACCAAGTTCGACGGTCGCCGTCAGCGCCGGCTGACCGTGGCCGAGATGGCGCAGATCGCCGGGCGTGCCGGTCGCCACCAGCGCGACGGAACCTTCGGTGCGCTGCACGAGGACGGCCCCAATGCCTTCACGCCTGAGGAAGTGCTGGCGATCGAGGCGCACCGGGTGCCGCCGCTCGAAAAGCTGTTCTGGCGCAATGGCGAGCCCGATTTCGCCAGCATCGCTGACCTTATCGCCAGCCTGGAGGCCAAGCCGAGCAGCGAGGTGCTGCGCGCTGCGCCCGAGGCGGTCGATCTCGCAGTGCTCAAGCGACTTTCGGAGGAGGATTGGGTGCGCCAGCGGGTGCGCTCGCCGGCAATGGTCCGGCGGCTCTGGGCCGCTTGCGGCCTGCCCGATTTCCGCAAGCTGGGCGCCGAGCCGCACAGCCGCTTCGTGGGGCGCCTGTTCGGGCATCTTTCCGAAGGGCGGGGCCATGTGCCGCACCAATGGTTCGCCGACGAGATCCAGCGGCTCGACAATATGGGCGGCGATGTCGAGACGCTTGCCGGGCGCATCGCGGCGGCGCGCAGCTGGGCCTATATCGCGCATCGTGCCGACTGGCTGGAAGATCCGATCCACTGGGCCGAGCGCACCCGCGCCGTAGAGGAGAAACTCTCCGACGCGCTCCATGCCAGCCTTACCCAGCGTTTCGTCGACAAGCGCACCACGGTGCTGCTCCGCCAGATTGGTGCCGACGCGTCGAACCTGCCGGTGACGATCGGGCCCGAGGGCGAAGTGACGGTGGAGGAGCATGCACTGGGCACGCTCACCGGCTTTCGCTTCACCGTCGCTCCCGAAGCCCGTGCTGCAGACAAGCGTATGTTGCTCGCGGCGGCGGAGAAAAGGCTGGGCAAGGAATATCGCCGGCGCGGACAGGCGCTGATCGATGCCGAGGACGGCGCGATCTCGCTGGCCGGTTCGGTGCTGACCTGGAGCGGTGTCGGCGTCGCGACGCTGGAGGCGGGCGTCAATATCGCCCGTCCGCGCATCCGGCTCGACCGTTCGCTCGACGTGCTCGAACCGCAGGCCAAAGCCGCTGTGCAGGCTCGGCTCGATCGCTGGTTCGCCGACCAGATCGGCAAGCGCCTCGCGGTGCTTGGCAAGCTCGATGAAGTGACTAGCGATCCGCAGGCCGGCTCGCCGCTGCGCGCGCTCGCCAATGCACTGCTCGAGGCGGGCGGACTGATTCCCCGCCGCGCCGCCGCCAATCTGGTCGATGCACTCGATCCGACGGCGCGCCAGCGGTTGCGCAAGATCGGCGTCATCATCGGCACGCTCGACGTCTTCGCGCCCGCGTTGCTCAAACCCGGCGCGGCTGCCTGGCGGCGCGAGTTGATGGGGCTGGCCGAAGCGCCGCGCGACGGCGCGACCGTATTGCCGCGCAGCGCACCCGGCGCCGATCTCGACCATGGCTATCGTCCGCTGGGTGGCCAGGCCGTCCGCGTCGATCTGGTCGAGCGGATCGCGCGGGCTGCGCATGACAGCCGAAAGGGCCGCAAGCCCTTTGCACCCGATCCAGCGCTTGCCACGTCGATGGGGCTCACCGCGGAAACGCTGGCCCGGCTGATGGCGCAGCTCGGCTTCCGGACTGCGCGCTCGGCCGAAGGCGAACCCCAGCGCTGGATCTGGCAGGGGCTGGTCGCGCCGTCCAGGCCCAAGGCACCGCCCCGCGACAATGCTTTTGCGGTGCTTGCGGAGCTCAAGCATGGCTGAGGCGGGAACCATGCGGATCGACCGGTTCCTGTGGTGGGCGCGCCTCGCCAAGTCCCGTACCGATGCGCAGGCGATCGCCGAGAAAGGCACGCTGCGCATCGACGGTCGCCGCATCGAACGAAGCTCCGCCTGCGTGCGTGTCGGCTGCGTCGTCGCCTTCCCGTTCTATGGCAAGGTGCGCGTGGTGCGGGTGGAGCAATTGCCGGCCCGGCGCGGTCCGCCGGCGGAAGGAAGGGCCTGTTATCAGGACCTGACGGTGGCTGCGAACGTCTCGCAGGAAGCGCCACATGATTGACGCGACAGAATCACAGGCATAGCAGGACCGCCAGCTTTTCGTTCCAAGGGGCCGTTTCCATGACCTATGTCGTCACCGACAATTGCATCCGGTGCAAGTACATGGATTGTGTCGAGGTGTGTCCGGTCGATTGCTTCTACGAGGGCGAGAACATGCTCGTCATCAATCCGAACGAATGCATCGATTGCGGCGTCTGCGAACCCGAATGCCCGGCAGAAGCGATTCTGCCCGATACCGAGAATGGTCTCGAGAAGTGGCTGGAGCTCAACCGCACCTATTCCGAGTCCTGGCCGAACATCACCCAGAAGGGCGATGTGCCCGCCGATGCCGATGCGATGAAGGACGTCGAGGGCAAGTTCGAGCAGTTCTTCTCGGCGGAGCCCGGTTCGGGCAGCTAGGCTTACCTGTTTTGGCGGTCCCGGCCGTCAACATGCCGGAAATCTGCGAGAAACCGCATTTTTACGCGGTCGAACGGTGACGTTTGACTGGTAATTTTATTGCAAGCGTGTTAAATGGGGCGCGACGGAGGAAGACTCACCTCCGCCCGGAGAAGCATAGAGAAGTCGCCCCGATCTGCCTGCCCTGCATTTGCCGGGGTGGACGCCGAGCCCGTCGGGGCCGGTTATCACGAAAGGTTCCTCGCACATGGCTGCAAAGGCGCTGTCCTTCGATGTCGGCGATTATGTCGTTTACCCCAAGCACGGCGTTGGCCGTGTTATCGAGCTCCAGAAATCTGAAATCGCTGGAATGCAGCTCGAGCTTTACGTTCTGCGCTTCGAAAAAGAAAAGATGACCCTGCGCGTTCCGACCAACAAGGCGGAAAGCGTCGGCATGCGCAAGCTTTCGAGCGACAAGACGCTCAAGGAAGCGCTCGAGACCCTCAAGGGCAAGCCCAAGGTGAAGCGCACCATGTGGTCGCGCCGTGCCCAGGAATATGAAGCCAAGATCAATTCGGGCGACCTCGTGTCGATCGCCGAAGTGGTCCGCGACCTGTTCCGTGCCGACGATCAGCCCGAGCAGAGCTATTCGGAGCGCCAGATCTTCGAAGCGGCCGCGAGCCGCCTCGCCCGCGAACTCGCGGCGATGGAAGAGACGGACGAGCCGGCCGCGCTCGAGAAGATCCTCGATATCCTGCGCAAGGCCGCAGCGATCCACAACAAGGACAAGGTCCCGGCCTGACGCGCGCATGCGCGTAGGTGTCGTGACTTTAATGACCTTCCGCGAAAAGGGGTGGCCCAAAAAGCCGCCCCTTTTCCTTGCTTCGCTCTTGGTGTATTGGTTATGCAACACACATGGTTTCGAGAGGAAGTTTCGATGCGCGCTGCCCTGATTGCACTGGCCCTGCTGCCGCTCGCCGGCACTGCCGCCTGCCATGCCAGCTGGGAAAAGGATGGCAAGGAAGGCCATGACAGCAAGCCGAGCGGCGTCACGGCGAAGCGGACCTATGATGCGACCGGCTTCAGCAAGATCGAGCTGCGCGGTCCCGACGATATCGATGTGGCCAATGGCGCGCAGTTCGCCGTGTCGGCCGAAGGCGACACCGCCGCGCTCGACCAGCTGGTCGTCCGGGTGGAGAATGGCACGCTGCTGGTCACCCGCAAGGACAGCAGGGGCTTCTCCTGGGGCAATCATGAGGATCGTGGCGTGAAGGTACGAGTCACCCTGCCCAGCCTGACCAGCGCCAGCCTGACGGGCACCGGCGACATGAAGATCGACAAGGCGGAGGGCGATTTCCACGGCGCGATCACCGGCACCGGCGATATCGACATCGCGTCGCTGGCCGCGACCGATGCGGACCTGTCGATCACCGGGACTGGCAACATCACGGTGGCCGGCAAGGGCAACCGGCTCAATGCTTCGATCCGCGGCACGGGCGATATCGATGCGAGCAAGTTCACTGCGGGAAGCGCCAGCATCTCGATCCTCGGCCCGGGCAGCCTGAAGGGCAATGTCACCGGCGGGGCATCGATCTCGATTGCGGGACCCGGCGATGTCGATCTTACCGGCGGTGCCAAATGCTCGATCAGCGCAACCGGCCCGGGCGAGGCGCATTGCTCCTGAGCTTGCCTCGGGACTGAACTGGGGCGAGGGTGGGGCCATGCATCGGCTCGCTCTCGCTCCCCTGTTGCTCCTGCTCGGTGCCGCCTCGCCGGGGGACGAGCGCGTCGTGATGGTCACCGGCTTTGACCGGCTGCGGATCGACGGGCCGTTCGCCGTAGAAGTAGCGCCGGGGTCAGCCGGAGTGACGATCAGTGGGGATCCGGCGGCGATCGACCGGGTCGGCGTGCGTGTCCAGGCCGGCACGCTGATCCTCAATTCCGGGCTGAACAGCTGGGAGTCCCAGGCGGGCAAGCTGGCCAGCGGCGCGCGTATCCGGGTGACCGTGCCAGGCCTGCGCGTGGTGCAGACCAATGGTGGCACCACGCTCCGGATCGCCGAGATGCGTGGAGACCGACTCGACGTGTCGCAGAATGGCGACGGCCGGATCGAGATCGCTACGGTCGAGGCGCAGGATATCGGCATCACGCTTGCCGGCTCGGGCACGATCGCGCTCGCCGGCACTGCACTGCACACCCGGGTGCGGCTCTATGGCGCGAGCAATCTCGATGCGAGCGGCTTTACCACTGCCGATGCGCAGCTGATCTCGGGCAGCAGCGGCGCGCTGGTGATGAACGTGCGCTACAATGCCCGGATCAACGCGACGTCGAGTGGCGTGGTGCGCGTGCTCGGCAATGCGAAATGCGCAGTGATCGGGCAGGGGCCGGTCGAGTGCGCCGATCTGGAGCCGACCAAGGTCGACTAGGCGGCGAGCGGGAAGCGGAGCAGTCGGTCCTCGAGCGCGACCAGCGCCTGCGCCTTGGCGCCCACGGCGCGGACGATTTCGGGGTGGTGTGCGTCGAGGCCGCCGGTGAGCGCGCCGAACGCCGGCAGGATCAGCTTGGTCGCCGAGGCGACGAAGCAGCGCCGCGCTACCTGACGCCCGCGCACGCGCAGCCGCAGCTTCGGGTGGAAATGGCCCGACAGTTCGGGGCGAGGGTCGCCGGGCTCGGCCTCGTGGCGCAGCACCAGCCCGTCGATCTCGGCTTCCTCCAGGATCGTGCCGCCGCAATGATCGATTAGCAGGCTGTCGTGATTGCCGGTGATCCAGCGCCAGTCGAGCCGGCTGGTCAGATCGGTGAGCAGCGCGCGGGCATCGGGCGGCAACCGCTCGCAGCCCTCGGAATCATGGAAGCTGTCGCCCAGGCACCAGAGCTCGCGCGCCTGCGTCCGTTCGGCCAGTGCCGCCACCGCATGCAACGTCGCGATCGAATCATAGGGCGGCAGCATCTGGCCGCGCGCGGCGAACCAGCTGCCCTTCTCGAAATGCAGGTCGGCAACGAGCAGGGCCCTGCGCGCCGGCCAGTAGAGCGCGCCCTCGGGCAGCGCCATCAGGTCATGGCCAGCGAACGAAAGGGGAACCATGACTTTCGCTATCGATCCTCGAGGCCACGCCGTCAACAGCGCAGCATCGGCACCTTGCGGTTCTGATAGGTGATCGTGCCGTGGTCCTGGTCGGTCCGCTCGATCGTGTAGCTGCGCGTCTCGGGCGGGTTCACCTTCTCCGCGCCATCGGTCGCGGCGGCATCGTAGCGCTCGCGGATCGTCTCGGTCACGGTGTTGCCCGCCAGCGCCCATCCGCCCATCTCGCCGCTGTTGTCCAGGCTGCCATCGGCTGCGTAGTGGGCGATGAAGTCGCTCGCGCAGCTATTCTCGAACGACCAGCTGCCGACCAGCCAGTCGTGCAGCGGCGCATGGACGGCGGCGACCTTGGGAGCAGTAGCGGCTGAAGCTTCGCGGGCTTCGGCCTTCCGCACAGGCTTGGCCCCATCGGGCTGGCATGCCGCCAGCACCGCGCCGCCGAGTATCACTGCGATGAATCGAGCCCTTGTCCGCATGGTCCGAATCTAGCCGGATCGGCCGATCCGGACCAGTGCGATCAGGCCGGCACCTTCGCCATTTCACCGATCTTCGCGAGGATGCGCACCCAGGAGCGGATGCCCTTGTGGAAGCTCTTCAGGTCGTATTTCTCGTTCGGCGAATGGATATTGTCGTCGGTCAGCGCGAAGCCGACCAGCACCGTGTCCATGCCGAGGATCTTCGAGATCGAGGTGACCACCGGGATGCCTCCGCCGCAGCCGATAAGCGCCGCCTTGCCCCATTCGGCGTCGAGCGCTGCGCGGGTGGCTTCGAGCGGCGGGCTGTCGCTGGAGACGCTCACCGCCGGGCTGCCGGGGCCGCGCCCGGTGAACTCGGCCGAGCAATCGGCCGGCAGGCGCGAACGGACATGCTCCTCGAACGATGCCCAGATCTTCTCCGGATTCTGGGTGCCGGCCAGCCGGAAGCTCACCTTGGCGTGGGCTTCCGCAGGGATCACCGTCTTGAAGCCCTCGCCGGTATAGCCGCCCCAAATGCCGTTGATCTCGGCAGTCGGGCGCGACCAGATCTGTTCGAGCACGTCATGGCCCTTTTCGCCGGCGGGCACGCTCAGGCCGATCTCGCCGAGGAACTCGCCCGCGTCGAAGCCGAGCGCGTCCCAGCTCCGGCGCACCGCCGGATCGAGCGCGGGCACGCCGTCATAGAAGCCGTTGAGCGTCACGCGACCATCGGCATCCTTCATCTCGCCCAGGATCGTGCAGAGCAGCTGGATCGGGTTGCGTGCCGCGCCGCCATACAGGCCGGAATGCAGATCGCGCGAAGCCGCGCGGATCGTCACCTGGCCTGCCGCCATGCCGCGCAGGCCGATGGTGAGGCCCGGCGTCTCGGTATCCCACATCAGCGTGTCGCAGATCAGCGCGAAATCGGCCTTCAATTCCTCGGCATTGGCATGAAGGAACGGCTCGAGATTCTTCGAGCCCGATTCCTCCTCGCCTTCGAACAGGATCGTCACCTTGCAGGGCAGGCGGCCCTCGGTTTCCTTCCAGGCACGGCACGCCTCGACGAAGGTGCGCAGCTGGCCCTTGTCGTCCGAGGCGCCGCGTCCGACGATCTGCTTCGCGCCGTCGGCCCGCGTCTCGATCACCGGATCGAACGGATCGCGCTTCCACAGCTCGATCGGATCGACCGGCTGCACATCGTAATGGCCGTAGAACAGCACATGCGGTCCATCGCTGTCATGATGCGCCACCACCATCGGGTGGCCCGGCGTCTGCGCGACCCGAGCAGTGAAGCCCAGGCTGTTCAGCTCCTCGGAAAGCAGCTTCGCCGCGTGCTGGCACTGCTCGGCATAAGCGGGATCGGTCGAGACCGAGGGGACGCGCATCAGCGCGAAGAGTCGGTTCAGGCTGTCGTCGATATGCGCCTCGACATAGTCGAGCGCCTTGGTGGAGTCGGTCATGCGGTTGCGCTACGCCTGTGGGCGTGGCGGAGCAAGTCGCAGTCAGGCGCCGTCGATCCAGCTTTCCGCTACCTGCCCCGCCTCGTCGAGCAGCACCAGGTTTGCCGCATAGCCGGCCGCGATCCGACCATGCGTGTCGGCCAGGCCGATCAGCGCGGCCGGACTGGCGCTCGCCATTTCCACTGCCGTGGCGAGGGGTACGCCCAACATTTCGACGGCGTTCCGCACCGCGGAGGCCATGTCCAGATGCGACCCGGCGAGCGTGCCGTCGTCGCCACGGACCGCGCCGTCCTTCACGGTGATGTGGCGTCCCTGCAGCATGAACTCGCTTGCGTCCGACCCGACCGTGGGCATCGCGTCGGTGACCAGCATGAAGCCGTTGGCCGGCTTGCAGCGCAGGGCGAGGCGCAGCGTCGCCGGATTCACATGATGGCCGTCGACGATCAATCCGCAGACCAGCTCCGGCGAATCGAGCGAGGCGCCGACCATCCCCGGCTCGCGCGATCCGAGCGGCGACATCGCGTTGAACAAGTGTGTGACGCCGCGCATGCCGGCGGCCACCGCCGCTTTGGCCTGCGCATAGCTCGCATTGGTGTGGCCTGCCGCGACGATCACGCCGGCGGCGACCAGGGCTTCGATCTGCGCGGTCTCCACGCGCTCGGGCGCGAGCGTGACCAGCGTGCGGCCGCGCTTGAGGCCCGTCAGTGCCGCGATGCCGTCTTCGCCGAGCGGGCGGATCTTGTCGGCGGAATGGATACCCTTGCGATCCACGTTGAGGAACGGGCCCTCGATATGGATGCCGAGCACCCCGGGCACGCCAGCCTCGATCGCGGCGTCCACCGCGGCCACGGCGCGGCGAATGACGTCGAGATCGTCGCTGATCAAGGTAGGCAGGAAGCCGGTCGTGCCGAAGCGGCGATGCGCGGCGCCGATCGCGGCGATGCCGGCCACGGTCGGCACGTCGTTGAACAGCACGCCCCCGCCGCCATTCACCTGGGTGTCGATGAAGCCGGGGACGAGCGTGCCCGGCAGTTGCCGCCGCACGATGCCTGCGGGAAGCGAATCGGCCGGAACGACGCCGAAGATGCGCGTGCCGTCGATCAGTGCGGCGATGCCGCCCTGCAGTGCGCCGTCGACCAGCATTTTTGTCGGAATCAGCGCCAGCATCAGATGGTCTCGGTCACCTTGGCGAGCGCCGGCGGGCGATCGGGATCGAGGCCGCGGGCGATCGAGAGCGCGTTGGCGGCGCGATAGAATGCCTGAATCTGCAGGATTGGCTCGATTGCCGGGTTTGCAGCCGGGTGCGGCAGATGGATCGCGCCGGGCACCTGGCCGCCACTCACCAGCACGTCGCCACCGCGCGCCAGCACATCGGCGACGAGATCGTCGACGCCGTCGGCCGTCGCATCCTCCTGACGGAAGACGAGCAGCGGGAAATCGGGCCCGACCAGCGCCATCGGGCCGTGGCGAACCTCGGCGGCGCTGAACGCCTCGGCGTGGAGACCGCAGGTTTCCTTGAACTTGAGCGCGGCTTCCTGGGCGATCCCGAAGCCGAGGCCCCGACCGATCACATAGAGACCGCGCGCACCGTGCAGGCGCTCGACCAGCGGTGACCAATCCGAAGTCCATGCCGTTTCGAGCTGGTCGGGCAGATCGGCAAGCCCAGTTCGGAGTGTGCCATCCTCGGCCCATTCGCTCACCAGATGAAGCTGGGCGGCAAGTGCCGCGATATAGGATTTGGTTGCGGCGACGCTGATCTCGGGACCGGCGCGCAGCGGCACCAGCGTGTCAGATTCGGTGGCGAGCGGCGAATCCTCGACATTGACCATTGCCACGGTGCGTGCGCCGCTATCCCTGGCCGCGCGCATCGCCGCAAGAATGTCCGGGCTCTTGCCCGATTGCGAGATGCCCAGCGCCAGCATGTCGGAATAATCGGTCTCGACCCCATAGACCGAGGCGATCGAGGGCGACACCGAAGTCGTCAGCAAACCCAGGCGCGTCTCGATCAGATAGCGGCCGAAGGTCGCGGCGTGATCCGAGCTGCCGCGGGCGCAGGTGAGCACGCCGCGGGGTCTGTTCGAGCGCAGGCTTGCGCCCAATTCGCGGACCACTTCCTGATTGGTCCGCAGCTGGCGGCGCACCGCCGCGCCAGCCTCGCCAGCTTCCGCGAACATGCAGGTCGATTCCGGATCGGTCATGATCCACCCCGCATGTCGAGTTCGGCGACGAAGTCATAGGCGTCGCCGCGATACCAGCTGGTGGTCGCCTCGATCACGCGCCCGTCGGCGAGGAAGCCGCGGCGTTCGATATAGAGGCCAGGCGCGCCAGCCTCGACGCCGAGCAACGCCGCCTTTTCCGCGTCGAACAGCGCCGCACGGAGCCGCTGGAGCGCGCGCACCGGGCGATTGCCCGTGGCTTCGAGTGCCGAATAGAGCGAGGAATCGACGGCTTCGAGGCCGGAGAGCCCGAAACCCGGAATGATCGCGAACTCCAGCGCCATCGGCACGTCGTCGGCATAGCGGATGCGGTGAAAGCGATAGACTTCGGTGCCCGGGCTGAGCCCGAAGGTGAGCGATTCCTCTCCGGTGACTGCGCCGGATTCGCGGATCAGCCATTCGCTGCGCACCGTGCGTCCGCGCGAGGCCATGTCTTCGGAGAAGGAGGAGAGTTTGGCGAACTGCTTCTCGACGCGCCCCGCGACGAAGGTGCCCGCGCCGTGGCGGCGCACCAGCAGCCCTTCGTCCACCAGCTTGTCGATCGCCTTGCGCAGCGTGATTCGCGAGACCGAGAGATCGGCGGCGAGGTCGCGCTCGGCGGGCAGTGCTTCGTTCGGCTTGAGCACATTGTCGCGCAGCGCCGCACGCAACGCGGTCTCGAGCTGCCGGTAAAGCGGCCCCCGGCCTGCTCCGTCGAGCGGCCTGATCTTTTCTGCCAGCAGAGGCATCGGTTCCCCATAATCGGTTGGCTGTGTGCCGGAAGCAACACTAGTACCAATGCCGTACCACATGCCAGCAGAAAATTACTCCATGGTGTAACCTCGGTGTAAGAATCCGTCTTGACGGGCGGCCCACTCTAAGGAATGGTCCGGTTATTGGTATGTGACTGGTCTATCAGAGGCATGCCACAACGAATCATAATCAAGAATTCGAAGAGTCATCTTGACCAAGGGGATGAGACATGGGGATCCGGGGTTTTCTTATCGGCACGGCCAGCGCGATGGCGCTGCTCAGCGGTGCCGCGCATGCGCAGACCAGCGACACTACCACTTCTCCCGATGAGGGCGAGATCGTCGTCACCGGCTTCCGGGCTTCGCTCGCCCAGTCGATCGAAACCAAGCGCAAGGCCGATGCGATCGTCGACTCGGTTTCGGCCGAGGATGTCGGCAAATTCCCCAACACCAACGTCGCCGAGGCGCTGACGCTGGTTCCTGGCGTCACCGTCGACCGCCAATTCGGCCAGGGCGAGAAGGTCTCGATCCTCGGCACCGATCCGGCGCTCAACCGCACGCTGCTCAACGGCCAGACCGTCGCTTCGGCCGACTGGTTCATCCTCGATTCCCCGGGTCGCACCTTCAACTATGCGCTGCTCGCGCCGCAGCTTGTCAGCCGCGTCGATGTCTACAAGTCGCCCGAGGCGCGTATTGACGAAGGTTCGATCGGCGGCACGGTCAACGTGCTCACCCGCAAGCCGCTCGAGCTGAAGCCGTTCGTCGTCGCCGGTTCGCTCGGCTACCTCTACAATGATCGCTCGGAAAAGGGCGACGTGCAGGGTTCGGCACTGGTCAGCTGGCACAACGACGCCGGCACGTTCGGCGTGCTAGCCTCGTTCCAGCGTGCCAAGGATCGCCTGCGTCGCGATGGCCTGGAGAGCTATGGCACGATCACCGCGGACTTCTGGGCGGGCAACAACGACGCCGGTGCTGGCAATTCGAGCCTGCTGCCCTTCACCGACGGCAATGGCAATGTGACCGCGCCGGCCAATTGCGTGGCCACCTGCGCCACTACCCTGACCGCCAATCCGAAGGCGAAGTTCCCTAACGCGTTCGGCACCAGCTATTTCGAGCAGAACCGTGAGCGCCTGACCTATTCGGCCACCGCGCAGTGGAAGCCGGTCGAGGAACTGACGATCACCGCCGACTGGCTGCGCATCGACGCGACCTATGACAATCTCAACCAGTCGATGTACGCGTTCCCGGGCAATGTCTGGAACAGCGCACGCAGCCTGACCGGGCTGACCGTCGATAACGGCATTGTCACCAAGGCGAGCTTCAAGAACGCGCTGTCAGTGCTCGATGCCCAGTATCGTGTCGCCGAGATGCATTCGCAGACCTTCCATGGCCAGATCGGCTGGGACGACGTGCACTGGGACCTGAACGTCGAGGGCGGCATTTCTGACGCCGATGGCGGCACCAAGAAGCAGGTGTTCCTCGAGTTCCTCAACTGGGCCGACTATACCGTCGATATCAGCGGCGCGCCCGACAAGCCGGGCACGCTCAGCTATGGCAGCAACGTGCTCGGCAATCCGGCGGCCTTCGCCACCGATCCGGGCTGGAGCGGCAATCTCGTCAACAAGCCTACCACCGACAAGGAGCGTTATGGCCAGGTCGATCTCGGCCTGAAGTTCGACGGATCGCTGAAGCGCTGGTCGTTCGGCTACAAATATCGCCATCACGAGACCGGCCAGGAATATGCCGGCATCGCGCTGACCGGGCTTTCGGTGCCGGCGAGCAATTTCGACACCCGCGCGGTAAAGGACAATTACCTGTCGGGCTTCGACGGCATCAACGATCAGATGGCCGGCCGCTTCATCATCAACGGTGACTCGATGGTCGACTATGTCCAGGGCCGCCCGAACCTGCCGACCCCGTCGATGTTCGCTGCCGCGGAGTTCACCGCCGGCAACTGGAACATCAAGGAAGACATCCAGGCGCTCTACTCGCAGATCAATTTCGAGCAGGGTGCGCTGCGCGGCAATATCGGCGCGCGCTACGTCCATACCAAGACCGAGAGCGCGGGCTTCGTCTGCAAGCCGGGTGCGGCCTGCAACGCGCAGGCGGACTGGATCTGGCAGACCACGACCCGGTCGTACGACAACGTCCTGCCAAGCGTGAACGTGGCGATCGCGCTGCAGAAGGACCTGACGTTCCGCTTCGCCGCCTCGCAGGTGATCGCACGACCGAACTATGCCGACCTGTCCAATTACTTCTGGCTTTCGGATCAGATCGGCACTGGCGGCGGCGGCAATCCGGACCTGAAGCCGTACGAATCGACCAACTACAATGCGTCGCTCGAATGGTATTTCGCGCCGCGCGCGATCCTGGCCGCGGAGGTGTTCTACAAGGACATCGGCAACTACATCCTGCAGAAGACCGCCCGCGAGCAGTATTTCAACCAGTTCGTCGGCGCGGTGACGACCTACAATATCAGCCGGCCCTATAATGCGGGTGCCGCCACGGTGAAGGGCTTCGCCATCGCCTATCAGCAGAGCCTGCCGCTGGGCTTCGGCCTGCTGGCCAACTACACCTATGCCGACGGCCAGGGTGAGGACGGTGCCGATCTGCCGTTCAACTCGCGGCATCAGGCGAGCCTTAGCCCGTTCTTCGAGAGCGGTCCGGTCGCCCTGCGTGCCACCTACACCTGGCGCTCGAAATACTTCACCGGCATCGACCGCGGTGACCAGATGTACGTACGCGACAGCGCCAATATCGATGTGTCGGCGACGTACAACATCACCAAGGAAATCGGGCTCACGGTCTCGGGCATGAACCTGACCGACAGCCAATATTATGCCTATGCCAACACGCAGCGCCTGCCGCGCGGCGTGTACAAGAACGGCCGCAAGCTGCTCGCGACCGTGAACGTCAACTTCTGATCTCCAGCCTGGTGCAGTGCGCTGGGGCGGCGGATGGACGAGCGATCGCACCTTCCGCCGCTCCCTTTCTGTCTGCGGCAAGGGCCGCGATTGCGTGCCGGGCGCAGCCGCCTAAGCTCGCCTGATCCAAGCCGGGAGCCGTTCACGTGATTTCCATCCGTATCGCCCTGACCCTCGCTGCCGCGCTTTGCGCCACTCCGGCCGTCGCGCAGCAGCTGCCGCGGCTGCTTCCCGAGCCCGCGGAGATGCACGCAGCTCCGGGGCGTTTCGCACTGGCGGCGTCGACAGTGATCGTGGTGCCGGCGCGCGATGCCGGTGCCCATGCCGCCGCAGACCGGCTGGCCGAACTGCTCCGCCTGTCGCGCGGACTGACCTTGCGCCCCGCTGCTGCGTCCACCCGCCCGGCTATTCGCTTCGTGCGCGCCGCCACCGGCAAGGCGGAGAGCTATCGGCTCGAGGTGGGCGAGAAGGGCGCGACGATCACCGCCGGTGACGATGCCGGGCTGCTCTACGGCGCAGTCACGCTCTGGCAGGTACTGACCCAGGATGGCGGCAAGGGGCCGGTCTCGATCGACGGGCTCAGCGTCACCGACGCCCCCCGCTTCGCCTGGCGCGGGCTGATGCTCGACAGCGCGCGGCATTTCCAGGCGCCGGCCTATGTCCGCCAGCTGATCGACTGGATGGCGGTCAACAAGCTCAACACGCTGCACTGGCATCTGGTCGACGATCAGGGCTGGCGGATCGAGATCAGGAAATATCCCCGGCTCACTGCGGTTTCAGGCTGGCGCTATCCGGCGGTTGCGCCCGGCGCGCCGCGCCTGCCGAAGACCGGCGGTTTCTATACGCAGGCCGAGATCCGCGCGATCGTCGCCTATGCGGCCGGGCGCGGCGTCACCATCGTGCCGGAGATCGAGATGCCGGGGCACGCGCTCGCGGCGATCCGCGCCTATCCTGCGCTCGGCACCGGCGTGCCGATCCCGCCGGGCACGGAGAGCGACTGGGGCGTGTTCCCCTGGCTCTACAATATCGACGACAAGACCTTCGCATTCCTCGAGGACGTGCTTGGCGAAGTGATGGCGTTGTTCCCGTCCACCTATATCCATGTCGGCGGCGACGAGGCCGTGAAGGACCAGTGGAAGGGCTCGCCGGCGATCCAGGCCAGGATGAAGGCGCTGGGTATCAGGGACGAGACTGCGCTCCAGGCCTGGTTCGTACACCGGATCGCGGCGTTTCTGCAGGCGCATCACCGCAAGCTGATCGGCTGGGACGAGATACTGGAGGGGGACGTGCCCGCCGATGCCACGATCACCTCGTGGCGCGGCATCGACGGTGCGATCAAGGCGGCGAAGGCGGGGCACGATACGGTGCTCAGTCCCGATCCGACGCTCTATATCAACAATCGCCAGGGTTTCGGGCCGGACGAGCCGCCGGGGCGCGGCACGCTGATCGATCTGAAGAGCGTCTATGCCTTCGAACCGGTGCCCAAGGCGGTGCCGGCCGAGCAGCGGCACCATATCCTGGGGCTGCAGGCGAACCTGTGGACCGAGCATGTCCGCACCGAGGCGCGGGCCACCTGGCATTATTTCCCGCGTGCCAGTGCCGTGGCGGAGATCGGCTGGTCGAAGCCGGAGAGGCGCGACTATGGCGCGTTCATCGAGCGGCTGGTGCCGCAGATGGACCGGATGCGGCGACTTGGCCTGACGCCTGCCAGCAGCGCGTTCGCGGTGACGCCGAAGCTCGATTACAAAGCGGGTGAGAGCAGCGTTTTGGTGCGGCTGGAGAATCAGTCCGGCCTGCCGATCCGCTATACGCTGGACGGCATGCCGGTCACGGCCCGGTCGCCGCTCTATGCCGGTGCGCTGGGCATAAAGCTGCCCACCCGATTGCGCGCCGCCACCTTCCTGGGGGAGGCCGCGCTGGGCGGGGCGATCGACCGGCAGATCGACGCGCGCGCGGTACGCCTGCGGACCGACGAGGAGGTCAAGACCTGCGCCAATCGCGTGGTGCTGGCGCTCGAGGACGATTATCCCGCGACCGGCAAGCGCGCGGTATTCCTGACCGACATCTTCGAGCCTTGCTGGCTCTGGGAGGGCGCGCCGGTGGCCGGTGCGAAGGCGATCGCACTCACCGTCGGGCAGGTGCCGTTCAACTTCCAGCTCGGCAAGGACATCGCGCATGTGAAGATCCCGCGCTCGGCGACGCCGGAGGGCGAGTTCGAGGTGCATGCCGGCACTTGCGAAGGCCCGCTGCTGGCGACGGTGCCGCTTGCCGGGGCGGCGGGCAATCCGGGGCTGAGCCGCCTGGTCGCGCCCTTCCCGGTGCGCGCCGGCAACGAGACCCTTTGCATTCGCACCACGGCCAGAGGCTTCAATCCGATGTGGGCGCTGGAATCGGTGGAGCTGGTGCAGTGAGCGGGACGGTTACCCTGGTTTCCCCCCTTGCCGGCTGGCTGGCGCCGCTGGACGAGGTGCCTGATGCCGTGTTCGCCGAGCGGATGATGGGGGACGGCTTCGCGGTCGACCCGGTCGAGGGTCTGCTACGCGCGCCGGCGGCCGGGGTGGTGATCAACGTGCCGGCCAGCGCCCATGCGGTGACGCTGCGGCTGGAGAACGGCGCCGAGCTGCTGCTGCATGTCGGGCTGGAGACGGTGGCATTGGCGGGCAGGGGCTTCACCGCCCGGGTGGCCGCTGGCGACCGGGTGGCGGCGGGGGATCCGCTGATCGGCTTCGACCTGGATGCGATCGCTACCCAGGCGCGGGCATTGATCACTCCAGTCGTGGTTGCGAGCGAAGGTTACGCGCTTGGGCTGGGGCCGCTGGGCCGGATCGTCGAGGCCGGGACGGTGATCGGGCAGGTGACGCGCAGCACTGTGACACCAGAGGACGCTTTACCCTCGGATGTTGGCGCGGAGCGGCTAGTACGGGTCACCGCGGCCAATGGCATCCATGCGCGCCCGGCCGCGCGCATCACCGCGGCGCTCAAACCCTTCCTTGCCGACGTTACGATCCATGCCGCGGATCGCAGCGCCAATGCGCGCAGCACCATCGCGCTGCTCGGCCTCGCCGCAGGCAAGGGCGAGGCGGTGCGCATCGTCGCGCGCGGTGCCGACGCCCAGGCCGCGGTCGACGCCGTCGCGGCGCTGATCCTCGCCGATTTCCACGAGACCGTGCACATTTCGGCGTCCAGACCGGTTGCGGCCGTCACGGGGCCGGTCCGCGCGGCGCCGGGCCTCGCCATCGGCCAGGCTTTCCAGCTGCGCAGCGCCGAGCTGGCGGTGCCGGAGGACGGCACCGGCATCACCGCGGAACAGGATGCGCTCGCCCGCGTGCTGGCGGAGACCGCCGCCGACCTTGATGGGGCGCAGGGCGCCGCCGGCGAGATCGCCGAGGCGCACCGCGCGCTGCTGGCCGATCCCGAACTGGCCGCGCACGCCGCGCGCGGGATCGCCGAGGGCCGCAGCGCGGCCTTCGCCTGGCGCACCGCCACTGCAGAGGCCGCCGTCACCCTGCGCGCGACCGGCGACCCGCTGCTGATCGAGCGTATCGCCGACCTGACTGATCTCGAGCGACAGGTGATCGGCCGGCTGCTCGGTGCCGCCGTACCGGCCCAGCCGGTGCTGCCCAAGGGCGCGATCCTGTTCGGCGAGGACCTGCTGCCCTCGCAATTCCTCGCACTCGATACCACGCGTCTCGCCGGCATCGTCACCGCGCAGGGCGGGCCGACCTCGCATGTCGCGATCCTGGCCGCCTCCGCCGGCGTGCCGATGCTGGTGGCCGCCGGAGAGGGGGTGCTGGGCATTGCCGACGGCACGCCGGTGATCCTCGACGCGGATTCCGCATCGCTCGCGGTCGATCCCGATGCCGATGCGCTGGCCGAGGCGAGTAGCCGTATTTCTGCCCAACGCGCCCGCCGCGCCCGCGAACTGGCGGCCGCGCAAACATCCGCGTCCACTTCGGATGGCGTACGGATCGAAGTGTTCGCCAATCTCGGCTCGGTGCGCGATGCCGCTGCCGCGGTAAGCGCGGGTGCGGAGGGCTGCGGCCTGCTGCGCACCGAGTTCCTGTTCCTCGATCGCGAGACCGCGCCGAGCGAGGAGGAGCAGCGCGAGACCTATTCGGCGATCGCCGCGACGCTGGGCGATCGCCCGCTGATCGTCCGGACGCTGGACATCGGCGGCGACAAGCCGGTGCCCTATCTGCCGATGGACCCGGAGGAGAATCCTGCGCTCGGCCTGCGCGGGGTGCGGCTGACCCTGGCCCGGCCCGACCTGATGCGCGTCCAGCTGCGTGCGATCCTGCGCGCGGTGCCCGCCGGCCAGTGCCGGATCATGCTGCCGATGGTCGCCGATCTGGACGATTACCGCCCGGTGCGCGCGCTGCTCGATACGGTACGCGGCGAGCTGGGCATCGCCGATGCGATACCGCTGGGCGTGATGATCGAGACGCCGGCGGCCGCGCTGCTGGCCGGGCAGATCGCGCGCGAGGCCGATTTCCTGTCGATCGGCACCAACGACCTGACCCAGTATACGCTGGCCGCCGATCGCGGGAACGCCGCGGTGTCGCCGCGCATCGACGCGCTGCATCCGGCGGTGCTGCGGCTGGTGCGCGAGGTGGGCCGGGGCGCGGCCGAAGCTGGTCGCTGGGCTGGGATGTGCGGTGGCCTCGCCTCCGATCCGCTCGCCGCGCCGATCCTGATCGGGCTGGGCATCACCGAGCTCAGCGCGACCCCGGCGCAGGTGCCCGCGGTCAAAGCCGCCGTCGCCCGGTTCGACCTTGCGACGTGCAGGGCGCTGGCGATCCGCGCCTGCGACGCCCGATCCGCCGCCGAAGTCCGCACCCTTGCCATGGAAGCATCCGCATGAGCTTCAGCCCTTCCACCCTGCTCGCCAGGGCGCAGCCGCTCGGCCGCGCGCTGATGCTGCCAATCGCGGTGCTGCCGATCGCGGCGCTGCTGCTGCGCCTCGGCCAGGCAGACATGCTCAATGTCCCCTTCATCGCCGCGGCGGGGGATGCGATCTTCTCCAATCTCGGCCTCTTGTTCGCTGCCGGCGTCGCGGTGGGATTGGCCAGGGAGAATCATGGTGCGGCCTCGCTGGCCGGCGTGGTCACCTATCTGGTGTCGACCGAAGGCGCCAAGGTGCTGCTCCATCTGCCCCCCGACCTGATCGGCGGCGGCGCGCTCGAACAGGCGGCGTGGCGCGCGAAGGAGATCGCCAAGCTCAGCGTGCCGGTCGGCATCTGCTCGGGCATTGCCGCGGGGCTGCTCTACAATCGCTTCCATGCGATCCGGCTGCCCGATTATCTCTCCTTCTTCGGCGGCCGCCGCTTCGTGCCGATCGTCGCGGGGTTGGCCGGGCTGGTCTTCGCCGCCGCCTTCGGACTCGGCTTTCCGTGGATCGAGACGGGGATCGACGCGCTCAGCCACTGGGTGCTCGGCGCCGGGCCGCTCGGGCTGTTCCTCTACGGGCTGCTCAACCGGCTGCTGCTGATCACCGGATTGCACCATATCCTGAACAACATCGCCTGGTTCCTGCTCGGCGACTTCCACGGCGCCACCGGCGACATCAAGCGGTTCTTCGCCGGCGACCCGACGGCGGGATCGTTCATGGCGGGCTTCTTCCCGGTGATGATGTTCGGCCTGCCCGCCGCCTGCCTGGCAATGTACCGCAACGCGCTTCCCGAGCGGCGCAAGGCGGTGGGCGGACTGCTCCTTTCGCTCGCGCTCACGTCGCTGCTCACCGGCGTGACCGAGCCGATCGAGTTCAGCTTCATCTTCCTGGCGCCGCTGCTCTACCTGATCCACGCAGTGCTTACCGGCGTGGCGATGGTGGTGATGGACCTGCTGGGCGTGAAGCTGGGCTTCGGCTTCTCGGCTGGACTGTTCGACTATGTGCTCAACTATGGGCTTTCGACCCGGCCGCTGCTGCTGTTCCCGGTCGGGATCGCCTACGGCGCGATCTATTACTTCACCTTCAGCTGGTGCATCCGGCGCTTCGACCTGAAGACCCCGGGGCGCGAACCGGTCGAGACGGTGGCGGCGTCGGACGCCGATCAGGCCGATCGCGGCGTGGCGATCGCGGCGGCGCTGGGCGGGGCGGCGAATATCCGCTCGGTCGATGCCTGCACCACCCGCTTGCGGCTCGTACTGGCGGATACCGGCAAGGCGGACGAGCCGCGCCTCAAGGCGCTGGGCGCGCGGGGCGTGGTCCGGCTGCGCGATGGCGGGCTGCAGGTCGTGCTCGGGCCGATCGCCGATCAGGTTGCCGCCGAAGTGCGCGCGGCGGTGGGTGCCGGAGCGGCGGTTGCGGCTGCGGTGCCGGCGGGGAAGCCAGTCGCTGTCGCGGCGGCGCAGGCGGATACCGCCGCGCTTCGCGCCGCACTTGCCGGCGTGAAGATCCGTGCGGTTGCAGCCAATGCCACGCGGGTGCTGATCGATGTGGAGGACCCTGCCGGCCTCGACCCCGCGGCATTGCGCAGCGGTCCGGTGCGCACCGCCGGCATCTCGGGCAATCGCCTGCATCTGATTGTCGGCCCGGGGGCGGAGGCGTTCGGCGCGCAGCTCCGGCGCGAACTGGCGGTCGGTTAACCGGGAGGCGCTGGCGTCGCGCAGTGACGCGGGATGTGTTCCATCGAAGGGCTGCCGCGGGACCTGTGTGATTCAGGAGGTGGGGTTCCCGGCCGGCGGATCGGTGTCGGGCGGCACCGGATTCTCTTCCGGGGCGCTCCATGACCCGCGGCGCGGCGGGATAACGGGCTCGGCTTCGGACGCGGGATCGAACAGGGGCTCGGGCGGAACGATGGCCTCCTCCAATACGGGAAGATCGGGATCGATCGGCACGACCTGTTGGTCCTCGACCGGCTCGATAGGCCGCGCGACCGGAGCCATGGGTGGCGGCCAGCTGTTGTCGGGCCAGGCGGGCGCTGCCGGGCCGGCTGCCGTATAATAGCCGGGGTTCGCCGGTTCGGCCGCGATCGCACGCGGTGCGCGCGACGGTACCTGCTTGTAGAATTCGAACGCGTCGGTTCGCGTGAAACCGGCAAGCCCGACGCCGGCAAGGCCGCCGCCGAGCACGGCAACGCCGGCACAGATCGCCAGGCCTCTGGATCCCTTTGTCATGCGCGCCTCCGGGAGAAGAACCCGGACAGGGGTGGTGCCGTTCCCGCCGGTGAACGATCCTGCAGGCGCTAAAAACCCGCAGAATCCGTAGTTCCTTTCGCCCGCGAAACGCAATCAACTCCGTTTATGGAAGTAATGCATCTAATAAAACAGAGACAAGTTTCACGAAAGCTGATCTAAATTCGACGAAGGCAAAAAATAACAGAATAGAACCGAAATGGTTTATTTTTATTAACCTTCTCGGGTCGGCGATTTGAGTGTGTCTCTCTGGGAGGATGCAGCCATGCGCGCTGACGTGATCGATAAAAACACGGGCAATACCATCGAAGTCCCCGGCAACGTAATCGATCTATCCAGTCCCAGCGTCGTAAGACTCGATCTCGACCGGTCGCAGATCGCCAGTCTCGATCGACAGGGCAATGACCTGATCATCCACCTCGTCGACGGCAAGACGATCCAGGTCGCCAATTTCTACGTGACGGCGAAAGGCGCGGACAACGACCTGGTGTTGCGCGAGGGCGATCGCCTCTGGCAGGCGGATACCGCCTCGACCGGACCGGCGCGCTTCGTTTCGCTGCACCGGATCGACGAACTGCTGATCGGAGCCGAGGCGACTGCAGCAAGCGGGGGTGGCGGCGGTGCACTGCTGCCGGTCCTGCTCGGTGCCGCGGGCGTGGCTGGCGGTGCGGCGGCGCTCGCCGGCGGCGGTTCTGGCGGATCGTCCAGCCGGACAGGCACCATTGCCGACACCACGCCGCCGACCGCGCCAACCGCCACCGTGAACGGCACCGGCACGACGGTTTCGGGCTCGGGCGAGGCCGGGGCGACCGTGCAGGTGCGCGACGGATCGGGCAATATCCTCGGCAGCAGCATCGTCGGCAGCAACGGCAGTTACTCGGTCACGCTCAACCAGCCCCAGGCCAATGGCCAGACCGTGTCGGTGACGCAGACCGATCCCTCGGGCAATGTCTCCACCGCCACCACGGTGCGCGGGCCCGACATCACCGCGCCGGGCACGCCGACGGGCGAAGTCAACACGACCGGCACGGTGCTCAGCGGCACCGGCGAAGCAGGCGCGACCGTTACGGTCCGGGACCCCCAGGGCAATGTGATCGGCACCGGCGTCGTCGGCAGCAACGGCAGCTATTCGATCACGCTCAGCACGCCGCAGATCGCGGGCAGCACGATCACCGTCAGCCAGACCGATCCGGCGGGCAACGCCTCTGCCGCGGCCAATGTCGCGACGCCCGATCATACCCCGCCGCTCGCGCCGACCGCGGTGATGGACGCGGCGACGATCACCGTCTCCGGCGTCGGCGAGCCGGGTGCGACGATCAAGGTCTATGATACCGACGGCACGCTGATCGGCGGGACGGTGGCGGAGGCGGACGGCGGCTATACCGTGTCGCTGCCACCTTCGAGCTTCGACGGCGATCCGGTGACGGTGACCCAGACCGATCCCTCGGGCAATGTCTCGCCGGGTACGGTGGTCACGACGCCCGATCTCGCGGTGCCGCTGGCGCCGAGCGCCACGGTGAGCGCGGATGGCACCGAAGTGAGCGGCAATGGCGAGGCTGGCGCGACGATCACCATCGTCGACGCAAGCGACGGCAGCCCGCTGGGCACCGGCGTGGTCGCGGCGGACGGCACCTATCGGGTGCTGCTGACCCGGATCCTGCCCGATGGCGGGACGGTCGAAGTCACCCAGACCGATTCAAGCGGCAACACCTCGGCTCCGACCAGCGCGGTTGCGCCCGACGTGACCGGGCCGGCGGCCCCGACCGCGGTGGTCACCGCCGACGGCACCGCCGTGCACGGCAGCGGCGAGGCCGGCGCGACGGTGACGGTGCGCGATGCTGGCGGCGCGGTGCTCGGCACCGCCGTGGTGGCGGGCGACGGCAGCTATTTCGTCACGATCACGCCCGCCCAGACCAATGGCGAGACGCTCAGCGTGGTGCAGGCCGATCCGACCGGCAATGCGTCGCCGGCGACCATAGTGACGGCGCTCGACACCACTGCGCCGGAAGCGCCGGTGGCGGCAGTGGCGGCGAATGGCGGATCGGTCACCGGCACCGGCGAGGCTGGCGCGAGCGTGACGGTGCGCGATGCGCAGGGCAATGTGCTCGGCACCGGGACGGTGGCCGGGGACGGCAGCTTCACGGTGACGCTGACCACGCCCAAGGCCAATGGCGAGACGCTCTCGGTCGATCAGCGCGATCCGGCGGGCAATGTCTCGCCCGGCACCACGGTGACTGCGCCCGACGCCAGTGCGCCGCTCGGGCTGACTGCGGGGATCGACAGCGGCGGTACCGTGGTCAGCGGCAGCGGCGAGCCCGGTGCGACGGTGACGGTGCGCGACCCGCTGGGCAATGCGATCGGCACTGGCGTGGTCGCGTCCAACGGCAGCTATTCGGTGGTGCTCACCCCGCCCCAGGCCAATGGCGAGACGCTGCAGGTCACCCAGGCCGATGCGGCGGGCAATGTCTCCACCCCGGTGACCACCATCGCTCCCGACCTCACGGCGCCGGGTGCGCCGCTCGGCACGGTATCGGCGGACGGCACCACCGTCAGCGGCACCGGCGAGGCGGGCGCGACGCTGACCGTGCGCGACGGTACGGGCACGGTGATCGGCACCACCACGGTGCTGGGCGACGGCAGCTACAGCGTCACGCTGACCACGCCCCAGGCCAATGGCGGCACGCTCATGCTCGTCCAGGGCGATGCCGCGGGCAATGTCTCGCCCGCCACTTCGGTGGCCGCGCCGGACATCACCGCGCCGCTCGGGCTGACCGCGTCGGTCAACGGCACCGGCACGGTGGTGAGCGGCAGCGGCGAGCCGGGTGCGACGGTGACGGTACGCGATCCCGGCGGCACGGTGATCGGCACCGGATCGGTTGCGGCCAATGGCAGCTACAGCGTGATCCTGTCGACGCCCCAGGCCAATGGTGGGACGCTGCAGGTGACCCAGGCCGATGCGGCCGGCAATCCCTCGGGCCCGGTACCGGCGGTTGCGCCGGACATCACCGCGCCCGCGGCTCCCACCGCGACGGTCTCGCCCGACGGCACGACCGTGAGCGGCACCGGCGAGGCCGGCGCGACGCTGGTCGTGCGCGATCCGCTGGGCAATGTGATCGGCACCACCACGGTGCTCGGCAACGGCAGCTACAGCGTGACGCTTTCGACGGCGCAGACCAATGGCGAGACGGTGACCGTGCGCCAGAGCGATGCGGCGGGCAATCTCTCCCCGAACGGCACGGCGACGGCGCCGGACAGCACGGCACCGCTCGGGCTGACCGCGGCCGTGAACGGCGTCGGCACCACGGTGAGCGGCGCCGGCGAGGCCGGGGCGACCGTCACGGTGCGCGATCCGGGCGGCACGATCATCGGCACCGCCACGGTTGCGGCCAATGGCAGCTATAGCGTGATCCTGAACACGCCGCAGACCAATGGCGAGACGCTGCAGGTCACTCAGACCGATGCGGCCGGTAATCCCTCGACTCCGGTGCCCGCGATGGCGCCGGATATCACCGCGCCGACAGCACCGACCGCGACGGTGTCGCCGGACGGCCTGACGGTTACCGGCACCGGTGAAGCGGGCGCGACGCTGACGGTGCGCGATCCCGCGGGCGCGGTGATCGGTACCACGACGGTGCTCGGCAACGGCAGCTACAGCGTCACGCTGGCGACGCCGCAGACCAATGGCGAAGTGGTGACGGTGCGCCAGGCCGACGCGGCGGGCAACGTCTCCCCGATCGCTTCGGCGACAGCGCCGGACATCACCGCGCCGCTTGGCCTGACCGCCACGGTCAACGGGCTCGGCACGATCGTGAGCGGATCGGGCGAGGCCGGCGCGACGGTGACGGTGCGCGATCCGCTCGGCACGGTGATCGGTACGACGACGGTTGCGGCCAATGGGAGCTACAGCGTGGTGCTGACCACGCCGCAGACCAATGGCGAACTGCTGCAGGTGACCCAGGTCGACGGGGCCGCCAACCCCTCGGCACCGGTGCCGGCGACGGCGCCGGACATCACCGCGCCAGCGCTGCCTACTGCAAGCGTCTCGCCTGACGGCACTACGGTCAGTGGCACCGGCGAAGCCGGCGCCACGCTGACGGTGCGCGACCCGCTGGGCAATATCATCGGTACCACTACGGTATTGGGCAACGGCAGCTACAGCGTGGTGCTGACCACGCCGCAGACCAATGGCGAAGTGGTGCAGGTGCGCCAGGCCGATGCGGCGGGCAACGCCACGGCCGACGTCCCGGCGACGGCGCCGGACATCACTGCGCCGATCGGGCTGACTGCAACGGTGAACGGCCTCGGCACGATCGTCAGCGGCTCGGGCGAAGCCGGGGCGACGGTGACGGTGCGCGACCCGCTGGGCAATGCGATCGGCACCACGACGGTCGCCGCCAATGGGAGTTACAGCGTGGTGCTGACCACGCCGCAGACCAATGGTGAGCTGCTGCAGGTGACCCAGGTCGACGGCGCGGCCAATCCGTCTACCCCGGTGCCCGCTACGGCGCCCGACATCACCGCCCCCGCCCTGCCGACCGCGACGGTCTCGCCTGACGGCACGACGGTCAGCGGCACCGGCGAGGCGGGCGCGACGCTGACGGTGCGCGATCCGCTGGGCAATATCATCGGTACCACGACGGTGCTCGGCAACGGCAGCTACAGCGTCACGCTGACGACGCCGCAGACCAATGGCGAAGTGGTGCAGGTGCGCCAGGCCGATGCGGCGGGCAACGCCACGGCCGACGTCCCGGCGACGGCGCCGGACATCACCGCGCCGATCGGTCTGACTGCCACGGTGAACGGCGTGGGCACGACCGTGAGCGGCACCGGCGAGGCCGGCGCGACGGTGACGGTGCGCGATCCGCTGGGCAATGCGATCGGCACCACGACGGTCGCCGCCAATGGGAGTTACAGCGTGGTGTTGACCACGCCGCAGACCAATGGTGAGCTGTTGCAGGTGACGCAGGTCGACGGCGCGGCCAACCCCTCCACCCCGGTTCCCGCGCTTGCGCCGGACATCACCGCGCCGGCGCTGCCGACCGCCAGCGTTTCCTCCGACGGCACGACCGTGAGCGGCACCGGCGAAGCGGGGGCGACGCTCACGGTGCGCGATCCGCTGGGCAATATCATCGGCACCACCACGGTGCTGGGCAATGGCAGCTACAGCGTCACGCTGACCACGCCGCAGACCAATGGCGAGGTGGTGCAGGTGCGCCAGGCCGACGCGGCGGGCAATGCCAGCGGCGACGTGCCGGCGATGGCACCGGACATCACGGCCCCGATCGGGCTGACCGCGACAGTGAACGGTGTGGGCACGATCGTCAGCGGCACCGGCGAGGCGGGTGCGACGGTGACGGTGCGCGACCCGCTGGGCACCGCGATCGGCACAGCGACGGTGGGCTCGAACGGCGCCTATGTCGTCGTGCTGACCACGCCGCAGGCCAATGGCGAACTGCTCCAGGTGACCCAGGTCGATGGTGCGGCCAACCCCTCCACCCCGGTTCCCGCGCTTGCGCCCGACATCACCGCGCCTACCGCACCGTCCCTGACGGTCAGCCCCGACGGCACGACGGTAAGCGGATCGGGCGAGCCCGGTGCGACCGTGACGATCACCACTGCGGGTGGTGCCATTGTCGGCAGCGGTCCGGTGGCCGGGAACGGCAGCTTCACGATCATCCTGACCACGCCGCAGGCCAATGGCGGAACGCTGAGCGCGACCCAGGCCGATGTTGCCGGCAATGTCTCGCTGCCGGGGACCGCCCCCGCCCCCGACATCACGCCGCCCGCTCTGCCCGCGGCGACGCTCGATGCCACCGGTTCGGTCGTGTCCGGCACCGGCGAGCCCGGCGCGACCGTCACCATCACGGACCCCTTCGCGACCGTGATCGGCATGGGCACGGTGAGTGCGGCCGGCACCTTCTCGATCACGCTCGCCACGCCGCAGATCAACAATCAGGTCCTGTCGGTGGTACAGACCGACGGGGCGGGCAATCCGTCCCCGGCGCTGCCCCTGACCGCGCCGGATCTGACGGCGCCCGGCGCACCGGCGGGAATCGTTGCTGCCGATGGCGCTTCGATCTCCGGCGTCGGCGAGCCGGGTGCGACGCTGGTAATCACCGATCCGACCGGCACGCCGATCGGGTCGGTGACCGTCACCGGCGGCGGCACCTTCACCACCGCGCTCGTTCCGCCGCAGATCAATGGCGAGCAACTCGTGCTTGTCCAGACCGATCTTGCCGGCAATGTTTCGCTGCCGGGCAGCGCTACGGCGCCCGATCTCGTTCCGAACGATTCCCCGAACGCGCCCACCGCCACGGTTGCGTCGGATGGCATGACCGTGTTCGGCACGGGCGATGCGGGCGATACGATCAGCGTTACCGGCGCCAATGGCACGGTGCTGGGCACCGCGACCGTGACGCCGGGCGGCACCTATATCGTGATCCTCACCACGCCGCAGGTGAACGGCGAGATGCTGCATGTCGTCCAGATCGATGCCGAGGGTGACATGTCTCCCCCTGCCACGGTGACTGCGCCCGACCTGACTCCGCCGGCGCTGCCGACCGCGTCGATCGATGCCAGCGGCAGCACCGTGACAGGCACCGGCGAGGCCGGGGCCACCGTGCGTGTGGTCAATGCGCTGGGCACTGTGCTCGGCACGGCGACCGTCGGCGCCAATGGCAATTATGCGGTGACGCTCAGCACGCCGCAGACCAATGGTCAGGCGCTGCAGGTCATCCAGGCGGATGCGGCAGCGAATGACTCGCCGGCGGCGCCCGTGACCGCGCCAGACACCACCGCACCCACTGCGCCCACGGCGAGCGTTTCGGCGGACGGCGCGACGGTGAGCGGCACGGGCGAGAGCGGTGCGACGGTAACAATCCGCGATCCGCTGGGCGCCGCGATCGGCACCGCGACGGTGACGCCGGGCGGCACCTATACGGTGATCCTGACCACGCCGCAGACCAACGGACAGCAGCTCACCGCGGTCCAGTCCGACCCGGCCGGCAATACCTCGCCCCCGACCACGGCGACCGCGCCGGATACGACGGCGCCGGCGGCACCGACCGCCGCGGTGGATGCCAGCGGTCAGCTGGTGACCGGCACCGGCGAGGCGGGTGCGACGGTGACGGTGCGCAACGCGCTGGGCGTGCCGATCGGTACGGCAGTAGTTGCGGCCAATGGCAGCTACAGCGTCACGCTGGCGACCCCGCAGCGCAATGGCGAGCAGCTCCAGGTTGTGCAGAGTGACGGCGCAGGGAACCTCTCGCCGCAGACCCCGGTGACGGCACCGGACAGCACGGCGCCTGCCGCGCCGACCGGCACTATCCTGGCCGATGGCAGCGCTGTTACCGGTCTTGGCGAGCCGGGTGCGACGGTGACGGTGCGCGATGCGAGCGGTACCGCGATCGGCACGGCGCTGGTTGCCGGCAATGGCAGCTTCACCGCGACGCTCACCCCGGCCCAGACCAATGGCCAGCAGCTGAGCTTCAGCCAGGCGGATGCGGCGGGCAATGTCTCGCCGAACGTGCCGGTGACGGCGCCCGATACCACGGCGCCGGGCGCACCGACTGCGGCGGTCAACGCCAATGGCACGGTGGTGACCGGCACCGGCGAACCGGGCGCCACGGTGACCGTGCGCGATGCCCTCGGCGTGCCGCTGGGTACCGCGGTGGTTGCGGCGAACGGCGCCTATGCGGTCACGCTCGGCACGCCCCAGGCCAATGGCCAGACGCTGCAGGTGAGACAGGCGGATGCGGCGGGCAATGTGTCGGGGCAGACGCCGGTGACGGCGCCCGACATCACCGCGCCGCTGGCCCCTGCGGGCAGCGTTGCGGCGGGTGGTGCGACTCTGGTCGGCACCGGCGAGCCGGGTGCGACGGTGACGGTGCGCAATGCGGGTGGCACGGTGCTCGGCACCGCGCTGGTCGCCGGCGATGGCAGCTTCACCGTCACGCTCACGCCGCCGCAGAATAATGGCCAACAGCTGAGCCTCAGCCAGGCCGATGTGGCGGGCAATGCCTCGCCCACCGTGCCGGTGACGGCGCCCGACACCACCGCGCCGACGGCGCCGGTCGCGACGATCAACGCCAATGGCGCGATCGTCTCGGGCACCGGCGAACCGGGTGCGACGGTGACCGTGCGCAATGCCGGCGGTGCCGTGCTCGGCACGGCCGTGGTTGCGCCGAACGGTGCCTATGCGGTGGCGCTGACCACGCCGCAGGCGAACGGACAGGCGCTGCAGGTGACGCAGGCGGATGCGGCGGGCAATGTCTCGGGCCAGACGCCGCTAACGGCGCCCGACATCACCGCGCCGCTCGCTCCTTCGGGCAGCGTTGCAGTCGGTGGCGCCACCTTGGCCGGCACCGGTGAACCGGGTGCGACGGTGACGGTGCGCGATGCGGGCGGCACGGTGCTCGGTACCGCGCTGGTCGCGGCCAATGGCAGCTTCACCGTCACGCTTTCGACGCTGCAGAATAACGGCCAGCAGCTCAGCCTCAGCCAGAGCGATGCGGCGGGCAATGCGTCGCCCAATGTGCCGGTCACCGCGCCCGATGGCACGGCGCCGGGTGCGCCGGTCGCGACGGTGAGCGGCAACGGCGCTATCGTCTCGGGCACCGGCGAGCCGGGTGCAACGGTGACGGTGCGCGATGCGGGCGGCACGGTGCTCGGCACCGCGCTGGTCGCGGCGAACGGCGCCTATGCGGTATCGCTGAGCACCCCGCAGGCGAACGGCCAGGTGCTGCAGGTGACCCAGGCGGACGCGGCGGGCAATGTCTCCGGTCAGACGCCGGTGACGGCGCCCGACATCACCGCGCCGCTGGCCCCTGCGGGCAGCGTCGCGGCGGGTGGCGCCACGTTGGTCGGCACCGGCGAGCCGGGTGCGACGGTGACGGTGCGCGATGCGGGCGGCACGGTGATCGGCACCGGGCTGGTGGCGGCCAATGGCAGCTTCACCGTCACGCTCTCGAGCCCGCAGAACAACGGCCAGCTTCTGACGCTGCGCCAGGCCGACGCGGCAGGCAATGTCTCGCCGAGCGTGCCGGTGACGGCGCCCGACACCACGCCGCCGGCCGCGCCGCTCGCCACGGTGGCGGGTAGCGGTGCGGTGGTTACCGGCACCGGCGAGCCGGGTGCGACGGTGACGGTGCGCGATGCCGGCGGCACGGTGCTGGGCACCGCTCTGGTCGCGGCGAACGGCGCCTATGCGGTCACGCTCTCTACGCCGCAGCTCAACGGCCAGGCGCTGCAGGTCACCCAAGCGGATGCAGCGGGCAATGTCTCGCCGATCCGGCCGGCGACGGCGCCCGACATCACTGCGCCGCTGGCCCCTGCGGGCAGCGTTGCGGCGGGTGGCGCCACGTTGGTCGGCACCGGCGAGCCGGGTGCGACGGTGACGGTGCGCGATGCGGGCGGCACGGTGCTGGGCACTGCGCTGGTCGCGGCCAATGGCAGCTTCACCGTGACGCTTTCGACGCCGCAGACCAATGGCCAGGTGCTGACGTTGAGCCAGGCGGACGGGGCGGGCAATGTCTCGCCCAATGTGCCGGTGACCGCGCCCGACACCACGCCGCCGGCCGCGCCGGTCGCGACGGTGAATGCCAGCGGCGCGGTGGTGACGGGCACCGGCGAGGCGGGGGCTACGGTCTCGGTTCGCGATCCGCAGGGCGTGTTGCTGGGGACGGCGGTGGTTGGGGCGAACGGCGCCTATGTCGTCGCGCTCTCCACGCCGCAGCGCAATGGCCAGTCCCTGCAGGTCACGCAGGCGGATGCGGCGGGCAATGTCTCGCCGGCCACGCCTGCGCTGGCGCCCGACACTACGCCGCCGGCCGCGCCGAGCGCGACCTTCAATGCCAATGGCACCATCGTCAGCGGCACCGGCGAGGCCGGCGCGACGGTGCATATCCGGACTGCCGGCGGTGTCGAGATCGGCACGGCGGTGGTGGCGGCGAACGGCAGCTACAGCGCAACGCTGACCACGCCCCAGGCGAATGGCGAAACGCTGCAGATCACGCAGAACGATCCGGCCGGGAACGTCTCCCCGGCGATACCGGCTACCGCGCCCGACATCACGCCGCCGGCTGCGCCGGGCGTCGCGATCAACGGCGCGGGTACGGTCGTCACGGGTACCGGCGAGGCCGGGACCACGGTCGAGGTGCGCAATGCCGGGGGCACGCTGCTCGGCTCCGCGACGGTGGCGGCCAATGGCAGCTATGCGGTGGCGCTCTCCGCCGCGCAGACCGCCGGCCAGGCGCTGAGCGTGACGCTGCGCGATGCGGCGGGCAATGTCTCGCCGGTATCGCCGATCACGGCGCCGTTCGACATCGTCGCGTTCGACAACAATGCCAATGCCGGCGTCCATCTGGTGCCGGTCACCACCAACGCCAATCTGGGCAGCGCCAACTATACCGCGCTGGTCTCGCTCGGGCTGCTCAACCTCAACGCCCAGGTGCTGGGGACGCCGAGCGTCCAGTTCACCGTCAACCCCGGCCATTCGATGGCGACGACCTTCACCTATGACGCGTTGCTCAGCATCGGCGTGCTCAGCGGCTATTCGGTGATCATCCAGCGCTTCGACGGCACCAACTGGGTGGCGATCGACGGCAATGGCACCAGTTCGCTGCTCCAGCTCTCGCTGCTGAACGGCGACCTGGTCACCAACCAGGTGCTGGCGCCGGGCCAGTATCGCGCCTTCGTCGCCTTTGATGGGGCGCTGGGCGTCGGGCTGCTCGGCGGGCTGAACGTCACTGGCGTCGACAGCGACTTCACCGATGTCGCCTCGGCCCAGTCGCTCCCGCATTCGGGCAATGTGATCACCGATCCGGGGCCCACCGGTGCGGTCGATATCGCCAGCCCGCAAACCCAGGTGCTGAGCGTCACGATCAACGGCGTGACCACCACGATCGCCGCGGGCGGCAGCACCATCCAGGGCAGCTGGGGCACGCTCGTCATCAACCAGAATGGCAGCTACACCTATACGCCCAGCGCCAGCGCCGCGGCGATCGGCCATGTCGACAGCTTCACCTATACGCTGATCGACCGCAGCGACGGCGAGCTGGAGAGCGCGAAGCTCAACATCTCGATCGGCAGCCCCGAGATCACCGGCCCGCCGATCGCGGTCAACGATGCCGCGCTGGCGACGGCGACCTTCGCCAATGTCGTCACCACCGTGCCGGCGGCGATCGACTCGAGCTTCGCCACGCCGACCGCGGTGCTCGCCGCGCAGACGGGCACGGTGCACGACAGCTTCACGGTGGGTGCGAACAGCACCGCCAATGTGACGCTTTCGGCAATCCAGTCGAGTGGGCTCAGCGTACTGCCGACCTACACGATCACCGTCACCAATGCGCAAGGCACGGTGGTCGCCACGATCACCCAGACCGCGGTCGCCAATCTCGGCCTCGGCACCGGTGTGGCGCTCAACCTGCCCAACCTGCCTTCGGGCACCTACAACTACACGGTATCGAGCACGAATATCCTCGGCACCGGCTATGGCACCAACGTCTATGTCGGCCAGACCGTGACGCATCTCGATCAGCACACGCTGACCGGAAGCACCACGGTGCAGGGCGAACTGCTCGCCAACGATACGCTGGGCGGCAGCTTTGTCGGGGTGCGGGTGCAGTCGGGCGGCAACTTCGTCGAAGTGGGCGAGACGCCGCTGACGATCACCGGCACCTATGGCACGCTGACGGTCAACGAGACCGGGCATTACAGCTACACGCCCAATGCCGGGCTGAGCTATTCGGGCACCGATCCGGTCGACAGCTTCACCTATCAGGTGATCCAGCCCAACGGCACGGTCGCGACCGCGCGGCTCGACGTGACGATCGACATCAACAACGGCGTCACGCCGACGCTGTCGGTGACCGAGACGCACGCGCTGGCCGATGCGGTGCCGCTGACGATGTTCTCGGCGGGGCCGGTGGCCGAAGTACCGCACGAGACCGCGCACAAGCTCGCTATCCTCGACCTGGCGGACGGCCGCGACAATGTCGAAACGCTTCTCGGCCGCTTCCTCGAGGATCATCGCGCACAGGACGACCTGTCCGGTACGGCGGCAAACGATGCCGGGGCGGCACCGGCGGACCATGCGGCACCGGCAATCGCCGCGGTGCCAGTCGCCGAAGATCCGCTAAATTATCTCGTCGATCCGGCCAGGCTGGATCAGGACAAGCATCAACATATGTATGTAGTGTAGAGATGATCGATCCGATTTCGGAATCATCTCTGTAAAAAGTCCATTATTTCATTAGGGTATTTGATCTAGGTTCCAAGTTGACATGCGAAGCTAAAGGGAGGCTGTCGCTTGGGGAAAGGGTGCCGGATCTGCCGCCTGATCAGGGCGGCAGGTGTAACGACGCTTGCGACACTGGCGGTCTTGCTGGCCGGCACTGTTGCCGCGCAGGAAGCGGACGGCCTCTCGCTCGAGACGGCGATCCGGCAGGCCGTGGCATGGCATCCAAACGTCACCGCGGCGGCCGCCACTTTCGACGCGCGCGGCGCCGATGTTGATGTGGCGCGCGCCGGCTATCTGCCGCGCGTCAGCGCTGGCGTGGCAGCGGGCTATGACAATCGCTTCGGTTCCGCCTGGCGCCCGCGGCCGCAGGTTTCCGCGACGCAGATGCTCTATGATTTCGGCAAGGTCCGCAGCGCCGTGGATGCGGCGCAGGCGGGCACGCGGGTCGGGCGCGCCGATCTGCTGATCGCGATCGACGGACTCATCCGCGAAACCGGCTATGCGATCGTGGAAGTCCAGCGCAACGCCGCATTGCACGACATTGCGCAGGAGCAGCTCTCGCGGATCAGCGAGATCAGCGGGCTGGTCGCCGACCGCGTGGCCAAGGGGGCCTCGACCCGCTCCGACGGGCTGCAGGCGCAATCGCGCGTTGCCGCCGCCAAGGCGACGCTTGCGCAGATCGAGGCCGAGCAGCGGCGCTGGAAGAGCAACCTGGCCTATCTGCTTGGCGGCGAGGACAAGCCGATCACGATCAGCCCCGACATGCCGGACTGGCTGATGGGAAGCTGCTCCGCCGGCGTGCAGGACTGGAGCGCGGTACCGACGGTGATGCGCGCCGAGGCCCAGCGCGAACAGGCCGCCGCGGACCTGCGCCGCACCCGCGCCGATCGCCTGCCCACCGTATCGCTGGCGGGCGATGCGGCGATCGACATGGGTGCCCCCTTCACCGATCGCAGCGCCTATAGCGTCGGCCTCAGCGTCTCGAGCACGGTGTTCGGCGGCAATGCAGTGCGCGCGCGGGTGCGCAGCGCCGATCATTCGCTCACCGCCGCGGATGCCGCCGCGCGCTATGCCCGCACCGATACCGGCCAGCGCTTCGCCGAGGCGCGCCAGCAGATCGCCAGCCTCACCCGGCTGCTGGACACCGTGAACCTGCGCGAGGCGGAAATGGCCGAGACCGGCAAGCTCTATCGGGTCCAGTATCTCGAGATGGGCACTCGCACCCTGGTCGATCTGCTCAATGCCGAGCAGGAACTCCACCAGGCGCGCTTCGACGCGGTCAACACCGAGCATGAGCTGCGCCGGCTCCAGCTCGACTGCCTCTATTATTCGGGCCGTTCGCGCGATGCTTTCGGGCTGACTGGCAGCTCTATCCGGGGCGTCACGCTGTGAGTGCGGCACCGGTCGAGGCATGGCTCGACGTTCTGGGTCAGGCCGCGCGCCATTATCGCCTGCCCCTGTCCGAGCAACGGACGCGCCTCGCCGCCTTGTGGGACAGTGCGCCCGACACGGAGAGCGGCATCCGCGCAGTTGCCCGGTCGGCGGGGCTGGCGGTGCGTTTTGCCGATCCCGCGTCCGAACGGCTGACGAGCTGGCGCCTGCCGGTGATCGCCTGCCTCGACGATGGCGAGCTTGCGCTGATCTCCGCGCTGGATACCGATGGCGAGGCGGTGTTCTCCGTGCCCGGGGAAGGTGGCATGCAGGCGCGCCGCCCGCTTGCCGAGCTGCTGGCCGCCAGCACCCGCATCGTCGTACCGCGGCCGCTGCGTTCCGCCGCGGATTCCCGGGTCGATACGTATATCCGGCCCTATGAGGAACATTGGCTGCGCCGCGTGCTGCTGCAGGATGCGCGGGCCTATGGCAATGTCGCGATCGCCTCGCTGGTCACCAATCTGCTCGGCCTCGCCGGCATCCTGTTTTCGATGCAGGTCTATGACCGGGTGATTCCGGCCCAGTCGATGCCGACGCTGGTTATCCTGTTCCTCGGCGTGCTGCTGGCGATCGGCTTCGACTATCTGCTGCGCAAGCTGCGCGTCGGCATTACCGACATCCTTGGCAAGCGTGCGGATCTGCGCCTTTCCGACCTGGTGTTCGGCCATGCGTTGCGCGTGCGCAACCGGGCGCGGCCGACCTCGACCGGCACCTTCATCTCGCAGCTGCGCGACCTCGACCAAGTACGCGACATGCTGACATCGACCACCGTTTCGGCGGTGGCCGACCTGCCCTTTTTCCTGCTGTTCATGGTCATATTGGCGTTCATCGGCGGCGTGTTGGCGCTGGTGCCGCTGGCCGCCGCGGTGCTGCTGCTGGTGCCGAGCCTGCTCGCCCAGCGCCGGCTGCGCGTCTACGCCACCGAATCGATGCGCGAGACTTCGCTGCGCAACGCGCTGCTGGTCGAGGCGGTGCAGGGCATCGAGGACATCAAGTCGCTGCAGGCCGAAGAGCGCTTCCAGCGGCACTGGAACCACTATAACAGCGTCGCCGGCGAGGCCCAGCTGCGCCTGCGCGGGCTGAGCGCCAGCCTGTCGACCTGGTCGCTCAGCATCCAGAACGGCGTCTATGCCGCGGTGATCTTCGTCGGGGCGCCGATGGTGATCGGCGGCGACATCACCACCGGCACGCTGGTCGCCACCTCGATGCTCGCCTCGCGGATGCTGGCGCCGATGGCGCAGGTTTCCGGCCTGCTCGGGCGCTGGCAGCACGCGAAGCTGGCGACGCAGAGTTTGAATCAGATCATGGGCCTGCCAACCGACAGCCCCGATGCCGAGCATCGTATTCCGTTGCCCGCCGTGACCGGCAGCTTCACGCTGCGCTCGGCGGTGTTCACCTATGCCGATCCCAATGCGCCGCCGGCGCTGACCGTACCGAACCTCGAGATCGCGGCGGGCGAGAAGGTGGCGCTGCTCGGCCGCAACGGCGCGGGCAAGTCGACCCTGCTGCAGGGCCTTTCGGGCATGCTGCAGCCGGTTTCGGGCGAAGTGCTGCTCGATGATCTCGCCCTTCACCAGATCGATCCCGCCGATGTGCGCCGCGACATCGGGCTGCTCACGCAGAACAGCCGGCTGTTCCACGGCACGCTGCGCGAGAATCTGACGATGGGCGCGCCGCATGCCAGCGCGGCGGAGATCCAGGCGGCGCTCGAGATGGTCGGCGCGCTCGACTTCGTGCGGCGGCTGCGCGACGGGCTCGAGCATCTCGTGCTCGAAGGCGGGCTGGGCCTGTCGGGCGGGCAGCTCCAGTCGCTGCTCCTCGCCCGGCTGTTGCTGCGCCGGCCGACCGTGGCGCTGCTCGACGAGCCGACCGCGGCGATGGACGAGATGGCCGAGCGCCATTTCATCGAGCGGTTCCACGCCTGGAGCGCGGATCGCACCGTGATCGTGGCGACGCACCGGATGCGCGTGCTCGAGCTGGTCGACCGGGTGATCGTGATCGACCAGGGGGTGGTGGTGCTCGACCAGCCCAAGCAGGCCGCGCTGGAGGCGATGCGCGGCGCCGGGAACCGCGCGGCATGAGCGGCGATCCGCTGTTCGACGAGGAAGGCCGCGGCCGGCTGCGCGATGCGACGCGGATGCTGTGGGTGCTCGCGGCGCTGGTCGTCGTGTTCCTCGTCTGGGCGTGGTTCGCGACGCTCGACGAAGTCGCGACCGGCACAGGGCGCGTCGTGCCGACCAGCCACGAACAGGTGCTGCAATCGCTGGAAGGCGGCATCCTCGCCAAGTTGCACGTCCACCAGGACGATATCGTCAAGCCGGGCCAGATCCTCGCCCAGCTCGATCCCACCCTTGCCGGATCGACGGTGGACGAGAGTGCGGCCAAATATCGCGCCGCGCTGGCTGCCCAGGCGCGGCTTCAAGCGGAAGTCGACGGCACGCCCCTGCGCTTCTCCAAGGAGCTTGACGGCTATCCCGGGATCAAGGCCGAGCAACAGCGGCTCTATGACGCGCGCCGGCGCAGCCTTTCGGCGTCGCTCGGGCTGATCGACGAATCGCTGGCGCTGATCAACCGCGAGGTCGGCATCGGCGAATCGCTGATCGCCACCGGCGCGGCCAGCAATGTCGAGGTGCTGCGGCTCAAGCGCCAGCGCGCCGATCTCGATCTCAAGAAATCCGATCTGCGCTCGCAATATCTGGTCGAGGCGCGGCAGGACCTCGCCAAGGTGAGCGAGGAAGTGGAGGCGCTGGCGCCGGTGGTGCGCGGGCGCTCGGACACGCTGCAACGGCTGACCCTGCGCTCGCCGGTGCGCGGCGTGGTCAAGAATATCGAAGTGTCTACGATCGGCGGGGTGGTGCCGCCCAACGGCAAGATCATGGAGATCGTCCCGCTCGACGACCGGCTGCTGATCGAAGCGCGCATCTCGCCGCGCGATATCGCCTTCATCCGCCCCGGCCAGCGAGCCAGCGTGAAGATCACCGCCTATGATTATTCGATCTTCGGGGGGTTGGAGGGAGAAGTCAGCAGCATCTCGCCCGACACGATCCGCGACGAAGTGAATCCGGACATTTATTATTACCGTGTCTTCGTGCGCACCCGATCGGATGCGCTGACCAACAAGACTGGTCGTCGTTTTCCCATTGTCCCCGGCATGATTTCGACAGTTGATATTAACACAGGTAATAAAACTATATTGCAATACTTGATAAAGCCGCTGAACCGCGCACGAGAGGCGATGCGAGAGCGCTGAGAAGACGCAGAATGCGTAAAATACGAAATTACAACTAGGTAAGAATATTCTGGGAAAATACTTTGATAGAAAGGTATTGAGCGAGTATAAACCATGCCGCCATATGAAAATGATGCTGCCCAATTTGTGGTTGGACGGAAGCGCTCTGTGCTAGGGCAGGATGCCGGCCATGGGCCGACGCTGCTTGACATGGCCCGCCAGATACAGCGCGCGCGCGCAAAGGTGGCGGAACTCTTTCCCCGCGAAGTCTTCCGCAATTCCGCCTGGGACATGATGCTCGAATTGTTCGTGGCCGGGCAGCAGACGCGCACCATCTGCGTCAAGGAACTGATCCTGATCTCCGGCGAGAGCTCGACGAGCGCGCTGCGGCGGATCGACCGGCTCGAAAGCACCGGCATGCTGCGCCGCTGCCACGATCCTGTGGATCACCGGCGTCTCGTGGTGACGCTGACGCCCAAGGGCGACACGGCGATGCAGGCGCTGCTGCACCATCTGTTCGTCGCCGAATATACGGGGAACGGCAAGGTCGCGACCGGGGAGGTCCGGAAGTTCGGGCAGCTCCAATAAAGGCGACCGCTCCGTTCTTTTGAGTACGTAAATTACGGAATTTCGACCCTTCGGCTTGCCGGCAGGCGGATCGCCTCGGCTGTTCCACAAGAAAAGGGCGGCTTGCCGGTGGCGCCGGCAGGCTTATGGAAACATCGATGTTCCGTGCAACGCTCCTCGCGCTCGCTCTTCCCCTCCTCGTCCAGGGCGGGGCGACCGCTGCCGAACCTGCGCATCCGGGGGCTGCGGGCAAACCGAAGCGGATCGTCTCGCTCAACCTGTGTGCCGATCAGCTGGTGCTGGCGCTTGCCGATCGCGGGCAGATCGCCGGGCTCACGCGCAATGCCACCGATGCCGAGATGTCGAGCCAGGCGGCCAGGGCGCGCGGGCTGCCGATCCTGAAGAACTCCGCCGAGCAGATCCTGGCGATCGATCCCGATCTGGTGATCGGCATGCCGGCCCGGCGCAGCGCGGCGATGGGCGTGCTCAAGGCGCAGCATTACCGCATGCTCGACCTCAAGACCGCGAATTCGCTCGACGACATCTATGCCTCGATCCGCGAGACGGCGGTGGCGGTCGGCCATCCCGAGCGCGGCGAGGCGATGATCGCGCGGATGGAAGCGGCGCTGGCGAAGATCGGCAAGCCGGGCGCGGGCAAGGTCGCCGCCTATTATCAGCGCCGCGGGTTCATGACCGGCACCGGCACGCTGATCGACGACCTGATGCGGCGGGTGGGCCTGATGAACCTGGCCGCGAAGCTCGGCAAGCCGGTGCTGTCGCAGCTCAGCCTCGAGGAAATGGTTGCGGCCCGGCCCGATTACCTGATCGTCGAAAGCGCGACCGACAAGGTGGCTGACCAGGGCACCGAGATGCTGCACCATGCGGCGCTCGACGGCATCCCGCGGATCAGCATCCCCCAGGCCTGGACGGTGTGCGGCGGCCCCGCCTATGTCGACGCCGCCCGCGGGATCGCCGCCCAGGTCGCGGGACGCCGCTAGAATTCGATCCCGGGCTGCGCCTTGACGTTCTGCGCGCGGAACGGGTGCTTCACCAGCGTCATCTCGGTGACGAGATCGGCCGCGTCGATCACTTCCTGCTTGGCGTTGCGACCGGTGAGGATGACATGGGTCATCTCCGGTTTGGCGGCGAGCACTTCGAGCACTTCCTCGACCGGCAGATAATCGTAGCGCAGCACGATGTTGAGCTCGTCGGCGACGACCATCTGGTAGCTCGGATCGGCGATCATCCGCTTGACCTCGTCCCACGCCTCGCGCGCCACTGCGATGTCGCGGGCGCGGTCCTGCGTGTCCCAGGTGAAGCCCTCGCCCATCGGCTTGAACTCGATCAGCTCCGGGAAACGATCGAACACCGCCTTCTCGCCGGTTGCCATCGCGCCCTTCACGAACTGGACGACGCCGACCTTCATGCCGTGCCCGATCGCCCGGACGACCATGCCGAGCGCGGCCGAGGTCTTGCCCTTGCCGGTGCCGGTATGGACGATGACCAGGCCCTTCTCGATCGTCTTGGTGGCGAGCTTCTTCTCCTGCGCCGCCTGGATCTTCTTCATCTTCGCATTGTGCTCGTCATCGGTACGCTGCTTCACGCGGCTTCTCCTGCAAGTTCGGCGAGCAGCATGCCCGCGCTGTTCGATTTCGGCTTCCATAGCCCGCGTTCCAGCGCCTCGGCGAGCCGGCTGGCGGTTTCGCGCAGGGCGGCAGGATTGGCCTCTGCCAGAAAGGTGCGGACGGTCTCGTCCTCGATAAAGGCGGCATGGACCGCATCGAAATGATGATCGCGCACCGCATGGGTGGTGGCGGCGAAGGCGAAGAGATAGTCGACCGAGGCGGCGATCTCGAAGGCGCCCTTATAGCCGTGGCGCATCACCCCGGCGATCCATTTGGGATTGGTGACGCGGGCGCGGACGACGCGGCCGATCTCGTCTTCCAGGCTGCGGATCACCGGGCGCTCGGGCCGGCTGTGGTCGTTGTGATAGCTCTGCGGTTTGCTGCCCTTGAGATGCTCGACCGCAGCGGCGATGCCGCCTTCGAACTGGTAGTAATCGTCGCTGTCGAGCAGGTCGTGCTCGCGATTGTCCTGGTTCTGGATCACCGCATCGGCCTGGGCGAGGCGGGTGGCGAACAGGTCGCGCTCGCGGTCCCCCTCCACCCCGGCGCCATAGGCATAGCTACCCCAGTCGAGATAGACGTCCGCAAGGTCAGCGCGGTTGTGCCAGAGGCGCTCGTCGATCATCGCCTGCAGGCCTGCGCCATAGGCGCCCGGCTTCGAACCATAGACGCGCGCGCCGGCACGCCTGGCGGCGATGGTCGGATCGGCGCCGGTATCGACCAGCCTTGCGGTCTCGGCGCGGTGGCGGGCGGCGGCGGGATTGTCTGCCTCGCTCTCGTCGAGCGCCATTACCGCGCGGGCGGCGCTGTCGATCAGGTCGATCTGCTCGGGAAAGGCATCGCGGAAAAAGCCCGAGACGCGGAAGGTGACGTCGACACGCGGCCGGCCAAGCTCGGTCACGGTCATGATTTCGAAGCCGGTGACGCGGCCCGAGCTCCATTCCCAGCGCGGGCGCACGCCCATCAATGCAAGCGCCTGGGCGATGTCGTCGCCGCCGGTGCGCATATTGGCGGTGCCCCAGGCCGATAGCGCGACGGCCTTGGGATAGTCGCCTTCGCGCTGGAGATAGTCCTGCACCAGCAATTGCGCCGAGCGCAGACCGAGATCCCAGGCGACGGCGGTGGGCACGGCGCGGGTATCGACCGAGTAGAAGTTGCGGCCGGTGGGAAGGACATCGGGCCGGCCGCGCGTGGGGGCGCCGGACGGGCCGGGGAGGACGAAGCGGCCATCGAGACCCGCCAGCAGGGCGCCAAGCTCGCGCGGGCCGCAGGCATCGATGCGGAGGGCGAGATCGGTGGCGATGGCGTGGAGGACTGCGGTGGAGGCGGGGCCCGGGCTGTATCGACGTTCAACAGCCCTCTTCCGGAGGGAGAGGGGGACCGCGGCCGAAGGCGGTGGTGGAGAGGGAACGCCGCAAGCGATATCGCTCGTGGAAGGACCCCTCCACCCGCTTCGCTGGTCCCCCTCCCCCTCCGGGGGAGGATTTTCGTGGGCTTCGACCAGCTCTGCCGCCAGCAATTCCAGCCGTTCGATCGTGTCGCCAAGCGTGCGCCAGGGATCGTCGGACAGTTCCGCCAGCGCGTCCGGGCGCGGGCCGGCCCAGGCATCGCCCATCCGGCAATCGAGCGGGTCGAAGTCGAGGCCGAGATCCCCGGCCAGCGCGCGCAGCAGCGACTTCTGGCCGTCATGGTCATAACCGCGCGGCGTGCGCGCCAAGGCCACGAGCAGGTCGCGGCGGAGGCGGCCTTCG
>PJUL01000120.1_pt1 | contig 76311 bp, 74 predicted proteins | sample 1512221 | NCBI WGS metagenome assembly PJUL01 (sample SAMN08177667, study PRJNA422409) | Feces metagenome, whole genome shotgun sequencing project.
CCGACCTGCTCGACAAGTTTGTGAGCATGCGCACGCGCCGCAACTTCAAGGCCCACCTGGCGTGGGACAAGGAAGCGGGCAAGGTCAACTTTGAATTTGCGCCCAGCAAGTTCCCGCCACGCCCCGGGGCTGCCGCAAAAACAGGAGCTGCTGGCGCAGGCAGGGCAAGCGCTGCAGCCAAAAAATCTGCAAAACCCGCAGCCGCCAAAAAAGCCCCAGCCACCAAGTCCGCCGCCGCAAAGGCCCCGCGCAAGGCCGCCGCAGGCAAGGCCCCCAGCGCCGCGCTGGCCGCTGTGATCGGCAACGAGCCGGTGGCCCGGCCAGAGGCCGTCAAGAAGATGTGGGAATACATCAAGGCCCACAACCTGCAGGACCCCAAGGACAAGCGCACCATCGTCGCCGACGACAAACTGCGTGCCGTGTTCGGCAAAGACAGCGCGGGCATGTTCGAGCTGGCGGGCATCCTGGGCAACCACCTCGGAGGTGAATGAAGATGACCAAGCCCACACAGCGCATGGCGCAAGCCGCTCCATCTGCAGCCCCAGCATCGTTCGCGCGGCGCTTCTGGCGCACCACGCTGGTGGCTGTGGCCACTGCGGGCGCACTGGCTGGCTGCAGCAGCACCGCGTCGTCGTCTGGCGCTGGCCGCTCCAGCGACCCGGCCAGCCAGCAGCAGCCGCAGGGCGCCAGCGGCGTGAGCGTGTTTGGCGACATCGATGTGAACGTGACGCGCGAGCGCACGCGCTGACTTGCCAACGCGGCAGTATTGCGCGCACCTTGGTACCTCGTTTTTTAGGCGCTGAAACCCCATGCGCAGCCGCACAGAACGCACGGTGCTCACCACCATTGCCGTAGTGCTGCTGGCCGCGGTTGCCGCTGCGTGGTGGACCGCCGACCAGTGGCTGCCCCATGCTGGCCCCTGGGCACAGCAGGCCTGGAAGGCCGTTACCCGCCCCGGCCCCGGTACGCTGCCGCCCGGCAAGCAACCTGCTGCCGCGCAGCCCCGTTCTGCGCAGGGGGCAGCGTCCACACCCGTGGCCCCGCAACCCCGCAAATGTGTGGTGGACGGCCGCACCACCTACACCGACCAGCCGTGCCCCAAAGGTAGCCAGGAGCTGCCGGTGGACGGGGCCCTCACTTCGCTGCCGGCGCAATAGCCGCTGTTGGCGTCGCAAAGCACTCTGCCAGGGCTCTCTCGCCCCCTGCACGTTCCCGTTGCCAAGGCCTGCGTCCACACCCACTGCGCCGCGCCGCGCTGCGCTTGGTCTGTCACACCTGCGTCACGCCACTGCCACGAGGCGCTCGTAGAGTGATTCTCTTTTCCAAAATGAGACCCACCGCCATGAAGACCCTCACCCTTGCTGCAGCCTGCCTCTCCGCCCTGGTCATCGCCGGTTGCGGTGGCAGCAACGACGACGCCGCACAGCCCCTGGTTATTGCCCACCGTGGCGCCAGCGGCTATCTGCCCGAACACACGCTGGGCGGCTATGAGCTGGCGGTGCGCATGGGCGCCGACTACATCGAGCCTGACCTGCAGATCACCCAAGACGGCGCGCTGGTGGCCATTCACGACGACACGCTCACCCGCACCACCAACGTGGCATCGCTGTTCGCGCAGCGCAACGGCGGCTACAAGGTGTCGGACTTCACCCTGGCCGAAATCAAAACGTTGACCGTGGTGCCCACCGGCACCGGCAAGACCAGCTACCCCGGCTTCACGCCCAGCTCTGCCAACGCGTTTGCCGTGCCCACCTTTCAGGAAGTGGTGGACCTGGCCAAGAAGCAAAGCACGGCCACCGGCCGCGAAGTGGGCATCTACCCCGAGGCCAAGCAGGCCGACCCGGTGATGGAAGACGGCATCCTCAAAACCCTGACTGCCAATGGCTACAACGCGAACAGCAAGGTGTTCATCCAGTCATTCAGCGACGCCACGCTGCGCAGCCTGCGCGCCAAGCAGATCGCGCAGAACAACAAAATGCCCCAGGTGCTGCTGGGCGTGGCCACTGCTGCGGCCGACGGCACCCCGCGCATGGGCGTGACGGGCGCTACCGGCGTGCAGATGCTGGCGCTGAAGGACGTGGCCGCCTTCAACGAAGGCGTGGGCGTGCTCATCAACAACACCACCTACCCCGTTACCAAAACCTTCATCGACCAGGCCCATGCCGCAGGTTTGAAGGTGCACGGCTGGACCTTTGCGCAAGCCGACGCCACGCTGGCCGCTGCTGACTTCCGCAAGTACCTCGACATGGGCATGGACGGCATGTTTGCCAACTACCCCGACCTGGCTGTGACCGCGCGCAACGCGTACGTGCAGGGTAAGTAGCGCTGTTGGCACCATGGGGCGGGGCGCTGTCGCATGCCCCCATGCGACAGCCCGCCTGGCGCAACTGGGCTAGGCTTGCAGCACTTCGCTCTGCACCCATTCTTCGCCCATGTCCACACCTGCCTTCCCCCGATCCCTGCCCATGACGGGCGTCACCAACTTTCGCGACCTGGGCGGCTACATCGGCCACGAGGGTCAGCAAGTGAAGTGGCGCCGTATCTTCCGCTCTGACCACCTCGCAGGCCTGACCGCACAAGACCAGGCGCTGCTGGCCGACCTGGGTGTGATCCGCGCGGTCGACTTTCGCGGCCAGGCCGAAAGCGCCGCCCATGCCTACGCACTGCCCGGGGTGACTTATCACCCCCTGCACATCGAGCCCACTGTGGTGCAGCGCGCGCTGGAGCTGCAGCGCACCGGCCGCCAGCTCACCGCACAAGACGCCGTGGGCCTGATGCAAGAGACCTACCGAGGCTTTGTGCACGACAACGCCCCTCGCTTTGCAGAGCTGTTCCGCCTGCTGCTGGCCAGCGACGCGCCCATCGTCTTCCATTGCACCGCCGGCAAAGACCGCACCGGCTTTGCCGCCGCCCTCATCCTGCTGACCTTGGGCGTGCCGCGCGACGTGGTCATGCACGACTACCTGCTCACCAACACCCTCTACCGCCGCCCCGAAGGCATGGGCAGCCACGCCCCCGAAGAAGTGCTGGCCGTGCTGTGGCGCGTGCAAGAAGAGTTTCTGAACGCCGCGCTGCAGATGGTGGACAACGACTTTGGCGGCATGCAGACGTATCTGGTCGATGTGCTGGGCGTGGATGTGGCTGCGCAGAAGGAACTCGCGGGGCGGTATTTGCAGGCGGTTTGAGGCACGGCTGGCGGGCTTGGGCATTTGCTGAATCGCGGAGGTCTGAACGCGCACAAAACCATTGCTGCTCAAAAAGGGCAAGCCCATCGCCACCCTCACCCAACTAAACGAACCGGTTCAAAACACAGGCAATGAAGAAGCCATTTCTGGGTTCGCTGCTCTTGGCTGCAGGCATGGCGGGCGCCTATGCACAGGGCGCTCCCGCAGCTACGGCAAAGGCGCAGGTGGTTGTGCAATGCCCCGCGTCCATTCAAGTGCAGCAGACGCCAGCGCCGGTCTCACCCGCGGGCTGGGAGGCCCGTGGCAGCCGTGAAGCCCACCCGCTGACCAACGTAGCCTTCTATTCCGGCCCGCCTGACGAACAAGTGCAACTGGCACCGAGCAGTTCACAACGCAAAGCCAAGGTACTCACGTCGCGCTGGTCACTTCCCCCATCGGATCGCGTTTACTGGGTGGCCTGCGAATACGCCGGCACATCGGCCATCGCTGCCAGGCCACTGGATTCCGGCGCCGTGTCTTGTATGGCGGAACACGACCTGAACAGCGCGCCGCCCGTGCTCAAGCGGTGGAATTGCGGGGCTGGCGACCAACGCTGATGGGCCAGCCGACGGCACGCGTCGATGTTTCATCGCCAACCTGCCCGGCAACGCCCAGCGCATGAATCAAGCCAAAATTTGGCACAACCATGCTAAAATTTGGCTATGTCTGTCGCCTCCGCTTTCCTCACCGATCGCCAGGCCCGCCTCTTTGCCTGGCTGTTCGGCCAGCCCACGCGCAGTTTTCACCTCAGCGAGTTGCGTCGCCTCACGGGGCTGGGCAGTGCATCGGCGCAAAGCGAACTCAACCGGCTCACCGAAGCCGGTTTGTTGATTTCAGAGCGTGTGGGCAACCTGCGCAGCTTTCGGGCCAATCCGCACAGCGCCATCTACGACGAGCTGGTGTCGATCACCCACAAGACCCTGGGGCTGGTGCCCGCGTTGAGCGACGCTTTGGCACCGCTGGCGCCGCGCCTGCTGGCAGCGTGTGTGTTTGGCTCGGTGGCCTCGCTCACCGACACCGCGCAGAGCGACGTGGACGTGATGCTGGTGGGCAACGGCCTGACGTTGGGCGAAGTGCTGGAGCAGCTGGAGCCCTTGGAGCAGCAATGGGGCCGCAGGATCAACCCCACCATGTACTCGCCGCCCGAGTTCTTCAAGCGCCGGGCCGAGCCCGACTCGTTCGTCAACCGCGTGCTGTCGCGCCCCACGCTGGCCTTGGTGGGCGACATTCACAGCCTTGGTGATGACCGCGCTGGATAACCTGGTGCGCATCGGCCAGCTCAAGGCCGAGCCGCGCAACGATGCCGAGGTGCAGCGCATGCTGACCATGGCCCAAACCCGTTGGGCCGACGCACAACTGGCGCACGTATCGCAAGAAGGCCGCTTCACCAGCGCCTACAACGCCGCCCATGCCGCCGCGCTGGCGGCACTGCGCTGGCACGGCTACCGCAGCGAGAACCGGTTCACCGTGTTTCAGTGCCTGGCCCACACCGTCAACTGGCCGCCCGCCCGCTGGCGCGTGCTGGACGCAGCGCACCGCGCTCGCAACCTGGCCGAGTACGAGGGCTACCTGGAGATCGAGGAATCCACCATTGCAGAAATGGTCCAGCTTGCCGCCCAGCTGATTGCCGACGTGCGCAAGTTGATCAGCCCGAAAACGACCGCGCGCTGATCCTGCGCCGCTGACCACGCTGCGCTCCGTCACGGTTGCGCTATTCCCAAGGCCGCGCCACACAGCTGCGCCATCGCTGCACACCGCAACGTGGCCTTTTATTGCGTGACAAAGCGGTTGGCCTGCGCCAAGCTTTCGCCGCTCTGCAGCACCTGTCATTCGCGCCACGCCAGCGCAGCGCCCTGCTGGGTTGTGCAGGCGGTGGGGATGTTTTAGCTACCCCCTTGCTGCCGGCAGCCATTGCCCGCCACAGCAGTCCTCTCATTTCAACGCTCCCTCAACCAACGTCAAAAGCGCCAATCCAATGCCCATTTCCAACACCCCTTCTGTGTCAGCCGCTGCTTCCTCTTTCGTCGCAGCCACGTGCCGCCGCCTGCTGGCCTGCGCCGCATCTGCCGCAGTGCTGGCTCTGGCCGCTGCTCCCGCAGCGTGGGCCGCGCCCGCCAGTGAAAAGTCGATCGAAACCCTGCTGGCCATCACACAGAGCGAAAAGCTGATCAACAAAGCCAGTGCCGACATGGAAAAGCACATCCAGGCCGGTGTTCAGGCCGGCTTGGGCGGCAGAAGGCCCACCGCGCATGAACAGCAGGTGATGGACAGGGTCGTGCGCGAAAGCGCCGTCGTGCTCCGCCAGGAAATGAGCTGGGCCGCCATGCGCCCGTTGATGGTCAAGATCTACAAAGACACCTTCACGCAAGAAGAAGTCGACGGCCAGATCGCCTTCTACCGCACCCCCGTGGGCGCTGCCGTCGTCGCCAAAATGCCCGCCGTGATGGACGCGACCATGGCCGCCATGCAGCAAAGCATGGTCGCTGTCATGCCCAAGCTGCAAGCCATCTCCGAAAGGGCCGAGAAAGAATTTGCGGCATCGCAGAAGCCGAAAAAGTAAGGTGGCGCGTGGGCAAGAAGGGCGGGGCATTGCCCAAGCAAGCAACCCCGCAACTTGCCTTGAACCCGTGTCTCAACGAACAGCAAGGATCGGGCAGGTGAGCGTGAAGCTCCACCCCCACCCGAGCACACACCAAACAGTCAGCGCGCGCAGGCCAGCGGCCAGCCTGCAGCGCCCAGCGATTTGGCCATTACTCCTGCATTGATAGCTGCTAGCGCTTACTGCATAAGCGCTAGAGGCCGATTTGGCTCAAATTTTTGAATGAGTGCGGTGCCGGTGCCGCGGTGCGCGGCGGCTACGGTGGTTACCGACCGCCCGGCTGCATCCGCCCTACCGCCACCCCTTGCCCCCGCACCCGCCAATACAGCCATCCCATGATCGACAGGTTCAGCAGATTCCACCCCATGCCGTTGATGAACGCCGCCTGGTAGCTGCCCGTCACGTCAAAGATCCAGCCCGACATCCAGCCCCCCAGCGCCATGCCCACCAGCGTGGCCATGATCACCGCGCCCACCCGCGCGCCCGCCTCTTGCGGCGCGAAATACTCGCGGACGATGATCGCGTAAGCGGGCACGATGCCGCCCTGAAACAGCCCGAACATGGCCGACACCACATACAGCGGCACCAGCCCGTCAAACGGCAAAAACAGCATCAGCCCCACCCCCTGCAGCGCTGAGCCCAGCAGCAGGGTGCGCACGCCGCCAATGCGGTCGCAGATCACGCCCGACACCAGGCGGCTGACAATGCCGCACGCCAGCATCAGCGACAGCATCTCGGCCCCGCGCGCCGCGCCAAAACCCAGGTCGGTGCAATACGCCACGATGTGCACCTGCGGCATCGCCATGGCCACGCAGCATGCCACCCCCGCCACACACAGCAGCAACTGCGCGTGCAGTGGGCGCAGGCCAAACGGGCGGCTGCGGTCGAATACCGCCAAAGGCGTGGGCGTGGCACCCGCAACGCCCACTGAGGCGGCGGAGGATGTTGATTGGGATGTCGCCGTTGCTGCGGTGGCAGTGGTTGCCGCCGCAGCAACAGCAGCATCCACCAACACCATCGGCGCCCGCTGGCGCATGCGCAGCGCCAGCAGCAGCATGCCCGCGCCACACACCAGCCCCATCAGCACATAGGTGTGGCGCCAGCCAATGGCCTCGATGCCGTGCTGCACGATGGGAGGCCACAGCGCGCCCGCAATGTAGTTGCCGCTGGCGCAAATCGCCACCGCAATGCCACGCCGCTTGTTCCACCACAACGCCGTGTCGGCCATCAACGGCGCAAACGTGGCCGACGCACCAATCAGCCCCATCAACCCATGCGCCAGCCCAAACACCAAGATGCTGCCCGACAGCCCCGCCCACACAAAGCCGCCACACACCGCCACCGCCCCCAGGCACAGCACCGGCATCAGCCCATGCCGGTCGGCCATGCGCCCAGTCCACAGCCCGCCCAGGCCCAGGCACACCATCATCAGCGTGTAGGGCAGCGATGCATCCGCACGGCCCACGCCGAACTCGGCCTGCACGGCGGGCAGCACCACCGACACGACGTACATGCTGCTGTTGCCCAGGATCACGAGGCCCAGCGTGGTGAGCAAGCGCCACGCGGCCGTGCGCGAGTCGATGAGGGATGCCGGGGCGGCGGTGGAGAGGGGTGAAGAGGTGCTCGGCATGCGGGGCAATTTACCCCACGGCGCTGCAGGGGCTTGCAGGGGGCATCAGTGCGCGCTGGTTGCAAGGATTCGTGTGGCCGATTGATATGATTTTGATAGCTTTTAGCGCTTGCTGGATAGGCGATAGACGCCAATTTGGCTTGAAATTTCTCAGCTGCAGACGCTTTTTTCCACTGACCGCCACAGCGCGCCGGTTCACTTAGCATCCAAGAGTTGCGCCGCGCTGCCACACCCCCTAAAGTGCGCTGACAACTGCATACAAAGATATGCAGCGCACAACATAGGGGGGCAACCGGCAACATGGCGACATTGATACCGGCACTGGGTGCGTACTTGCGGCGCATGACCAGTGGAGAAAAGCGGCTGGTTGAGAGGCTGCAACAAAAGACCAAATATCGTGGGCGGTGCGTGCCCCCTGCTGCGTGATGGACTTCGCCACCATCACGCAGTTCGGCGGCGCACTGGCCGCTTTGGTGCCAGTGGTGCTCATCGCAGGTTTTGTCATCGTCATCTGGCGCACCGTGTCGCTGCACACCCTGCTGCGGCGCTTGTGGCTGCTGGTGCACGGCAGCGAAGAAATCTCAGACCCTGCGATCCGTGCGTATGTGGACGAGCAAACCAACCTCATGTCCTTTCGCATGTTCTCTGGCGTGCAGGCTGCCAGCCTGGAAGAAGCGCACCAGTTGATTCAGTGGGCACAAATCAATCGCGTTGACCTGCGCCAAATCGCCGCTTGCGGGCACTACTTTGATACGGGGCTGGGGCAGGTACGCAAGCAAGACTTGCCCTCGCGCCCTTACCTTTTTGCCCATATCGCCGCATTCGTCGTGTTTCTCTTTGCGTCGATAGGCTTCGCCTGGCTGATGCTGATTCCACAAGTTCCGTTCACCTTCAAGGCGAGCGAGCGCACCTTCCTAGCTGCAGAGTCCAGCGCGCAGACCCTCTGGCCCCCTGTCCTATTCAACAGAAACCCATTGAAAAAGAGCGATTGTGATCAGCCGCTTGCTGCAAATGCGGCGCGCACCTCTTTCACGGAGGCTGAGGTGAAAACGTTGTGCGAGCTTTTGCCTGCTAAAGATTGGCCCGAACATCTGGCGACACAGTTGAAAGAGCAGCGCTGGTCTTTGTTTGTCTACCTTTTTTTCTTTCTGGCGCTGCTCGGCTATGTGGTCGTAGTGGTGAACAAGGTCATTGCGGCCAAGGCCCTATTAGCCCGCGGCCTGACACTCGCTTTTCCGGCGACGCAGGAGGAACTGGATTTCTGAGGCGAGAAAGATTGAAGTGCCGCACTTTATTCGGCACGGGGCATATGCCTGCGGCAGGGGAGGATGAGAAGGAAGCGGCTCGGGTGTTTTATGTGGCGGCGACTAGTGTGAGGCAGAGGTTGATAGTCACGGTTGCAGGAAAATCCGAAATCGTAAAAAAACTAACCCAATGAAGTAACTCTGATTCTGTCCAATTCGAGCAGAGATTTATAAGAATGACTATGAGCATAGATACAACGAAGTTTCTCGCTAATACATCCAAATTGCTAGATGCCCTGAACGTATTCCAGTTTAATCCGGCCCTTGAGCCCAATAAAGATCACTTTGGATCGCACATTGAACTCACTGATTTTCAGTTCAATAACGCTCGCATGATTAAAGGCCTTACGGATTCAATAATCGACTGGGTCTTTTCAAAACCAGATGCAAAGAGAATATTTGAAGAAGCTTACGGGCCCACAGGTGACTTATCGGCCGCTACTGCGACACTATATAACTCCGCGCGCGACACAATCCGAATTGCCCAACCTCAGGGTCAATTCGGAGAACTTCTTCTCAGCTTTTTTCTGCAGCATCTCTTTCAGGCGGCTCCGCTTCTAAGAAAACAACCTGTTCGTACAAGTGATAATCTTGAGCGATTTGGGGCTGATGCGATTCACTACAAAGGGACAGGTGGTCATGAGGTCTATATTGGTGAATCAAAATGTTATAAAAGCGTATACAAATTTCCTAGTGCTTTCGAGGAGTCAATTACTTCGATGGGGAATACGCTCAGCAGCTTCCATGATGAAATTCGAAAGTTTATCGCCGGAGGGTTTATAGAGCCTGAACTTAAGAGCATTGCCGTGCAGTTGCTTTCAAACAGGCTGCAGCCAGTAAAGCTTAATCCTGTCTCAATCATTATTTATAACGAGACGGCAAAATTTACTGATACAGGTCTCGAAATAAAAGAGCAGATAAGAGGGGCCATAATTCATCAATGTTCAAAAATTAAGTCTGATATCTATAAGAGTTTGGAGGGGGTGGCTCTTAGTCGCTTCACATACATAATTATTCCTGTTTGGAAGCTTGATGAATTCTTGGATGAATTTGTGAAATCATTATGAAAGAAGTCATAGATATTCTTCTGAAGATCGAATTGCGTGCCGCGGTAGAGTCGATCGGACTAACGCCAACGCCCACAGAAAACCTCATCACTGAGAATAATCTTTACGAGATCATCAATGCTATTGAGCGTGCGATTTTAAAAGATGAGGAAGGCAAAAAAATCGCAGCGGTGTGCGCTCTTTTGTGGACACACTTTCATAACCAATTTGATTTGCTTGGGGAGTACGTAAACTCGGCAATGACAAGAATCGGATTCTCTCCCGTCTCAAGGATGCTGCGAGGGGAAGATGGAAAAATTGTCAATTCATCCTTGGCATCAATTCTTGAAGACTATTTTCAAAGCCAAAAATACACGATAGAAACTCTAGGCAAGAAACTCATCGTTACTGAGTTTCAGAAACGTCTTTGGGAGGAGCTAGAGCGATCTCCACGTGTTGCAGTATCTGCTCCGACGTCAGCTGGTAAATCTTATCTTCTTTGCTTGCGTGCGGTACAAAATGCCGCCTTGTACGGTGGAGTCTCTTTCTACATCGTTCCAACTGTGACCCTAATGAATCAGGTTGCTACTGATCTATTCGATATATCGCGTGAAAGCGGCGTCAAAATAAAAATACTGACCACGGTTGATGAAAACATCACTGCTCAACAGGGCGCAATATTTTTTGTGCTGACACAAGAGCGCATTACCGAGCGACTGGACTTCTTAAACAACAATGATTTCAAGCTTACGCAATTAATTGTTGATGAGGTTCAAAATATTGAACGAGCCTTCGACATTGGTGATAGTAATTCACGCGCAAAAATGTTGGTTGATGTCATTATTGACTTACATGACAGATTCAGTCCTCGTCTATCAGTCGTTTCAGGACCACGCATTTCTGAAATTAGATCAATGGCGACTGCCCTATTTAACCAGCCTGTTGCTGAACAGTCGACAACTTCCTCGCCTGTTGTCAATATTGCATACAGTATTGCCCCGGTGGGGAAATGCATCGAAGTTAAACAATTTTCTGAGTTGTCTTCGAATCACATCACTCAAATATTAGAAAACACAATTGGCGCCACGGGGTTCTCTAAGAAAGCATACAACGATAGCTTTCATGCCTATATTTTCAATATAGTATCCTCTAACAAAGGAGGACTGATATTTTCCCCGACATCAGGGCAGTGCAGAAAAACTGCCCAGTCAATTGCAAGACGTCTTAACAAATCAAAAGACCCCAGGATATGCAGCCTTGCGACGTACATCAAAGCAACCGTTTCTCCCTCTTATGATTTGGCTGAATGCATTGAATCAAAAGTTGCCTTTCATCATGGGAAACTTCCTCCACATATCAGAAATGCGATCGAATTCGCTATTGGGCAGTCGTTAATCGATCATGTTGTTTGTACTACAACCTTAATGCAGGGCGTAAATATCCCGGCTAAAACGGTAGTTCTTCGAAATCCCAATTTGTTTATTAGGGATGTGTCAGGGGAAAAGCCAACATTAAGCAATTATGAAATTGCAAATCTTCGTGGCCGGGCTGGAAGATTGTTGAGAGATTTTGTTGGTCGCACATTTATCTTGGACGGCACATCGTTTGAAGAGTTGGAAGTGCAATCCAGCTTATTTAAACCGGCTGAAAAAAAGATTGAAGGTAATTATGCGAAGGTTTTTGAGGAAAATAGGGAGGAAATAGTTTATGAGCTCACTTCAAAAGAGGATGAATTTTCTTTGAATTCAGTGGCGTCATATATAGCGAGCGCTATTTATACTGAGAAACTTCCTCGGCAGTGGTTAGCCCGCAAAGGTATCACCCTGAGTGTTGCAGAGATTGGTGAGGTTAAGGCTCGCATGAGGCAGCTAGTTGTTGACGAAGCGGTGTGCAAGAGGTTTCGTTATTGGAGCCCCTTTGAGCTCAATCTCATTGCCAAGTCTGCTGACGACTTGCTCCTACCGGGCTCAGTATTTTCTTCTGGACTTGGTGAGCGACTGGAAGAGCTGGTTAGGAAAATTAATAAAATTATCCCTTTGCGAGCAAAAAAATATTTAGGGGGGAAGAATTTAGCTGAGCAGGTTATGCCAATATTTGCTGCAAACGCAGCAAAGTGGGCTAAGGAAATACCGCTGTTTGATATTCTTTCCAATAGTTACTCTAGGAAAAGTGCAGACAATACCGAGAGCACCATTAATATGCTTCAGAAAGACGTCGCATTCGGATTGCCTTCTCTTCTTGGACCCGTGTACGCAATCAAAGGAGTTGACTCAAGCTTGCTTTCATTTATGGAGCGGGGTGCATATTCAAAAGAGGTTCGCTTATTGATTAATGCAAACGTCCCTCGGGAAACTGCTATTTCAACAAATATGAAAATGAAGCAGGAGTCACGCCCGTTGGATGATATTGTCGACGCAATAAGTTTCATCAAGGCTAAAAAACTTCCATATTGGGAAGCTGTTCACTTTAAACATTTAGTCGATTTGAAATCAATCTTGGCTGATGAATAACATGCACGAAATCATCTGCCCCCACTGCAACAAAGCCTTCAAGATCGACGAGGTGGGGTATGCCGACATCCTCAAGCAGGTGCGCGATGGCGAGTTTGAGCAGCAGTTGCACGAGCGTCTCGAATTGGCCGAGCGGGAAAAGCGCGATGCGATTGCCTTGGCAAAGGCGGAGGTGACCAATGCGCTGCAAAAGGCTGCGGCCGCCAAAGACACGGAGATTCAAGCGCTGAAAGCCCAGCTGGACGCGGGCGAGGTAGAGCGCAAGCTGGCCGTCACAGAAGCCTTGGGCGCGGTGAGCAAGGAGCGCGATGCGTTGGCGAACGAGTTGGCCCAAGCGCGCAGCGCACAGCAAGCCGCCGCCCAGTTGGCCGAGGCCAAGCTGGCCCATGCGCTGCAGGCCGAAGCCGCCAAAAAGGATGCCGAGATTCAGGCGCTGCAAGCCAAGCTGGCGGCCAGCGATGTGGCGCGCCAGTTGGCGGTGACGGAGGCGGTGAACCAGGCCGTGGGCGTGGTCGCCCAAGAGCGCGATGCCTTGAAGGGCGAGCTCAGCCTCATCACCGTCAAAAACCAGCTGGAAGAAAAAGCCATCAAAGAGCAATTCGCCTTGCAGCTGCGCGACCGCGAAGGCGAGATTGAGCGCCTGCGTGACATGAAGGCGCGGCTATCGACCAAGATGGTGGGCGAGACGCTGGAGCAGCACTGCGAGATTGAGTTCAACCGCATCCGGGCGGCGGCTTTTCAGCGCGCGCATTTTGACAAGGACAACGACGCCCGCACTGGCAGCAAGGGCGACTACATCTTTCGCGAGGCAGACGAGAACGGCACCGAGATCGTTTCCATCATGTTTGAGATGAAAAACGAGAGCGATGAAACGGCCACCAAGAAGAAAAACGAAGACTTCTTGAAAGAGCTGGACAAGGACCGCACCGAGAAGGCGTGCGAATACGCGGTGCTGGTGTCCCTGCTGGAGCCGGAGAGCGAGCTGTACAACAGCGGCATCGTCGATGTGTCGCACCGCTACCCCAAGATGTATGTGGTGCGGCCGCAGTTCTTTATTCCGCTAATTACGCTGCTGCGCAATGCCGCGTTGAACTCGCTGAAGTACAAGTCCGAGCTGGCGATGGTGCGTTCGCAGAACCTGGACATCACCAAGTTCGAATCGCAGCTGGAGGAGTTCAAGGGCGCCTTTGGGCGCAACTGGCGTTTGGCGTCAGACGGATTTGAGGAGGCCGTCAAGCGCATCGACGAGGCCATCAAGGACCTGGAGAAGACCAAGGAGGCGCTGCACAAGTCAGCGAACAATTTGCGCCTGGCCAATGACAAGGCCGAGGACCTCACGATCAAGAAGCTCACACGCGGCAACCCGACGATGGCGGCCAAGTTTGCGGAGCTCAAGCAGGTGGGGCTGTTAGACGGGGAGTGATGGCGGGGAGGAATAGCGGCGAGCGATGTAAGCGAGCACGTAAGCATGCAAGCCGGGCAGTGCAATGCGTTGCACTGCAGTGCGGCGCCTTGACCTCTCAGGTAATCGCCGTGGTGGTCTTGAGTTTCTACAGTGGTTGTTGGGGTGGGATGGAAAGTCGGCATTCAGCCGCGCCATCCACACGCCCATTGAAACAAAGACCAGGAGTTTTGCCATGCCCGCCTATGCCATTGGGTTGCTGACCGATCTGCAGATCGGCCCCGACATCGTGACTTACTTGCAGCGCATCGACGCGACCCTGGTGCCTTTTGGCGGTGCCTTTCTGGCGCATGGCGCGCGGGCAGAGGTCAAAGAGGGGGTGTTCAACAGCGACTGCATCGTCATCAGCTTTCCCACCCTGCAGCAGGCCCGAGATTGGTACGAATCGCCCGCGTATGCCGAGCTGATTCCACTGCGTGCGCAGCACGCGCAGTCCACGGTGTTTCTGCTGGACGGGGTCGACGGGCCGGACTATCGCGCGGATTCGTTGCTGGGCAAGCTGGGTGTGGCGGTTTGAGCGGCGGGCGCTGAGCGCCTGCCTCCTCGCCGCGGCCGCGTCACCTCAAAACGTCACAGCTTCGCAACGTCGCTTGTGGTGTGCAGCGCGGTGGGTCTGCAGCATCAGGTCATACCGTCACAGACGCCCCGGTCGCATAAAACTGCCCACCCGCCACATAGTGCAGCGTGCGCAGTTCGTCGGGCGCGGTGTCGAACTCCCAGTGCCCGTGGCGGAACACGCGCTCGTCGGCCCAGGCGGCCACCACCTCGCCGATGAACAGGTCGTAGGTTTGCTGGTTGTGCGGTTCGGGGATGACGCGGCACAGCAGCCAGGCGGCACAGCCACGCACCAGCGGAGTGGTGGGTGCGGCGTGGCCGGGCGCATCAAACAGCTCCACGCCATGCGCCTGAAGCTTGTCGGGATGGGTCTTGGCGCTGTCGGTGCCGATGGCCACGGTCATCGCGGCCATGGGCAGGGTGGGCAGTTGCAGTGCAAACAGGCCGCTGCCTTCCACCAGCTCGCGCGTGCGGGTGGCTTTGTCCAGCACCACCGTCACCTTGGGCGGCGCAAAGTCCAGCGCGCAGGCCCAGGCTGCGGCCATCACGTTGTGCTGCCCGGCGTGCGCGGCCGACACCAGCACGGTGGGGCCGTGGTTGAGCAGGCGGTAGGCCTTGTCGAGCGGGACGGGGGTGAAGTGCTCGGGCGGGGTGGTGGTATGGGTGGGCATGGGCGTGGCGGCGTGGCTGTTGAAGTCACCCCAAGCCTAGCCCATGCGCGCTTACGCCAAGTTCGCCAGCAGATGGCGCCAGAAGTTCAGGCGCGCCTCCAGCGTGGAAACCAGGATGTGTTCATGCAGCGTGTGTGCGCCATCGCCATCGGCGCCCAGGCCGTCGAGCGTGGGCACGCCCAGGGCACTGGTGAAGTTGGCGTCGCTGCCGCCACCGGTCATGGGGGCTTCTTCCAGCGTGAAGCCTGCGTGCTGGGCCGATGCCTTGGCGCGCTCCAGCAGGGCGACGGCGGCTTCGTTTCTGACCATGGGTGGGCGGTTCACTTCCACGTCGATGTCGAGTTCCATGTCCACGCCCACGGGCTTGAGCGCCTGCATCTTGTCGACCAGCTCGTCGGCGGCGCTCAGGTCGGGCAGGCGAAAGTCCACCACGCAGCGGCAGCGGTCGGGCACGGTGTTGGTGGCGGTGCCGCCTTCGATGGTGCCCACGCTCACGGTCACGCCGCGGGCGTAGTCGGTCATGGCCTCCAGCGCCAGAATCTGGTGCGCCATCTCGCGGATGGCGCTGCGGCCTTTTTCGTGCTGCACGCCGGCGTGTGCGGCGCGGCCTTTCACGCCCAGGCGCAGCATGCCGGTGCCCTTGCGTGCGGTCACGCACTTGCCGCCGTTGGCACGGGCGGGCTCGCAAACCAGGGTGTAGCGGGCGTTGCGCGCAAAGGCTTCGATGTGTTCGCGCGATGCGTGGCTGCCGGTTTCTTCATCGGGCACCACCAAAAAGTCCAAAGGCAACGCGGTGGTGCCTGCGGCGGCCAGGTCGCGCATCGCGGTCAGCGCCAAGTAAATACCGGCCTTCATGTCGTACCCACCGGGGCCATAAAAGCGGTCGCCTTCGATGCGGCAGGGGTTGGCTTGCAGCGTGCCGATGGGGTGCACGGTGTCTGAATGGCCCAGGATCAGCAGGCCGGGCCGTGCATCGCCCGCCGCGCGGTTGGTGATGTGCAGCAGTGGCCCCACGGTGGCGCCCAGCGGCGTCACCGTGGCCTGCAGGCCTGCGTCGGTGGCGTAGCGCGCCATGGTGGCCACCATGCGCGCCAGGCCTTCGGGGCTGCTGGTGGGCGATTCGCATTGCATCCACGCAGTGATGCCATCAACAAGGGATTGGGTGGTGGGTGTGGTCATGGGCGTTCTATCCGAAATGAGGGGGTGGAATGCGAGCGTGCGCGCAGTCAGGCGGTGTGCCGGCCCGCGAGCGCGGCCAGCTGCGCCGCGTTGGGCAGGCGGTGGTGAAACCACAGGTGCGCGCACACGGCCGACATGGCTTCACCGTCGTGGCCGATGCCCGCGATGGTGTGCAGCTGCCACGCAAACGGCAGGCCCCGGCGCGCCGCCTCGGCCTGCGCCGTGGCGAAGTAGTTGAGCGCGCGCGCATAGCGGTGCGGGCCCTGGCGCAGCGCGGCGGGCTCGGATGGCAGGTGCGGGTCGTTGGTTTCGGTGTCCTGGTCGCCTGCCAGGATGGTGAGCGGGCTGGCAAACAAGCGGGCCAGGCTGTTCTCGTCGGCGGGTGTGCCGCTCAGGCCTTCGGGGAACGGCAGGTCGAGCAGCGGCAGCGTGTACCAGCCGGGGTTGCCTGCGGCGACCTGGGTGAACACACCGGGCGTGAGCACGCTCAGCAGGCGGTGCACAAACTGCCCACCGGCCGAGTGGCCGAACAGATACAGCGGCTGGTCTGCCAGCACACCGCAGGCTTTCAAGTCGTCCACCAGCCGGGTGACCACGGTGTACGACCAGGTCTCTGGCGCCGTGGTGGGGGCGGTGTCTGCCAGGGCGGCGCGGTCGGTGGTGGCCAGCAGGTGGCCGTTGTTGTAGCTCACCACGTCGGGCCATTGTTCGTTGCTGAACGTGGGCGCGATGATGACCAGGCCGTGCTCATCGGCCGCAGGGATCCAGAAGTCGCGGTAGTCGTCGCCGTTGCGCATCACCCCGTGTTGCACCAGCACGATGGGGCTCTGGTCGGTGGCGTGTGCGGGCCGGTAGGTGTTGAGGGTGATGGTGCGCGCATCGGGTGCGGCGCCGTTGCCGTAGTCGACCGCGTGGCGGCCCACGCGCAGCACGGCGTCGCGCAGGGTTTGAAGGCGTTGCTCGAGGGGCATTCGGGTCAGGCGGTGGCGTGGTTCAGGTGGCAGGCCGACCAGTGGCCGGGCGCAATGGCCTCCAGCGGCGGCGCTTCTTCGCGGCAGCGCGGCATGGCGTGGGGGCAGCGGGGGTGAAAGGTGCAACCCGACGGTGGCTTCAACGGCGAGGGGATTTCGCCCTGGATGGGCACGAACACGCGCTTGCGGCGTTCCAGGTTGGGCACCTCGGCGATCAGCGCCTGCGTGTAGGGGTGGTTGGCGCGCGCAAAGATTTCGGCCGTGGTCGATATCTCCACGATCTTGCCCAGGTACATGATCGCTACGCGGTCAGAGATATGCCGCACCACGCCCAGGTCATGGCTGATGAACAGGTAGGTCAGGCCGTGCTGCGCGCGCAGGTCCATGAACAGGTTGATGACCTGCGCCTGGATGGACACATCCAGCGCCGCCACCGGTTCATCACACACCAGGAATTTGGGCGACACCATCAGCGCCCGGGCAATCCCCACGCGCTGGCGCTGCCCGCCCGAAAGCTGGTGCGGCAGCCGGTTGCGGTACTCGGCCGCCAGGCCCACCTCGGCCAGCGCCTGGTCGATGCGCACCGGGATGTCTGCTGCCGGTGCGAGCTTGTGCACCTGTAGCGCCTCGCCCAGGATCTGGTGCAGGCGCTGGCGCGGGTTGAGCGAGGCCTGCGGGTCTTGGAACACCATCTGCACGCCCAGCGTGTAGGCCAGCTTGTCGGCACGATTCAGGCCCGCCACGTCGGCGCCCTGGTACAGCAGCTCGCCCTCGGTCTGGTGGTGCAGGCCTGCCACCACGCGGCCCAGGGTGGATTTGCCGCAGCCCGATTCGCCCACCAGGCCCAGCACCTCGCCGGGTGCGATGGACAGGCTCACGCCGTTGACGGCGTGCACGGTGCGGGGCACGGGCTTCTTGCCCGCGAGCTCCAGCGCGCGCCCGATCAGGTCCTGTTTTTTGGTGAAGCGCTTGTGGACGTTGCGCAGCTCAATGACGGGGATGGGGGTCGTGCTCATGCGGCAGGGTCCAGGGCAACAAGGGGGGCAAAGCAGCGGTAGGTGCGCGCACCGATCACGGTGCGGTCGGGCTCGCTGGTGGCGCATTGCGGCAAGGCGCGACTGCAGCGCGGTGCAAAGGCGCAGCCTGCAGGGCGGTTGCTCAGCATGGGGGCCATGCCGCTGATTTGGCGCAGGCGCTCGCCGGGCTGGATGGCGCCGGGCAGCGAGTCGAGCAGGCCGCGTGTGTAAGGGTGCGCCGGGGCATCGAGCACCTGCGCCACGGGCCCGGACTCGACGATCTTGCCCGCATACATCACGGCCACGTGGTCGGCCAGCTCGGCGATCACACCCAGGTCGTGCGTGATCCAGACCAGCGCCGTGCCGTGCGTGCGGCAGATCTCCTGCATGCGGTACAGGATCTGGCCCTGGATGGTCACGTCCAGCGCCGTGGTGGGCTCGTCGCAGATGATCAGCTCGGGCTGGTTCAACATCGCAATGGCAATGGCCACACGCTGGCGCATGCCGCCCGAAAACTCGTGCGGATAGTTGCGCAGGCGCGTTGCCGGGGCTGGAATGCCCACCATCTCCAGCGCTTCCACACAGCGCTTGAGCGCAGCCGCGCGCGAGACCTCGGGGTGGTGCGTCTGGATCGCTTCGAGCATCTGCTCCTCGATGCGCAGCACCGGGTTCAGCGTCATCAGCGGGTCCTGGAAGATCATCGCGATGCGGTCGCCCCGCAACTGGCGCATCTGCTCTTCGTTCAGGGCGCGCAGGTTCCGGCCCTTGAGCAGCACCTCGCCCGCGATCACCTCGCCAGGCGGGTCGATCAGGCCGAAGATGGAAAAACCAGTGACCGATTTACCCGAACCGGACTCACCGACCAGGCCCACGATCTCGCCGGGCTGGATGGACAGGTCCACACCGCTCACCGCAGGCCAGGCGCCTTCTTCGGTATGAAAAACCGTGTGCAGGCCACGCACTTCAAGCAAAGGAGTTGTGGTGGTCGTCATCATCAGCCCCTTGGGTCCAGCGCAGCGCGCAGGCGGTCGGCGATCACGTTGATCGTGAGGATCAGGAGCAGCAGTGCCAAGCCGGGGAACATGCTGATCCAGTAGTCGCCCGACAGCAGGTACTGAAAACCGTTGGCGATCAGCAGGCCCAGCGAGGGTTCGGTGATGGGCACGCCCACGCCCAGGAACGACAGCGTGGCCTCCAGCACGATGGCGTTGGCGATCTGGATGGTGGCAAACACCATCACGGGGCCCAGGCAGTTGGGCAGCAGGTGGCGCAGCATGATGCGCCAGGCCGGAAAGCCCAGGTTCTGCGCGGCCTCGATGTATTCCTTGCGCCGCTCCTGCAGCGCGCGGCTGCGCATGATGCGCGCGTAGTGCGCCCATTGCACCAGCACGATGGCGATCACCACCTTGTCCACACCACGCCCCAGCATGGCCAGCAGCACCAGCGCGACCAGGATGGTCGGAAAGCCCAGGATGAAGTCGACGATGCGCATCAGCACGGTGTCGACAAAACCACCGATGTACGCGGCGATCAGGCCGATGAGGCTGCCGATGACCGTGGCCAGCGCCACGGCGGCCAGGCCCACGGTCAGGCTGATGCGCAGGCCGTACAGGATGGCGCTGAGCATGTCTCGGCCCTGGCTGTCGGTGCCCAGCCAGTAGGTCAGGCCGTCCATGCTTTTGGATCCCGGCGGCAGGCGGCCGTCCATCAGGTCGAGCGCGCCCAGGTCATACGGGTTTTGCGGCGCGAGGAACGGCGCCAGCATGACCACCAGCAGCAGCACGACCAGTGCAATCACCGAGCCCTTGACGGACGGGCGGCCGCGCAGCTGCTTGAGGATGGCGCGGCGGCGCGGCGTGTCCGTTAGCGGGGTGGCGGAGGTGTGGGGGGATTGTGGTGTTTGCATCGTTCACTGTGCCCGCGTTTATTCGGATTCCTGCAGCTGCACGCGCGGGTCAAGCGCGGCATAGAGCATGTCCACCAGCATGTTGATCATCACGAAGATGAAGGTGACCAGCATCACGTAGGCCACCACCACGGGACGGTCCAGCTGGTAGATGCTGTCGATGAGCAGCTTGCCCATGCCGGGCCAGGCGAACACGGTTTCGGTGATGGTGGAGTAGGCGATCAGCGAGCCGAATTCCATGCCGATCACGGTGACCACCGGAATCAGGATATTGCGAAGGATGTGGCGCGTGAGGATGCGCCGGGGCTTGAGGCCCTTGGCTCGGGCGAACTTCACGTATTCCTGCGTCTTCGCATCCACCACGCCCGTGGCGGTGAGCCGCAGCACCAGCGCGATGTTGGCCAGGGCCAGGTTCACGGCCGGCAGCATCACGTGCGACCAGCCATCGGCCGTCAGCAGCGACAGCGGCACGCCGAACACCGAAACCGTGTCGCCACGGCCTGACGCAGGCAGCCAACGCAGCCACACGGCAAAACACAAAATCAGCACCATGCCCTGCCAGAAGTTAGGCAGCGAAAAGCCCAGCACCGACCCCGCCATCAGCCCGCGCCCCGTGGGCTTGTCGTTCTTGAGGCCCGCAATCAGCCCGAGCGGAATGCCGATGATGATGGTCAGTGTGATCGCCACCAGCACCAGCTCCAGCGTGGCCGGTATGCGCTGCACGATCAGCTCGATGGCCGGAATGCCGTGCACGAACGAGGTGCCCAGGTCACCCTGCAGCGCGCGGAACAGGAAGCTGGTGTATTGCTGCCAGATCGGCAGATCCAGCCCCAGGCGTTTGATCATCGCCAGGCGGTCGGCCTCGCTGGCTTCGGCGTTGACCAGCAGTTCGATGGGGTCGCCCACGGCATACACCGCAAAAAACACCACCAGCGACACCGCCAGCAAGACAAAAAGGCTCTGCGTGAACCTTCGCAGGATGAAGATGAGCACTCAGGCACCCCCTTGCGAAATGGATGGAAACCGCGGCACAGCGGCATCGTACGGGCCGCAGGGGCTGGGCAGAAGGCGCGCCGACACGCCGCACACCAGGCGTGCCTTGTGGCCGTGCCGGGACAGGGGGAGGAAGGGGACTGGAGACATGGCTAGCCTGCGAAAGACTTGGCTTGGCGCTGCATGGCGCGAGAGAAGCAATAAAAAAAACGGAGTGCGCCAGGCGCACCCCGTATCGTTCACTGACCCGCGAGGCTTACTTGGGCTTGACCGAGGTGGCCAGCGTGTACTGGTCGCGGCGGCCTTCGTAGCTCAGGCCCTTCTTGAAGGCCCAGATGCTGCTTTCAAAGTGCAGCGGGATCAGCGCCACGTTGTCCAGCGCGAACTTGGTGGCGGCTTCCAGGCCGGCCTTGCGCTTGGCGGGGTCCACCAGGTCGGCGGCGGGCAGGTAGAGCTTGTCGAACTCGGGGTTGTAGTTGGCGCCGTAGTTGCTGGTGCCTTGGCCCTTGGGTGCGTCCAGCGATGCCACCCACAGCTGGAACAGGGCCGAGGCTTCGCCCGTTTCTGCAGGCCAGCCGCCCATGGGCAGGCTGAACTCGCGCTTGGCGCGCTTGGGGAAGTAGATCGATGCAGTCATCGCATCCACATTGGTCTTGATGCCCACACGGGTGAAGTACTGCGCCACGGCCTGGGCCACTTGGGCGTCGTTCACATAGCGGTCGTTGGTGGACGACAGCGTCAGCTCAAAACCATGGGGGTAACCGGCTTCGGCCAGCAGCTTCTTGGCGCCTTCGGGGTCGAACTTGATCTCGGGCGCCTGGGGCAACGCGCCGAACATGCCGTCGGGCATGTACTGGTAGGCGGGCGTGGCCATGCCGTCCATGATGCGCTGCACGATGGCCTTGCGGTCGATGGCCATGTTCATGGCCTTGCGCACGCGCACGTCCTGCAGCGGGTTCTTGCCGTCGGCGGCCTTCACGAACGGGCTGGGGTTGCGGCCGATGTCGGGCTGCAGGAACACCAGGCGGGTCGATGGCGTGGCCACGAAGTCGAACTTGGCGTTGTCCTTCACGCGCGTCAGGTCGCGTGCGGCGGGGTTTTCGATCACGTCGTAGTCACCCGACAGCAGGCCCGTCAGGCGTGGGCCAGCGCTGGGCACGGGCACCATCTTCACGGTCTTCCAGTGGGGCTTCTCGCCCCAGTAGGCGTCGTTGCGTTCCAGCTGGATGCCGGTGCCCTTGACATAGGACTTCATCAGGAAGGGGCCGGTGCCAATGGCGGTCTTGCCGGTGTTGAAGTCCGTCACCGTGGGGTAGCCGGTCACGCCGCAGTTGCCCTTGTTGGGCGTGAAGGCGATCTTGTCGGCTTTGGCGATGCCGCTCCAGAGGATGGGCAGCGAACGTGCCATTTCAGCGGGCAGCAGCGGCAGCGGGGCGACGGTCTTGATGATGACGGTCAGGTCGTCCGGCGTCTTCACGTCGGCAATGCGCTTGGTGGTGTCGGTGTACGACTCCGAGACATTGGTCTCGTTGTTCAGCGTGCGGCAGATGGTGAACAGCACGTCCTTGGAGGTGAACGGCTGGCCGTTGGAGAACTTGACGCCGGGGCGCAGCTTGAACTCCCAGGTCAGGTCGTCCAGGTTCTTCCACGACGTGGCCAGCGATGGCACGAGCTCCATCTTGGCATTGCGTGCGACGAGCGAGTCGTACACGTGGGCCGAAAAAGCATCGTTGGCCGTCATCTTGTGATAGTGCGGATCGGCGGCCGTGGGCTCTGCCGCCAGGGCGATGGTGAGCGACTGGGCTTGCGCCACGCCCATTCCGCCCACCGACACGGCCATACCGCCCGCCAATGCGAGCACGCTCTTTCGGATACCCATCTTCATTTCAGATTCCTTTTGTCGTCAACCACGGAAGAGAACACACGCAGCGAAACCGGTTGGTGCATCGACAAGCCCTCAGGCTGCAGCGCCGGGTCTTCGCTATGTATGCATATTATCAATGTATCCATCGGTATCAGCGGTGAGCGCAGCAAGTAACATCTCCCCGCCCATAACCGCCCCTGAGGGGCATAACCCCGGAGACAAAACGATGTTCAGTCATGTGATGGTCGGTGTGAACGACCTGGAGGTGTCCAAGAAGTTTTACGACGCGCTGCTCGGCACGGTGGGTGTACCGCCCGGCGTGGCCAACAAGAACCGGTACTTTTACCGCAGCTCCACAGGCACCTTCTGCATCAGCACGCCCATCAACGGTGAGGCGGCCACGTTTGCCAACGGCGGCACCATCGGTTTCGTCACGCAGTCGCCCGAGCAGACCGACGCGTTTCATGCAGCCGGTGTGGCCAACGGCGGCACCACCTGCGAAGACCCGCCGGGCTGGCGCGAAGGCCCGGGCGGCAAGCTGTATCTGGCCTATCTGCGCGACCCGGACGGCAACAAGATCTGCGCGCTGCACCGCGCGCCCAAGCCCGCGGCCTGACCGCCGCCATCTTCTGCCGTTAGGCGTTTTCACCGCCGCCGATAAGGCACTTCAAGCCGCTGTGCGGGCGCCTGGACGCCGCACGGCGCGCACCTTGCCGCTGCCGCCACCACCGCAGTAAAACAGCCCGGCCCCGTCGGATTCGAGCCCGCTGACACCCACACCCGCGGGCATGTCCAGCTGCTGCAGCACGGCGCCGCTCGTGGGGTCGATGTGGCGCAGGCTGCTTTCCTCGCCCTCCCACGTGCCGTGCCACAGTTCGCCGTCCACCCACGTCACGCCGGTCACGAAGCGGTTCGATTCGATGGTGCGGCGAATGGCGCCAGTGGCGGGGTCGATCTGGTGGATCTTGCGGTCGCGGTATTGCCCCACCCACAGGCTGCCTTCGGCCCAGGTCAGGCCCGAATCATTGCCACCGCCCGGTGCTGGGATGCTGGCCAGCACTTTGCCGGTGGCCGGGTCGATCTTGTCGATGCGCGCCTCGGCGATCTGGTAGAGGTGGGTGCCATCAAACGCGGTACCTGCGTCGCAGATCACGTTGAGCGTGCGCGTGGTGACGCCGCTCGCAGGGTCAAAGCCCACCAGATGTTCGCCCGTGGCGGCCCACACGCGCTGCCCGTCGTGCGACACGCCGTGGATGGTGCTGGCCCCGCCAAACGGGCCGTATTCGCGCACCACCTCAGCGGGGCGGCGGGAGGCGGCGGGCAACTGCAACGGTGATGCGGCGGTGTCGCCGAGCGCGCTGTTGCAGGCGGCATCGCGGGTGGTTTCACGCAGGGCGGTGGTGTCGGTCATGGGTGGCTCCTTGGGTGGTGCCCGGTGCACGCGAAAGGGTGGTGCGGTGGGCGGTGCAGCCACTTTAGGGATTTGGCTGCGTGGAGGGGAGTAACAAGATCGTCGTGAATCCCACCATCGGCGCGGCCACCCAGCGGCGGGCGCGGGCCAGGCCGATGGCGCGCACCTGGCCGCTGCTTTCCAGGTCGGCCAGTGCCCGCTGCACGGTGCGCTGGCTGTCGCCCAGCGCCAGCGCCAGGGCCGACGTGGACCAGGCTGCGCCATCGGCCAACAGCGCAAGCAGGGCGCCCTGTTCACCCTCCACGGGCGGTGCCAGCAGGGCCACCGTGCGTCCGCCATGGGGCCGCAAGGCAAAACCGCGCGCCGTGGCCTCCACGCCCGCCAGCGGCGCGATGAGCTTGCGCAGGCGGCCCATCTCCACACGCAGCCGGGCGCGGTGGGTTTCATCGGGGTGGCGCGTGCGGAACACGCTGGCGATCAACGCCTCGCGGTCCACATCGCCGGGCCATGCTTGCGCCAGGGCACGCACCAGCGCAAACAGCACGGGGCGGCGCGCCAGCGGCAGCCATACGTTGCCGGCATGCACGCCGTGGCGGCAGGCATCCACCACCAGCGTGGAGTCCGTCGTGCGCAATGCGGCCACGTCTTGCAGCCGCAGTGTTTGCTCGCCACCCGGCCCCAGCAGGCGCCCAGCGGGCTGGGTGAGCGCCGCGTGGGCATGGGCCACCTCTGCTTGCAGCGCAGGCACGCCAGCGTGTTGCGCGGCCCGCTCGGCATGCTGCAGCGCGGCCTCGGCGACGCCGATGTGCAGGGCGCGCAGCGCCAGCTCTGCGTGGGTGAGTGCGGCCACGGCGGCCAGTGGGGCGGGCAGGCGTGTGGGCGCGGCTTCGGCGGTGTGGCCCGACAACACGTCGGCGGCATCCGCCAGCCGACCCAGCAGAATCAGTCTGCGCGCCGCCACCAGCCGTGCTTGCAGTGCATTGGTCGTGTCGCCGTGCGCCTGCAGGGTTTGAGCCGCCGCCAGCAGCTGCGCGGCGGTTTGCGCGGCCTTGCCGCCGCTGCTGCTGCCCAGGTCGCGCTGGGCCAGTGCCACCTCGGCCTCGGCCACCACGCAGCGTGCGCGGGCCACGGGCTCATGGGCTCCAAACGCGCGGGCGGCACGGCGCAGCAAATCGCGGGCGCGGGGGTGCTCACCCAGCTGCGCCATCGCAATGCCGCGCAAGGCCAACGCAGGCGGGTCGTCGCGCAGGGCCACGCGCTGCAGCGCCGCCAGGGCATCGCCCGCTGCCAGCGCGCGGGCAGCGGCAGAGATCATCGAATCCATGGGCCGCAGACTACACGCATGGCACCGCAAGCGTCATGCCCCTACCAGGCCCCGCAGGGTGCGGGATACTCTTGCGCTTTATTCACCTGCACTGCCACAAGGACCGCCCATTGAAATCCGCCAGCGCCACCACCTTCGACGAGGCCTACTACCAGCGCTTTTATTTCGACAAGAAGACCAGCGTGGTGGACCCGCAGCACATGGAGCGCCTGGGCACCTTTGTGTGCAGCTACCTCAAGTACCTGCGCGTGCCGGTGCGCCGTGTGCTCGATGTGGGCTGCGGCATTGGGCTGTGGCAAGACATCATGGCGCAGCACTTTCCCGGCGCCAGCTACCAGGGTGTGGAGTTCAGCCCCTACCTGTGCGAAAAGTTCGGCTGGCAACAGGGCTCGGTGGTGGACTATGTGGCCGACGCGCCGTACGACTTCGTGATCTGCCAGGGCGTGCTGCCCTACCTGAGCCCGCCCGATCTGAAGGCCGCGCTGCACAACCTGGGCCGCCTGAGCCAGGGCGCGCTGTATGTGGAAGCGGTATCGCGCGAAGACTACGAGCGCGACATCATCGACGAAGACCTGACCGACAACCGCGTGTTCCGTCACCGCGCCGATCTGTACCGGCGTGGCCTGCAGGAAGGTGCCATCGAACTGGGCGGCGGCGTGTGGCTGAGCCGCAAGGCCGAGGTGCCGCTGTTTGCGCTGGAGCAGGCGGGCGGGTGAACGCCCCGCGCACAGCGGCTACATGGTTTTGAGCCGCTTGAAGCCAAGGAGGGCCACACGCGCGGTCACGAACACGCCGAGGGTCATGAGGGGGTAAAAAATCACACCGTGGCGAAAGAAGAAAAACACGTTCTTTTCGTCTGGGCCCCGGACCAGCATGTAGGCGCAAAACAGGCCCAGCGCCACGATGAACAAGCCGGCCACCAGCACCACCGGTTTGGACTGGCTGCCTTCCTCGTTGAAGTGCTTTTGAATGCCGGTTTTTGCGGTGGCTTTCGCGCTGGCATGGGTGTCTGCGCCGGTGTTGTCGTTCTCGCTCATGGTGCTCCCTCCTTGAAATGGGCGCGATTTTAGGAGCGGGGCTTTGCCGATTCCTTCCCCGTTTCAGGTGGTCACAATTGAATGCCTGATCGTTATCAATCCATGTCCCAAGCGTTCCACCCCATTCCGCCTTCCGCCATGCCTGCCCATGCCGTCTCGCGCTTGCGAGCCGAACGCCTGGCCCGCAGCGCCAAGCCTTTTTTGGCCCGCGGTGGCATCAAGGGAGAGCGCTGCGCGGGCTGTCGCCTGGTGCCCAGCCACTGCATTTGTGCGCTGCGCCCGGAAGTGCCCACGCGCGCTGGCATGTGCCTGTTGATGGCCGACATCGAACCGCTCAAGCCCAGCAACACGGGCTGGCTGATTGCCGATGTGGTGGCAGACACGTTTGCCTTTGGCTGGGCGCGCACCGAAGTGCACCCCGGGCTGCTGGCGCTGCTGGCCGACCCGCAATGGCAGCCGTATGTGGTGTTCCCCGGCGAGTTTGTGGCGCCAGAGCGTGTGGTGCACGAGGTGGTGGTGCCCCGAGCCGGGGTCGAACCAGGATGCGCCAAACGTCCTCTGTTCATCCTGCTCGACGCCACGTGGGCCGAGGCGCGCAAGATGTTCCGCAAGAGCCCGTACCTGGATCGTTTTTCGGTGCTGAGCCTGCAGAGCGAGCAGATCTCGCGCTATCAGCTGCGCCGATCGCGCCGCGACGACCATTTCTGCACCGCCGAGGTCGCCTCGCTGTGCCTGGAGCTGGCGGGCGAGCCCCGCGCTGCGCAGGCGCTGGATGCCTACCTCGACGTGTTCACGCACCACTACCTGCAGTCCAAGCACCAGCTGCGGGTGGACGACGACCATGCAACCCACCTGCGGCTGCGGAGCCTGGCCGCGCCGCTTTCGCCATGACAACACAGCCTTCCATCTCGATCCGCAACTCCCGCACCGGCGACGAGGCCGCACTGCGCGCCCTCTTTCATGCCGCCGTGCACAGCCTGACGGCCCACCACTACAACGCCGAACAACGGGCGGCCTGGGCGCCGGCGGAGCACGACGTCGTGCAGTGGGCGCAGCGCATACAGGGCAACCAGCCGTTCATCGCCGAGGCGGCTGGCAATGTTGTGGCTGGGTTTGCCGACCTGCAGCCCAACGGCTACATCGATATGTTCTTTGTGGCCCCTGCGTTTGCAGGCCAGGGCGTGGCCCACGCACTGATGGCCCACGTGCATGCGCAGGCTGCCCAGCGCGGCCTGAGGCGCCTGTGGGCGCATGTCAGCCTCACGGCCGAACCTTTTTTTGCAGCGCAGGGGTTTGGGGTGGAAGAGCGCCAGGCGGTGGAGCGTGCGGGTGTGGTGCTGCACAACGCGCGCATGGGCAAGGCCCTGTAGTTTGAGGTGCTCCTGATTTGGTAGCTGGTAGCGCTTTATCAGCAAGCGCTAGGGGCCTATTTGGCATGAAATCGTCCTGCGCGCTGCATGCGTGGGGCGCTGGTGCCTTACAGTAGCCGCCCCACCGCACGCGCGGCGCATCCACCCATTCGCCTGCCCACCAGGCCCCCCACCATGACCAAAGACCTGGCCCGCCAACGAGAACTGCAACCCATGGCCCTGTGCGAGCCTTGCCAAGGCATCCAGCGCAACTGGCGCAAGGCGCCAGGCCATGCCGAGCTGGTGCAGCGCGGCAGCCGCAAGGAAGACCGGGACCACGGCCCCGTCACCTTCACGCGCTATGTGTGCGACCGCTGCGGCACGGCCTGGGAGTATGAGAACGACAAGACCAACCAGCAGGCGGGCTGGTCAGTGGTGGGGCGGTGAATATCAAAAAAGATAGCTGCCAGCGCTTGTTGGATAAGCGCTAGCGGCCAATATGGCCTGAATTTTCGGCCGCAATGGCCCGGAAGTCTGCCGACACCCTCTCATCCGCCGCTGCCGCCTGCCAGAAGCGTTTTGCCAGCTGCTGCGCCTCGCCCCACTCGCCCAGCGTGGCCGCGGTGGGCTGCTGCGGGCGGCTGGCAAAGTCGCGCGGCACCAGCTCGCCGGCCACCGGCGCGTACAGCATGGGCAGCATGTCGTAGGTGGGCGACAGCGCCCAGTCGTCGCCCTTCAGCACCAGCGAGATGTTGCCGTAATGCCGGTCGGTGTTGGCGATGAGCTGGCCGTAGGCCTCCAGTAACCGCAGCGTGCGGGCATCGGCCTGCGTGAGCAGGTGGCGCGCGGCCATGCGGTTGGCGGTGGCGGCCCAGTTGTCGATTTCGCCCACATATTCGGCGTTGTAGACCTGCAGCGACACCATGCCGATGCGTCCGCCCAGTGGCGCATCGGGCGCCAGGGGCGTGCGGTCAAAACGCTCCGACTCCAGAAACACCCGCCCCGCGCCCATGAAGAGCTGCGTGGGCGCAGCAGGCAACCCGGCCCGCGCCAAAGTCTGCAGTGCCAGGTGCTCGCACACCAGCAGGTCGCGCAGGCGCTGGTCTGCGGGCGCGTCGCCTGCGGGCGAGAACTTCACGATGACGTGCCGCCCGGCGGTGATGGTGCAGAACTTGGGCTGCTCGCCACCGGCCGATGAGCCGGGGTGCGTGCCCCGCATGGCCTGCTCGGCCAGCGCGGGGTAGTCGTCCGCCGATGCGACCCGCGACGCGCGCGCAGGCAGCGTGTGAAAACGCTGGAACGCGGCCTCTCCCATGATGAGGTTGCCCGGCAGGTCGTCGCCATACAGCGTCATGGCGCGCAACACGTCGTCGTCGCTCCAGTGCAGCGGGTCGTGGCCCAGCTGCAGTTCGGGGTGGGCGTGCGCAAAGGTGCGGCCCATGAAGCCCTGGGGGCGCATGTCATCCAGAAACCAGGGCAGGCCGTCGTGCCGCGCGCTCACGCCGTCGGCCTCGTCCACCCAGAAGGCACCGCCTTCCAGAGGCACCATGCGCGCAAAGGGCGAAGGGCGGCCCTGCGCGTCGATGCGCATCACCCGCACTTCATTGCCCACACCGGGCACGTTGCGCGGCAGCACATAGCGCTGCGAGCGCGCCGCCCCCACCTTTTGCACTTGGCCCGACTGGATCAGCGGCGCCAGGGCGCGCGACACCGTCGGCTGGCTCACGCCCAGCAGTTCCTGAAATTCGGCGCTGGTCAGCACACCGCCCTGGCGGCGCAGGGCGGTCAGGGATTTGGCAGACAGTTCATGGGAGGTGGGCATGAATGATTATATGAATAGATAAATTTATACAAATTGGTATCTAAATCAATGGCATTTATGGGTTGGTGAATAGAAAATCGATAGCTAATTTCGGCCAATGTACAGCTTGCAAGGCCGTTGTGCGGCACCTTTTGCCACGCCCGGTGTCCCACCGCGCTCCCAGGAGATTTCGCACCATGCCCCATCGCCGCCGCTTTCTGACCACCACCACCCGCAGCCTGGCCCTGGGCAGCGTGGCCCTGTTCGTCGGCTGCGGCGCCATTGCGCAGCCCAGCTACACGGTGCCGCTGTCGCAGTTGCAGGAGATGGTGGCCACCAAGTTTCCGCGCAGCGTGCCGGTGCAGGGGCTGTTCGACCTGAACCTGCAGGCGCCTCAGCTGCGCCTGTTGCCTGACGTGAACCGGCTGGGCGCTGCGATGGGGTGGAGGTGGCCGGCGCGGCGTTGCGCCGTGCCCACGCGGGCAGTTTCGATGTGGAGTTTGCGCTGCGCTACGAGGCCAGCGACCGCACGCTGCGCGCGCACCAGATCAAGCTGGGGCGGCTGGAATTCCCCACGCTCAAGCCGGCCGTGACCGAGCTGATCAATGCCTACGGCCCGGTGCTGGCCGAACAGTCGCTGCGCGAGGTCACGCTGCACCAGCTGCGCCCGCAGGACACCGCCGTGTTCGATGGCCTGGGGCTGCAGCCGGGCCCGATCACCGTGACAGCCAAGGGGCTGGAGGTGGCGTTTGTGCGCAAGCCATAAAGGTCGCGCCATTTGTTGCTTCCAAAAAAATAGCTGCTGGCGCTTTACCCATCAGCGCTAACGGCCTAAAACCTTCAGAAAAATCGATGCGCTGCGGCTACCGCGGCTCGCTGGCCGCACGCCTTTGTGCAGCGGCAAACACCTGGTTGCGGATCAGCTGCAGTGCCTGCCCGCGCTGGCCACTCGCAGGCGATACGGTGGACGTGGTGGCCACCACCAGGTCCAACGGTGGGTACACCCAGATGAACTGCCCGCCAAACCCGCTGGCCATGAACGTGGGGCGCGCTGCCTTGCCGGGCACCACCCACCACAAGTAGCCATACGACAAACCCACAGGCGGGCCGCCCGCGTTCTGCACTTGCGTCGATGCCTCGGCAAACCCCTCGGGCACCAGCGGCTTGCCGTTCCATTGGCCGCGCTGCAGGTAGAGCTGGCCCAGCTTGGCCATGTCCAGCGTGCGCAGGTGAACGATGCTGTGGTGGTAGCTGGGCTCGGCCAGTGCCAAGGGGCCTACCAACTGCTGGCGTGCATAGTCGGCCAGCGGCATGCCGGTGGCTTTCTCCAGCACGGCGGCCAGCAGCGGTGTGACGGAGTTGTCATAGGCAAACACCTGCCCCGGCTCGGCCGCCAGCGGCCTGGCCCAGGCCTCGCGCACGGGCAAGGGTGCGGCGGTGCCAGACCGCGTGCGCGGGCCGCTGTCCAGCGCAAAGCCGGCCGTCAGCGTCAGCAGGTGCCGCAGCGTGAGGGTGGCAGCGCGCGGGTCGGTGTTCAGCGGGGCCCATTCGGGCATCAGGTCCACCACGCGCTGGTCCACGCTGGCAATGTGGCCCTGCGCAATGGCCGTGGCCAGCAGGGCCGACAGCGCGCTTTTGGACGCGGACTGCGTATCGCGCAGTTTCTCCGGGTCGCCGTCGCGGTAGAAGCGGTACACCACCCGGCCGCGCAGCACCACCACGGCGCTTTGCACATCGGTGAGCTGCGTGGCCAGTGCGGTTTCCACGGCCTGGAAGGCGGCGGTGTCCAGCGCTTGTTCTTCGGGCGTCGAGGTTTCGCGCCAGGTGGCCGCGCTGGTCGTGTTGGCCGTGTTGGGCGTGTTGGGCGAAGGGGCGTTGCTGGTCTGTGCCTGCACGGCGGTGCCGGTGGCCCCTGCCAAGCCCGCCAGCAGGCAAAGCGCCAGCATGGCGCGACGGGTGGCGTGGGGTGCTGCGGGCATGCGGGGCTCCTTGAAGGGTGGGGCGGGCCTGCGCTGGGTGGTGGTCGCCCAGCCGGGCGTCCGCAGTGTAGAAGCACGCACCTTTGCGCAAGCCAAAGAAGGGCGATGGCATAAGGGCGGCGAGCAAACGGGTGGCACCGCGTCCCCTGCGTGCCGGACCCCGCGCCGACGCGGCTGCGCCCTCTTTCAGTCCGCCCGCACCCGCTGTGCAAACCCGCGCTGGCTGAACTGCGCCACCACAAAATCCACAAACACCCGCGTGCGCGCGGGCAGCAGTTTTTTGCTGGGGTAGTACAGCATGGTGGGCCCGGCGTCGGCCCACCAGCCGGGCAGCAGGCGCACCAGGTCGCCGCGCGCCAGCCAGGATTGTGCAAACGGCATCGGCAACACGGCCACGCCCAGGCCCATCAGCGCGGCCTGGCACATGGCTTCGGGGTCGTCAAAAACGATGCGGGGGCGCAGCTCCACTGGCGCTGCGTCGCCCGCCTTGTTGCGCAGCGTGACGACTGGCACGCGCCCCGTGCGAATGGCCCTGCGCGCAATGCCGTCCCAGGCGGCCAGGTCGGCGGGGTGGCGCGGCGGCTTGCGGCCCTTGAGCAGCGCGGGCGCTGCCACCACCACCAGGTGGATCGGCCCCAGCGTGCGCGCCACCATGTCGGGGTTCAGGTTCAGGCCGCCGCCAATGCCGGCATCAAAGCCCTCGCCGATCAGGTCCACCTGCCGGTTTTCAAAACGCCAGTCGGGCTGGATGGCCGGGTAGCGCTGCAAAAACTCCGCAAGCAGCGGCACCAGGTAGGCGCGGCCAAATGCCTGGCCCATGCTCACCTTGAGCGTGCCTGCGGGCTGCTGCTCGGCCTCGGCCGCATGGTCCACCGCGTCGGCCAGCGCGGTCAGTGGCGGCCCGATCTGCGCCAGCAGGCGCTGCCCGCCTTCGGTCAGCGTGAGCCGCCGCGTGCTGCGCTGAAAAAGCCGCACGCCCAGGTTGGCTTCGAGCCGCGCCACGTTCTTGCTCACCGCGGCGGGCGTGAGGCCCATGAGGCGCGCGGCGGCCGAGAAGCTGCCGGACTCGGCGGATTGCACAAAAGATTCGAGGTGGGTGAGGGGTTGCATGCGCACCATTTTCAACCCAGGGTTGAAATTCATCCATCCCATCCACGGCTACCGCGCAGCCACTGGTTTTCTGACACTGCAGGTATTCCCCGTTTGGAAACGAACGTTTTTTTGATTCACCTTCTTTGGAGAAAAACCATGTCCTCTGTCGCTGCAACACCTTCAACCCATGCCCTCGCATCGCCTGCCCAGCCGTTGGCGGGCAAGGTCGCTTTTGTCACCGGCGGCACGCGCGGCATCGGTGCGGCCACGGTGCGGCGGCTGGCGCGCGACGGCGCGGCCGTGGCCTTTACCTACAGCAGCTCGGCTGCACCGGCCCAGGCCCTGGTGGCCGCCATGGAGTCCGCTGGTGGCAAGGCCCTGGCCTTGCAGGCCGACAGTGCCGATGCCGCCGCACTCACGCACGCCATCGACAGCGCAGCCCGCCAGCTGGGCCGCATCGACATCCTGGTGAACAACGCGGGTGTGGCGGTGATGGGCGATATCGACGGCTTTGCGCTGGCCGACTTCGACCACACGCTGAATGTGAACGTGCGCGCCGTGTTTGTGGCCACGCAGGCCGCCGTGCGCCACATGGGCCAGGGCGGCGCCTATGGCCGCGTGATCACCATCGGCAGCACCAATGCTGACCGCGCGCCGTGGCCGGGCTTCAGCGTGTACGCCATGAGCAAGGCCGCCATCGTGGGCTTGACCAAGGGCCTGGCGCGCGACCTGGGCCCGCGGGGCATCTCCGTGAACAACGTGCAGCCCGGCCCGGTGAACACCGACATGAACCCGGCCGACGGCCCCATGGCCCGTGACATGCACGGCCTGATGGCGCTGGACCGCCATGCCCACCCCGATGAGATTGCGGGCATGGTCGCCTACCTGGCTGGGCCTGAGTCGGGCATGGTGACGGGTGCCAGTTTGCTCATCGATGGCGGCTTTGCGGCCTGAGCGACACAGCCGCCGGAAGGCGGCAATGAATTGCTTTGATTTTGATAGCTGTTAGCGCTTTATCCACAAGCGCTGGAGGCCAAAAAGTCTTGAAATTTCCATCGCAACCGTCGCTTTGGCATGCCCAACCGGCGCTGATGTCAGCCCTTGCCCCACGCGGGTTCGCGCGGGCGTCTGCCACGCAGCCGGCGGTGGCGGCGGCACTCTGGGGGCTTGTTCAGATGCCGTGGGTGTGCCCTGCTCCCCGGCCCGCCCGCACTTTCCATCCGCCGCCGTTGCCATGTCCGCCCTTGTTGCCCCTGCTCCCTCCCGCCCCGAATCCATCGGCGATCTGCTCGATTGTTTTGAGGCGCTTGCCCGCAAGGGCCAGCGTGTGGTGGTAGGTGATTTGATCGATGCGATTGGCACGCGCAGCTACGGGCCGTTTCTCATCGTGCCTGCGCTGATCGAGCTGTCGCCCGTGGGCGGCGTGCCGGGTGTGCCCACCGTGATCGCAGCCATCGTGGTGCTGTTTGCCGCGCAGATGCTGTGGGGCCGCAAGCGGCTTTGGGTGCCAGGCTGGCTTGCGGGGCGCACGCTGGCGGCGCACCAGTTGCAGCGCATGGTGAAGGCCCTGCGGCCGGTGGCGCTGCGCTTGGACCAATGGTTTCACGGGCGCCTGCAGGCGCTCACCAGCGGGGTGTGGGTGCGGCTGGCCGCGCTGGCCTGCGTGGCGCTGGCGGCGCTGGTGCCGCCGCTGGAGCTGGTGCCGTTTGCCAGCTCCGCGCCCATGGGCGCCATCGCGCTGTTTGGCCTGGCTTTGATGGTGCGCGACGGTGTGCTGATGCTGGTGGCGTCGGTGCTGGCCTGTGGCGCTGTGGGCTTCGCCCTGTCGCTGATGCTTTGATTGCGGAGGCTGGGTACCGGCCTGACAGCGCTTGGAACGCTGCCTGCAGCAGCAGCACCTGCTGCCGCCCCCATCGTGGCGCATTGCTGGCAACGTCCTACATCGTCTGGCACAGGTGCGCGCTACAACGTCAGAACCCGCCCCCAGCCACCTGGCCGCCATGGCCGCCCTGCGCACCGCTCCCCCGCGGATGCCGTGTGGACCCGGGTGATGGGGCTTTCCATCGTCAGCTTGCCCATTGCGGGTGAGCTCTTACTCCGCCACATCGACCATGTCACTGCTGCGCCATTTCCGCCCTGTACCGCCTGCCACCCCAGCAGCGCCCACCCCCCGTGTTTCTACCGCGTCACCGCTGGTGGTGGTGATCACCGGCGCGTCCAGCGGCATCGGCCATGCCACGGCGCTGGCGTTTGCGCGCACGGGCGCGTGCCTGGTGCTGGCGTCGCGCCATGCCGAGACACTGGCGCCTGTGGCCAAGGCTTGCCGCGCCGAGGGCGCCAGTGCCGCGTTGGGCGTACCCACCGACGTGACCGATGCCGAGGCGGTGGACAAACTCGCGCGCACCGCCATGGGTCATCACGGCCGCATCGATGTGTGGGTGAACGGCGTGGGTGTGGGTGCGGTAGGCTGGTTTGACGAAACGCCGGTGGCCGCACACCGCCGTGTGGTGGAGTCGAATCTGCTGGGCCACCTCTATGGCGCGCATGCCGCAATGCGCCACTTTCGCGCGCGGGGCCAGGGCCGGCTCATCAACCTGATCTCGGTGGGCGGCTGGGTGCCGTCGCCCATGGCGGCGGCCTACACCGCCAGCAAGTTCGGCCTGCGCGGGCTGTCGGCTGCATTGCGGGCCGAAGTGTCGCACCTGCCCGATGTGCACGTGTGCGATGTGGCGCCCACGTTTGTGGATTCACCCGGCCTCTCGCACGCGGCCAACTACACCGGGCGCAACATCCAGCCCACGCTGCCCTTGTTGAACCCGCGGCGTGTGGCGGATGCGGTGGTGGGGCTGGCGCAATCGCCCCGCCCGCGCGCGGTAACCTGGCTGGGCGCCGCCGCGGGGCCGGGCCGGTTGGCGCAGGCCGTGGCGCCACAAGGGGTGGGCTCGCTCATGCGCTGGGGCATGGAAAAGGCATTGGGCTTGGCGAACCCCGCACCCCCAACGGACGGCAACCTGTTTGCGCCATCCCGCGGCACGGACGTGGACGGCGGCCAGCGCAAGGCCACCCACCAGGCACTGGGCCGCATCGCGGCGCTCGGTGCCATGGGCGTGGTGCTGGGACTTTGGGCCGCGCGGCAGCAGCCCTCAGGCGCCGGCGCTGGCGGCAGGGTCGGCAAGGAGCCCGCTCGAATCGAAGGACCCGGCCCGGCGATTTGAGAGGGGCTGGCTCGGGTTTGGATGGAAGCGCTGGCTGAAAGCGAGCATCCAAACCCGCTCGTCCAGCCAACCTCGTTGATCTTCTGATTCTCGTTAACCCATATTGAACGGCGCAGGCAGCACGGCGCTGTCGCCCGCATCCCAGCCATCGCCCGGCGCCATCACCTTGTCGGGTGTCATCGGCGTGCTGCGCAGCCGGCGGCCCGTGGCGTGGTAGATGGCGTTGCTGATGGCGGCCGCCACGCCGACGATGCCGATCTCTCCCACACCCTTGGCACCCATGCGGCTCACGATGCGGTCGTCCTCGGGCACAAAGATCACGTCGATATCGTGAATGTCGGCGTTCACGGGGATGTGGTATTCGGCAAAGTTGTGGTTCATGAAGCGGCCCAGCGTGTGGTCGCACAGCGTCTCTTCATGCAGCGCCTGGCTGATGCCCCACACGATGCCGCCCACCACCTGGCTGCGCGCGGTGCAGGCGTTCACAATGCGCCCCGCGGCCACGGCGCTCACGATGCGTGTGACGCGCACGGTGCCGAAGTCCTCGTCCACCCGCACTTCGCAGAACACGGCCGAATGGGTGGCGCGCACGTATTTTTTTTGTTTCAGGATGCGGGGGATCAGCAGGTATTTGTCCTCCATGCGGTCCGCGCCGCTGGCCGCCACCACCATGCCCAGCGGCACAGCGGTTTCCGGCGCACCACGGCGCTGAATGGCGCCGTTCACAAACTCTACCTCCGAGAACCGCGCACGGGCCAGGGGCGAGCCGGGCATGGCGCGCGCGCCTTTCCACAGGCGCTTGCGCAGCTTCTCGCACACCCCCTCCACGGCAGAGCCCACACTGGCCACGTGCGAGGAACCGCCCTCGATGGGCGCCAGAGGCAGGTCTGAATCGCCCAGGCGAAAGACCACCTGCTCCAGCGGCAGCCCCAGCGCGGCGGCCGCAATCATCGCCATGGCGGTGTAGGTGCCCGTGCCAATGTCGCTCGCCGCACTGGAGACGATGAGCCGCCCGTCTGCAGTCAGCACGGCATGGGCGCGTGCAAACATCTGCATGGCGTCCCACTGGCCGGTGGCCATGCCCCAGCCGATGAGCTCGTGGCCTTCGCGCATGCTGCGGGGCTCCGGGTTGCGCGCGGCCCAGCCAAAGCGCTCAGCGCCCTGGTGGTAGCAGGCGCGCAGCTCTTTGGTGGAATACGGCAGCTCTTTGGCGGGGTCGTGTTCGGCGTAGTTCTTGAGCCGCAAGGCCAAGGGGTCCATTTTCAGCGTGGCGGCCAGCTCGTCCATGGCCACCTCCAGCGCATGCACGCCGTGCGCGGCGCCGGGGGCGCGCATGTCCATGGGCGTGTGGTGGTCCAGCTCCACGAGCTGGTAGCCCAGGCGCACGTTGTCGCTGCGGTACAGCTGGCCCGACCAGTTGACCACCACCTCGCAATAGTCCTCCTTGCGCGACGTCTCTGCGATGGCCTCGTGGATCACGCTGCGCAGGCTGCCATCGGCGGCGGCACCCAGCTTCACGCGCTGCCAGGTCTCGGGCCGGTGGCCAAAGGTGAACATCTGCTGGCGCGTGAGCACCACACGCACCGACCGCTTGAGGTGCAGCGTCGCCATCACCGCCAGGATGAGGTTGTATTGCGGCCGCAGCCCCGAGCCGAATGCGCCGCCCACAAACGGGTTGCGCACCGTGACCTTGCGCTTGCCCAGGCCAAACACGCGCGACACCAGCCAGCGGCAGTTTTGCGAACCCTGGGTCTTGTCGTAGATGGTCAGGTGGCCGTCATCGCCGCGCACCACGGTGCTCGCGTGCATTTCCATCGGGTTGTGGTGCTCCACCCCGCTGTAAAACTCGGCATTCACCCGTGCGGCGGCGTTGTCGTAGGCAGCGTCGGCATCGCCCTTGGGGTCGGGCGGTGGCGAATAGCCTGCCTTGAACGACGAGGGGCCACGCCCGCGCGCCAAGTGCTCAATAAGGTCGGTCTCATGCGGCACGGCGTCGTACCGCACCGCCACCAGCGATGCCGCATGCCGTGCGGCTTCAAAACTCTCGGCCAGCACCAGCGCAACGGGTTGCCCGCTGTAGTGAATGGCGTCGTCCGCCAGGGGCTTGAATGGGGAGCCCGCGGGTGCCGTCATGTCTTTGTAGAACAGGTCGAGCCGGCGCATGCGCGGGCGGTTCTCGTGCGTCAGCACATCGATCACGCCGGGCACCTGCTGCGCGGCGCTCAGGTCCATGTGGGCGATGCGGCCCCGGGCCACGGTGCTGTTCACCACCACGCCCCACACCATGTCGGGTGCGGCGTATTCGGCGGCATACCGTGCAAGCCCTGTGACCTTGGCCACGGCATCGATGCGCGGCACGCTGGCGCCCAGAGGCACTGCGCCGGTTCCTGCGGGTGCCATGGGCTGGTGCACGGCTTCGGTGTCGGAGTCCGGCTCGAAGTCTTGGGCCTGGGCCCCGGTGCGGTTGTCAAACAAGGGCTGGTTCATGCGGGAATCCCGGGTGTGGTGGCGTTGGGGCGCTCTGGGCCGGGCGTGCCAGCCGTGGCCAGGCCGAGCGCACGCACGATGGCGCGGCGGGCCAGCGGAATCTTGAAACCGTTGTGGCCCAGGCCCACGCCCTGCGGCTGTGCGCCTTCCAGCAGCACGCTGGCGGCGCGCTCGAAAGCCGTGTTGCCGGGCTTCTGGCCGGTCAGCACGTCTTCAGCCTCCAGGCGGCGCCAGGGCTTGTGGGCGACGCCGCCCAGCGCGATGCGCGCCCGGGCGATGCGGCCTTCGGAGTTGACCTCCAGCGCCGCAGCCACCGACGCCAGCGCGAAGGCGTACGACGTACGCTCGCGCAGCTTGAGGTAGGCCGAGTGCGCGGCCAACCCGCCAGGGGGTGGCAGTTCAATGGCCACGATGATCTCGCCGGGTTGCAGGGTGGTGTCCTGGTCCGGCTGCTCGCCCGGCAGGCGGTGGAAGTCGGCCAATGCAATCGCGCGCGCGCCCAAGGGCCCCTCCACGTGCACCGTGGCCTCCAGCGCCGCCAGCGCCACGCACATGTCTGAAGGGTGCACTGCAATGCAGTGCGTGCTGGCCCCCAGGATGGCGTGCTGGCGCGCCAGGCTGCCGACGGCAGAACAGCCCGTGCCCGGCTCGCGTTTGTTGCAGGGCGTGGCGGTGTCATAGAAATACACGCAACGCGTGCGCTGCATCAGGTTGCCACCGTTGCTGGCCATGTTGCGGATCTGCGGCGATGCACCTGACAGGATCGCGGCCGACAGCATGGGGTAGTGGGCACGCACGAGCGGGTGGTAGGCCGTGGCAGCATTGCGCGCCAATGCACCCAGGCGCAGTCCACCTTGCGGCGTGGGCTCGATGGTGGACAGCGCCAGGCGGTTGATGTCCACCAGCGCGCCAGGGCGGACCACGTTCTCTTTCATCAGGTCCAGCAGGTTCGTGCCGCCGGCCAGCGGCTGCGCTGCGGGGTGCTGCTGCAGCGCTGCAAAGGCCGAGGCCAGCGTGTCCGCCGATTCGTAGTGGAACGGGTTCATGCCGTCACCGTTGCCGTGGAAGCGTTCATCGGGCCTGGTTGCGGCGACGGGGTGGGTGCATCAGGCATTGCGCCCAGCGCCACGTGGCACACCGCCGCGGCGATCTGTGGGTAAGCGCCACAGCGGCAGAGGTTGCCGCTCATCAGCTCGCGCACATCGTCGGCAGAGCGCGCCTGGCCTTCGTTCATGAGGCCCACCGCAGAACACAGCTGGCCGGGCGTGCAGTAGCCACACTGCAGCGCGTCGTGCTGCACAAACGCGGCCTGAAGCGGGTGCAGGGGCGGCGTGCCGGGCGCCAAGTGGGTGTTGTCGGGCGGCGCTAATGCAGCAAGGCCCTCCACCGTGGTCACATCGCAGCCCGTGCGCATCACACCCAGCGTGAGGCACGACAACACACGCTGCCCGTCCACCAGCACGGTGCACGCGCCGCACTGGCCGTGGTCGCAGCCCTTTTTGGTGCCGGTGAGGTGCAGGTGCTCGCGCAGCAGGTCCAGCAGGCTCACCCAGGGCTCGATGTGCAGCGTGTGGGCATCGCCGTTCACCCGCAGGTGAATCAGGTGGCGCTCCATGGCTGCGGGCGGCAGTGGAGGGGTGGGCGTTGCCACGGGCGATGTGGCAGTGTGTTCAGGGGTCATGGGGGCTCCGCGGGCCGCTTGGCCCATAGCTTGGGGCGTGGCGGTGGGTGCCGGTGCCCTGATCACCCCATTCTTCGAGCGCATGTGCCCCTTGCCTGTCGGACTGCACCGCGTGTGCCCGGCGGCGAGCGCTGTCGTTGCGGTCGAGCGAAATCGGTGGGCGTCCTCAAGGGGCGCGCAAAGGGCGTGAGAACTCCATCACCCAGTTGACCTCCCAGTGCTCGCCCCCATCATCGGAGAACGCCTGTTGCCAGCGCGGCGTGGGCGTGTGGGTGTCCGTCCATTCAAAGCGCACCTGCACCCTGCGGCCCTTGAACCACTCTTCGCCTTGGAAGATGCCCACGCCGTTGTCAAAACGGCCCACCACCGGGGGCTGCAGACAGCCCGTGGCGGCGTCGAGGCCACCGGTGGCGTTGTCGAGCCAGTAGATGCTCCAACGCTGCGTGGCGGGGTTGTAGATGCGCAGGGACATGCCCACGAAGCCGGGCTTCCAGGCCAGTGGGGTGAAGTCGTCAAGGTTGCCAATGCCGCCGGGAAGGCGCTGGGCGCTGCCGGTGGCGTCGAACACCTCCCAGTCGTTGCAACCCGCCAGCCGGTGCACCAGCCGCGTGTTGCGGATGCGCCAGGGGCCCATCAGAAAGTCGAAGTCATTGGCGGGGCTGGTGGCGGCCGCAGGGGAGGCGATGGGGATGAGGTGGGGCGTGGGCATGGTGGCTCCGTCAGTCGTCAGTCATGAATGCGTGAATGGATGAATCAGTGAATCGTTGAAAAGGGCCGTGTCATGCGTGCAGCGCCGAGCGGCCCGTGGGTTGCAGCCGGTGCACCTCGGGCACGCGTGGCGAAAGCCAGGGCGCCAGATCGGCCGCCACATGCCGGGCCCAGGCGCCGCTGTCGGCAAAGCTCTGCAGGGCCGCTGTGTCCTGAAAAAGGGCCAGGCCCAGCAACACGGGCTCGCCCTCTCGCACCGGCAGGTGCGTGAAGGTGTTGGGGCTGGCGTCTGTGCAGTACCAGGCTTGCTGTCTGGCACCCCCACGTTGCAACGTGGGGGCCATGTGGTGGCGGCAGAAATCCAGCAACGCTGGCGTGGCTGGCTCGCGCAGGTGGAACACCGTGGCATCCAGCACGCCCGCAGCGGGCTGCTGTGCGGCAGGGGTGCCCACCGCGGGACGGGGGTGCTGCGGCAGCGCAGCGGTGGCGCCGGGCCAGGCGGGGCGCAGCAGCAGCACGTTGTCGGAGTCGATCATGGTGGCATTGGCCGCGTTGCGGTGCGCGGCCCACACAGGCCCGCCATAGAAGCCCTCCAGCGCGAGGTGGCGGGCCTGCATGTCTGCAAAGCCGCGCAGCCATACAAATTGGTCGGGCTGGTCCAGGTCGCGGAACTGGCCCAGCACGCGCATGCCCAGCGCTTCCTGGGTTTCCACGAATTCGCGGTCAAACAGCGCAATCAGCGCATCGCGCTGGCCGGGGTGCAGGGTGTACCGGCGCAGTTCGACGAGGGGGCTGGGGTCGTTGGTGGTCATCGGTAAGTCCTTTGGAAGCAAGAAAGGTTGAAGGGAGATCGCAGTGTGCAAAGCAATACCTGCCAAAGGGTGGCAGGTATTTGCGCTATCTTTCGCATCTTCTGGGCGGGCCCGCCGGGCCAGGCCTTCCAACCAACCAAACCCCACGTACCAACACCCATGCGCGCCAGCCGCTTGCTCTCCCTTCAGATGCTGCTGGAGACGCGCGGCCGCATGAGCGCGCAGGCCTTGGCCGAAGCGCTGGAGGTGTCGGTGCGCACGCTGTACCGCGATGTGGACCAGCTCAGCGCGGCGGGTGTGCCCATCTACGCGGAGCGGGGGCGCCATGGCGGCTTTGCGCTGCTGTCCGGGTGGAAAACCACGCTCACCGGCCTCACGCCAGCGGAAGCGCAAGCGGTTTTTCTGAGCGGCCTGCCTGGTCCTGCCAGTGACCTGGGCCTGGGCGGCGACGTGCAGGGTGCGCGGCTCAAGTTGCTGGCGGCGCTGCCCGCAGCGTGGCGTGACGATGCTCAGCGTGTCAGCGCACGGCTGCACCTGGACCCGGTGGATTGGTACCGCGAGAGCGAGCCCACACCACACCTGGCCACCGTGGCGGCCGCCGTGTGGAGCAGCCACCAGATCAGCCTGCTTTACGAGAGCTGGGACAACACCGTGGAGCGCACGGTGAGCCCGCTCGGCCTGGTGCTCAAGGCCGGGGTTTGGTATCTGGTGGCGCAGCCTGCCGCAGCAAGCGCGGGTGCGGGGAAGGCCGGGCCGCGCACCTACCGCGTGGCCAACATCCGCCAAGTCACCGCTTTGCCCACGCCGGTGCGTCGCCCGGCGCAGTTCGATTTGCCGCAGTATTGGGCGGCCTCCATTCAGCGGTTCGAATCGGAGATCTACACCGCCGAGGCCGCGGTGCTGGCCACGCCCGCCGGGCTGAAAGGCCTGCGCGCGCTGAGCAGCGCCGTGGCACGCGCGGTGGCCACCGCCCCGCCGTCGCGCCGCAAAGATGGGCGTGTGGCGGTACAGATGCCCATTGAATCGGTGCAGCACGCCTGCGGCCAGCTGATGCGCCTGGCGCCCGAGGTGGAGGTGCTGCGGCCGGCGGCATTGCGCCGGGCACTGGTGGATCGGCTGAAGGCTACAGCGGCACTCTATGGGATGAGAGTGCTATTTAATCAGTAGCTAATGGCGCTTTATGGTCAAGCGCTAGAGGCCTATTGGGCTTGAAATCGTCGGCAGCCACCGTACTCCCACAGAGTGGCTGCCGTCAGGCGCTGTGTGCCAAGGCAAGCCCGCTGCCGTCCACGCGGAATACGGCCACCGATTCCACCAGCCCAAGGGCCTGCTGGTTCAGTGTCTGCGCAGCGGCTGCCATCTGGTCCACCAGCACGGCGTTCTGCTGGGTGGACTGGTCCAGCTGCGCCACGGCGCCGCCGATCTGGCCGATGCCCGCACTTTGCTCGCGGGTGGCGGCACTGATCTCGCCGATCAGGTCGGCCACGCGGTTGACCTCGCCCACGATCTCGGTCATGGCGGAGCCTGCGCTGTTCACCAGGACCGAGCCAGTCTCCACCTTTTCCACGCTGGCTTCGATGAGCGCCTTGATCTCTTTGGCGGCCGAGGCGGAGCGCTGGGCGAGGCTGCGCACCTCGCTGGCCACCACGGCAAAGCCGCGGCCTTGTTCGCCCGCGCGGGCCGCTTCCACAGCCGCGTTCAGTGCCAGGATGTTGGTCTGAAACGCAATGCCGTCGATCACGCTGATGATGTCCCCAATGCGGCGTGAGCTGGCCGTGATGTCGCCCATGGTGCTGACCACCTGGGACACCACGGTGCCGCCATGCTCGGCCGCCGCGCGCGCGGCCGATGCGAGCTGGCTGGCCTGCTGCGCGGTGTCCGAGTTGTGCCGCACGGTGGCCGTCATCTGCTCCATCGACGCAGCGCTTTGCTGCAGGCTGCTGGACTGCAGTTCGGTGCGGTGCGAGAGGTCGGTGTTGCCGGTGGCGATTTCTTGCGAGCCTGCCTCGATGGCGGTGGCCGACGAACGCACGCGGCCCACAATGCCGGCCAGTGCCACCTGCATTTCGCCCAGCGAGGCCAGCACGCTGTTGGCTGGGGCGGTGGCGCTGCCGGGCACGGTGCCCAGGTCGCCCAGGGCCACGCGCCGTGCAGCGGCGCTCAGCTGCACCGGGTCGGCGCCCAACGAGCGCATGAGGCTGCGGTTGATCAGAGTAGCCAGGGCCACGGCGGTGAGGATGGACAGCACGGCCGCTGCAATCAATGTGAGGCGCTTGGTGTTGAACTTCTCGGTCGCGCCGCTGATTTCGCGCTGGGTGGAAGCGGCGACGGCCTGTGTGTATTCCTCGGTGGTGCCAATCAGTTGCTGCAGCAACGGCTGGCATTCGGCGTTCATCTTGGCAACGGCTTCGTCCTTTTTGCCGTCCAGGGCCAAGCCCACAATGCCCAGCGCGACGGGGCCGTAGCGGCTCTCGATGGCTTCAAGCCTTTGCAACAAGTTGCGCTCCTGCGCCGTGGCGTGTGGCGCTCCCGCCAACGCGCGTTGGAGCTCGGCCATGCGGTTTTGCATCCGCTCGTGCGCCGCGTTGACGGCCGTGGTTTCCGCCTGCAGGTCGGCCGGGCTGGTGAGCAGGATCAGGTTGCGGGCCGAGATAGCCCGTGCGCTGGCCGCTGCCTGGATGTCGCGCGCCAGGCTGCCCCGGTGCAGCTCATTCGCAGCAAAGCTCTGGAAGTCTTCGCGGGCGTCGCCCAGGCTGCGCAGAGACAGAATAGAGACGCCTATCAATATGGCGATGAGCACAGAAAATGCCATCGTCAGTTTTTGTGTGACGGTTTTATGGTGAAAGTCCATGGGTATCCGGAAAGGTTTTCATGGGTGAAAAGAAAATCACCCATGAATTGACAATTGGTTTTCAATTGGACGTACAGGTAATGGGCATCAGATGCGTGTTACCGCGTGTACCAATTTGTGAATTGTCAGTCACCCTTTGGTGCCAACGTGTAGGCCAACGTCGACAACCCGCGCCTGTGCGGGGTGGGCGTCTTTGTTACACAACGGATTGCCGGATTCGTGTTAGCAAAACGCGGGCGTGCGAGTTCCTGGTTGGATGAACCAAAAAATAATGAAGCGGTTCAGGGATAGGGCCCTAAAACTAAATCTGTAATTTTTACCGCTGAATATCTGGCATTAATGCGCCAGCTCCTTGGCGCATTTTTGGGCGTTTACAGCCCGCGCTGCACCATGTCCAGAAGCCTGTTTCCAAGCGCGTCCAGCATTTGGTGCGGCGTGCCCCGCAGCGGGCCGTCAATGGCCAACAGGGCCATGCCATGCACGGTTGACCACGCCAGGTATTCCGCGCCCTGGCGCCGTTCGGGCGGCAGCGCGCCCGCTGTCACCAAGTCATCCAGTGCCGCGCTCAGGTGTTCGAAGGGGTTGAGCCCGGTGGCACCGCCCATGGCGGGGTCTGGCGTTTGCTGCACGGCAAAGCGGCCGCCGAATGCGGTGCGGAAAAGGCCTGTTTCGGACTGCGCGAACCGCAGGTAGCCCGCGCCCACGGCGCGCACCTTGGCGTGGGCCTGCTGCGCGGCGGTGCCGGTGGTGGGCACTTGGGCCAGTTCTGCCTCCATGCTCCGCGCGGCGGCGGCCACCGCAGCCGCGCGCACGGCGCCCAAAAGGTCGTCGCGGTTGGCAAAGTGGCGGTAGGCCGCATTGGGCGCCACCCCTGCGCGGCGCGTGGCTTCGCGCAGCACCACGGCATCGGGCCCGCCCTGGCGGGCCAGCTCGATGCCCGCATCCAGCAGCGCGCGGCGCAGGTCGCCATGGCGGTAGGTGCTGCGCGCTGCCGCGCGGGCGGGTTCCAGAGGGTTGCCGGTGGTTACGTTCATGTTTGGAAGGATGTGGACACTGTCCATTATCTTTGGTATGGTTTGTGGACGGTGTTCACAATGAGGCGCCCACCGTTTTTTGTTGTCCCCAACCACCCAGGAGGTGTCATGAAAGTCCAGCCGTATCTGATGTTCGAAGGCCGCTGCGAGGAGGCGCTGGCGTTCTACCGCAGCGCGTTGGGCGCGCAGGTGCTGATGCTGATGCGCGTCAAGGAGAACCCTGACCCGGCTGCAGGCGCTGGTTGTGCCGAAGGCGGCGGCGCGGGGCCGTCGCCGGAAATGGTCATGCATGCTGCGTTCACGGTGGGCGAGACCACCATCATGGCTTCGGACGGCATGGGTTCGGGCCAGCCTAGCTTCCAGGGCACCTCACTGGCGCTCAGTGCCGCCAGCGTCGATGAGGCGAAGCGGTTGTTCAACGCGCTCGCCGATGGCGGGAAGGTGCAAATGCCGCTGGCCAAAACCTTCTTTTCGCAGGCCTTCGGCATGGTGGCCGACCGCTTTGGCGTGCCGTGGCTGGTGATCGCGCCTGAGTAAGTCGCAGGCGAATGTCTGGTCTGAGCCTCACCCGCATCCTTCCTGCCGAACCCAAAGGAAATCCGCCCCATGCTCGCCCTGTACGGCCATCCCTTTTCGTCTTACACCCAAAAAGTCCTGATAGCGCTGTACGAAAACGGCACGCCCTTCGAGCTGCGCAATCTCGACCCCGCGGAAGGCCACGGCCATGCTGCCGACTGGCTGCGGCGCTGGCCGTTTGCCAAGTTCCCGGTGCTGGTGGATGGTGACCGCACGGTGGTGGAAAGCAGCATCGTGATCGAGCACCTGCAACTGGCCCACCCTGGCCCTGTGCGCCTGCTGCCGCTAGACCCTGCGGCAGCGCTGGAGGTACGCTTCATGGACCGCTTCTTCGACCTGCACGTGATGGCCTCCATGCAGCACGCCGTGAATGCCGCGCTGACCGGGGACCCTGCCAAACGCGCCGAAGGCGTGGCCTGGGCGGCCGACAAGCTGGAAAAGGCCTACGCCTGGCTGGAGGGTGAGTGGGCCGGGCGCACATGGGCAGCTGGCAACGCCTTCTCGATGGCCGACTGCGCCGCGGCCCCGGCGCTGTTCTATGCAGACTGGACCCACCCCATCGCCACCACCTATCCGCAGGTGCGGGCCTACCGCGCGCGGCTGCTGGCCCACCCGTCGGTGGCGCGGGCAGTGGAGGGCGGGCGGCCCTACCGCCATTACTTTCCGCTGGGGGCGCCCGACCGCGACTGAGCCAACCCTCGCCAGTGCGGCGCCAGCGTTCCAGCGATCAATCACCACCCAACGCAAGGAGACTCCCATGATGAATCCCGAACCCCACGCCATGCACCGCTGGCTCCAGCAACTGCTGGGCGACTGGACCAGCACCTCGGAATGCGCGCCGGGCCAGCCCGCAGAACAATCCGTGGGCTCCGAACATGGTCGCGCCCTGGGCGCGCTGTGGGTGATCCTGGAGGGCAAAGGCACCCTGCCCGGCGGCGGCGAGGCGCGCATGCAGATGACGCTGGGCTATGACCCCGAGAAGAACGTGTTCCTGGGCACCTGGGTAGGGTCGATGATGACCCACATGTGGGTCTATCGCGGCACGCTCGACGCCGACCAGAAGGTGTTGACGCTGGAGACCGAAGGCCCCAGCTTCCAGGGTGACGGTGCGACGGCGCGCTACCGCGACGTGATCACGATGGTGAGCGCCAGCGAGCGCACGCTGACCTCCTTCACCCACCAGCCCGACGGCAGCTGGAAGCAGTTCATGCAAGCCACGTACCGCAAGGTGGGTAGTTAGGGGTTTGCTATACTATTCATAGCTATTGGCGCTTGATGGATAAGCGCTAGAGGCCAATTTTCCTTGAAATTTTCCGCCAGCGCTGGCAGTGCGGCCTGTTCCACCGTCCTGTGCAGTGCACCGCACTGTCCTGCTGGGCGCACTTCTGTGCAGCGTCAGAACCCTTATCTTTGAGGGGTTGCCGCCCAATGGCTGGCGGCCGCCAAGACAAGGAGCCCCTGATGTCGACGACCTCCACCCCCACCACCGCTGCCGTCAACCTGCCCGTCGTGCAGGCCCAGGCCCTCGGCCCGCTGTGGCCCACGATGGACCCGTTCCTGTTCTGCGCCCACCACGACGATGCCTACCCCGCAGGCAACGGCGCGTTTGCGCCTGCCGTGCCCATCGAAGACCGCCAGATCGGCAGCGACTTCAGCCGCAAGGACGGCTGGAGCATGTACCACGGCGACACTGTGCCGGGCTTTCCCGGCCACCCTCACCGCGGCTTCGAAACTGTGACGCTGGTGCGCAAGGGGCTCATCGACCATTCCGACTCATTGGGCGCGGCCGCGCGTTTTGGCGGCGGCGATGTGCAGTGGGTTACTGCGGGCAAAGGCATCGTGCATTCGGAGATGTTCCCGCTGCTCAACGCCAACGAGCCCAACCCGCTGGAGCTGTTCCAGATCTGGCTGAACCTGCCCGCGCGCAACAAGATGGTGGAACCCCACTTCACGATGCTGTGGAACGAACAGATTCCGCGCCTGGTGCACCACGACAGCGCAGGCCGTGCCACCACGGTGACGGTGGTGGCCGGCGCGCTGCCCGGCGCGCCCGCGCCGCTGGCCCCGCCGCCCGAGTCCTGGGCATCCCAGCCCGAGGGCGACGTGGCCATCTGGACGCTGCGGATGGAGCCCGGCGCGCAGTGGACGCTGCCTGCTGCGAAGGGGCAGGGCACACGCCGCATGCTGTATTTCTTCGTGGGCGACAGCCTGAGGGTGGGCCCGCAGGAAGTGGGGCAGCACGCGGCGCTGGAGCTGGTGGCAGGCCAGGACTGGGAGCTGACCAACACCGGCGCCACACCGCTGGAATGCCTGCTGCTGCAGGGCCAACCCATTGCCGAACCCGTGGCGCAATACGGCCCCTTTGTGATGAACACACAGGCCGAAATCATGCAGGCCATGAACGACTACCGCCGCACTCAGTTCGGCGGCTGGCCCTGGCCTGAGCAGGACCCTGTGCACGGCGGCGAGGCGCGCCGGTTTGCGCGCTACCCGGGCCGAGCTGAGGAAGAGCGGCCGGAGCAAGCCGTGGCGACAACAGCCCTGTCGTGAACGGGCCAGCGCGGGTCGTGGACAATCGGGTCCCGATCCGCATTGCTTTCCATCCGCCATGAACATCACCAAAGACTCCGCCGTCACCATCACCTATAAGGTCACCACGCCCCAGGGCAAGCCACTGGACTCAGGCAATCTGGCCTACCTGCACGGCGGTTATGAAAACATCTTTCCCAAGGTCGAGGCGGCCCTGGAAGGCCAGACCGCTGGCTACAGCACCACGCTGCAACTGGCGGTGGAAGACGCCTTCGGCGTCCGTGACGAAAGCCTGGTGCGCACCATCCCCAAAAGCGAATTTCCGCCCGGCGTGAAGGTTGGCGGCCAGCTGCAGGGCGTGGGCAACGACGGCCAGCCCGCCGTGTTCAACGTGGTCAAGATCAAGGGCCCCGAAGTGCACCTGGACGGCAACCACCCGCTGGCGGGGCAGGCGCTCACGTTCAGCTGCAAGGTGACGGCCGTTCGCGCCGCCAGCGCCGAAGAGATCGCGCATCGGCATGTGCACGGTGCGCACGGCCACCACCATTGACAAGCCTTGCCCGTGCGCGCACGGGCAGCATTTTTCGCGAGCCGATCTGGCCATGAGCCCTAGGGTCCTCCGCACGGATGCCACCGATTCACCACTCTGACCGAGCCTTTTCTCTGCCCGGCTTTTTGACCGGGGAGGAGTGCGGCCAGCTGATCGAATTGGCCGAGGCAAAAGGGTTTGATGCCGCCAGCGTGCGCACGGCAGGCGGCGCCCAATCCATGCCGCAGGTGCGCAACAACGAGCGTGTGCTGGTGGAGTCGCCCGAGTGGGTGCAGCGGCTGTGGCAGCGGCTGCAAGCGGCAGGGCTGCCTGCCGTGGAGGGCCAGATGGCGCGCGGTCTTCCCAAGGATTTGCGTTTCTACAAATACTCGCCGGGCCAGCGGTTCAAAATGCACAAGGATGGCCCCTGGACGGAGTCCGGTTTGACCAGCCAACTCACCCTGCTCGTGTATCTGAATGAGGCGTTCACGGGCGGCAGCACCGACTTCCGGGAATTAGTGGTGCAGCCGAACACCGGCGCTGCGTTGCTGTTCCTGCACGACACCTGGCACGAAGGGGCGGCCGTGCAAGCCGGCACCAAATACGTCCTGCGGTCTGACGTGCTCTACGGCTGAGGGTGCGGCGAGCGCAACCGCGCGCCGCGCCCATGCTGCAGGCCCACCCCCGTAGCGCTTAAAGAACTACCCAGCTACGGCGCTACAGCGCCTCCAGCACCGTCGCAATTCCTTGTCCGCCACCAATGCACTGCGTAGCCAGCGCATAGCGGCCTTGTTCGCGCTGCAGCAGCGCGGCCGCCTTGCCCGTGATGCGCGCGCCCGTAGCACCCAGCGGGTGGCCGATGGCGAGGCCACCCCCGTCGATGTTGATGGTCTCTGCGCGCAGGCCCAATTCGCGGATGCAGGCAATGGCCTGGGAGCTGAAGGCTTCGTTGATCTCCACCACATCCAGGTCTGCCGCCTGCAGCCCCGCACGCGCCAGCGCCTTGCGCGTGGCTGGCACAGGACCCATGCCCATGAAGGCAGGGTCCACACCAGCGGTGGCCATTGCGCGGATGCGGGCCAGCGGCGCGAGGCCCTGGCGCACTGCGTAGGCCTCGGTGGTCACCAGCACGGCCACGGCACCGTCGGTGAGCGGCGACGAAGTGCCCGCCGTGACCATGCCGTCTTCTCGGAAAGCTGGGCGCAACGCGGCGAGGGCGCTTGCGCTGGTGCCGGGGCGGATGCAGCCGTCTTGCAGCACCTGCTCGCCCGACGCGAGGGTGACCGGCACGATCTCGCTGTGCAGGCGCCCGGCATCGCGCGCCGCAGTGGCCTTGTGGTGGGAGGCCACGGCCAGCGCCTCCTGCTCCGCGCGCGAGACGTTGTACCGCCGCGCCACGTTTTCGGCCGTCTCGCCCATGCTGATGTAGGCGTCGCTGTGCTCATAGAGCGCAGGGTGGGGCGAGAAGTTGAAGCCGCCCTGCGGCACCATGCTCATTGACTCCACGCCAATGCACAGGTAGGCCTCGCCCATTCCGGCCTCGATCTGCGCGGCTGCAATGTGGATGGCCGACATCGATGACCCGCAGAAGCGGTTGACTGTCATGCCGGCCACTTCGTGGGGAAGACCCGCGAGCAAGGAGACGATGCGCGCGATGTTATTGCCCTGTGAGGCTTCCGGGTAGGCGCACCCGGCGATCACGTCTTCGAGCGTGGCGGGGTCGATGCCCGTGCGCTGCAGCAGGCCGGTGACGGCGTGTGCGGCCAGGGTGTCGGGCCGCACATCGGCCAGCGCGCCTTTGCGTGCGAAGTGGAAGGGTGTGCGGGCATAAGCAGAGATCAGGGCCTGCATGGTGCGCCTTTCTGAATGAAGGTGTGAAGGGGGCGGAGCTGGAGGGAGCCGGGGGGCTTCAGGCTGAAGCCTTGGCGGTGTAGCGCTTGGCGGGCTCGCGCAGCGACAGGAAGGGGCCCAGCGCGCGGCGTGCCTCTTCCAGCGCGTTCCATTCGTGCACCGCTTCGAGCGACGGAATGGTCACCGCTTCGCCCTGGTCCAGCCCGGCGAGGGCAGCGTCCACCATGGCATCCACGTCCATCAGCATCTCTTGTGGGAGATGACCAATGGGCGTGCCTGCGCGGTCCCAGATTTCGGTGCGCGTGGCGCCCGGGAGAACGGCCTGCACCCGCACGCCATGGGGGCCCAACTCCTGCTGCAGCGATTTCGACAGGTTCAGCACATAGGCTTTGGTACCGCTGTAGGTGCCATTGAACATCTCCGGCACCAGCGCCAGCACCGAGGCGATATTGATCAGCGTGCCCGCATTGCGCGCGGTGAAGCCCCGCGCTGCGGCCGCTGCCAGCCGCGTGGGGGCCAGCACGTTCAGCGCAATCATGCGTTCCACCGCGTCCAGGTCGGCTTCCACCAGCTTGCCGCTGACCGCCATGCCAGCGTTGTTCACCAACAGGGTGATGCATTCATCGTCTTGCAAGCGTTTCGCCACGCGGTCCAGGTCGGCGCGGTGGGTCAAATCGGCAGCCAGCACCTCGGTGTGCACACCAGCCTCGCGGCTCAGCCGCTCTGCCAGCGCCTCCAGGCGGGCGCCATCACGCGCCACGAGGATCAGGTCGTAGCCACGCTGCGCAAGCCGGTCCGCATACACCGCGCCAATGCCGGACGAGGCGCCGGTGATGAGCGCGGTGCCCAATGGCTCGCGGGTGGAACGGTTCGAAACGGGGGCAGAAGATGCGGACATGGAAAGCTCCAAAAAAGTCTGTTTTAGATGATGGTCGCCACGTTTAAATTATATGACGACCATCATTTAAAATGTCAAGCACATGTTTTTCCACCCCACCCCGATGGAGGTCAGCGATGAAGGTAAGCAAGGAGCAGATGGCGGAAAACCGCGAGCGCATCCTGGACACGGCTGCGCAGTTGTTCCGCGAAAAAGGGTTTGACGGAATTGGTGTTGCAGACCTCATGAAAAGCGCAGGGCTCACGCACGGCGGCTTCTATGGGCACTTCGCGTCCAAGGACGACCTCATGGCGCAGGCCACCGAGCGCGCGCTGGGCAGACTGCAGTCGGCCTGGGCCCAACTCGCGCGCGGCGCTGCCGAGCAGGACCAGGACCCGCTGGCGGCCGTCGAGGCGGCCTACCTTTCTGCGAGACACCGTGACGCACCGGGCCATGGCTGTCTGCTGGCCGCTTTGGGCAGCGACGCCGCACGCCAAGGGCCGGCCGTGCGCCAGGCCGTGACCGAGGGTGTGCGGCAGCAGGTGGAGGGTTTGGCTACGCTCGTGCCCGGCCGCACCAAAGCCGCGAAGCGGCAGCGCGCGCTGGCAGACTACGCCAGCCTGGTGGGCGCCATGGTGCTGGCGCGTGCGGTGGATGACGCAGCGTTGTCCGACGAAATCCTGCAAGCTACGGCCGCCGCGTTGCGGGTGCCTGCACCGCAATAAACCAGTCAGATCCGCAGATGCCTATGGCGCGGTAATTTGTGCAGAGGCCCACTGGCGCTGCGCGCTTTTGATGCTGCCAGCGGGCGCGGCCGCTGGAGTTGAGGGGTTGTTCACTGCGGCGCTGCAGGCGACAGTGGCGCGGGCACAGAGTCGCCTCTGCGCTGCGGGACCAGCTGTGCATTGAGCAGTGCTTCGATGCGGGCAAAAATTTCGTGGCGCGAGAAGGGCTTCTTCATGAAATCGTCCGCACCGATGCGATTGGCATAGAACTGCTCTGTGGCGTGCTCATTGCCGCTGATCATGATCACGGGAATGTGCTGCCAAGCTGGTGTCTTGCGGATGGTTCGCAACGCGTTAAAGCCGTTCATGCCCGGCAGGATGATGTCGAGAAAAATCAACTCCGGTGGGTTCTCGGCGATCAGTGCCAAGCCCTGCTCGGCGTCTCCGGCCTCGCGGGTTTCGTAGCCTGCCGAGCGCAGGGCCTTGCGCAGCACCGTCACCACGGTGGGCGAGTCGTCGATGATCAGCACGCTGGTGCCTTTGCGCGCATCCACACGCTTGCGCTGGCGCCGCTCCACGGGCGCGGTCGGCGGGGCCGTGGCGGCTTCGGCCCGGTCCGCAGCCTTGCGAACGCTCCCCAGAAGCCGGTCGAAAATACTCATGGTGCTGCCTTGTTCTTGTGTGAGTGGTCGATCAATGGTGTGAGCCCGCCCGGCAGGTTCGACGCAAGCATCTGCCCTGCACGCGGTGCAGGGCGCCGCCATATCGCTTCGCCCTGCGCGCCCTCGCCAACGCCGCACAACGCAACATGCGGGATCAAAGGCAGGTTGGTTTGCGAGGCTTGGTTCAACAGGCCCCAAGTATTCCAGATTGCTTCAACGAGCCTTGTGCCGTTGGTCCAGCTGTCACCTGCCGTGGATCCGGCCGGCGCAATCTGGCAGCGCGCCCCAAGGGCTTCACCGCTTTGTACCGCGCGCCAGTCCTTGCCCGCGCAGAACGGGTTCTGCCGCCAGCCGCTCGCGCGCGAAGGCCACAAACGCGCGCACCTTGGCAGGAGCGCGGCGCCCCGCCGGATACACGATGTGCACCGGCACCGGGGGCAGCTCGTGTTCGGCGAGCACAATGCGCAACCGCCCCGCGCGCAGGCTGGCCGCGGCCTGGTAGGCGAGGCAGCGGGTCAGGCCTACGCCAGCTTCGGCGGTGGCGATGTCCACCTCGTTGCTGTTGCTGATCCACACAAACTGGGGCTGCCCCACCGCGCCGTCCTTGAACTTCCATGGCGTGGGCGCTCGCGCATCAAAAGAGAAGCCGATGGCGCGGTGGGCTGCCAGGTCATGGGCATGGCGGGGCTCGCCATGCTGCGCCAGGTACGCGGGCGATGCCACCACCAGCCGCCGCAGCGCGCCCACCTGAACGGCTGTGAGGCCAGAATCCGGCAGGTGTGCGATCCGGATCGCCACGTCCATGCCTTCGTCGAGCAAATGCACAAGCCGGTTCACAAACAGCGTGCGCACCTGCACGCGCGGCTGGGCCTGCAAAAAGCCCTGCACGATGGGTGCCACATGCTGGATTCCGAACATCTGTGGCGCGGTGATGGACAGCAGACCCTGCGCTTTGGCCTGCGCGCCACTAGCGGCCTGCTCGGCCTCGTCCAGATCGTTCAGGATGCCGCGGCAATCGGCCAGAAAGCGTTCGCCAGACTCGGTGAGCCGCACCATGCGGGTGCTGCGCTGAAACAGCAGCACGCCCAGTCGGGCCTCCAGCGCCGCAATGCCCCGTGTGACGGCCGCCGCAGAGCAGCCCAGGCGCCGCGCTGCCGTTGCAAAGCCGCCAGCGTCGGCCACGGCCACAAAGCAGCGCAGCGTATCCAGATGGTCCATTGTTGCGACAAATGCAATTTTGAAACGCCAACTATGGCTATTAACGTTGTTCGGCGCAATAGATAAGGTGGCGGCTTCGTTTCAACCACCGCTGAAAGCCCTCCATGCCCCACGCCGCCATTCCCCTCAAGCTGTACCGCATGCCGGTGTCCGGCCATTGCCACCGGGTGGAGTTGATGCTGTCGTTGCTGGGCCTGCCCTGTGACCTGGTCGATGTGGATTTGCAGCGCGGCGAGCACCGCAGCGCCACCCATCTGGCCTTGAACCCCCTGGGGCAGGTTCCCGTGCTTGTGGACGGCGATACGGTGTTGAGCGACAGCAACGGAATTCTGGTTTACCTGGTGCAGCGCTATGCACAGGACAGCGCCTGGATGCCGCAGGACGCCGTGGGTCAGGCATGGCTTCAGCGCTGGTTCAGCTTGGCTGCCGGCTTTTTGGTGCCCGGGGTGGCCACACCGCGCTACGCCACGCTAGCGGGCCGCTCGGTGGCAGATCGCGAGGGTGCGCTGGCCACGGGCAAGCGGCTGCTGGACTTTATGGAGAGTGAACTCGAAGGTCGCCGATGGCTCCTGGGCGGCGCCGAGCCCAGCCTGGCCGATATCGCCATGGTCAGCTATACGTCGCAAGCACACATTGCGGGCTTGCCGTTGGCGTCCTACCCGCGTGTTGCTGCCTGGGTGGCGCGGCTACAGGCCTTGCCGGGCTATGTGCCGCTGGCCGACACCCTGTCAGCACCCGTGCAGGCGGGCGCATGACGAACGATGCCGTACAGGCCTTCCACGCTGGCGAACAGGCCTTGCAGCAGCGCGTGGGCCTGCGCGAGCGCATGGCTGAGATCGGCCCCTTGGTGATGCGCGACCACATGCCCGACCAACACCGAGAGCTGTTTGAGAAACTGCCCACGCTGCTGCTGGGCGCCCAGGATGCGCAAGGCCAGCCCTGGGCCACCATGGTGGCGGGATACCCAGGGTTTGTGCATACGCCCGACGCGCGCAGCATGCAGATTGCGACAGCCCCTGACGCGGCCGACCCAGTGCTGCAGCCATTGCGCGCCCGCGGCCCCGGCGCGCCAGTGGGCGTGCTGGGCCTGGAACCCCATACGCGCCGCCGCAACCGCATGAACGGCCGCCTGGCGCGGTTTGATGACACGCAGGGTTTGGTCGTGGATGTGGGGCAGAGCTTTGGCAACTGTCCCAAATACATCCAGGCCCGTGTACCGGGCCTGCGGGCCGCGGTAGGCCGGACTGGGCCACCGGTCATACTGGGCCCGCAGCTGGATGCGGCGGCGCTGTCGCTGATCGCGCGCAGCGACACGTTCTTTATCGCCAGTGCCTCTGCCCCCGAGCCCGGGGAGGCCCGCAACGAAGGCGTGGATGTATCGCACCGTGGCGGGGAGCCAGGCTTTGTTCGGGCGGAACACGCACCTGAGGGCGTGGTGCTGTCGCTGCCTGATTACCCCGGCAACCAGTTCTTCAACACGTTGGGCAACCTGGCGCAGCACCCCCTGGCAGGGCTCCTGTGGGTGGACTACGACAGCGGAGGGCTGCTGCATCTGGCAGCAAGGGCTGAACTCCTGTGGGGCGATGCCGAGCGTGCGCCGTGGCCGGGCGCGCAGCGTGTGCTGCGGCTGCAGGTGTTGTCGGGCGTGTGGCGCGCGCAGGTGCTGCCCTGGCGCTGGACGGCTGCGCAGGCGGCACCGCAATTCGGCGCGATGCGGAAGGCTGCTTTTACAGGTGCTGCGTAGGGCCTGACCGTTTGAGAGGGGCAATGGCTTTGCGCGGCGTGGTTGGCTCGGCCGCCACCATTTGCCCGCTGCGCTCGTGCGCGGTCTGTGCCAGCTCCGTGATCAAAACGGCCTCGGGCAGGTTGAGCCAGTAGCGCGTGGGCATCTCTTTTTTCATCATGGTGAGCTTGAGCCGCGCGGGGTTGAAGATGTGGCGGTAGTAGGTCAGCCACAGCGCCTCACCCGCATCGGGCGCTGGGGCATCGCTGCGCTGCGCGCCGGGGCCGGTGTGCAGGTGGGTACCGTCCCACCGCACGCAGGCATCGGGCGTGAGAATGGCCCAGTGCATCTGCGTGAAGCGCCGCACAAAAAAGCCTGCGTTGGCCACGGTGATGTAGTGGTCGGGCTCAAACCAAGCCATGTGCACGGTCTGCCCGTCTGGCTGCTCCACCGGCCGAAAGCGCACGAACGCATGCATCTTGTGCAAGTCGCGCGCCACCGCGCGGGCCATGTGCTGGGCCTGCACGCGGTCGGGGTCGAGCGGGTCATGGCGCAAAGCGGGTTCATGCGCCATGCGCCACAGCAAGCGGTACATCAGCGCGAAGCGGGCTGGGTCACGGTGCAGGATGAGCTGCTCGCACAGGCGCACAAATTCGGGCGGCACGCGCAGTTCGCTGGCGTGCTGCGCTGGGGCGGGCAATGCGGCGTGGTCGATAGCAGGCGCTGCGGCGAACAGCTCTGGCTCGGCATCGCCAGCGCACCGCCAGGCCACGCGCTGCGGGGGCACGTTGGCCTGTACCAGCGCACGCGCGGCTTTTCGAAAGCCCGGCCAGTCGGTGGGATGGTCAAGGGTAACGGTGTGGCAATCCATGCAGGCTCACCTGGCTTAAAACAGGCTGCGCTGCACCGGCGGCGGTACCAGCTGCGCGGCCAGGTCGGCCGCCTCCAGCGCGCGGCCGGGGCGGTAGTCGGCCGCCTCCACAAACGGCAGCACTTTCTTTAGGGGCACATGCAGCCGCGCCAGGTCCGCATGCCGCAGGCGCCGCACGCGGCGGGCGGCCAGCAGGCGGTCTACCGTCTGCACGCCAAAGCCGGGCACGCGCAGCAGCAGCTCGCGCGGGGCGGTGTTGAGGTTGACGGGAAAACGCTCGCGGTGGCCCAGCGCCCAGGCCAGCTTGGGGTCCATGTCCAGCGCCAGCATGCCACCCTGGCTGGTGGGCACGATCTCCTCGTGCGCAAAGCCATAAAAGCGCATCAGCCAGTCGGCCTGGTACAGGCGGTGCTCGCGCACCGTGGGTGGCGCCATCAGCGGCAGCGCGCGTGCCGCGTCAGGAATGGGGCTGAACGCCGAGTAATACACGCGCCGCAGCCGGTGTGTGCCATACAGCCGCGCGCTGGTGGCCAAAATGGTCTGGTCGCTGGTCGCATCGGCCCCCACGATCATCTGCGTGCTCTGCCCACCCGGCGCAAAGTGCGGCACGCTGGCGCGCCGCGTGGTGCGGGACTGGGGCATCGACACGATGGGCTGCGCGGCCTGCGCTTTGCGTGCCGCACGTGATTCGCCAATGTGCACCGCCATGCGCGCCATCGAGCGGTCGATGGCCGCGCTGTCTTTCTCTGGCGCCAAAGCTTGCAGGCCTTCTGCGGTGGGCAGCTCGATGTTGATGGACAGCCGGTCGGCAAATCGGCCCGCGCGCTCCATCAGCTCGGGCGATGCATCGGGAATGGTCTTGAGATGGATGTAGCCCCGAAAATCGTGATCCTCGCGCAGCACGCGGGCCACCTCCACCACCTGCTCCATCGTGTAGTCGGGGCTTTGGATGATGCCGCTGGAGAGGAACAGCCCCTCAATGCAGTTGCGCCGGTAGAAGTCGAGCGTGAGCTGCACGACCTCTTCGACCGCAAAGCGCGCGCGCGGCACGTTGCTGGTCACGCGGTTCACGCAGTACAGGCAGTCGTACTGGCAGAAATTGGTGAGCAGGATCTTGAGCAGCGAGATGCACCGCCCGTCGGGCGCGTAGCTATGGCAAATGCCCATGCCCTCGGTGGACCCCATGCCCCGCCCGCCCCGCGAGTCGCGCGGCGCCGCGCCACTGGAGGCGCATGAAGCGTCGTACTTGGCCGCGTCGGCCAGGATGGCAAGTTTGGACTGTAAATTCACTGGATGAATTTACAGTATTTTGGTTGACCAACGCCAGTCTGGGGTCAAGCGGCATCAGAAGGTACTTCTGATTTGATAGCTGCTTGCGCTTGCTGAATAAGCGCTAGATGCCGAAAAAACCTAAAAATTTGGGTCAAATGGATTCCAGCGCCATGACGGCCGTGGCCGTGTTCGAAATCGGAATGTGGTAGTTGCTGTGCACCCGCCGCACGCCCGCGCTGGCGGTGGCGAGGGCCCCGCGCATGGCCAGCCACATCAGCAACTCCACGCCCTGCGTGCCGGTCTTTTCCACCAGCGCGTGCACGCTGAACTGCGTGGCCCATTCGGGGTTGGTGCTCAGGCTTTCGATGAACTGCAGGTCAAATGCCTTGTTGATGAAGCCCGCGCGCTCGCCATCGAGCTGGTGTGAGAGGCCTCCCGAGGCGATCACTGCTACTTTCTTGTCGCTCTCCCAACTGGCAATCGCCCGCCCCACGGCCTTGCCCAAGGCGTAGCAGCGCTGGGCCGAGGGCAGCGGGAACTGCACGGTGTTGATGCACACCGGCACCACCGTCACGGGGCAATCGTCCGCGGGCCAGAAAAGTTTGAGTGGCAGCGTGCAGGCGTGGTCCACCAACATCTCCTGGCAGGTGGTCACGTCGAACTCCTGGTCAATCAGGGTGTTGATCAGGTGCCACGACAGGTCCACCTCGCCCCGCAGAGGGGCCAGTGTAGGAATGCCCCAGCCCTCGTCGGCGTTGTGGTACTGCGCCGCCGCGCCCACGGCAAAGGTGGGCATCTTGTCGAGAAAGAAGTTCAGGCCGTGGTCGTTGTAAAACATCACGACCACATCCGGCTGCTTTTCGCCCAGCCATTGGCGGATGGGTGGAAAGCCGTCGAAAAAGGGCTTCCAGTAGGGCTCGTTCTGCAGGGCTTTGTGAATCGCGTTGCCAATGGCCGGGATGTGCGAGGTGCCGAGGCCGCCGATGAGTTGTGCCATGTCGTTTTCCTGATAAAGGTTGTTGTGGCGTGTGTTGCTCAGGCGGCGCCGGGCCGTCCCAAGCCGCCTGCGGCCTCCTTGGGGGGGCAGCGAACCACACGCAGTGGGGAGCGTGGGGGCTCAGTCTTTTCCGGCTGCGACCAGCTTGGCCTTGAATTCGACTTTGGTCATGCCTGTCTGCTGCGCGCCGATGTCCTGCATGTCCAGCTTGAAGATGCCGGCGAATTTGGCCAGGTAGTAGGCGTTGCCGCCTGCGGCAATCAGTTGCAGCACGTTCTTGGCGCGGATGGCGGCGGCCTGCTGTTCGTTCAGGCCGTACTTGCGCATATACGCCTCTTCGTCGGCCAGAAAGGCTTTGCGGTTGGCCTCGTCGTTGAACGAAAAGCACATCTTGTTTAGCGCATAGCCCTTGCGGGCCTGGTCGCCATCGAACGGCGTGGTGCCGGGGATCGGGGGCAGCTTGGAAGGCATGGAAGTCTCCGGGTCTTGATGCAAGTCAGCCCAGAGTGTCGTGATGCCATTGCCAAAGATGAAGGGGGTAAAGATCATCGAATGCATGAGCCAATTCGATGGATCGCAGTTGGACGGCCACCTGCTGAAGCTGCTGCTGGCCGTGCTGGAAACGGGCAGCATCACGGCAGCGGCCGAGCGCCTGGGCGTGACCCAGTCCGCAGTGAGCCATCTGCTCGACAAGCTGCGCACCATCACCGGCGACCCCCTGTTTGTGAAGCGCGGGCGCGGCATCGTGCCCACTGCCCGCGCCGAGGCGCTGGCCCAGCCCGCGCGCGACATGCTGCAGCAAATGCAGCGGTTTGCCCAAGGGGCCGAGTTTGATCCAGCAGCGTGGCAGACCGAGCTGACCATTGCGGCCAACGACTTTCAGCGCGATTTGCTGCTGCCCGCGCTGGCCGCCCGCTTGCGCAGCGCCGCGCCAGGCGTCACCTTGCGCATCGTGCCCAGCGGCGCACCCAGCGCCGAGCTGCTGCGTTCGGATGCGTGCCAGCTCGTCATCAGCCCCCGCCCACCGGACGGCACTGACATCGTGCAAAAGCGCCTGTTTGAAGACCAGTACCGCGTGTTCTTCGACGCCAGCGTGCGCAGCGCCCCCGCCACCGAGGCTGACTATCTGGCCGCCGACCACGCCACGGTGGCGTACGAGGCGCACCGGGGGCTGGATTTGGACCGCCAGTTGCTGGCGCGGGGCGTGCGCCGCCGCTTTGCCGTGCGGGTACCGGGCTTTGCCGCGCTACCGGCTTTTGTGCGTGGCACCGCGCTGCTCACCACCGCACCCTCTTTGCTCGCCCGCACGGCCCTGGCCGGGCTGGCCAGCGCGCCTGTGCCCGTGGTGTGCCCGGTCATGCCGATGTACCTGGTCTGGCACGCGCGGTATCAGCAGGATGCCGCCCACTGTTGGCTGCGCGGGGAGATGGAGGCTGTGGTGGCGCCGACGCTGAACGCGGCGCCCACTGACCATTAATTGAAGGGACTATGCGGCAGTTCAGGCATGCCGCTCTTCGCGGGCCCTGTCTTTGCGCAGCGCGCCGCGCAGCAGGCGCGTTGCACGGTCCCGCAGCCCCGCAGGTTTTCCCGGCCGCACCGGATGCTCCTTGGCCTGCGCACATGCCGCCAGAAAGTCTTGCAGGATGGCGGTGTCGTCCAAGGTGTCCGAACCCTGCTTGTGGAATTCCGGATGCCATTGCGTGGCCGCGATGTAGCCGCGTCCTGGCGCTGGCTGCAGGCGGATGGCCTCGGGCACGCCGTCGGGTTCACTCAGCGCCTCCACCACAAAGTCGGGTGCCACGCGCTTGATGCCTTGGTGGTGGATGCTGTTCACGCGCGCACGGGGCGTGTCTGGGTACAGCTTGGCCAAGTGCGAGTCTGAAACGATCTGGATGTCGTGAAAGTGCTGGTCGTAGGCCGAGGCATTGCGGTGTTGCATGGCGCCTGGGTGCTGGGTCTCGATGTCTTGATACAACGCTCCGCCGAACGCTACATTGATGAGCTGCAGCCCGCGGCAAACTCCAAAAATGGGTTTCCCCACCTCGGCAAAGGCCTTGACCAAGGCCAGGTCGTAAATGTCGCGCACGCGGTCCCCGATCCATTCGTCGCGCAGGGGCTCTTCGCCATAGTTGCCGGGCCACACGTCGGCGCCCCCGTGCATCACCACCCCATCCAGCCACTCGGCATAGTGCTGCAGCGTCACGTCGCCCCGAGCCGTTTCACCCGTAGGGCAGGGCACCATCACCACCATGGCGCCGGCCGACATGATCCAGTGCGCGATCGACTGCTCCACGTACTGCAGCGTTTTGTTGGTGAACAGGGGGCGGTTGGGGTCGGCGTGTTGAAAACAGGCAGACAAGCCAATTTTCAGGCGGCGGTTGTCGGGCATGGGCAGCGTCTTTCCAGTCAGGCTCGCGGCGCCCAGCGGGCGCTTGGCCGTGCAATGCGAATGAGAGGCTGTCCGTTGTATCACCGGCTGCCCGGGCGGGTTGTAGGAAAGCGCCTTGGCCCACTGCAGATGCATGAACATTGTTACCTGGGGCAACAAAATGTGGCTTTCTTCATGAATCAGGCCCCGCCTACCTGCGTGCGGTAGGCGCACGAACGCCGGCGCTCGCGATAATTTTTCGCTGTGCCGGGCGGTGGCGAATGAACAATGCCGCGCCCGCGCTTTTTTGCCTCCGGTTCCTTTTCGCGAAAGCCCCCACCATGCCACGCCACACTGCCCATCTACCTGCACTCACCACTTGCGCGCTGCTGGTGGCGTTGGCGTGGCCGCTTGCCGCGCAGGCCGCAGTGCCTGCAGGCGCAGCGGCAGAAATCATCAGCCTGCAAGGCGCTGGCGACCAGCGCGCGGCCAGTGTGGCCGACTGGCGCCCTGCACGCCCTGCGCAGGCTTTGGGCACTGGCGACTTTGTGCGCACACGCGAGGCCGCCAAGATGGCCTTGCTGTTTGCCGACGACACCCAGTTGCGGCTGCACCAGAACACGGTTCTGCAGGTCAAGGGCGTAGCCACCCCGGCCCAGCCAGTGACCACGCTCATGCTGAATGCAGGCCGTGCATGGACCCAAACGCGCAGGCCCGACGGCACCCGCCTGAACATGGAAACCCCCGCCGCCGTGGCGGCCATCCGCGGCACCGACTGGGACATCAGCGTGGAGGACGATGGCCGCACGATGATCACTGTGCTGTCGGGCACGGTGGAGTTTGGAAACGCGCAGGGCCAGGTGCTGGTGGGCAGCAACGAGGCTGCCTATGCCGAAGTGGGCAAAGCGCCGGTCAAGCTGGTGCTGAGCCAGCCGCGTGACCAAATCCAGTGGGTCAACGCGCTGCGTGCCGATCCCTTGCCACACCTGGCTGCCGCGCAGCAGTCAGAGCCCGTGCCGGCTGTATTGATGCCGGTGGCGGCGGCCCTGCGCACACGTGACCTGGCTGCTGCCCGCGCGGCGCTGGCGCAGGCGCGCACAGCGGGCGCACCGGCGCCGTGGGTGGCTGTGATGGAGGCCGCCATCGCGCTGCAGGCGGGCGACCTTCCGGTGGCGCGCGGTTTGTTGTCCCAGGCCCTGCAGGCCAATGCGGCCAACCCCGCCGCCGCGCCGCTGCCTGCATGGCTGATGCAGTCCGACCTGCTGCTCATGGACGGCGACGGGCCCGGCGCTGTGGCGGTTTTGAACACTGCGCTGCAGCGCTGGCCTGCCCACCCCACGCTGGTGGCACAACTGGCGCGCGTTCAGTTGCTGACCGACCGCGTGGACGAGGCCGGTGCCACACTGGCCGCGGCGCCAGGGCGCACCGATGCCGAGTTGGCCTTGGTGCGCGGTGAGCTGGCCCGCCGTCGCGGCGACGCGCCCGCAACGCTGGGCGCCTATGCCGAGGCCACCACCCTGGCCCCCCAGGACGCCCGCGCCTGGCTGGGCCTGGGCAGCGCCCACACAGAACGCGAAGACCCCGCCCCCGCCCGCGCGGGTTTGCAACGTGCGATAGCGCTGGACCCGCAGGTGCCCGGCGCCTACGGCGAATTGGGCACGCTGGAGACCTTCGTCAACCAGTTCACCGAAGCGGGCCAAGCCTTTCAGACCGCGCTGGGCGACAACCCGGCCGACTATGTTGCCTTGACGGGCCAGGGCTTGCTGCACCTCAAGCAAGGCAACCCCGCGCAGGCGCTGGATGCGTTTCTGCGGGCCGGGGTGATGGAGCCACGTTATGCGCGCGCCAAAACATGGACCGCCGTGGCTTACTACCAACTGGGGCGCCATGCCGATGCGCTGGCCACGTTGCGCCAGGCCATCGTGCTCGACGATAAGGACCCCGTGCCGCACATGCTGATGGCGCAGATCCACACCGACCTGTTCCAGCCTGGGGAGGCTGTCGACGCAGCCCGGGCGGCGGTAGAGCGCATGCCCTACCTCAAGTCGCTGAACCAAGTAGCGAATGACCAGAAGGGCAGCGCCAACCTGGGCGCATCGCTGGCGTTCTTCGGCCTGGAGGACTGGGCGCTGGAGCTGGCGCAACAAAGTTTCTACCCGTATTGGGGTGGCAGCCACCTGTTTCTGTCCGACCGCTATCGGGGCGAGTTCAACAAGAACTCCGCTTTGTTCCGCGGTTTCCTCACCGACCCCATGGCTTTTGGTGCCAGCCAGCGCTACTCGTCACTGCTGCAGCAACCGGGCAGCCACGGTGCCGTGGGCGTCACGCTGGACCAGGAGTTCTACCGGCTGGGCTCGCCCTCGGTCACGCTCAACGGGTTAAACAACACCCATGTACCGGTGTCGTGGTTCGTGAAGGCGCAGCATGTGTCGGCACACCGTTTTCCGATTGATGTGGGCGTGGTGAATTCGCCCGCGTTCTACGACGGCACCGGCTCGGCCAAGGTGCGTGGCAGCGTGCTCACGCTCGGGCTGGGTCTGCAGCCCACCGAGCGCATCAACCTGTTCGCCTACGCCAACCAGTTCGACATGGATCTGGTGGGCCGCAATTTTCTGGAGACGCAATTCGCAAGCACCCAGCGGCAGGGTGCCGTGGGTGCCTCGTACCGCTGGGGGCCCACCGAGCAGACCTGGTTCAAGCTGGGTCGAAGCCTGGAGACGACGCAGGCGGTGGCATTTCCCTCGTACTTCGCGATTGCGCCGTTCGAGGGCATCCTGGGGTTGGTGGCGGTGCCACGCAAGCAGTTCACTGATGTGCAGGTGCGGCACAGCGTGGATCCGGAGCCGGGCACGCGCCTGTCTGTGACGCTGGAGCATGTGAAGGAAAAGCAGGCCAGCGAATCGCTCGGCTTTGGTCCGGTGGCGGCGCTGCTGCCAGGGGGGCAGGTGTTGGGCGACTATCTGTACTTTCAGGGGGTGAACGCCATTGACCGGCGCTACACGGGCCTCACGCTGGAGGCGAGCAAGCAGTGGAGCCAGGCCCTGTCGCTGGAGGCCGCGCTGGGTTTTCAGCAGATCCGCGAGCGGGTCAATGGCACCAACGAAACGGCGCTTATCGGCCTGGAGTACGGCGAGGCCAGCGAAGCCCGGCGCCATGCCACCGACCGCGCAGCCACGCCCCGTGTGGGGCTGGTGCTGCGCCCTGCGCAAGGCACCACCGTGCGCATGGCCTACCAGGACTGGCTGCGCCCGTTGAGCGTTTCGACGCTGGCCGATATACAAACGGCTGGCATTCCCGTGGAGGACCGCATGGTGGAGGCGGGCGGCCGCCACAAGCGCACCGTGGCCCAGTTGGGCATGGAACTCGGCCCCAGCACCTTTGTCAGCGTGCGGGCCGATCACCTGCGCGTGCGCAACCCCGGCACACTGGGTGTGGATCTGCGCACGCCGAGCCTGCCTTTTCTGGAAGAGATGCGCAATACGCAGTTGCTCAACCTCTCCACATCAGACCTGCTGGAAGACACCCCCAGCTACGAGGCGGGCACCCTGCAGACCCTGGCCGCGGGCGTGAACCACATGTTCAGCCGCAGCTGGTCGGGGTATGGCAAATACCTTTACCAACACAGCGACAGCCGCTATGAAGGCAGCGCAGGCGAGCCGGAGGTGACGGGCCGCATGATTCCCTACATTCCCCGCCATACCGTGGCGCTGGGTGCCACCTGGGCCAGCGCGCAGCGCGTGTACCTGAGCGGTCGCGCGGTGTACCGGTCTGAGCGTTTTGAGGACAAGGAGAACCTCACGCGCCGCCCACCGGGCTGGAGCCTGGACCTGATGGGTTTCTGGGAATCGCAGGACAAACACTGGGTGCTGGGCGTGGCGGCACTCAACCTGCTGGGTCCCAAGTCGCCGCGCCAGAAGGCCCGCTACGTGCTGGACGCCCGCTACCGATTCTGACCCACCGTGACGTTCTCATCGCCGTCGAGGCCGCCTGCCCGGCCCCATCGCCACCCGCTGCGCGAGCGCCTGCTGGCGCTGGCCGCCTGTGTGCTTGCGCTGCTGGTGGTGGGTGCTGCCACCTTCACACGACCCTGGCATGCGCTGGAGTTCAAGACCTTTGACGTGCTGACCGCCTGGGCTGCGCCGCGCAGCAGCCCATTGCCGGTGGTGATCCTGGCGATTGACGAGCCCACCTTTCAGGAGCTGCAGCAGCCGTGGCCGTTTCCGCGCAGTGTGCATGCACAGCTGCTGCGCCGTTTGCACGCCGAGGGCGCCGCGGCCGTGGGGCTGGATGTGGTGTTTGCCGAGCCCAGCACCGAGCCCGAGGATGCCGCGCTGGCCCAGGCTTTGGCTGAAGGCGGGCCGGTGGTGCTGGCATCGCTGCGTGAGCAGGTCAACACCGGCAACGCGGTGCTGTGGACGCAGGTGTTGCCGCTGCAGCGGTTTTTGGATGCAGGCGCGCAAGCCGGCGACGCGGGGGTGACCCCGGACGACGACTTCGTGGTGCGCCGCACGCCACCCAGTGGCCAGGACACCTTTGCGCAGCGCCTGGCACAGCGGGTGGCCGAGGCGCGAGGCCAGCCTGCTCGTGCGGCGGGGCTGCCCACGGCTGAGTGGATCGGCTACCGCGGGCCGCGCGGCACTTTCGATACCCGCTCGTACTACCAGGCGCTGGAGCCCGGCCTGCTGCCCGACGGTTTCTTCAAGAACAAGATCGTGCTGGTGGGCCGCTCGGCACGCACGGCGGCGGAGCTCACGCGCTCGCAGGCAGACCTGTTCAACGCGCCGTTTGGCACCACGGGGGGCGACCGGCTGTTTCCGGGCGTGGAGCTGCAAGCCACGCTGGTGGACAACCTGCTCACCGGCTACGGCCTGCGCAGCGTTTCCGAGGCTTGGACGTGGGCCCTGGTGCTGGCCTTGCTTCCTACCCTGCTGTGGGCGCAGCGGCGCTTGCATCCGGCTGGGGTCGCGCTGCTGGCAGGCGGGCTGTTGCTGGCCATTGCCACGGTGGCGTGGTGGCTGTTTGCGCAGCATCGGCTGTGGTGGCCACCGCTGCTGCCTGCCGCTTGCACCGTGGCGCTGTACGCGGCCGCGGCGCTGGTCGGCTATGCCACGCTGCGCCGCCGCGCGCGCCAGACGCGCGCCATGTTCGCGCAGTATGTTCCCCCGGCCGTGGTGGCGCGCCTGGTGGCGCAGCCCGAGCTGCTGCGCCTGGGCGGTGAGGCCCGCGAGGTCACGCTGATGTTCACCGACCTGGCCAACTTCACCACAATGTCGGAGCAGTTGAGCGCCGAGCAGACGGTGGAGGTGCTCACGGGTTACTTCAACGCCATGACGCCCATCGTGCATGCCACGGGCGGCACGGTGGACAAGTTCATCGGCGACGCCGTGATGGCTTTCTGGGGTGCGCCGCTGGACGACCCGCAGCATGCCGAAAATGCCGTGCGCGCCGCCATGGCCATGCAGCAGGCCATGCAGGCGCTGGTGGCCGACCTGGTCGCGCGTGGGCTGCCGCCCATCCACATGCGCATCGGCCTGCACACAGGGCGGGTGGCGGTGGGCAATGTGGGCTCGGAGCAGCGGTTTTCGTACACCGCGATTGGCGATGCCGTGAACCTGGCCGCGCGGCTGGAGGGGGCCAACAAGGCCTTTGGCACCGGCATCTTGCTGTCGGGTGCCACCGCCGCGCAACTGCCTGCCACGGTGCGGCTGCGTGCGCTGGATGAAGTCATCGTGAAGGGCAAGACCGAGCCCGTGCGCGTTTTCACGCCGTGCGACGACGCCCGCGTTGGCGCCGCGAGCGCGGCCGCCCTGGATGCCCTGGCGGCGCGCGACTGGCACGCGGCGCAGCAGCAACTGGAGCTGCTGTTGGCGTTGTTGCCGGGCGATCCCACAGCACAGCGCCTGCAAGAGCGCCTGGTGCACGCCAAGGCCATGCTGGCCGAGCTTCCACAAGGCGCGCCATGGTCACCGGCCATTGCGCTCGACAAGCTGTAGGCGCGGGGCGACGGACGCCGTAGTCAGGCCCATGGCGCACATTTTTAGCGTGCCGTCTTGGCGTGATTTCAAGACCCGTTCACTAACAGGTTCTTACGAATGCACGGCGCCAGAAGTGCGACCATGGCGCTTCAGACAGGGTTGCCCAGCGGCCTTTGACAGGCGTTGGCGGCCCTCTTCGGAACCTGATGTTTTTGAAGGAGCACCACCATGCAAGTACAAGTCAACACCGACGACCACATCCACGGCGGCGAGTCGCTGGCCCAATGGATCACCGACGAATCCAAGAGCCGCCTGTCGCGCTTTCAGGACCACGTCACTCGGCTGGAGGTGTTTCTGTCTGACCTGGACGCAGGCAAGTCCGGCGCCAACGACAAACGCTGCCGCATCGAAGCCCGCGTCAACGGCCGCCAGCCGATCACCGTGACCGACGAAGCCGACAAAATGGCCAACGCCTTCATCGGCGCCTCCGACAAGCTGGCCCGTGCCCTGGACACGGACCTGGGCCGGGTGAAAGACCGGCACGGCCGCGACACCATCCGTGCTGCAGTGGCAGAGTAAATTTGAATGAAATCGGGCGCTAGCGCTTGATAGATAAGCGCTACCAGCTATCAATTTTGAAAATTTGATTGCCATTAAGGCGCTGCAACGCCGTGTTGCAGCGCCTTTTTCTTTGGGCCTTACAGATCCAGCACCAGCAGCTTGGTGCGTGCGCGTGCGCGTGAGCAGCAGGGCATGAACTGCTCGTTGGCCGCCTTTTCCTCATCGGTCAGGTACATGTCTCGGTGGTCCACCTCGCCCTCCAGCACGCGCGTGAGGCAGGTGCCGCACACGCCCTGTTCGCACGAGGTGAGGATGTCGATGCCTTCACAGCGCAGCGCTTCCACCACCGACACGTCGGCTGCGATGGGGTAGACCTTGCCGGTGCTGGCAATGCGCACTTCAAAGGCCTGGTCGCCGCTGGTGTCCTGCGCGGGGGCGCCGAAGTACTCCAGGTGGATGTGGTCCTGCGCCCAGCCCATGGACTTGGCCGTGCTCACCACATGATCGATGAAGCCCGCCGGGCCACACACGTACAGGCGCTTGTCGGGCCCGGGGGCTGTCAGCGTGGCGGCCAGGTCGAGTTTTTGTTCGGGCGCGCCCGCATCGAAATGGAAATGCACGTGCGGCGCCATCGCCGACGCCGCGATTTCGCTGGTGAAGGCGGTGCGTTCCGCCGTGCGGGTGCAGTAGTGCATGCTGAACGCGGCGCCGGTGCGCGCCAGCCGGTCGGCCATGCACAGCAGGGGCGTTACGCCGATACCACCGGCCAGCAGCAATGTGTGCTGCGCGGGGTGCAGCGCAAAGTGGTTGCGCGGCGTGCTGATGGTGATCACGTCGCCCTCGTGCACGGCATCGTGCATGCCCACCGAGCCGCCGCGCGATGCCGCATCGCGCAGCACGGCGATGCGGTAGCGGTGCGACTCGTGCGAGGCATTGCACAGCGAGTACTGGCGGACTAGGCCGCCGGGGATGTGCACGTCGATGTGCGAGCCCGCGCTGAAGGGCGGCAGCGGTGCGCCGTCCACCCGCGCCAGTTCGAAGCTGGCAATGCCCTCGGCCTCGACCTGCTTCTTGACGACGCGGACCTGGATGGTTTCCTGTGCGGTCATGCGGCCACCACCGGCTGTGGCGCAGGGGCGCGCTCGGCCGCCAGGACGCGGTCAAGCACCTTGCGCGACTGCACCCCGCCGGCGTCGATGTTGAGCATCAGCAGCTTGCGCTCGGGGTAGCGCAGCAGGTTCTGCTGCTGCATCTCCAGCATGTCCTGGTCCTCGGCAAAAATCTTGCCCTGGCCTTCGCGGATCTGCGTGGTGAGCGAGGGGTCCTGCGGCTTGAAGTTGCGGGCCATGCCCCAGAAGTAGTGGATGGAGGTTTCGGTCTCGGGCGTGATGAAGTCCACCACGATGCTCGAAGCCTTCTTGTCGGCAGGGGCCTCGTAGCCGCCGTGGCCCGCCAGCGCCACGCCCACTTCGATCAGCACATGGCTGGGCGGCGTGAAGTGGCAGATCTGCCAGCGGTCCACCAGCTGGTCGTCGGGCAGGCCGTTCATGCGCAGTGCCATCTTCCAGAACGGTGGGGCTTCGATGCCTTCCATGAACCGGCTGGTAATGACTTCGTCGCCCTCCACGCGGGTCTTGCACGGCACTTCGTCGATTTCCTTTTGGCCGATGCTGGTGGCGTGCACATAGGTTTCGTGCGTCAGGTCCATCAGGTTGTCGATCATCAGGCGGTAGTCGCAGGCGATGTGGTACAGCCCGCCGCCATAGGCCCACTCGGGGTTGTCTGCCCAGTGCAGGTGGTGGATCTTGGCGGGGTCGGCCTGCGCGGCATCACCCGGCCACACCCAGATGAAGCCATAGCGCTCCACCGCCGGAAAGCTGCGTGTCTTGGGAAAACCCTGCACCCGCTGCCCCGGCATGGACACCGGCTTGCCGGTGCATTCCACCCGCAGGCCGTGGTAGCCGCACTGCAGGTGGCCGTCGCACACGCTGCCCAGCGACAGCGGCGCACCGCGGTGGGGGCAGAAGTCATCCAGCGCGGCAACCTGGTCGGGGGCGGGGCGGTAAAACACCATTTTTTCGCCGCAGATCATGCGCCCCAGGGGCTTGTCGGCGATTTCGTCAGGCGTGCAGGCTACGTACCAGGCGTTTTTAGGAAACATGCTTGTCTCTCTCCGTGGGGTGGATGGGGCGTCGTCGCCGGTTTGGTATACAGCCAGCCGGCAGATCGCATTTTTCGTGGGCCGATTGTGCGAAAAAGCGGCATTTATGTATACATAAAAAACGCATAAAACAGCTATTGCACTGCGGCATATCTCATAAGTCATTGTTTTTTATGAATTCAATGAAATTGAAGATGGATGTGCAAGCCGTTTATGTATACATTCCTCGCCAAGATGCCGATGACCCGGTTTTGCCTGGCCCCTTGCATCGTTTCTCCCTCAACTGCGCAATCCCCATGAACCACCCCGAACCCCAAGCCCTTGCTTCTTTGGGCGAAGCGGCTGAAGCCGGTGCCTCCCAGGCTGTCAAGGCGCAACTGCGGCTGCGCGAGATGATTCTGGCGGGGGAGCTGCCCGGCGGCGCACGCATTGCCGAGCTGACCCTGGTAGAGAAACTGGGCGTTTCGCGCACCCCCATCCGCGCGGCGCTGATGCGGCTGGAGCAGGAGGGCCTGCTGCAGCGGCTGCCCGGTGGTGGCTATGCGGTGCGCACGTTTTCCGAGACCGATGTGGCCGACGCCATTGAGCTGCGCGGCACCATGGAAGGGTTGGCCGCCCGCCTGGCGGCGGAGCGTGGGGTGGCCGCACCGTTGCTGGCACAAGCCCACGCCTGTCTGGACGACATCGACGCGGTGTTGGCCCCATCCACGCTGGATGACGAGGGCTTTTCGCGCTATGTGGAACTCAACGCGCGGTTTCATCTGTTGCTCAGCCACATGGTGGGCAGCGATGTGGTGGCGCGGGAACTCGACCGGGTCAAGGGGCTGCCGTTTGCGTCGCCCTCGGCGTTTGTCGTGGTGCAAACCCATTCGCCGCAGGCGCGCGACATGCTGGTGATCGCGCAGGACCAGCACCGCCAAGCGCTCGACGCCATCGAGCGGCGCGAAGGCGCACGGGCGGAATCCATCCTGCGAGAGCATTCGCGCATCACGCGGCGCAACCTGCTGGCCGCGGTGCAAGCCTCTGCCGTGCAAGGGTTGCCGGGTGTCCAGCTGATCCGGTGACAGGGACAGGCTTGGGGTTGATATCTGAGTGCTCGGATATCTCAATCCGCAATACCTGAATGCTCAATTTCTCGCTTGTGCAATAACGCAGCGCACGCCAAACTCGCTCAGCTTTTTTCTGTATACAACAACTTCCCAAGGAGACAACGATGCAAAAACGCCACCTTCTTCGTGTCACGGCCGCTGCCGCTGTGGTGCTGTCCTCCGGCTTGGCCGCGTTGCCTGCCGTGGCGCAGGACAACGTGTTCAAGATCGGGCTCATCCTCCCGATGACTGGCCAGCAGGCCACCACCGGCCGCCAGATCGAAGCCGCTGCCCGCCTGTACATGGCGCAGCACGGTGACATCGTCGGCGGCAAGAAGGTGCAGCTCATCGTCAAGGACGACACCAGCCTGCCGGACGTGACCCGCCGCCTGGCCCAGGAACTGGTGGTGAACGACAAGGTGAACGTCATCGCCGGCATGGGCATCACGCCTTCGGCCATGGCCACGGCGCCCCTGGCCACGCAAGCCAAGACGCCTTTGGTGGTGATGGCCGCCGCCACCTCCAGCATCACCGAAGCATCGCCTTATGTGGTGCGCACCAGTTTCACGCTGCCCCAGGTGTCCGTGGCGCTGGCCGACTGGGCACCCAAGAACGGCATCAAAAAGGTGGTCACGCTGGTGAGCGACTACGGCCCCGGTATCGATGCCGAGAAGTTCTTCAACCAGCGCCTGACCTTCAACGGCGGCCAGGTCACAGAAGCCCTGCGCGTGCCGCTGCGCAACCCCGACTTCGCCCCCTTCTTGCAGAAAGTGCGCGATGCCAAGCCCGACGCGCTGTTTGTCTTCGTGCCCTCCGGCGCGGGCGCGGCGGTGATGAAGCAGTTTCTGGAGCGCGGCATGGACAAAGCCGGCATCAAGCTGATTGCCACCGGCGACGTGACGGACGACGATCAACTCAACGACATGGGCGATGGCGCGCTGGGCGTGGTCACTTCGCACCACTACTCGGCGGCGCATCCCTCGCCCATGAACAAGAAGTTTGTGGAAGCCTTCGAGAAGGCCAACAAGGGCTTGCGCCCCAACTTCATGGCCGTGGGCGGCTATGACGGCATGCGCGTGATCTACGAAGCGCTCAAGACCACCAAGGGCGCAGGCGGCGGCGATGCCCTGCTGGCCGCCATGAAGGGCCAGGTGTTTGAAAGCCCCCGTGGCAAGGTGTTCATCGACGCCCAGACCCGCGACATCGTGCAGGACGTGTACCTGCGCAAGGTGGAGCGTGTGAACGGCCAGTTGTACAACGTGGAATTCGACGTGATCAAGGACGTCAAGGATCCCGGCAAGACAAAGTAACCCCCTGAGGCGCTGCGCGCCTTCCCCCTACAGGGGGACGCCGCCCCTGCGGCGGGGCGGCCCTTGCACGGCGGCACTGGCTTGGGGCGCGCCAGTTTTTGCGAGTGGGATTTCTATTCGGAGCGCTGCATAGGCAATGCATCCTGGGATGGCCTTCACAACCGTTCGGGCTGAGCCTGTCGAAGCCGGGGCGAATTCGTTGAGCGCACAGCCATGGCCATTCCCAGCACCGCCACAGTCTCAGTGCCGTGGTCCATTTTTTGTCTTCAATGAAGTGATTTCATGCTGACCATTCTTTTCGACGGCGTTGCCTACGGCATGCTGCTCTTCATTCTGGCGGTGGGGCTGGCCGTGACCATGGGGTTGATGAACTTCATCAACCTGGCGCACGGTGCCTTTGCCATGGCGGGCGGGTACATCACGGTGCTGCTCATGCAGCGGCTGGGCGTGCCTTTTCTGGTGTGTCTGCCGTTGGCCTTTTTGGGCGCTGCATTGTTGGGCGGCGTGCTGGAGCGCACGCTGTACCGGCCGCTTTACAACAAGGCCCACCTGGACCAGGTGCTGTTCTCCATCGGCCTGGTGTTCATGGCCGTGGCCAGCGTGGATTATTTTGTGGGCTCCACGCAGCAGATCATGCAGCTGCCCGACTGGCTCAAGGGCCGCACCGAGATCGGTGAAGGCGCCTGGATGCTGGGCATGGGCCATTACCGCCTGTTCATCATTGCCGTGTGTGCGGCACTCACCGTGGCGCTGCAGTACGTGTTGACCAAAACCCGCTTCGGCAGCCGCCTGCGCGCCAGCGTGGATGATCAGCGCGTGGCTGCGGGCATGGGCATCAACGTGAACATCGTGTTCCTGTCCACCTTCGCGTTCGGCTCGGGTCTGGCGGGCCTGGGCGGTGCGCTTGGCGCCGAGGTTCTGGGTCTCGACCCGAGCTTTCCGCTCAAGTTCATGATCTACTTTTTGATCGTGGTGGCCGTGGGCGGCACGTCGTCCATCACGGGCCCCTTGCTGGCCGCCTTGCTGCTCGGTATTGCCGATGTGGCGGGCAAGTACTACATCCCCAAGCTGGGCGCTTTCATTGTGTACAGCCTCATGATCCTGATTCTCATCTGGCGCCCGCAAGGCCTTTTTGTGCGCAAGGGGGGTAAGTGATGACCACTCCGCAAAACACCCTTTTGCAGGCCCGCCGCTTTCGCTGGTGGGAGCCCGTTCTCTGGCTGCTGGCCTTTGTGGCGCCGCTCGTGGTGCCCAGCCATGCACTCATCATCAATGAGATCGCCATCGTGGCGCTGTTCGCGATTTCGCTGGACCTGATCCTGGGCTACACCGGCATCGTCTCGCTGGGCCATGCGGCCTTCTTCGGACTGGGCGGTTACGCGGCCGCGCTCTTTGCCAAGCATGTGATGCCCGACCCACTTGTGGGCCTGGCCGTGGGCATTGGTGCGGCCACGGTGCTGGGCGCCGTGGCGTCGCTCACCATCATGCGCGGTACCGACCTCACGCGCCTCATGGTCACGCTGGGCGTTGGCCTGGTGATGCTGGAGCTGGCCAATAAGCTCGACTGGCTGACCGGCGGCGCAGACGGCCTGCAGGGCGTGGTGATGGGCCCTGTACTGGGCCAGTTCGAGTTCGATCTGTACGGCCGTACGGCGGCGTGGTACTCGCTCACCGTGCTGCTGGTGTTCTTCCTGATCGCGCGGCGCATCGTGCAGTCGCCCTTCGGCGCCACGCTCAAGGCCATCCGCGACAACCGGCTGCGTGCGATGGCCATCGGCATCCCCGTCACGGCCAAGCTGGCGCAGGTGTACACGCTGGCGGCTGCGCTGGCCGGTGCTGCGGGAGCGTTGCTCACGCAGACCACCGGGTTTGCCTCACTCGACCTGTTTGAGTTCCACCGTTCGGCCGACGTGATGCTGATCCTTGTGATCGGCGGTGTGGGCTGGTTGTACGGCGGCATCGTCGGCGCCATCGGATTCAAGCTGCTGCAGGACATGATCTCGTCGATCACACCCCAGTACTGGACTTTCTGGATTGGCCTCTTCCTCGTCGTGCTGGTGTTGGTGGGCCGTGAACGGCTATTGCGTCCCTGGACGTGGTTTGGGAGAAAAGCATGAGCACCGCCGACAACACCACCGTGCTCTCCGCTAAGGGCCTGGTCATGCGCTTCGGTGGCATCACGGCCACCAACAACGTCACGCTCGACCTGAAGAAAGGCGCACGCCATGCGCTCATCGGCCCCAATGGTGCGGGCAAGACCACGCTGATCAATCTGCTGACCGGCGTGCTGGAACCCACCGAAGGCTCCATCACCCTGGAGGGCCAGGACATCACCCGCCTCGCGCCACACCAGCGCGTGCAACGCGGCATGGTCCGAACGTTCCAGATCAACCAGCTGTTCGACACCCTCACCCCGCTGGAGACGCTGGCGCTCACCGTATCGCAGCACCAAGGCCTGGGTGGCAAGTGGTGGCAGCCACTGGGCGCGCGCAAAGCGGTTACGGAGCGCTGTGAGCAACTGCTGGAGCAGTTCCATCTGACCTCGGTCATGGCCGAGGAGACGCGCGTGCTGGCCTACGGAAAGCGCCGCCTGCTGGAGATTGCGATTGCGCTGGCCTGCGAGCCGCGCGTGCTGCTGCTCGACGAACCCGTGGCCGGCGTGCCGGCGGGCGAACGCGAAGAACTGCTGCAGACCGTGGCCGCCCTGCCGGCCGATGTGTCGGTGCTTTTGATCGAACACGATATGGACCTGGTTTTCAGCTTTGCCAACCGCATGACGGTGCTGGTCAACGGCACAGTGCTCACCGAGGGCGACCCCGACACGATTGCCAACGACCCGCAGGTGAAGGCTGTGTATCTGGGCCACGGGGAGGAAGCCCATGTCTGAGCTGCTGCGCATTGAAGGCCTGAGTGCAGGCTACGGTGAAGCCGTGGTGCTTCAAGGCATTTCGCTCGCCCTGCCCGAAGGCGACACGCTGGCCCTGCTGGGCCGCAACGGCACGGGCAAGACCACGCTCATCAACACGCTGGCCGGCGCCACGCGCCAGCACGCGGGCACGGTGAGCCTGGGCGGCGTGGCGCTGCACAAGCTGCCCCCGCATGAGCGCGCTGCGGCCGGCATCGGCTGGGTGCCGCAAGAGCGCAACATCTTCAAGTCGCTGACCGTGCACGAGAACCTCACGGCCGTGGCGCGCCCAGGCCGCAAAGGCTCCACCGCGCGACCGTGGACGCCCGAGCGTGTGTACGAAATGTTCCCGCGCCTGGCCGAGCGCAAGACCAACCTGGGCACGCAGCTGTCGGGTGGCGA